>Ga0080004_1072576_pt1 | contig 12718 bp, 18 predicted proteins | sample WasSprMetagenome_FD_69207 | JGI IMG/M metagenome (GOLD analysis project Ga0080004, IMG submission 69207) | Sulfidic aquatic microbial communities from Washburn Spring, Yellowstone National Park, USA - WS (SPADES assembly) (version 2) | ecosystem: Environmental > Aquatic > Thermal springs > Hot... | reverse complement strand
GAAAGAGGTATAGATGTTATAAGAGGTCAGGTAAAAGAATTTGCTAGAACTGTTGCTATAGGAGACGTTCCGTTTAAATTAATAATTTTAGATGAAGCTGATGCAATGACAAGTGATGCTCAACAAGCTTTAAGAAGAATGATGGAAATGTATGCAAGCGTTTCAAGATTTATATTGATTTGCAATTATTCTAGCAAAATTATTGAGCCAATTCAATCTAGATGTGCCGTTTTTAGATTTAAAGCTTTAGACGATAAGCATGTTGAAGAATATGTTAGAAGAATTGTAGAAGGGGAAAAATTGAAAATAACAGAAGATGGAATAAAGGCTGTTGTTAGAATTGCTGAAGGAGATTTAAGAAGAACAGCTAATATATTGCAAATAGCTTCTGCGCTTGGAGAAAAAATAACTGAAGACACTATTTATGAGGCAGCATCTTTAGCAAAGCCACAAGAAGTTAAGCAAATGCTTGAGTTAGCTTTGAATGGAAAATTTGTAGAAGCTAGAAAGATGCTAGAAGAAATGATTATCAAGAAAGGTTTAGCTGGAAGTGATATAATTGCAGAAATTCATAGGCAAATTCCATCTTTGAATATAGATGATAGAGCAAAAGTTGAGCTAATAGAAAAGTGTGGAGAAGTTGATTTTAGAATTTCAGAAGGTGCAAATGAGTTAATACAATTAGAAAGTCTACTAGCAAGTTTTTGGTTGCATGCTCAATCTAAAGGAAAGAAGTAAGTATGTTTACGATAAAATATAGACCAAAAAGTTTGAAGGATTTTGTAGACCAAAAAGAAGCTTTGGCAAAATTTTTAGAATGGTACAGAAATTGGAAACCTGGTTCCAAGGCAGCATTGCTATATGGTAAGCCAGGTACAGGAAAAACTTGTCTAGTTGAAGCTTTTGCTAATGATAAAAATTTAGAGTTAATTCAAATGAATGCCAGTGATGTTAGAGGTAAGAAGCAAATAGAAGAGGTTTTTGGTCATGCTTCTGCAGTTGCTAGTTTTTTCAAAAAAGGAAGAATATTTTTGATAGATGAGGTTGATGGAATCTCTGGAAAAGAAGATGCTGGAGGAATTCAAGCAATCATTGAAATAATTAAGAAAAGTAAACATCCTGTGGTTTTGACTGCAAACGATCCGTATGATCCGAAATTAAGGGTATTGAGAGAGTACTGTGAGTTAATTCCATTTGGAGATATACCAGTTTGGGATATTGAGAAAAAGCTAAAGGAAATTTGTGATAAAGAAGGAATAGAGTATGATAAAGAAGTTTTAAACCAATTGGCGAAGAGGAGCGAGGGAGATTTGAGAGCAGCTATAAATGATTTAGAGACTATTGCAAGAGGAAAAAAGAAAATAACTTTGAAAGATCTGGAAGTTCTCGGCTATAGAGAAAGAGAAAGAGACATGTTTGAAGCACTGAAAATTTTGTTTAAAACAACTTCTTTAACTGGAGCTAGATTAAGTATTGCCAACGTTGATTTAGAGCCAGAAATTATAATGTGGTGGATAGAAGAGAATATCCCAAACGAATATGAAAAGCCAGAAGAGATTGCAAGAGCTTATGAAGCTTTAGCAAAAGCCGATTTGTTTAGGGCTAGAATAATGAGCAGAAACTATTGGAAGCTCATGAGGTATATGAACGACTTAATGACAGCTGGAGTTTCTTTAGCAAAGGATGAAATGTACAGAAAATTTACAAAATATCAATTTCCTACAAAACTAAGATATTTGGCTTCTAACAAAGAAGAAAGAGAACAAGAAAAAGAAAGATTGAAGAAGCTTTCAAAGCTTCTAAATTGTTCCACCAAAAAAATAAGAACCGAATTTTTACCTTACTTTAAAGTTTTGGAAAAGGATAAAAATTTCCAAAAGTTTTTTGAGTCAATGACTAGTGGATAAAACTACTGGTCTTTTAAAAAATTTTAAATCTTGTAACTTTTACGAAAAATATGGAAGTCGAAATAAAAGTTATTAATATCGATGTTCCAAAGGATACACAAGTTATAATAGGACATGCAGGATTCATAAAGACCGTAGAAGATATTCATGAGTGTCTAGTGAATAGCGTTCCAAATATTAAGTTTGGATTAGCTTTTGCAGAAGCTTCTGGACCTTGCTTAATAAGACATAGCGGAAATGACGAGGAATTAGAGAAATTGGCAACGGAAAAACTTTTTGAAATAGCGGCAGGTCATACTTTCTTAATTTTCATGAGAAATGCTTATCCTATAAACGTAGTTCCTAGATTAAAAGAGGTTCCAGAGGTGGCAAATATTTATTGTGCGACTGGAAATCCAGTTCAAGTTATAGTTGCAGAAACTGAGCAAGGAAGAGGAATTCTTGGAGTGATTGATGGTTTTAAATCAAAGGGAATAGAAGGAGAAAAAGAAATTCAAGAAAGAAAAGAGTTTCTAAGAAAAATTGGATATAAGCTCTAAACTTTTTTCTTTTTTGTTTTTATTCCAATTTCGTTTCCTTCTAATGGAATTAGATCTTTTTCTAGAGATTTTTCATCAATACCTGGCAATTTTTCTTTCAATTCTCCAATCTTTTTCTTTATGAACTTTTCTCTTTCCATAAATCTTTTTAGATTGTAAAGAAATAACAATAATAATGCGCCAGTCGTCTAGCCTGGTAGGACACGAGCCTTCCAAGCTCGGAGCCCGGGTTCAAATCCCGGCTGGCGCAAAGTTTTATTTTAATCAACATTAATAATTTAGGATATAAGGTTGGTTTAATGATACAGCTTGAAGTAGGTAAAAAATTTCGTGGTAAAGAGATTAAAGATATAGTTAAGTTGTCAAATGGATGGTATTTAATTAAAACGGAAAATAGTAAATCTGGACAGGATTTCAAAGTGAAGACAATTTTTTCATTAAAGCCTTTACGTTCTTTAACACCAAAACACGCACATTTTGCTATAGATTTTTACGGAAAATTATGTGCAAATAAAGAAAAAGCTATGAAAGTATTCAAGGCTATTATTGATGTTTGGAGTGGTGAGTCTGTAGAAGAGGTACTTAAAAAATATGATAGTGAAGTAAAAAATTTGCCTGGATATAGCCTAGAATATATTCTATATGCTTTAAAATGGATACTAGAGCAAGAAGACATAAATTTTACTGGCCGTCCTCAGAAAAGGCAGCAACAATTAGAGGAAATTCTTAGAAGACAAGGAATAATAACACCAGAAAGAAGGAAAGGCAGCGAACTAGCAATTTCTCTTTTTTGTGATATAGCTAGTGGGACGCATCCTGTGGAGGCTTTTATAAAAGCTAATTTAGACGTAATTCCTATAAAAAGAAGAAAATAATTTACCACCATTTTATGCTTTCTTTAAATTTTTCTAAGTTTTCATTTTTTCCTGGTTTTCTAAATACGAACAAATGTTCGTGGGCTATTTTATAAAACTCATATGTTCCCTTCCATTTTTCTCTTGTAGTTTTAGTATTCCATTGTATTTTGATTATATCCTCTTTTAGGATGAAACCAACATCAAGAAAAGCCTGCATAACTCTAAAAGCGACAGGGATATAATGCTGATGTCTTCTTGTATCTCCAATTAATATTGCGCAATGTTTTCCTGGTTTTAAAACTCTAAAGAATTCTTTGGCAACCTTTTTCATTTCTTCCACAAATTTATCAACACTTTTTATGTTTGATAAATCACCTTCAACTTTTTGCTTCGTATAAGGAATTATACTAACGTATGGTGGATGAGTAGCGATTAAGTCTATAGATTCGTCTTCTATAAGATTCAGGTTTCTTGCATCTCCAACATATGTTTTAATCCAACACTTAGGTAGTTCCGCAATTGTATCAAAATTTAGTCTGTCTAAGGTAATCATTATCGCATTTGGATTTATATCAACAGCTATGCAATTTCTTCCCAACAATTTACACTCTATAGCAGTAGTGCCTGACCCAACCATCGGATCTAAAACAATATCTCCTTCCTTTGTGTATTTTAGTATCAAGTTTCTTGGTATTTGTGGTGCCCAATTTCCTCTATACTTAGAATTTAAATAATGTGTTGCCCATGTTCCTCTATCAGGGAAAGACCATACTGTGGTCGTTTCTAGACTAAAATCTTTCGGTTGTAATTCCTTAATTTTTTTAGGCATACCAATAGTAAGTTTGACATCTTCTATTTCTACTTCTTTGCAATTCTTTACAAAATTCCTATAATCCTCTAATGATATTTCTTTCATCGATATATAACTTTCCATTTTCTTCACTCTAATTTAACATAAGATTATTAAAATTTATGTCAAATGCATTTGAGTCAATGATTAAATATTCATTGAAAAATTTTACACTCCAGATAATCTACTTAGTCCATTTATTTCATCAAAGTTTTACCTTCGTTTGTCTATTAATCATTCATACTTTCCATATTTCTTTTGCAATTTCTGCCATTTTCTTTTGTCTTTCTATTATCTCATTGGGTCCGAATTTTTCATAAACTTTAAGTTCTTGATTGATAGGTAATGCCGATTTAAGATACATCTCTTTCTTTCTTGTAAAGAATTTATTAGATATTTTCCTGTTATATTCTTTAAGTAAAATTGTCATATTTCCAAGCTTATGTACCCATTTTTCTAACTCTATGTTATTTTCTTTTAAAAATTTTTCCCACTCTTTGTCTGGTCTTTTAGGTATTATATGTTCGAGATTAACTCTATTAATGTTTGTTGTTATCTCCTTTCCACCCCTTTTCATAAGAAGATAATTGTTCAGTTTAACCAATATGTATTTTGCTAATTTGGTATTCTTTATGTCTTTTTCTAAAAATCGTTCGCAAAAGATTTTATCGTCAGGATTATATTCTTTTAGTTTTTTTATTATCTCTTCAAACCCCCATTCATTATTTCTAAGTTTAACTGCCGCCTCGCTATATAGTTTTTCCATTTCATTTGGATTGAGGTCGCATATTGTACTATATCTAAATGTAAAGTTTACAATACTTCTTAATAATTTTTTGAAGTTTTCTTTTTCTTCTTTAAAGAATCTTTTGTATATTGCCAGTAGAATTATAAGCGCTTGTTCAGCCCCTAATATATTAAGTTCGTTTAATAAGTCTTCAACCTCTTTGTCGACCCAAAATTCATGGTTAGGATTAACCATGTTAGAATACACAAGCCCCTCTTCGTTAAGTTGATTCATGAAGTTTCTGGCTTCTTCTGCAGTTTTTATGCTATTTTTAACTTTTTTATATACTTCCTCTTTTCTTACTAACTCTTTTGTTGAACACCAGTAGTGTCTCAAAAATTTACTAACTGTATGATCACCAATGTTATCTATCATTTCCCTCCACTTGTATATTACCTCACTTAGGTAAGGTCCTGATAAAGAAAAAATATAATTTTTTAAAAGATCTGCAATACTAAGTTCAAGTCCCCTATCGTTAAGCGTTTCAAATATTGAATGCGCATTTACATCACTTTCAACTTCTATCTTTATAACAATAAACTTACTGAGGATAATATCTAGTGCATTCTCTGCAAATTTCTCATCATTTTGTATTTTTTCCCGTATATATTCTTGAAATCTTTTGTATGCTTTCTGAATTAGTCTATGAGAGTTGTACTTCGCTTCAGGTACAATCCCTTGAGTTATGATAGCATCAAAGAATGATCTATCTTCCATATTTAACTCTATTTTTATTTTTTTGGATAATGTAACAGGATCCGTTGAATAAATTAACTCATTTATTGCTACAGCTCTCTTAATGTCTTCATCTTTTGGGCTTGACCTAAGAACATCTCTCATTGCAGCGAGAAAAAGCATTATAGTTGCTAGTCTTTGTTGTCCATCTAAAATTTTTATTTTATTTTTCTCTTCGTGTGGTGCGAAAACCATTGATCCAAAAAAATATTCTTCATCCTTATTTTTATAAACACTTTCAAGATCTTCTAGAAAATCATTTATTTCTTTATCACCCCATGAATAACTTCTTTGAAATATAGGCACTGAGTAAATTATCCTACTTCTTAAGAGGTCTTCTATCCTTGCATGTATCGCTGTTATTCCCATAATTCTTAGTTATTGATGCCGGTATTAAAAATTATATTGGGGTATAAGGATAATAGTTTTAAACTTTTAAACCAAAATGTTTAGTTATGAGGCACGACTTGTTAGCAGATGCATTGAGCGCAATAAAGAATGCTGATAGAATTGGAAAGAAGGAATGTTTTGTAAAAGCGAGTAAATTGGTAGAGAAGGTTCTAAAAGTCTTACAGCAGCATGATTATATAGGGGCTTATGAATTGATACATGATGGTAAATCTGGAATATTTAAAATTGAGTTAAAAGGGAAAATTATCGATACAAACGCTATTAAACCTAGATTTAGTGTTAAAGTTGATGAATTTGAAAAGTGGGAGAAAAGATTTTTGCCAGCCAGAGATGTTGGAATTTTAATTTTAACAACTAGTAAGGGTGTTATGGATCATAAAACTGCTAAAAGTCTACATTTAGGAGGAAAACTTTTAGCATATTGCTATTAGTGATTGATATGTTCGTTAAAGAAGTCAAAATACCACAAGAAGTAAAGGTTGAAATTAGTGGAAACAGAGTCAAGGTTAGTGGTCCAAAAGGAGAATTGGAAAAAAGCTTCATAATACCTAAAGACGTCAAAGTTGAGCTTGTTGAAGGAAAGGTTAGAGTTTATACTGAGAATGAGAGAAGAAAAATAAAAGCTATAGCTGGAACTATTGCAGCTCACATAAGAAATATGATTGAAGGCGTTACAAAAGGTTATGTGTATAAACTAAAGGTAATCTATTCACATTTTCCAATAACTGTTAAAGTTGAGGGAGATAGAGTTATAATTCAAAATTTCTTGGGAGAAAGAAAGCCTAGAGAGGCAAAAATTATAGGAAACACAAAAGTTGAAATAAAAGGACAAGAAATAATAGTTTCCGGTATTGATATTGATGCTGTAGGCCAGACAGCTGGTAATATAGAGCAAGCAACTAGAATTGTTGGTAAGGATAGAAGAGTATTCCAAGATGGTATATTTATAGTCAGTAAAGGTGAATAGTGATGCTATTTCCATATACAAGAATTGCGGCAGATTGTATAGCTGAGAGAAATGGAAAGATTTTGTTAGTTAAAAGGAGGATTCCTCCCTTCATAGGTAAGTTTGCTTTTCCAGGTGGACATTTAAAGTATGGAGAATCTATAGAGGATTGTGTTGTTAGAGAGACTTTTGAGGAAACTGGAGTTAAAGTAGAACCAAAGGAGATTCTTGGTGTTTATTCGAAAAAAGATAGAGACCCTAGAGGTCATATTCTTAGCGTAGTCTTTATCTGCAAGCCAAAAACAACAAAAACTAAAAATTCTTTTGAAACTGAAGCAATGTGGATTAATATTAACAATGCCAAAAATATTGATTTTGCTTTTGATCATGCGAAAATACTTCAAGATTATTTGAAGTGGAAGAAGAAAGGAGGAACATACTGGAGTGGTAAAGATGATTAAAAAGAGGAAAATTCCAGAATTTAGGAGACCTTTGGCCGGAACTATAAAGAGGATAAAAGAAAGTTGGAGGAGGCCTAGAGGATTGCATAGCAAGGTTAGACAGAAGGAGAAAAGCAAGCTTAAAATGCCGGATATTGGTTATAGACAGCCGAAAGAAGTTAGAGGTTTACATCCATCTGGCTTTAAAGAGGTTCTTGTTAGAAATCTGAAAGATTTAGAAAGAGTGGATCCTTCAAAAGAGGCAATAAGAATAGCAGCTACAGTTGGTAAGAAAAAAAGAGAGGAAATAATTAAAAAGGCAAAAGAACTAAAAATAAAAATCTTGAATGAGTGATCAAGATGAAGACTCAAAGAAGACTTGCAGCGGAGATATTGAAGGTTGGAGAAAGTAAGATTTGGTTCGATCCTACTAAAATTGATGAGATTGAGAAAGCAGTTACTAAAGCTGATATAAGAAGGCTTATAGAGAGGGGTTATATAAAAGCCAGAAAGGGGAAGCTGAAGAAGCCTAAGGAGAAGAAGAAAAAGAGAAGATATGAAGGAAGCAAAAAAGGTAAGAAATATTCTATTGTTCCTAGAAAAAGAAGATGGATCAATCTTGTTAGAAGTTTGAGAGAATTTGCAAGAGAGCTTAAGGAAAAAGGTAAGATTGACAACAAAACTTATAAGCTCGTTAGAAAATGGATAAAAGGTGGGATGTTTAAGAGTAGAGCTCACATGAAGCTATACTTAGAACAACACAAGCTTATAAAAGGTGAGTAAATGCCAAAGATATCACCAACATACAGAATTCATTTTAGAAGAAGAAGAGAAGGTAAAACAAACTATAAGAAAAGATTAAAGTTGCTTTTATCCGAAAAACCTAGGCTTGTTTATAGGAAGACTTTGAAGTATATAATTGGCCAAATTATCAATTTTGATAAAAAAGGAGATGTGACGCTAGTTGGAATAACCTCTAAAATTTTAAAAAAATATGGATGGAAATTTGCCTGTGATAATACACCAGCTAGTTATTTGACTGGATATTTATTGGGCAAAATGGCTTTATCAAAAGGAGTAAAGGAAGCAGTTTTGGATATTGGTCTTTACACATCTACTAAAGGAGGAAGGATGTATGCTTTTGCTAAAGGAGCAATAGATGCAGGTTTAAACGTTCCTTGTGATGAGGAAATGTTCCCAAGTGAAGATAGAATAAAAGGTTTACACATAAGCGAAGAAGTGGCAAAGAATTTTGAAGAAGTAAAAAAGAATATTGAGGTGATGTTCGGTGGAGAAGGAAAGTGAAAAAGAAGAGGTTGAAATTCCTGAAGAAAGTTCTTTAGCTAGAGAAGAAAAGGCTTGGACACCAAAAACTCAACTTGGTAGAGACGTTTTAGCAGGTAAAATAAAGAGTATTGATGAAATTTTAGAAAGCGGAAAAAGAATATTAGAGCCAGAGATTGTTGACTATCTTTTACCTGGCTTAAAAGAAGAGTTGATATTGATTGGTGGAAGAACAGGAAAAGGTGGCGGAGCACAAAGAATACCAATTAGAATTACAGCAAGAGTAACAAAATCTGGTAGAAGATTTAGAATGTCGGCTTTTGTTGTTGTAGGTAATGAAGATGGTTACGTTGGTATTGGTAAAGGAGTTTCTGTAGATGCGAGAAAGGCTGTTGAAAAAGCTAGAAGAAGAGCGAAAATGAATATAATAAAAGTTTGGAGAGGATGTGGAAGCTGGGAGTGTGGTTGTGGCACTCCGCACTCAATACCATTTAAGACAGAGGGTAAATCTGGAAGCGTTAGAGTAGTTTTGATGCCTGCTCCAAAAGGGGTAGGTTTAGTTGCTGATGATGAGAGTAAGAAAATATTAAGGCTGGCCGGAATAAAAGACGTTTGGATAAAAACTTTTGGTAATACAAGTACTCATATAAATTTGATAACAGCAGTCTATAGAGCATTGAAGAACTTGTATAAATACCAGAGGTGATGCTGATGTATGCTGTAGTTAGAATTAGAGGCACTGTTGGGGTTCCAAAAAGAATAGAGCATACTCTGAATTTACTAAGACTAAAAAGAATTTATTGGTGTAACATTTTGCCTGAAAATGATTCTACTAGAGGTATGCTAGAAAAAGTAAAGGATTTTGTTACTTATGGTGAAATCGATAAAGAAACGCTTGTTCATCTTTTGAAAAAAAGGTTGAGAATGAAGGGAAATGGTAACAAAAAAGTTAGTGAGGAAGATTTGAAAAAGATTACAGGCTTTAATAGTTTTGAGGAATTTGCTGATGCTTTAATCTCTGGTAAAGTAAAATTAAAGCAGTTTGATGCTTTCTTCCCATTTTTCAGGCTTAGGCCACCATCAAAAGGTTTGAAGAGTATAAAAGAACACTGGCCGAAAGGAGATTTAGGTTACAGAGGAAAGGAAATAAATGAATTGTTAAAGAGGATGATTTAGATGGTTGTTAGAAGAGAGAAGAAAAGGAGAAGAGGAGAGAGAACTTATCACGGAAGACATGCAAAGTGGAGAGGCGGAGGTTCAAGAGGAGGAAGAGGTAATGTAAGTTTACATAAACACAAAATGAAATGGAGAGAAAGAGATAAAGGTTTCAGTTACCCTTTGAGAAGAGAAAAGAAAACGATAAATTTGGATGAGCTTAATGAGCTTATTAAAAAAATGATTGAAGAAGGAAAGATTGATAAAAACAACTTGAAACTCAATTTGAAAGATTTAGGATACGACAAACTTCTTGGAAGAGGAAATATAGACTTTCCAGTTTTTGTTGAAGTAGAACAAGCTTCTAAAAAAGCAATTGAAAAAATTAAAGAAAAGGGCGGAGAGGTTAAAACTCAATAATTTTAACCTTTAATTCAAAAAGATTTGTATGAAGCTGAGTGAATTTGCTGAAAAAATTGCAAAATACATACCAACTATAACACCACCATTGTATAGATTAAGTTTTAAAGAGAAGTTGAAATGGACATCAATAATTTTAATTCTTTATATCTTTCTCTCATATGTTCCTGTTGTTGGTTTGAAATTAACTCCACAGGCACAATATTTCATGACAATTCAACATCTTTTAGGAGCCAGGTTTGGAAGTTTATTAACTTTAGGAATAGGTCCTATAGTCACCGCTGGAATAATTCTTCAATTGTTGATTGGTTCTAAGATAATAAACTTAGACACTACTAAGCCAGAGGGAAGAAAGAAATTCCAGTCATGGGAAAAAACACTAGCAGTATTTTTCTGTATTATAGAAGCAATAGCATATGTAGTGTTTGGCCCACTAACCACAACAGCTATTTTTCTACCCTTTGTTATATTTCAAATAGCTTTGGGAGGATTCTTGGTCATACTCATGGATGATGTCATTGCTAAATGGGGTTTGGGTTCTGGTATAAGTCTGTTTATAGTTGCGGGAATTTCTATTCAGATCTTCGTAAGAATATTCTCCCCATTTCCACCTTCCTGTTCTATATCTAACTTAGCTTTATGTATGCCTTCACCAACAAATTTGCCTGCAGGGCTCTTTTGGCAAATGTTGATAAACTTTTATAACAACAATCCTACAAACGCTCTGATAGCTCTACTTCCAATAATTTCTACTGCTATAGTTTTTCTTATTGTAATTTTTGTTCAAGGGATAAGCGTAGATATTCCGCTAGCATTTTCAGCGTTCAGAGGATTTGGAAGATCATGGAGCTTAAAACTTCTTTACACAAGCAACATTCCAGTAATATTCGCATGGGCCTTATTAGCAAATTTGCAGCTATTGTCACATAGTGGATTGACACCAGTTGATAATAAAATGTGTGGTCCTTTGGGATGTTTTGATTCAAATGGTAATGCTATTAGTGGTTTTGCTTACTACATTTCTTCTCCAAAGAATATTGCTTCTATGATTATAGAAGGAATTAGCACAAGAGAAGTTATCAGGATTTTAGTTTATTCTTTAATTATGGTTAGTCTAGCAACCATATTTTCTGTTATCTGGGTAGAAACCAGTGGAATGAATGCTAAATCACTCGCTGAACAGCTTAGTGTTATAGGAATGCAAATACCTGGTTATAGAAGAGATCCTAGAGTTATAGAATCAGTCTTAAGTAAATACATACCACCATTATCAGTTTTAGGAGGATTGATAGTAGGTATGTTAGCAGTAATTGGAGATTTGCTAGGAGCAATTGGAGGCGGAACAGGACTTCTTTTGAGTGTAATGATTATTTATAACTATTATGAACTAATTAGAAATGAAGACTTGGAAGGAATGCCAGAATTTGTTAAAAAGTTGATCGGTGGTTAGATGATAACTTCATACATAGCAAAAACCGCAGATATTATCCTAGCACCTTTGTTATCGTTTCCTCCTCTAATGTCAATTACGATTCTCTCTTTTGCATTTTCTCTAGTTGTTCTCTTGTATCAGAGAAAAATTTTTAACAATAAAAGTGTTAGGGAAGTGAAAAGAAAATTGGATGAAATTAGAGAAAAAGTCATAAAAATGCAGAGCAAAAATCAAGATGAAATGAATAGAATGTTCAATGAAATGCTGAAGCTAAATGCAAAAATTTTGAAAGAAAACTTGAAAGTAACATTATTGTCATTAATCTTAGGAATAATACTAATTTCTTGGATCTCATTCCACTATTCAGGCTATTATCTAAAAGTGCCGTTTCCATATTTTAACAATATGAGTTTAGTTTACTTTTATGTGATTTTTTCTCTAGTTATAGGAGTTATTATAGGTAAGTTCTTGGAGGTGGGGTAAATGGAGATAGGTCAAGTTTGCATAAAGACTGTTGGTAAAGAAAAAGGAAAATATTGTGTTGTTGTGAAGAAAGTTGATGAAAACTTTGTTATAGTTAGTGGACCAAAAGCACTAACAGGAGTTAAAAGGAGAAGAGCAAATGTTATTCACCTTCAGCCATTGCAGTATAAGTTAGAAATAAAAGAGGATGCAAGTGACGAAGAAATCTTAGACGCTTGGAAGAAAAGTGGTCTAATTGAAAAGTTCGGATTAAAATTACCATCAGCAGCTGAGTTAAAGAAGCAGTCACAATCCAAAGAAGGAAAAGTAGAAGCAGAAGAGAAAGGTGAAAAGGAAAAGAAAGAAAAAAGTAAGCTAAAGAAGAAAGAAAAAGCAAAGAAGCAATAGGAACTAAGTTTGGGCCTGCTGGGATTCGAACCCAGACGACGAGGTTTCCTCAAAACTCCGAAGCCTTCTGCATCTTTTCGCAGGC
>Ga0080004_1161706_pt1 | contig 12723 bp, 11 predicted proteins | sample WasSprMetagenome_FD_69207 | JGI IMG/M metagenome (GOLD analysis project Ga0080004, IMG submission 69207) | Sulfidic aquatic microbial communities from Washburn Spring, Yellowstone National Park, USA - WS (SPADES assembly) (version 2) | ecosystem: Environmental > Aquatic > Thermal springs > Hot... | reverse complement strand
AGAAAAGATAGATTTCAAGAAATTTGAATGCGAAGTTTCTGATGCCGAAAAGGCTTGGCGTAACGGGATGAGCAAGTTTTTAGTTTAGGTTTGATCTTGTTTTTTTATAACCGAAAAACTTCGCCCTTCAGGGCGGGGAGGAGGTCAGCTGGGGTTATGAAGCAGTTTCTCCCTAGCGTAAGTTTATTAACTTGAATTACTTAAATAACCCAGATGCCTGAGAAGTTCTACACGGCCGGTGAAGTTGGCCAAGATATTCGGTGTATCTTACGTAACTGTCAAGAGGCTTACTTGGGGAAGATCAAGTACATTAAAACGCCCGGCGGTAAGAGCAAGGGGTTACAAACTGCTTTTTTCTAGCGCAAGTTTTATAAACTTGAATTGAAGATTACATGCGTTGATGCCTGTGCCCGATATGTGGGGAAAAATTAAGCCCGAATGGGTACAGGCGAATGAAATGCTCCGAATGCGAGCTGTGAAGAATACCAGATGGATGCAGGAGCTTCCGTTCACCCGGAAGGCCCTCCCATGAAAAGAGGAGGGAAGGGATGAAAGTTAATGCTAACGGTTAAGAGAAAACTAAACAAAGTTTTCAACACAGATATGGCGGCTACCTACAGCAGATTTATTCGTATAGAATTCTTTGCTGAGCTTCTATCCATTCACTGATCCAAGTTTTAAGTTTCTCGATAGAACTTACCTCCACTTCGTAAATGTTTACTATTCCAAGAATATCCCCTTTTTCAACTTCTCCGTCAAGAAGTGGCAGAATAACTGCTTGACTTATTGTTTTTTCCTCCTCAACTCTACTGGCTTTCTCAAGAACTGCATCGATGAAAACCGCATAGGGATTTCTCATTATACCCATCGGGTAGATAAGCGTATTCCTCGGCAGCCTTATCTTTTTGATCGCAACTTTGCATGGCTTGTTCTTCTCCAGTTTTTTCTTCTCATCGGCAATTATCGGTTCCCATCTACCAACCGGGGACCTTCTGAATCCAAAGGGATCCATTTTCATAGCTTTTCTTATTACCCCTCCTCCGCTGCGGTATACCATCGCAAACTCCTTCTTTTCTCCAGTTATCAGAGGTTTGAAGTCTTCTAGACCAATGTAGTAAACACAGAGAACTCCTAGCATGTCTCCTTTTTCAATTTTTCCGTCCTCTACAGCTAAGAAAATCGCTTCCGTTATCATCTTCTCTTTCTCAGCCCTTGAAGGTTTCCCTACTTCAATTACATCCACCAGAGAGCCATATGCATTCATCATGAAACCAATAGGAACGACGACGGTGTTCGGCGGAAGTCTAATTTCCCTTATTCTTATCCTTCTAACTTCGCCGGGATTAACTTTCAATTCTTCCTCAGAAACCACCGGCTCCCAGGTAGCGATATGCGTCTTTCCATAACTTATATCCTCTACTTCGACTTTCTCTCTGTAAATATTTCCATCATCCCTCCAAACAAGGTTACCAGAAACTTTCTCCTTGATCACTTCAACTTTGGCTGATCCCAATCCAAGCGTTTTTCCAACCAAACCAGTTTTAACGAAGAAAACTTTTAAAACACCGACTATGTCGCCTTTCTTTATCTCTCCGTTGTCTATGGGTAAGAAAACAACGTTATTTATGCACTTATCTTCCTCGACTCTTGTAGGAATGCCGCATTCTACTACATCCAGCACACTACCAAGTGCGTGGCGCATTATGTTGAGCGGTCCTACTATTGTGTTCGCAGGCAATGTTATTGTTTGAACTTTCACAATTGCTGGTTTTCCTTTCTCAACCACAGTATCCCTGTCAGCTACCAGCGTTTTCAACTGTGTAACCGGTGCCATTCTGAATCCAAATGGTTTAAGCTTTATTTCCAGCTTATCCAACTTTCCACCGAACACATCGACCCAATACTTTAATGTAACATCCATTATCCCACCTTCATTAATAATTAAACGTTATTGTTTATAAACTTTTCGATTTGCAAAAGTTAAAAAACTTTAAATTAAAAAAGGAAGCTGTGAAAGTCTACGTTCTCCGCCTTGGCCACAGAATCAACAGAGACCAGAGAATATCAACGCATGTAGCCCTAACAGCAAGGGCTTTTGGCGCAGAAGGGATTTATTTCGACAAATTTGACAAAAGTCTATTCGAAAGCGTTAAAAAAGTAGTTGAAAGATGGGGCGGGAACTTCTTTATAGAAACAGCAGAGTGGAGAAATTTGCTTAAAACATTCGACGGCCTAAAGATACATCTTACAATGTATGGAACTCCGCTGCCGGAAAAACTAGATGAAATCAAAAAAGCAGAAAAAATATTAGTCGTAGTAGGATCCGAAAAAGTCCCTAAGGAAGTCTACGAGCTTTGTGACATGAACATTTCAATAGGTCTTCAGCCACACAGCGAGGTGGCAGCATTGGCTGTTTTTTTGTATCTAGTGCTGAACAAGGTTTTCACGATCGAGTTCAAGGACGCAAAAATTAAGGTAATACCATGCGAGAGGGGTAAAAAGGTTTTAAAACTCGAATAAAATATGAACTGTGATTCATCCCATCGAATATCGGTACGGAACAAAAGAAATGAAAAGGATTTGGAGCGAAGAAAGTAAGATAAGAAGAATGATCTGGGTAGAAATCGCGCTTTTGAAAGCTCTTTCAAAAATGGGATACCTAAGCAAAGATGAAGTTGAGAGGGTTCGAAAGAATGCCAGAAAGATTAAGCCCGAAAGAGTAAAGGAAATAGAGGAAGAAATAAGGCACGATATAATGGCTTTAGTTAAAGCGATTGGAGAGGTTTCAGATTGCAGATGGATACACTTTGGGGCAACTTCAAATGACATAATTGATACGGCAACAGCAACGCAGCTCAGGGACAGCGTTCTAATACTAGAGGAAAAGATAAAAAAGCTAGGTAGAATCTTGGCCGAGAAAGCACTTGAATTCAAAAATGTTGTCTGTCTCGGCAGAACTCATGGACAAGCTGCTCTACCAACAACTTATGGATTCAGATTTGCTCTCTGGGCGTCAGAAGTTGCTAGACATTATATAAGGTTGCAACAGATAAAGGAGAGACTACTTGTTGGAAAAATGAGCGGAGCCGTTGGAACTCAGGCAGCCTTTGGAAAAGACGGTTTCGAAATAGAAAAGGAGGTAATGAGAGTTCTTAACCTCAAGCCCGCAATAATATCTTCCCAAATTATCCCAAGAGATATTTACTGCGAGTATCTGGAATTTCTTGCAAATTTGGCCACCACGCTAGAGAAAATCGCACTAAACTTCCGAATTCTGCAGAGAAGCGAAGTAGGAGAGCTGATGGAAAAGTTCGAGGCAAAACAGGTGGGAAGTTCCACAATGCCACATAAGAGAAATCCCATAGACAGTGAGAACATTTGCGGACTTGCAAGGATAGTCAGAGCATTTGCCGAGCCGCAACATCAGTCTGCAATTCTCTGGGAGGAAAGGGATCTGACAAATTCGTCAGCCGAAAGAATTACGCTTCTGGAGGCAACAATTCTTGCAGATCATATCTTAACAAGAATGATAAAGGTTGTTCTTGGGATTGCCATCGATCTGGAGAATGTCAGAAAGAACCTCGAAATGCAAAAAGGGTTAAACATGAGCGAGGCGGTAATGATTGCCCTGACAAAAAAGGGAGTAGATAGGCAAATTGCCCACGAAATACTAAGGAGAGCTTCAATGAGGGCCTACGCCAATAAAAGCTCACTCCTCGAAGAACTGCTTAAAGATGGAGAAATTATGCAATACTTCACGAAGGAAGAGCTATCTGAATTACTCAAGCCGGAGAACTATCTCGGCACAGCATTGGAGAGAGTTGAAATGGTTGTCGATTGGGTAAAAAGAGTTCTTGAATGAGAGCCGAGGAGAGGATAATTTCCCTGCTCGAATCCGCAAAAGACAGAGGACTTTTACAGAGTGAAATAGCAAAAAAATTGAATCTTTCAAAGTCAACCGTTTCGGAAATTCTATCCCAGCTAGAGGAAGAAAGGATCATTTTCAGGGAAGAGGTATCGCAGAAAAGCTACAGAGTTTGGCTTATAAAGCATTGCCCGAGACCGATAGATGGTGTCCTAAGAATCGGATTCCTTAAAGCAAGCGAGTACGCTAAAGTCGTGGATGCCGGAGAAAAAGTAAATGCAATATTCAAATTATACAGGAACGGCTTAGAGGCGACAAAAGATCTTGTTCATGGATGCGTGGATATACTAGCATCTCCATTCATCACCCAAGTATTCTTTGGAGTTCTAATGAAAAACATAAAGATATTCAGGGTTGTTGCGATGAACGGAAGTGGAATAGCTTTTTCAAACGCAAAAGGGTTTGGATGCTCCGAATTTTCCACAATGGAAAGGATGTTGAGAAAGTACGTAAAAGTAAAGGGTATAAAGGAGGAGATAAAGTTTTTTGATTCCCCCGAAGAGATGATAGCGAACTTCGGGAAACTCAAAGGAATAGCAATTTGGGAGCCCTATCTTTCGACTTTCAGCTGTATTGAACACTTTAGCGAAATCCTGGGGGACTTTGTTTGCTGTTCGCTAGCCGTTAATGAGGATTTCCTAACGCTCAATCGAGATTTGTTTGAAGATTTCCTAAAATATTACGACAAATCCTCAGCTAACAGCGGAGTGGCAAAAATTGCCGAGATAATAGGATTCCCAAAAGAAATAGTAAAGAAATCTCTTTCCAGCTACGATTTCAATGTTGGAATTGAAGAAGCAGAAAGGGAGGCAACCGATTTAGGTTTTGGAAGAATTGAGGAAATCCTTTATTTTTATTAAATCCCTCAACTTCAAAATACTTTCAAACTGCAATTCCCCCTCTTCTCTGTCAACAACCGCCAAAATCTTAACAACTTTTCCCCCTCTATGTTCAACCCTCCTTGCAACTGATATGGCCGATTTTCCCGTTGTTATGACGTCTTCAACTACAACCACTCTTTCCCCCGGCTTCAGTTCTCCAACCATGTCATCACTTAAGCCGTGTTCTTTCTTCTCTTTTCTGAAAATTATAATCGGTTTTCTAAGCTTTAAAGAAACAGCCGTTGCTATAGGTACTCCGCCCAATTCTATGCACGCGATCTTGTCGAATTCTATATTTACCAGCTTCTCACTCATCGCCTCCGCTATCATTTCCAAAATATCCGGAAAAGTGGATGCCATCTTGATGTCAACATAAACATTGCTCCTTTTTCCAGATGAGAGAACAAAATCACCGAATTTCAGAGCCCCTGCTTCCAACAATCTCCTCGCAAGCCTATCCACGGAAATCACAAATATAAAAAAAGTTTAAACGCAGCCGGTCGGTTTCGGCAAACCGGCAATCCTACAGGCGTCCTTTGCTGGACCTTGTGGGAACAACTTATAGATGTACTGAAGATCTACATGCGGTCCTATATCTTTCTTCATCTGTTTCACAAGCATTCTAATGGGCGGGGCTACACCATATTTAATGAAATAATCCCTCAGGTATCTTATAACCTTCCAGTGTTCCTCCGTAAGCTGAAGGATTGGCTGCGGAGTAAACCTTGAATCTGCCGCTATTGCCTTTGCAACTTCTTCATCCCACTGCTCCCAGTCCTGTAAAAAACCATCTTCATCGAGCCTCAGTTTTTTACCCTTCACTTCGAGCTCCGGCATTCAATCACCCCATTTCTCCTTCCACCCGTTATATAAATAGCTTGCGATTTTTGATTTCAGAGGACGAGAATGATATATACCGAGAGTTTAACTGAGCACAATGACGCTAGAAAAGGAGTATCTCGATATCTCATTTCTAAAAGAGAACGGATTCATTAGAAAAAAGTGTCCAAAATGCGGAAAATACTTCTGGACAACAAGGGAAGATATAGAAATCTGCGGCGATCCTCCCTGTGGAGGATACACCTTCATTGATAATCCCCCGTTCAGCCGCATTTTCGAGCTTTCTGAAATGAGAGAATTTTACCTGCGCTTCTTTGAGGAGAGAGGGCACAAGAGAATTGAAAGGTATCCAGTTGTGGCAAGATGGAGAGATGATATTTATCTAACCATTGCGAGCATTGCAGATTTTCAGCCATTTGTCACATCTGGCATTGCTCCACCCCCGGCAAATCCCCTAACGATCTCACAGCCCTGCATAAGGCTAGACGATCTCGAAAGCGTTGGGAGGACTGGAAGACATTTGACTCTCTTCGAGATGATGGCACATCATGCCTTTAACTACCCAGAAAAAGAGATATACTGGAAAAACGAGACAGTAGCTTATTGCACAGAACTACTAGAAAAACTCGGGGTTAAAAGGGATGAAATAGTATACAAGGAAGAACCGTGGGCCGGCGGCGGAAATGCTGGTCCCTGTCTTGAGGCAATAGTAAGAGGTTTAGAACTGGCAACTCTAGTCTTCATGAACCTTGAGCTGAGCGAGGATGGCGATATCGTGATAAAAGGAGAGAGATACAGAAGGATGAAGAATTACATTGTCGACACAGGTTATGGTCTTGAAAGGTTCGTCTGGATGAGCAAAGGAAGCCCCACAGTTTACGATGCAATCTTTGACGGAGTTTTAGACGAGATATACAGCTCCAGCGGACTGAAGGAACTAAAGAAGAGAGATTTTAGAAATATCATAGCAGAAGCTTCAAAACTTGCAGGACTGGGAATTCCAAAAGATTCCCTGCCATTCGAGGTTGCAAAGAGATTCGATATGGATGTAGATGAAGTTAGGCAAACGATCGATTCCGTTGCAAAGGTTTACGCGCTCGCGGATCACAGCAGATGCATTCTCTTCATGCTTGGAGATGGGTTAGTACCCTCCAATGCTGGAGCTGGGTATCTGGCCAGATTGATGATAAGGAGAAGTCTAAGACTGGCTGAAGAACTGCAAATATCGCTAGAGCTATCGGATCTAGTTGAAATGCATAATAAAATGCTTGGATTCAAATTTGAAATCCCTCTGGAAACGATATACGAAATTCTAGAGCTCGAAAAAGAAAGATTCAAGACAAGCATAGAAAAAGGTGTAAAGATAGTAGAAAGAACCGTAGGGAAAAAGAGGAAGATAGGCAAAGACGATCTTATAGAATTTTACGAATCCCACGGACTTCCGGCCGAACTAGTTTACAGAATTGCAAAAGAAAAAGGAGTTGAAGTTGAGGAAGTTGACGTTTACAGCGAACTCGCAAAAATACATTCCAAGGCCGAAAAGGAGAAGAAGGAAATAGTGACACTGAAAAACGTATATCCAAAGACATCTAAGCTCTACTACGAAAATCCGAAGCTTTTTGAATTTACCGCAAAAGTTCTTGGATTCGAAAACGGATATCTAATCCTCGATAAAACCGCTTTTTATCCCGAAAGCGGGGGACAGGAGAGTGACACTGGATACATAATTTCTAACAGTGAAAAATACTTTGTTTCGAAGGTTCTTGAGATTGACGGAATAGTTCTCCATAAAGTCGAAAATGCAAAAGAAATAAAAGGGGAGGTAAAGGGTGTTATAGATGCCGAGAAAAGGCTCAGACACATGAGGCATCATTCTGCTACTCATTTGCTGTTGTACACACTCCAGAAGCTTTACGGAAAACATGTATGGCAAGCTGGTGCCAAAAAAGAGGCGGAAAAAGCCAGACTCGATGTAACCCATTACAAAAAACTGAGCGACGAGGAAATAAGGAGAATCGAAATGATTGTAAACAAAGAAGTATTCGCGAACAAGCCAATAAAATGGTTCTGGATGGACAGGATTGAAGCCGAGAGAGAGTTCGGTTTCAGGCTTTACCAAGGTGGAGTTCCTCCGGGAAGGGTAATAAGAATAGTTCAAGTTGGAGACGACGTTCAAGCCTGTGGAGGGACTCACTGCTCAAGCACAGGAGAGATCGGCCTGATAAAGATACTGAACGTTGATGCAATTCAAGATGGAGTACTCCGATTCGAATTTGCAACTGCTGAGGCTGCTATCGAAGCCATTGCAAAAATGGAGGCGATCCTTAAAGAATCGAGCAAAATTCTGAGGGTTGAACCAAAAGTTCTGCCAAGAACCGTTGAGAGGTTTTTTGAAGAGTGGAAAGAACAGAAAAAGGAGATAGAAAGACTTAAAGAAGAGCTTGCGAAGATTAAAGGAGAGGTTTTGCTTAAAAATGCTGAGGATTTCAATTCAGTCAAGGTAGTAGTTGAAATATTAAGCGCGGATATGAACGAACTTTTGAAACTCGGAGACTACCTCTCAAAGAAGGGGGCAGTTGGATGTCTAATGGCAAAGAGCGAGGGAAAGGTATTTGTTGTGACATTTGCCGGTAAAGATTACGATGCTAGGGAAATATTAAAGGAGGTTGGTAAATATGCGAAAGGAAGTGGTGGGGGAAAGAAAGAACTTGCCCAAGGAGCAGTTGCAGTCCTACCAAGCAGAGAAGAAATTCTTCGTGTCGTCTTCGAATATCTTGCAAGGAAATCTTGAAGTAATACCCGTAAAAGGTTTGCCTCTGATTAAAGAGGGGGACAACATAGCGAAGCTGATAAGCGAGAAGGTGGAAGTAAAGGACGGCGACGTGATTGTTGTATGTTCTACGATAGTTTCAAAATCCGAAGGGAGGGTGAAAAATCTCTCCGACTACAAACCAAGTTCGCTGGCCATAGAATTGAGCAAGAAAGTTGCAAAACCACCTGAATTCATTCAGGCTGTTATAGAGGAGAGCGAGGAAATTCTAATCAGGGAGCCTTTCCTTCTTGTTAAAGCAAAATACGGCAACATTTGCGTCAATGCAGGCATAGATGCATCAAACATCGATAAAGGAAAAATACTGCTCCCTCCGATTGACCCAGACAAGAGCGCAGAGAGAATTAGAAGGGAGTTTGAAAAGCTTGGAAAAAAAGTTGGAGTTATAATCACGGACACAAACGGAAGATGCTTCAGAAAGGGAGTGGTTGGAATAGCAATGGGAATTTCCGGAGTTTCCGCAATGAGGGATTGGAGGGGCGAAACAGATCTCTACGGCAACAAGCTTGAAGTAACGGTTGAATGCATCGCTGACGAGATAGCGGCTTTTGCAAATCTTCTTATGGGAGAAGCTGGAGACGGAATTCCAGCGGTAATCTTCCGAGGTCTAAAAGTTCTCGGTGATGGAAGCGCAAAAGAAATCTACAGAAGCGAGGAAGAAGATGTAATCAGAAGATGCCTGAGAAAGTGCTCCTAGTAGGAACAAACGTCAGAAACGTTGCCCAATCGGCAAAAAAAGCCGGATATGATGTCTACGCGATCACAAAATATGCTGACCTGGATTTAAAGCTATACTGCAAAGAAGTTTATAAAATGGGTGGCGATTGCAGAGCCTTGGCCGAAAAAATTGCTCAAGAAAAGAATGCCAAGGTAATTCTTTGTTCCAATGCTGAAACCCTTGAAGTCGATGCAGATCTGCTTTGCAATGATCCGAAAGAAAGTAAGAGGATAATAGACAAGCTGGAATTTTACAAAATACTCGAAAAAGCCGGTATACCACATCCAGAAGTACTGAAAAAACCCGAAGGTAAAGCAATTGCAAAGCCAAGAATTGGTGGCGGAGGAGAGGGCGTAAAGTTTGCAAATGGAGATGAAAAGGGAGTAATATTCCAGAGATTTATTGAAGGGGTTCCTTGCAGCGTCTCGCTTATATGCGGAAAAGAGATTTTGCCGATTGCCATAAACAGGATTTTCTCCGGATGGAAAGAAATGTACGCCAACGGATTCAGATACAGCGGTAATCTCACCCCTCTGATCGTTGATGATGAAAAAAGAAGAGAAATTGAGAGAATCGCTATAGAAACTGCTCAGCTTTTCGATTTGATGGGTTCCGTCGGAGTTGATTTCATTCTAGCAGAGAAACCCTATGTTCTAGAACTTAATCCGAGATTTCAGGGGTCTCTGGACAGCGTGGAATGGTGCTTTGATGTCAATCTTTTTTCTTTACATGTAAAGGCCTTTGAAGGGAAGAGAATTGAAAAACCAAATGCAAAAAGATTCGCAATTAGGGCAATACTATTTGCCAAAGAAGATATTTCAATAAAAAAAGACCTGACAGGAAACCCATTCTTCGCAGATATCCCTTGGGGCAAATACAAAAAAGGAGATCCTGTTGTTTCCATCCTTGCAGGCGGAGGCGAAAAAGAGGTATTTAAAAAGGTATTTGAAAGGAGAGATATTTTTTTAAGAATTCTGACCTCCTCCACGCCCTAAAGGGCGAGGGTTCTCTCAGGGCGGATCATTAGTTTGTGGTTTACCGCCTTCACTTTCATCATTTCATAGCTAGCGTTTTCACCCACCCGCTCCGTTCGTCCTCGCCAGGAGTTGCCCTCTGCTCCTAGCTCCCAGGGACTCGGGGATATGTAGAATGTTTATTGCACTATTTAAGTCCGCATTTATGGCTTTTCCTGTGCGGGGACACTTAAACAAGCCTTTTTAATTCGCCCATTTTTATGGGCATCCCTGCACAGGGAGCAGTTTCTAGAGGTATCGGATTCGCCTATCTTAACAACTTTAATCCCCAATTCTTCACCGACCTCCTTAAAGCGCTTTATGATGTAGCTGTAGTTCCAAAAATTCACCGTAAGCTTATTGCCGTGATTTCTGGCAACTCCTTTTGGGTAGCCAACAACAACCTTTCTCACTCCCTTTTCTTTCAACTCCTCCATTGTTTTTCTAACCATGCTGTTCAGAGCATGCCTCAGAAACCTCCTTCTCTTATCGTAGAGCAGCTTAAGCTTCCTGCTCTTTCTCTACCCATGCCTGGCCAAAACCTTCTGAACCCTGCTTATCTTTTTGCTGTAATACTCGTATTGGGAAAGTCTTCAGCATAGACAGTTGCTAGGTTAACGATTCCCAAGTCTACGGAAGCTCTCAAATCACCCTTGGTCTCGGGTATATTATCAACCTCTACTGGAATGTGGGCATACCAGCTCCTCCTAGCATCATTGTAAATAATCTCTAGTCTGCCTTTTTTTTCCACGCCACTTGAGTTTTCCTTTAAACCCTAGGGTTAGGCCAAAGTCCTTCAAATGAATAACCCTCTTGATTTCATCCACCTCGTAACGGTCGTTCCTGATAACAAGACCTCCAGGCTACTGGAGGGATGAGGGGAGGAAAATACAAGCTGATAATCGGCTTGAACCACTTGGGCAAATTTCTCTCCTTCTTTTCCTCAATTAGGGAGAAGAAGCTTCTCCATGCTTCGGCGTTCTTCCTAGCGACTTGCTGGGCATTAACCTTCAACACGCCCTTGTACTTCTCGTATACTTCTTTTTCAGACTTAGCAAAGTCCACCTTTTCTCCTTTCTTGAACTGCTGCATCCTCAGCCAGTTCACTTCGTTCCAACACTTTGCCGTAATTACGCCTAGCTCCTTCAGCTTCTCATGTTTCTCCTTGTCCACCACTAGCTTAACTACGTTAGTCCTTTTCATCTTTCACCACTGCTTATATTCTGTATTCTATAATACTTTAAAGTATTCAGAGATTTTAAAGCTTTTACCCCGGCCCCTAGAAGGGGCGAGGCTTGTCATCTTTTTTGTCAGGATACTATAGAGAAGCAAAAAATTAGTAACAAAAGCAAATAGCCTGTGAATTCTAAACCAAAATTGCTAAGAGAAATGCGATGATCAAGGTTGAAGCGATAGCCAGAGAAGCAGGTGGTACATCACTACTAACCGGAAACCGCTAATATATATTTTTGTGAGCTACCCTGACTTCAAAGGTAAGGCTTGCGTTAAGAGGGCGTTACGCCTTCTTTCATCTGCAGGTCAATGAGATTTGTGGATGGAGCTTAGCTTTGAACATGCGGGCTATGCTTGATACTACGCCACAACTTGGGCAAATGCCTACACCTGTGGCTTTGAAGGGGTTTATTTATTTAAGTTTTAAGATTTTTCTAATTCACCCCTCTTTGGACGTTAGCGCAAGCAGATGCATTTGAAAAACAGACAAGATCCGGTATATTTAATTTAAAAATTTTAAAACACCTATGGACATCTAATTTTTATATTATTACAATAGTTATTATTCATCAAATGAGAAAGCTTATATTTTCCAAGAAACATTAGCTATGTGAGAACCAGTTTCAAGATTTCATTTAAGAAAAAAGGTGTTGGAGTATTTGAAGTAATAAAAAGAAGTGCCAAAGCTGACTGGCTTGACATAGAAACTACAAAAAGCTTATCTAAAAGGTTAATGGAGGAGTTTAAACCTCCTGACGGATATTTTGAAGTTGAAAGATACCCAATTTATTCTAAATTCGTATTTTCAAGTATACATATCCTTTACAATGAAGAGAGCAACGAATTCTTTTATCACGTAAACGAGCCGCCACTCGATGAAGAAGAAAAACAAATAGTCAACGATGTTTTAAGAAAACTGGAATTTTACCCTATAAATCCCAAAGAAATAGTGGATAAGTTTAGCGCTCTAAGAAACAAGGTAAACAGAATTTTTGACGATTTCCGAATAAAAACAGAGGGTGCCAAATACTATAGGCTGTTATATTACATAATCAAAAAGACCATTCTTTACGATCGAATAACTCCACTCATGTTTGACCCTAACCTTGAAGATATATCCTGCAACGGTCCAAAAATACCGATCTATGTTTTTCACAGAAAATACACAAATCTTAGAACGAACGTGGTCTTCGAAGACGAGAGCGAGCTTGATTCCTTTGTAATAAACCTGGCTCAGAAGTGCGGGAAGCATTTGAGCATTGCTGAGCCCATGGTTGATGCCA
>Ga0080004_1144625_pt1 | contig 12724 bp, 26 predicted proteins | sample WasSprMetagenome_FD_69207 | JGI IMG/M metagenome (GOLD analysis project Ga0080004, IMG submission 69207) | Sulfidic aquatic microbial communities from Washburn Spring, Yellowstone National Park, USA - WS (SPADES assembly) (version 2) | ecosystem: Environmental > Aquatic > Thermal springs > Hot... | reverse complement strand
AAATGTGGCAAATGCCAGAAGGAGAGTGGAGTAGGGGATATGGTTTATTGGATACGCATTACATATGCTGATAACTCTATACGCTCATTTATTTATTGTTCTGAATGCTATCTTTCTTCATTTGACACCTCATTAGCGAAAAAATACTTGAAGGTTAAGGAGTTGGAAGCTACTTACAGAAGCCTTAAGAAAATGTGTGATACTCTTGCTCAACAAGTTTCTGAGTTGCAGAATAAGGTAAACCTCTATAACCTTATGAAGGAAATTGAAAAGTTCTGGTTAGACTTCCGAACCGTATTCGGCAGTAATCCAGATACAAAAATAGTAAACGACTTCATAGTGAAGTTAGAAGACCTAATAGAAAGAGTTAGCAGTATTGAAAAAGTCATTGGAGTAGAACTAACTCAGACTGAAAACATCTTAAGAAGAAAAATTAGAAAAGCTAACCTTTAAAAAAAAGAATAATTTTTAACTGAATATCTCACTCAATAGCTTTCTTTCCTCTTCGCCAATAACAACAATGTTAACCTCAATGCCTTTTTCTTCAAGCACCCTGATAACCTCATGATAGCAAAACTCATTGTGCGTTCGGTCGCACTTCCTTAGCATTTGGAATATTATTTCGCTGTCAGCTTCATTTAGCAAATTGCTTTCAATTATATCATAGAGGCATGCACGAGTTTTTTCAATTCTCCGATCGGGAGTAATAGGACAGTTGATTATTGTTTCCATATTTTACACCTCATCTCCGAAGTCATAATGAATGAGGTATATCATACCCGTCTTCAAGTCATCTATGTATATAGTGTTCTTGAATTCTAGCTCAATTGTCTCTTCATTGCATATGACACTATTATACTCGTTATCGTAGATGAAAATTCGTGAATTGTCATTGATATCAAATGTGCGAGGCGTGGTATAGGCATCATATTCAAAATCGCAACCCGTCATCTCTTTAAATTTTTTCCTGAACACCCACATATCCATTGGAAGAGCCTTTCTCAATTCTTTCAAGATCTGTGCTATCTTGTATTCCTGTGCAGGTTTTATTTGGATTTGGCTCATGGTTTCCACCGTGTTATTACTTAGGGGTCGTCATGATCTTCGTGTCTTATAAGATCTTCAACAAATGTTACAAAGTCGCTAAAGACATCTTTTAATATTTTCCATAACCTTGTTTCCGCACTTGGGTCGCTAAAGAACATTTCAATAATTTTTTGGACGTCTCTCTCGTCGTAGCACTTCACTTCAGCAAATGAATATCTTGCTACAATGCATACAGTTGGTTTTTCTCCCAGACTACTATAGATGTACATGTAGAAGCTCGGTTTGTATTTTTGGTAGTAGTAGTGCAAATCCAATAATACGTCGCTTACTGATCTTATTTTTTCTTTAAATTCTTCGTACTTCTTCAACTTTTCAACTTGCTCTAACAAACTTTTTACAACTTCTTTTCTCTCTTCTTGAATAGTTTGGCTCATGGTTTCACCTTTTCACTAGAAATATCTGTATTGTGGAGTATATAAGTGTTCATGTACATACTCAAGGAACTGTATATAAAAAAAGAATTGAGATTAGAATCAACTCTTTAAAAAACTTTCAATCCTTTCCTTGCATTTCTCAGAGCAAAATTCAATCTTGTGCTTCTCAGTACTAACTTGAATCAATGAAAGTAAGTCATAATCTCCGTAGATTTGGAGATTACTATCCTTTATCCATCCCCCTAGCTTTGATACCAAATACCTGTTCCACTTGAATGACCTTAGAGCTTCCCTTGCGAATGTATGTCTCCATACATGCATTGTCTTCTTTTTATCAATAACATATTTTAATGTATCATAGTTGAAGAACTGCGGATATTTCTGTGCTAATTTCTCTAATATTGTTCTTGTGATTTGCCTAACTTTCTGCAATTCTTTGGGCGTCAAGTTTCTCTGCGGTATTAGCTTAGACCAGCTCTTCGGAATTAATTTACGCCATGTGAACTTCTGTCCCTTCTTACCCTTCTCTAACGTTTTGATTATCACAAATTCATTTTCACCATACACCTCGGCAAACTCCCTCCAGCTTACTTTAAACTCTCCCTCAATGCTGAAATTAGTAAGACTTTCAGCTCTGCTACCAGTATAATACAAGAATATCCATGAACGCAATGCTAATTTCGCAATTTCGCTGTCATATTTCATGATTTCTTCAACCATCAGTTCTCTGAGAGGTAGAGGCAGTTCTGCTGATTGATACTTGCCACGATATTCTTGTTGTTCAATATAGCTCGGTATAATCGGCTTCTCTAACCACTTTGCTAATGTCTGTAACAATGCTATATATGACCTAATCTCCTTTCCTTCTTCTTTTTGTTTGTTTATATACTCAACAATTACGCTTTTTATTTCTTCAACCTTCTCATTGTCTGCAAAGTCTTCTGGTGCTATCTTGAACTTCTTGCATATATCATACCACACACTAATCATGTTCTCAATATGAGACTCAGAGACATTTGCAGTTCTCATTTTCTTTATTGTTTCTTGTACAATTTCTCTTTGTAGAAATTCTTGCTTGTCTTTTGGTGGTAACGCCTTCACCTCCCTCTTCTTTATCTTCTTCTGTGTCTCTACCTCAACCTCATAGAATACTGACTTCCTCACATCCTCTAGACTTAGACCCATCTGCTTCAACCTCCAGAACAGCGTCGCCCTCCCCAGCCCCAGAGACTCCGCATAATCCTCCGCACTACCACTAGGCTTTCTCCTAATCAACTTCTCTAACTCTTCAACAAATCCTAGCTTCTCCATCTCTCCCCTAGTCCTCAACTCCTCCTTTATCCTCTGTGTCTTTTCCCAATATGGTCTCAATTCCTCAATCTTGGAATTTGAATTTGTTTTGGAATTCATGTGCCCACCAGTCTAATATAATATACTAGTAATATATATAAGTCTAACTCCTTATCAGTCTAACGGCTTAGGAATTGAGAACACCTAAAGCCACAAATCAAAATCAGAACATTAGACTCCAGAACATCAGTTCAAAAATAGCTACTCTGTAGTCTGACGTGTCTGATATATATCATTTTAGACCAAACTGCGTCTAAGTTTCGTTCAAACATGCCGCCTCAATTCTTCCGATTGCATACAAGTCAACTCTTTTATTGTTAACAAGTCAACTCTTTTATTGTTAACTTAGATTGAGTCTGATTGCATACAATCCTTTGAATTGAATGCTCTTCTAAATTATAGGATAGAACATTAGACTTTCTCAATAAGCAGTAGAATATTATTGATGTAGAGAATTATTATTAAACAAACTATACTGAAAAATTCATCAATGAGACCATTGATGAATCATGCCATGACCATGGTCTTGACCGTGCATGAAATAAAAAAACAAGTTTGAATTTAAGTTTTATCTTTTGTTTTGCTGTTCTTCTTAATTGTCTTTTGAATACATATATAATGTTTTGTTTGCCATTAATTTATTTGATGTTGTAATTATTGTGGTGTCATTCTTGATACTATTATTATTGTCACCTATATAGGTGTCTATATAGGTGTCTATATAGGTGTCTATAAGTTTTTCTAAGAACTGAGGAATTGTTAGACCTTCTTTTGCTGATAATGTTTTTAATTTGTCGTAAAGCTCTTTCTTAATTGTTATTTTCTTGAAGTTCTCCTTTTGGTATTTATATAACGATTTCATGTTTCCCACCTATATAGTTCACTATATAGTCACCTATATAGGTACTTATAAGCTTTATTATATAGTTCACTATATAGTCACCTATATAGTTCACTATATAGGTACTTATAAGCATTATCCTCCGAATAGCTGGTTTTCTACGCACTCTATTGGATTTGTGCTCTTTCTGCACTCCCTCAGTATCTTCTGTATTTTCTCTACACTTACATTCGCACTAGGATTGGGCTGTATCGCAGGTGCTGCTGCTTGTACTGGTGCTTGATGTGCTCTAAGCATCAAAGCTAAGAAGAACAAGAAAAACAGTATATCACTTGTGTCGCTCTTTGCCTTTCTACTCAACTTTCTCACGCTTTTCTCCAAATCGCTAACTGTGAGCAACACATAATCAACTGCCACTTTCAGCTGGTCTAAAGCAGAGGCAATGTCTTGTGGTGCTAGTATTCTGAATGGGTTCAGCTCACCCTCCTTTTCCTTCCTCTTCTTCTCGCTCCCCTCCACTCTCTCCACCCTCCAAGCTGTACTTACACGTATTCGCAATTAACAGCGATAATCTCCATATCTTTACACACGCAGCCTTATCGCTAACGCATATCTTCGCTACAAATTCAGCTAGCTGCACAGCATCACCATCACTCATCTTCTTAATGCTGTCAAGCACAGCACTCACAAGCTGCTCGGGTCTAACACCCATAGCCTTCAATAGCCAGCTCATTCTTGCTCACCTTCAACACAAGCACCTAGCACTTGGCACTCCGTCTTCCAAATCTTTGAGGTTTCCTCTAAAGCCTTCGCCACAGTACTATTAACAATCTTCACAGCCTCCTCACTAGGGCTTGCAAGCACATTCGGATTAATCTTTGGCACCTCTTTCGGCACAGTTGCGGTTTGTGGTGGCGGCATCTGTATTTGAGCTCTAGCACCTGTGAACATCTGCATGAGCATCTGTAGAATCATTAGATCCTTATCTTCGCTCGGGCTAACACCACACATCCAAGGAGCTTGCTTACACAGGTTTTGTATTGTCTGTATAAACGCTATGTTTGATGCTAGAATCTCGTTAGGGTCAAGCCTGTTATCACCTCTCAGCTTTGCTATCGTATCAACAAGCTGGTTCACAACCTCAGTCAATTGCTGTACTTGGCTCACAACACTCATAGCATTCTTCCTAATTGCGTCTTCAGCTGTCTTGTAGTACCTTACCCAGACCTTCTGACCCTTAGCGTCTTCCAATCTAAATCTAGTGTAACCATCTTCCTTATATTCTTCTATGATATCCTTTAGCTCGCTGAGCTTCTTAGGCTCATTAAATGAGTCTATCTCTTCCCACTCACCTGTCTGTGCGTTATAGGCTTTCAATGTAAATGGTGGCTTAAACTCCCTGTTTCCTTTTCGGAATACACCAATTATTGGGTTAGGCATACGTGGACTCACCTATTCACACACATCTACAGTTAGTGCTGTAAACACTATATAAACTTTGCTATTCTCTGTATAGCTCTGTATTGCTCAATGAAGAGATTTAAATCTAACACCACTTTTACAACTGAAGAGGTGAAACTATGCCTGTAAAAACCTATACAAGGCAAGTACTAACATTATTCACAAGAGAAGAAATGGCTAGGCTATTGAAGGAAGCACACGACCACTGCAAAGCCAGTATAAAGCCAACATACCACAAAATTGGTAGGACTAGGCAGAGAAGCGTTATATATAGAGAAAGGAGTGCGTATCTCAACTGCATTAAGGAGTATATCAACAGCAAGGTTATGGAGAGAGTTAGAGCGGCAGGAGGAGCATAAAGAGGTGGTGTGAATGGTTAGCTGGATAAAGCTCGCAACAGTATTCTTCTACAACACAATCAAAAACACAGTTAGAAACATGCTACCAGTCCTAGGAATACCAGAAGACATTCTGCTAGCAATAATCGGATGGTTCCTAACAAAGAAAGGCGGGGCACTCGGCGAATTCGGAGAAGGCCTGTTGCTAGGTGCTGTAGCAAGCCTCGGAGCAACTGGAGGCATAACACTAGCAGGACTCTTTGGAGGCGGAGCAAAAACCACAGCCCAAGTCCAAACAGCTGAAGTCGTAGAATACTGAGGTGGTTGTGAATGAGTATGAGGTCAAAGATGGATGTTTGGAATGTTAGCGTCACGCTCAAAGCAAACTCACCAGCATATACAAACTTCATTGCCGACATCACATATAGCGACCAGTTTGGTCAAGTAACAACATCTAAGAAAGTTCAGCTACCATTTGCATATAAGATAAAGGACGTGGTATTTGCATCTACCCCTTCACCAGATGTCTACGTCATAGTTGATAAAAACAACGGGCAAAAGCAGTGGACTAGCGTACCAGCATCGCAACTTGTTCTCCAAGCAGGGAGACCACGCCTAGACCCCTTTGGAAAAGACGCTTTGGGAAGGAGGATAGTACCAGCATTCGTGAAATTTGATATCTTAAGCATCATAGTAAGACCACTAGCAGCCGTAGGTGCAAGCGACGTACCAGTGGCATTCCAGCTCTACATAGAACACACATAACTTTTTTGCTGAACCATCGGTTCAGCAACATGAGGGGGAAGGCATATTAACCAAAGCCTCCCCCCGATACAAACCACACCATTTTTTTAAATAAATCAATTGAAAAGTGATAGACATGAAGTACACTATAAAGCTCGATCCATATAAAGACACGTACATAAGATACGTGACTATTGAAGCTGATAATAGAGTTGTTGTGAATGAAGATGTTGTAGGATGGATTAAGGAGTATGATGTAGATGCTTCTCAATACATTAAAGTTGTTGTTTCTTCAATTGAAGGGATGGAGTGGTGGGTTGAAATCTATGACGCTTCTGGTGCAAAGGTTGCAGAAGGTGAGGTGAATAGAAACAAACCACTTGTGTACACCATATCCGCTCCCTCACCTACCACCACATCAACAACTACTACAACTCAAATATATACATGGACTCAGGAGTTCAAGATGCGTGCAGAGACAGGGGGAGGATGGGTTCCATTTGTGCTAGAGAAAGAGCTAGTTGTTTCTCTGAAGCCCTACTTTGAGGACAACACAATATCAATAGAGAAAGCTGTTCTCAACTTCACGTTAAAGGAAACTGGTTTAATAATTTCAATGTTACGTCACGTTAAGATATTTTGCAATTCTGCCAAGGTTTATGACAGGGATATAGTGGTTACCCCAGCAGGCTTTTCTGATTCTGTAGAAATCCCTGTCACTTACCTTTCCCCCCAGACACAGTTTAGAGTTGAATATGATGTCGCGCCAAAGCTACTCCCAGCATATTTGCAGGGCTTGTCGTTTGAGGGAACACTAAGCATCACGTTTTCAAAGATATTGACTCAGGAAGAGCAGCAAAACCCTGAGCAAGTTCAGCAAAAGATAATTGAATACGCTAAGCAGTCTGTAAAAGAAACAGTTGAAGAGCAGGGGAACAAGGTGAAGAGTGTTGTGGTTGAGGGGGACGCAGTCAAGGTAACCTATGAGACGCCCCAGGGGGAGACAACGGACTGGTGGGGGATGTTCACAAGCTTCCTACAACAAATACCATACATACTCATAGTGATACTCATTCTATTCATAGTGATTGAATTGATCAAGGTATTCAGGTGACGCCAATGGTTGAATTGAGAACATCTGAAAAACCATTGAGGAGGTACATCAGGATTACATACACCTTAGACCCGGAGATGTATCCAAACAGAACAATTGAGGAGTTTCTATTCAAGAATAGAATTGATGGTATATACATTGACTTCGTAAACACCACAGCTAACCTGAACAATGTTGAAGTTTCAATTGACTACGGGGACTGGTACACAGCAAGCCTGCTACAAGGAGGGGCAGAGGCTTATGGGGAGTACTTCTACAGCTTGCGAATCAGGTGGTCGTCTTCTGAAGACGGGAAAAAGCTGTTTATCATCTACACTGGTGAGAAGAAGCTCAAGCTAGTAACACCACTGCAGATCGTCTCAGTTGTTCGTGAAGACATCGGGCTAATGAATAAGTTAAATTCGTGGAGTGCAACAAAAACACTAACGTTTGCAACTATAAATGTTGGGACAACTCCAACTCAAATTGTATCAACATCAACACTTGTGAACATACTTGTTATTCAAAACAATGGAGCGGTTGATGTCTATTTGGGGGATGCTAACGCACAACCCATTAAGATACCAGCAAGTGGAGGCGTCTTCTCCCTCGTACTCCCCCTTGACTACAAAATAGACTTGTCAGCTTTGAGGCTAGCCGCTTCAGCGACTACACAAGTCGCGGTGATGTATGGATGAGCGTAGTAATATCAACACCACCACCACAACAACAGAGAGTAGCGTTTGAGAGGGCTAGGGGGTATAGTGGTGGCGTCAGCAAGGTTTTTGATGAAACAAGACACTTTAAGTGTGTGATGTTGTTCAGAGGAAGTGGTAGGGGAGTTATTGCTATCATCCCAGACGAGGATATTGCATACAACAAGACATGGTCTGTGTTGGCAGCACCATCATCTGGTACAGCACCTGGCTGTGTAACAGATAGAAACGATACTACAGGTTGTAGCTGGTCTGTAGGGGCTAATACTACTGTTTATGTGTTGCAGGTAGACTTGGGTACTGCTACAACGGGTTTTCTAAGATTCCACTGGTACACAAATGCTCCTTTGTTGCGTGTATCGGGCTCAAAGGATTCCTATGCGTGGACTCTAATTACTGAAATATCCAAGTCATCAGGAGTGTATGAAGACTTTGTCTATGTTGATGGCTACAGGTACCTGAGATTTGGATTCAGTAATCCAGGAGCAACAGCCTATACTGCAGGCTATCATACAATTGAGCTGTACCCAGATGCAGCACTCACGTTCGCAAAAATACTTGATGGTGTTAACAAGAGGGTTGTTGGGCTTGTCTATGGTGCACACTACCAGCTCATAGAGGTGATAACAATATGAAGCTAGAGGGGAACAGGGTAAAGATATATGACAGCAAGGGCAACCTAGTGGGGGAAAGGGAGGCTAGTCTTGAAGACATCAAAAACGCTATCCTAGCAGAGCTTGAAAACAACTACGTGATGGAGTTCACAATCACTATAGCGGGTCAAACAATGACAGTAAAGGCAAGGCTCAGGAAGGCGAGTAGTTGATTTTTTGGGGTGGTGGCATGGTCTCGGTTTCAGTTGAACCAAAAACAGTTGTGCTATCAGATGCAAAACCGATTGAGGTGCTGTACATAAGTGTTGATGGTAGGCAGAGGGATGCTGTAAACATATACATATACTTCTTTAGAGAATACTGGGGGTATGGTTGGGAAGAGGTGTTCAGATTAACAAACCAGTGCTGTATTCCGCTGTACTTCACGCTAAGCACATATGTCTGTAACATGAGCTATAGAGGCAGGTACAAGGTTAGGGTAGTTGATGTGAATACGGGAGAGGTTGCTGAAGAGGAAGTGGTTGTAGAGTCTCCCTGGGAAGAGCCTAGGGAGAGGTACGCCAGGGAGGAAGTAGAGAAAGCACGGCAAATCGTGCAGGCAGTTGCACAGCAAATTGCACAGATCCTACAACCACAGCGACCACCACCTACAGCACCTGAGGAGAAGCCTCCTGTGGTGGAGAAGCCCCCTGAGGAGGAAGAAAAGGAGAAACCGCCTCCTGTGGTGGGGAAGCCCCTTGAGGAAGCACCACCTGAAGAAAAGCCCCCTGTGGAGGGGGAGCCTCCTGTGGAAAGACCCGCTCCTACTCCTGTATCTGCACCAGCAAAGCCATCACCACTAGGACTGCTAGTACTATTAATGCTATTGCTGAGTGAGTCAAAATGAAAGATGAGACAATTCTAATGATAGTTGCAATCATATGCATCACAGTTTTGCAAGTTGTGAACATGCTAACAACTAAAATAGATGGAAACATACTATCAGCAATTGTTGGAGCAATAGTGTTCATTGTCACGAGAAAGTACTACAAGGCTAGGCAAAGTGAAGCTAAGTAGCATTGCACATGTAATATTTGGAATAATCACAGCAATTGCATCTAAAATCAACATAGCTTTTCCAATTATAAACACATTCTTGTTTATTCTGTATGAATTAGATGAAGAATGGAGAATAAGTGATTACGCATACAAAGATATTAGAGAGTTTGCATTTGGATTAGGAATTGGTGAAGTGCTATTACTTGCTCTGGAATTATTGAAGCTCTTCTAAAGAATAGAATCAAAAAGAAAAAGAAAAAATAAATTGTTTTTTATTTGACTACCTTCTCCCTCTCCTTCACAACTATCTTCAAATTCTTGTGCTCTGCAACGAGCATGTAGAGCTGTGCTTTGAATGTGCTTATATATTCTTCTCTACCCTTGACAATTAGAACAATTTCCTCAGTCTTCTCAATCAACATGTTCTCTACCCCTTGGAACTATTGTTTTTAGAGTTTTTAAGTTTGGATGTGTATAGAGTAGAATCAAGCTATACACTTTCTCCTTTAAAAACCCTCTAACAAAACAAACCTTCTGGTGAAAACATGTTGTATAAAATAACTTTTCCATATGAAGTTGAAGTTGAATTGAGAGTTAAAGACAATATAGCGTCAATCTTGAATATTGCTAGAGTACAATGTGTGAAAACAAAGAATTGTACATATGAATTTGACAGCTTTGCAATTGCGACTCTGAGAACAATAATTACTCTATACAATGACTGTACAATAGTAGTAAGACATGGATACATAAATAAAGAATACACATGTGAGTACTTCATTGAGTATCTTAAAACAATAAATGGTGACGATAATGGCGACAGTAGATGAAATCAAGAAGATTCAGTTACTTGGAGAGATTCTGAGACAGTTACAACAAGGCATTAGATGTTTTTGCAAAGATGGTGAGTTTGTATGCTTTGGGGAAGTAGGGTTTAAAGCCAAAAAGATTTGGACTAAAGAAACAGCATTTAAGGTGCTTGCAAATATGTATAGTTGTGAAGATAATATTGAAATGATGTTCATTAAACCAAAGTTAGTGGTGGTTAAGAGCGGAGAGGCGGAGGTGTGGTTATGAAGTGCATAACAAAGCTCTATCGTGAGTGTCACATTGTCAATTTAGCATGTGAGATTCTTCAAGATAAGGAGAGGTGTAGTGAGTTTGTATCTCTGTATTTGAGGCCTGAGTTCTTGCGGAGCTACTGTGCGTTTTGCATTAAAGCAGTCTACGCAAGGCGTTTTAAAGTAGTGAAGTATAGCGTGGTGAACACTCTTTGACGGAGTATATTATTTACTTTTTTGATAGTTACTACGAGGTATGGGGGCTGGGGATTCGGTATGGTCAATATGGCACTTATCCAAACTACACATTGGCAAAATACTGCAAATTAACATCAATTCCATTGGTATGGCAATGCGAAAAACGTCTTGCAGTGCTGTACGAGCTCTTCAGAAGATTCAGACAGTATGGAGCTTCAAAAGTAAGGATCTGCAAATTTGATTACTATAAATGGAACTGCAAGGAGATTGAGCTATGAGTAGCCAAACAGTTATTAGAATTTCTAATGAGGTCTATGAAAAAGTTAAGGAAGTTGCTGAAAAGAGTGGTAAAAGCATTCGTGAAGTTGTTGAAGAAGCTATTAACATTTACTTGTTGGGGAAAGAGCAAGCTGTCAAAGATGTAAAGGAAATCAAAAACAAATGGATAGTTGCTAAATATCCTTCAAAATGTAGCAAATGCCAAAAGGAGATTGGAGTAGGGGATATGGTTTATTGGATACGCATTACATATGCTGATAACTCTATACGCTCATTTATTTATTGTTCAGAATGTTACTTGGCATTATTTGATACTTCTTTGGCGAAGAAGTATCTCAAAGTGAAAGAGCTTGAAGCTACTTACAAGTCTTTGAAGAAAATGTGTGATTCTTTAGCAGAACAAGTGAGAGAGCTTCAAAGCAAAGTTGATTTACTTAATCTTGAAAAAGACATTGAGCGATTCTGGTTTAACTTCAGAAGTGTGTTTACTAATAATCCTGATGTCAAAGTTGTTAATGATTTTGTAAACCAGCTCCTAGAATTGATTGATAGGGTTAAGAGGCTTGAAGCTGTGGTGTTTGCAGAACCCCCCGTTAGAATAGAAAGACAGAGAAAACGTAAAGCAGTTGAAGAAACGTTCTACACAGACAAGGAAAAAAGTGAGCTGTAGAACCCCCGCAAGAATTGAGGCAGTTTACATGAGTTATGCTGAGCTAGCGTGAAGATGAAGTATGAATAACAATATGAGCTATATTAAATGCAGAAAATGTTCAAGTGTTACAGAGATTCCGCATTGCAGTTGTGACTTACCAGTGTTCTTTGTTTTTGTGTGCAAGCATTGTGGTTATCGCACTGTCTACAGCTATCTTGATGTAGTTGATAATTCAGAGTGTAAGGAGAAGTGCAAGATAGTAGTTGAAGTTCTTGAACGACTACAAAAAATTGCACATCAAGTTATGCTATATAGCATGTTGCAATCATTGAAGCAAGAAGTAGACAAGCGATTGAAAAAAATATTAGGTGAAGAGCAATGAAAAAACTTGAGAAAAAAAAATATTTTTTTATTTTTTATGGGTCGTGTTCTTCGTGCTCACTTATAATGTCTTCAACAAACGCTGTAAAATCACTGAATACCTCTTTAAGTGCTTTCCATAACTTCGTTTCGGCGTACAAGTCGTTAAAGAATTGCTCAATAATTTTCTGAACGTCACTTTCGTTGTAGCATTTTGGTTCAATGAACGCATACTTTGTAACAACACATACTGTTGGCTTTTCCCCCGCACTGCCATAGATATAGACATAGAAGTTTGACCTGTATCGCTGATAGTAGTAATGCAAGTCTAGCAATACATCGCTTATAGCTTGCACCTTTGCTTTTAGCTCTTTAATTCTCTTTAATTTCTCTACTTGCTCAAGCAGGCTTGTCACTATTTCTTTTCTCTCTTCTTGAATAGTTTGGCTCATGGTTTCACCTTTTCACTAGAAATATCTGTATTGTGGAGTATATAAG
>Ga0080004_1135871_pt1 | contig 12724 bp, 13 predicted proteins | sample WasSprMetagenome_FD_69207 | JGI IMG/M metagenome (GOLD analysis project Ga0080004, IMG submission 69207) | Sulfidic aquatic microbial communities from Washburn Spring, Yellowstone National Park, USA - WS (SPADES assembly) (version 2) | ecosystem: Environmental > Aquatic > Thermal springs > Hot... | reverse complement strand
TTGCCCATTGCTGTTACTAGGCCAAAGACCTCTATGATCTTTGTCACCTGTATATTGGCTATTATTATCGCCATTGCCATCCATGCGAACAATCCGGCTTTTCCAAAAAACCTGTATGCCAAGGTTACTCCGGAAAAACAGGCTAGAAGGATTGGCACTCTCCACGGCTAAAGCCGGGCTAAAGCCGGGAGATTCTTGCTTCTAAGGTGTTCATCGGTCTGCTGTTCACAGCCCTTTTAGGCTCCCACGTCATCCCGTTCCACCTCAGAAGCAAGGGCCGCGTTCCCCGTTAACGCTACCTCCATGGAGGTAGCCTATGTTTAAAACTCCTGCAGCATCCCTATTTGCTTCCAATCCGCAGAAAAGGCATTTTAAGAGCCTTCCTCTCGTTATTATATCCTCAGTATGGCAGCGCGGGCATATGCTCGACGTCTTGTATTCGCTCTTCTCATCCGTATTCTTCTGCCTTCTCCTTAAACCTTCTGATTATGTAACTGAAGCTCCAGAAGTTGTTTATCATCGCGTTTGCTTTGCTATTATTGCGGCTTTTGCTCCTTACACCTCCCAATCTTCCAAGGATTATCTTTGAAATGCCGAGCTTATATGCATATTCAACTATGGCCTTTACCATCGCGTTTACAGCATGCCTGAACCTCTTCTGGCGGATTCTGTACAGCTTTCTGAGCTTCTTCGAAGTCCTCGCTCTGTTGACTCTAGCCAATCTGCTCTGCTCTTTAGCTATCTTTCCTGTCCAGTACCACCAGTCAGACAGGACTGCCCTGCCAGAATACGCTACTGGCTGTTTTAAGCCTTCGAACCATATCGTTGCGAGGTTTATCACGCCGAGGTCGATGTAGAGGGGCTTGCTGCCTCCTCTAGCGGGAGGCTCCTCGACTTCAACTGCCATAAAGCCCCTCCAAACTTCATCCACCTCATCGTAGACTATTTCCAGCCTTCCTTGCTTGCCTTTCCACCTAAGCATACCTTTATATTTTAGCTTAAGCCCTCTTGGAAGGTATATGTATTTATAGCAGTCTTTTCTTACGATTATCCTCAGCTCCCTTCTTCCGTTTCTCTTCCAGTATCTGGGCATTGAAACCTTCTTTATGTGCTCTGGAAGCTTTCCTTCGGCTTCAAGCCTTTTCAATGCTAGGAAGCTCTTCCAGGCTTCGTTGTTCTTATTTATGATTTGCTGGGCTGTTGCCGAGCCTATAAGCGGAGCGTATTTTTCGTAGAGGTGCTTAGGGTACCACTCGAAACGCTTGTAGCGTATGTAAGCCTGCCTCCTTTCAAAGTTCAGCTCATTGTACAGCCTAGCACAATTATCTGCAAGTTCATATAGGGCGGGGCAACCCTCAAGTATGAATGTGTTAACCCTCTTCATTTCATCCCACGGTTAAAACCGTAGGCTTTCTTGTCGAGTTTTATGTAATATTTTGGCTGCTGGCTCCTAGGGATGAAAAGGTTATGAAGGGAATAGACGTCGTTGCCCCCCACATCTTAAAGCTTGAAGAGGGGAGAAGGCCGAAGAAAAGAAAGCTGGGGAAATCACGATAGCCGATAGGCTGGAGAACAGCAAGGTTCTGGCAGGCATAATAGTTTTTGTATTCTTAGTTACGATGATTTACTGGTTCGGCGCGAAGGGCTTTCTTGCAGGCCTGGATCTGAATTCGGTCAACTACATATTCATAATGATAGGCTTCGCTCTCTATCTTAATCCAGTCGCGTACATGAGAGCGATAACCAGGGCTGCAGGGGCAACAGCGGGAATAATTCTGCAGTTTCCGTTTTATGCTGGAATCATGGGTCTGATGAAGTATTCAGTCGTTGTAGCTGGCGGACCAAATCTGGCCACGGTTCTGGCAAATTCCATAGCGGCTTATGCAACGGCTTTCACCTGGCCGGCTATTTGCTGGCTGCTCAGCGGTTTCATAAACATATTCATACCCTCCGGCGGAGGACAGTGGGCTGCTACGGGTGAGATCCTTTTGAGAGTTTCGGCTTCCTTAGGGGTTCCACCGGGAAAGACTATAATAGCCTATGCCGCCGGAGATATGTGGACAAACCTATTTACGCCGTTCTGGGCAATTCCGCTTCTTGGAATTACAGGAACGAGGGCAAGGGACATCTTTGGTTATTGCATCGCGGTTATGATACTCTCTATGATACCCTTCGCGGTAGGTCTGACCTTCATACCTTACTAATTTTTTAAATAAATTTTGAAATTTTTTCGAAAATCGAACGAAAATTTCTTATATAGTTAAAATATCGTTCAATTATGATAAGCATAGATAGCCTTCTTGCACTTTCGGCATTCGGCGTATACTGCCATGCGCTGTTCGTGAGCATAACCCTGGGCTTTCCCGTTGCAATCATGGCCCTTCTTTTTAGATACCTGAAAACTGGCGAGGAGGATTATTTCAGGGCGGCAAAGGTGATGACATGGGTATTGGCGCTTAACTTTGCGCTGGGAGCGATTACGGGTACCCTTGTTGAATTCGGCCTAGTTCAGGCATGGCCGGGTACGATTCTCGCGATTGCAAGTTTTGCCTTCGTTCCTCTGGCGCTTGAACTCCTGGCCTTTGCAAACGAGATAGCCTTTCTGGTTTTGTTCATCGTGACGCTCGGAAGAATAAGGACATCCCTAAGCATTGTGATTCTCGCGCTTTACTGGATTTTTGCTGTTTTATCCGGTGTGCTAATAACAGCAGTCAATTCCTGGCTTGTGTCTCCCTGGGGGACCGGAAGCGTTCCCCATGCCCTGTATCCCTTTATGCCGGAGTTCGGGGAAAACGCTGCAGACGTTCAGAAACTGGTAGCAATTAAAATCATCGCTTTAGCTTCCGGACTTCCGCTTCAGGCGGTAATTCAGAATCCTGAAGTTGCGGAAAAGGTCGGAATAATACTGCGGGATCCTTACGCAGCCCTTTTTGACTCCTATGCCTATGCCTCCGCGCTGCACAACATATCCGCAGCTGTAATCGTTGGCCTGTCCATCGCGGTTTTTGCCTATGCCTTAAAGTGGCATAAAAAGAGGGATGAAGGGTATCTCAAAGTTGTGAAAACAATTTCCCCGGTGATTTTGATCATCTTCCTGCTCCAGCCGACAATTTTCGGCCATTTAATGGGTGAGGCTGTAGTTGAGTACAATCCAACGAAGTTCGCGATGATGGAGGGAGCGCATGAAACGTTCTACAATCCGCTGATATCTCTGGTTGCCTATGGGGATCCAAGCAGACCAATTGTTGGCTTTGATGAGCTTAAAAGGCGTTGCGAGGAGCATGGAGACAAAAAACTCGGTGATCTGGCCCTTGCCGTAGGTTTGAGCCAGGAGACGATTCTCAGAACGGCAAAAGATATGGGAGTTGATTTGGATAAGAGGAAAACGGAGGAAATCCTGAATCTGAAATTGAGGGAAATATGCCTTTCGGATGTTTCGAGGGCGGAAGCCAGAACAACTTTAATCCACTATGCCTATTACACCAAGATCGCCTTCGGAATCATCGGTTTCGTTTCGGCAATATGTTTGTTCGCCGGGCTGAGCAGAGTTCCTCTTCTCTCGAGATTGGTTCTTGGTATTTTCAAGGAAAGGGCCCCGGTTCTGCTCTCGTTCGGAATCCTTCTCGGTTCAGTAATCCCTTCTGTTCTGGGATGGTATGTAAGGGAAGTTGGCAGAAAACCCTGGACTGTCTACGGGCTCCTATATCCTGAAGAACTTGTTTCCGTTGTTGGATATGCAAGAAGTGCTGAATTTGCGCTTTTCATGGGAACCGTAATCGCCATGATAGTTCTTTTTGGAATATTCTGCATGTACATAATTGCAACCAGACAAAGGAAGTCCGAGGAGCTGATAAGAGGTGGTGGGAATGGTTGATCTCCCCTTCTTCATCCTCGGGTTTGCTGTGCTGCTTCACGTGATTTTCGTCAGCATCACAATCGGAACCGGATGGATCTCGGCCAGTTCGAGACTTTTGGCCTATATTAGAGGGGATCACGAACTTGAGAGGATTTCCAAGGATGCATTCAGGATCATGGTTGTATTCGAACTCTTCTCCGGCGTATGGGGAACGATAATAACCGTGATACTGGCGGGATTCTTCCCCGCTTTGACGGCGCTGGCGACAAACGTTCTCTTTGTCCCCCTCTTAATAGCCCTGATTTCGATAATGATCAGAATACCAAGCATTGCCGCCTTCTGGTACACCTGGGGAAGAATTGGCCCTAGGGCCCACAGTGCAATCGGCATGCTGATGGCAGTTTCCGGTTTTGCGATTCCATTCGGTTTCAGGACCCTTTTTTCCGAGATCAATTCCCCGGCTGCGGTTGCGCAGTTCATATCTTCAGGTGCTGCAAATCCGTTTGCAGCCTATGCTAGTGCGGTATTCTGGATTCTGTATCTTCATACGATCTTTGCCTCCCTTTCTGTGGGCGGATTCGTGGTTGCATATCTGATGTCTAGGGAGGGATATTCTAGGGGAATGAAAATTGGCTACAGATACGGACTGGGATTTCTGGTACTGCAGATACCCATGGGCATTGCATACTGGTATCTTCTCGGTTCGAGTTCTCAGTACATCTTTGAAACAATAACTTTCGGGTCCTTCATGCCGATCTTCGCTTCAAAGCTCTTCATCGTTCTGATCCTTCTGATCCTGGGAATCTTGGGCTATACTATGGGTAAGGTCGCCTTTTCCAAGTATGCAGCGCTGCTCTCGCTTCTGGCAGTTCTACTCGGGGAGACGATGAATGACGGATCCAGATATCCATTCTTTGTAATCATCGGAAAAAGCGGGATTCCAATAGGAAGCTTTGCTAATTTCTACATCGAGATACCATTAACTGCAGTTTACGTAATCCTTGCATTTCTGATCATGAGCATTCTGGTGTTCTTGATTGCCCTCTTCTATGCCCTGTTCCGGAGATTTCTCTCAGAACCTCACTGAGCCTTGGACGGGCTCCAGATTTAAAATTTTGGCCGCAGCTCGAAAGGCAAATCTTTGAAAGTATTTTTTAACCCGGACTGTTGTGGAATTTTTAATGAAAACTGGGAAAGTTTTTTTCATTCTCCTCCTCCCGCTTGCATTTGGAACAGCATTAGCATGGGACTGGGACACGCACAGGTTTCTCGCAGAGAAGATCTGCGACCACTACAGCTGCAAATGCTACGCTGAAATCAAGGAGGGAAGCATAATCCCGGACAGGGACTTCAGGGATTTCAGCAACCACAGCTGCTACGATCCATCGAAGTGCAGTCCAGGCAGTTACTGGAGCTGTCCGTACAAGAGGAGCTGTCCAGCAATTGATAAAGCGAGGGAGTGGATGGAGAAGGCTGCAAAGGCACAGGAATGCGAAAGATGGAAGTACGTTGGAATTGCGAGCCACTACTTCTTCGATTCAAAGTGCTTCTGGCATCAGGTGACGAACGAGGATTACAGCAACTGCCACAAGCCCTTCGAGGATGAGGTTGGGGATAAGGTGAAAAGTTCTGGGCTTTCGGACTGGACTGTATGCAGGTGCGGCGCATGCGTTTCAAGCAGGGATTTTGAAAGCTGGCTGCAAGAGTTCTACGCTTTTGCCAATGGATATCTCCAGCCAACGCCAAAGACAACTCCACAGGTAACCCCCACCCAAGCTCCTATGCCCACCACAACTCATACTGTAATCCCCACTCCAACCCCTGCTCCCAAACACACTCCAGGAGTCATAACACCCGGATTCGAGGTAGTTTTAGCACTTTCCGCCCTTGCTTTTGCCGTATTCGTGAGGAAGAGCTGAAAGACTGAATTTAATTTTTTGTAGTTTGGAGAATCGGTTTTAAAAAAGGGTTGCTATCGGATATATCTCTTCACTTCTGACCTCCTACACAGCAGATATGCTGTCGAGGACCACCTCGAGTATCTTTGGAGCTCCTAAACCTTTCAGGGAAAGGTTAACTTTGTTGCCTAGCCTTAAAGGCAGGTTTACCGGGATGTTTGGTTTCCTTTTTGTTACGAAAATCAAGAAAGCAATTTTTCTGTAAAATCGTGTATCTCATCATCTGCACTCTCGCCGAACTGCTCTATTATCCTGACTATTGCGCTTCCAGTCGAGTTCTTTTTTAAATTCCTCGTCATCCTTGAGCTCTTTGTACGCCATTTCAAGCTCCTCAAGCGGATTGACCAGAATTTCCGGGACATATCTCCCGCCAAACTCACCGAATCTCATTTCTTACCCTCCTCACAAACTCCTCTATCAACCTCTCATCCTTGAAACCGTCCCTCTCAACCCCGGAGGAAACGTCAACGCCCACGGGTTTAACTAGCTCTATTGCCCTTGCAACGTTTTCCGCATTTAAACCGCCCGCCAGAATTACCGGATATCTCTCTGCAATTCTCCTGCTAATGCTCCAGTCATGAATTTTTCCGCTCCCTCCTCCGGAATCGAGCAGGATTAAGTCAGGCCTGTATCTTTTGATCTGCTCAATCGTTTCATCGAAATCCCTCACAATGAAGGCCTTCATGACAAAAACCTCTTTTCTCAAAATCTCGAACTCCTCGATGCCGAGATTTCCGTGCACCTGTACAAAATCGCATTCAGTTTTAGAAACGATTTCCCTCCATTCCTCCAAACTTTCCGAAGTGGAAACGACAAAGACAGGTATTTCCGCATTTGAAATTATCTCCCTTGCCTTTTCCAGATCCACTGTTCTTCTGGAGTTGCTTTTCACAATGACTCCACCGAAATCCGCATGTCTTTCAACGATTTCCAGATCCCTGATGCTGCGAATTCCGCATATCTTAACGATCATGGCAGACCTCCACGAAGTTTCTTATCATTCTCAATCCATCCTCCGTGAGCACGCTTTCAGGATGGAACTGAACTCCCTCAATTCTGTCCTTTCTGATTCCCATGATAACACCGTCATCGCTGACCGCTGTAACCTTGAAGCCCTTGGGAACTTCCAGAACCGCAAGCGAATGGTATCTGGCCGCTCTGAAGGGATTCCTTACTCCCCTGAAAATTCCATCCGAATCGTGCCTAACCAAAGAAGCCTTTCCGTGAACGGGTTTAACCTTTCCAACTTTTCCGCCAAAAACTTCCGCTATTATCTGGTGCCCGAGACAAACGCCCAAAATAGGCACATCGAATTCGAATAGGAAATCAAGCTCCCTGTCGGGCTTTCCCGGGCCGGGTGAGATTATGATTCCATCGAAGCTCAGTTTTTTCGCTTCCCTTGCTTTGTCCTTGCTCAGAACTTTCACCCTGTCGAAAAGGGAGACGTATTCAACGAGGTTGTAAACAAAGGAATCATAGCAGTCAACGACAAGGATCACAGTCCCACCGCCTTCAGAACCATCGAAATCTTGCTCTCTGTTTCGTAGAACTCCTTTTCCGGATTTGAATCGGCAACTATTCCGGCTCCAGCTCTTATCCTGCATTTCCCGTCGTATTCAACCATTCTTATCGCTATCGCCATGTCGGAGGAGTTTTGCGAGAAGTAGCCAACAGCGCCTCCGTAAATTCTCCGCCTTGTTCTCTCAAGCCCGTCAATGAGCTCGACCGCCCTTCTCTTTGGCGCACCAGTCACAGTTCCCGCTGGAAAAGCCGATCTCATGGCGTCGAAGTGCGTTAGATTTGGCTTCAGCTCGCCGATAACCTCGCTCTCTATGTGTATAACGCTTGGATATACAACAGCTTCCATGAATCTGGTAACCCTAACACTTCCAGACCTGCAGACTCTTCTTACATCGTTTCTGGCAAGATCTACAAGCATTACATGTTCCGCTCTTTCCTTTTCGTCCTTCAGCAGCATTTTTATTGTTTCCTCCTCTTTTCCGATCACCCTTTTAGCGGTTCCGGCTATGGGATTTATCTTGAAAATCCCTCCCTCGATCTTCCCCATCGTTTCCGGCGAGGAGCCGATGAGGGATTTTTTGAATTCGAGCAGAAACATGTACGGGCTGGGATTAAATTCCCTGAGCCTGAGGTATATCCCGAATGGGTCGAAATCGCTCTTGACTTCGTATTCCCTGGAAAGAACGATCTGATAGACTTCCCCCTCTTCAATGTACTCCTTTCCCTTCTCTACGATTCTCTCGAAGTAATCCCTGTCTTCATACCTCAAAACGCTTGCACCTCCTTTCTCTACCTTTATTTCTTCCCTTTTTGCTTTTTCAACTATTTTTTCAGCGTTTTCAACATTTTTGCTGAAGAGCTTTCCCAGAAAATGATCGTAGACGAAGTAGGAGTCGTAGAATTTGAAAACGGATTTCTCTTCAACTCTCTTTCCGATGAATCCGAGAACGGCGTCGTAGGATATGTAGCCGACCAGCATTCCCTGAACATGGATGCTCTTAAGCGCCTCGAAGGGATCGCGGGTTTTTGAAATAACCTCTCCATCAACTCTTAACTCATCATCGATTTCAACCGTATAGAGTGGGTCGAATGAGATGTAGGTATACCTAGCATTTCCGGATTTTTCCACTGATTCCAGAATGAGGGGCGAATTTTTATCCCTTATAACGGAATAAAGCCTTACCGGATCGACGTATTCGTGCTTCTGCATGCTATCTCCTCCAGCTTTCTCAGAAATTCTCCTTCTTCGATCTTTTCGATGAAAATTAAAACGTTATCCTTTAGGTCTTCAAATCCCAGTGCGTATAGGGCTGTTGCGAAGTTCACGGCTATTAGTTTTTTATCCTCCTCCAATCCGGAATTTGCGAAAACGGCCCTTATTCTCCTCGCCGAAGCCTCGCTGCTCTCACAGGGAACTATTTCGGTCTCACAGATTCCGAAATCGGATGGAAGAAGTTTCATCTTTTCGATTCCATCATCCACAATGTACGCGGTTGTTTCATACTTCGGGCTAACTTCATCCATCCCGCTTCCGTTGAGCACGATTCCCTTTCTTCCCAGAAGTTCCAGCGCCTCGGCAACCGGGATGAGGAGCTTCTCGCTTGAAACTCCCACAATCTGCCTTTCCGGATTCGCTGGATTGACAAGGGGCCCTAGAACGTTGAAGATCGTCCTCACCTTCAGCTTTCTTCTCACATCCGCAACCCTTGCAAAGGATCTGTGATATAGGGGGGCGAAAAGGAATGCGAAGTTCGTTTCCATGATCATCCTTTTTGCAAATTCTGCATTTTGCTCTATTTTTATGCCAAGCTTTTCCAGCACATCTGCCGATCCGCTTTTTGAGCTGACCGCCCTGTTTCCGTGCTTTGCGACCGGTTCGAAAACGGAAACAGCAATGGCAACTGCTGTACTAACATTTATCGTTGAAAACCGATCGCCGCCAGTTCCGCAGGTGTCAAATACTTTTCCGAGATCGATCCTCGATTTTTCCAGAATGGCCCTGCTGAATCCTGCGAGAACTTCCGCACCGTATCCCTTGAGCTCCAATCCTGTGAGGATTGCTGAAATCTCAACTTCGTCCATTTCTGGAAGCCTTGAGGCAATCTCATAAGCCTTCTCCATGTCTATGCTGCTGAAGAGGAATTCGATCATAATCTCGCCTCCACAAACTTTCTGACGAATTCCTCGGTTTTTTCCGCGAGCATGAAGGAGGTTCCGATCAGAACAGCATTTACGACCTTGAGAACCCTGAGATCCTCGATGCTGCATATTCCGCTTCCGCTTATCTTCATCGCCCCTATCTTCGGAGCTAGCCTGAAGGTTCTGCTCAGATCTACGTCGGAAGGGTTGAATATATCCCTGTTGTTTATCAGCACAATTCTCGCGTTCTCCGCGTGGCCCAGATCTTCCTCGGAGAAAACCTCCACAACAGGTTCTATTTCGTGCTCAAAACAGATGTCAACGAATTCTCTAGTATTTTCCCCGAGAATCCTTGCGATAAGCAGGAGGGCGTCGGCCTCGATTTCAGCCGTTTTCTCGATTTCCTTCTTCTCCTTCACAAAGTCCTTTCTCAGAACGGGCAGATCTGTTGCTTTTCGGATCGATCTCAGGGTTTCTAGGGATCCCCTAAATGAGCTGGCTGTTATGTAGGAAATTGCGGAGCATCCTGCCCTTTCATAGGCTTTCAGAATATCCAGAGGATCCCTTCCGCGCAGAAGATCGCCTTTTGCTGGAGAAAAAGCCTTTATCTCCCCTATTACGGTGTTTCTCCCCTTTCCGCGCATCGCATCAATAAACCCAAACTGAACCACCTGCTCCCTTCATGTGTGCACAATCTCTTTTTGGGTATTTAAGCTTATCTGATGAGTTTTTTATGGAAAAAATTTGGTGGGAAAAACGGAAGGGATTTAATTTTGAAGTGAAAAAATCGGATTATGAAGATTAAGATAACAGCGCCGGCGCATCTTCATGCCGGCAACATGGATCTGAACGGTTCTATGGGCAGGCTTTACGGAACCGTAGGCTTCGCAGTAGAGAATCCAAGGGTTGTGATCGAAATTGAGAAATCCGAGTCGGTTGAAGCCAACGATCCCGTTGCTGAGCGCTTTGCAAAAACTGTTGCAAATTCTTTCGGTTTTGGGGGTTTCAGAGTTACGGTAAAGGAAAGGTTTCCGGAATACACGGGTCTGGGATATCTCACAACGCTCGGCATTTCGGTGGGCATAGGCGCTGCCAGACTGCATGGGATAAACTGCAGTGCTGAGGAAATCGCACTGAAAATCCGCAGAGGTCTTGTGACAGCACTTGGCCTTTATGCGTGCAAGCTTGGAGGATTCATAGTCGAGGGCGGATTCAGGAAAGGTATGGTTGAAAGGAGCGTTCCGCCGCTCATATTCAGGGGTGAAATACCCGAAAACTGGATTTTTGTTATTGCCGTTCCGGAGGCTCCGAGGAGGAGAATAGCTGAGCTCCGCATCAGAAGCGAGGAGAGAATACTTCTGCAGGAGGTCTCGATGAATGCTGAGGACGCGTCCTATCTCTCAAGGCTTGTTCTGATGAAGATGATACCGAGCTTTGTTGAAAGGGATCTCGCTGCATTCGGGGAAGCTATAACGGAGTTCAACAGAAGGCTGGGATTCATATGGGAAAGATACCAGAAGGGCCTCTACTGCGATCCACTGGTTGAGAGGGGGATTGAAATCATGCTCGAGCATGCATACGGAGCATGCCAGTCATCATGGGGTCCAGCATTTTACGCTATAACCGACAGCGAGGATAAAGCCCGCAGGCTAGCGGATAAAATCAGGGATTTCCTCAGTTTCCATGGAGGAGGGGATGTTTTCGTAACAAGGGGGAACAACAGGGGTCTGGAGGTGGTCGAGCTTGGTTAGGGCACTGGGTACCGATAGCGGTACGAAGAGCTACGACATTTTCGGTTTCGACGATGAAACCGGAGAGGTATTTGCAGACGAGGCAATTCCTAGGGAGGAGATGGTGAGGGATCCAGGCTTGGTCCTGAGGAGATTGAAGGAAATAGACAGAGATTATGGTCTGGATGCCATCGTTGCCTCGAGCGGTTACGGAATCCCGCTCAAGCTTGCAAAAGATGTCTCAGATGAGGAAATAGCACTCGCAACCTTCATCACCGAGAACGATGTCAGGAGGGGGCTGAGGATAATTGGCCTTAGAAAGCTGCTGAAAATGCTTAAGGAAGATCCGGAGCTCGGCAGCAAAACCTATTTCACCCCGGGAGTTATTCAGCTGCCCACAGTGCCGGATTACAGGAAAATTAACAAAATAGACATGGGAACATCCGACAAGGTCTACACAGCAGCTCTAGCGGTTGCAAGGCATGCGGAGCTTCGTGGCATTGATTACGGCGATGTTAGCATAATAGTTGTTGAAGTCGGATTTGCATACACTTCCGCGCTTGGAATCAGGAAGGGAAGGATAGTCGATGCTATGGCGGGAACCGCCGGTTTCCCGGGATTTTTGGGTATGGGCTGCATGGATGGAGAACTAGTTTATGCACTGGCCAATTCGACGGAAATATCGAAGGAGCTGCTTTTTAAAGGCGGTGCAGCGTATCTTTCGAACTTCGATCCATTCAGGGCGTCGATAGATGAATTCATAAAACCCGGAACGCTCGGATACGAATTGCTGGTGGAAGCGATAGTAAAAGACATCCTTTCACTGCTCTGCAGCGTGAAGCCCGAGGCTGTGTATCTAAGCGGCAGATTTTTGCGGATCCCCCTTTTTGCTAGGGATCTGGAAAGAAGACTTGCGGATCTTTTCGAGAATTTCGGATGGAAGGTGGAAATTGCCGTGCTCGGCAGTATGGGAAAGGTGGCTAAACAGGCTGCTGAAGGGGCTGCCTTGATGGCAAACGGTCTAGCAAGGGGAAAGTACAGGAAACTTATCGATGTTCTCGGGCTTAAGGAATCGAAGGGAAGCATCTTCGAATACGTCACAGTTGTGGACAAAAACCGGTTGCTGGAGAAATTTGGAAGGTATATGGAAAGCTGACATTCTCCTTCTCAGCAACTTTACGAATCTGACAAAGAATTTTGGAATCAGCAGGTGTCTGCCCCCTCAAGAAGAAAGGCTCTGTAGCCGACTCCGTGAGCTTCGGTAATCGTTATCTTCAATGCCATCTTTGAATGAATTTCTTGTCGGGTTTTATGTAAAGGGGCGAAAAATCAAATTTTGAGAGCTCAGTGCAGGATTCTCATAGCCTTCTCGAAAACTTCCCCGCTGAACTTTGCATGGACATACCTCGTCCTCCCCCTCCCCTTCTCGCCGAAGACAATGTCAACAAGCCTGAGCCTTTCAAGCTTCTCCAGAATGTAGTAGAACTTCCTGTAGCTCATCTTCACTTCACTGCAGAGCA
>Ga0080004_1146383_pt1 | contig 12730 bp, 10 predicted proteins | sample WasSprMetagenome_FD_69207 | JGI IMG/M metagenome (GOLD analysis project Ga0080004, IMG submission 69207) | Sulfidic aquatic microbial communities from Washburn Spring, Yellowstone National Park, USA - WS (SPADES assembly) (version 2) | ecosystem: Environmental > Aquatic > Thermal springs > Hot... | reverse complement strand
TTCTTACCTTCAACCTCATAGGAAGCGATGTTAAAGAAGCGCAGGATGAGGGCATCTTCCTTCTCTGCCTTCTTCAGGGCGCTCAGAACGAGTTCCTCGGGCTCGATTTTGAGGAGGGAATATTGAGTGGGGAGTGAACCCTCTTTGGGGAAGGTAACTACAGAGCGCAAGGGAGCGACGAATTGATATGCCAAGAGCCAGGGCTTCGCTTCCTCAAAGGAATTCACGAAGGGGATTATGGCATAGCGAGCGATGTGAGTGCCAAGGCATTGGGCTTCCGGAGTGGGGTATTGGGGACCGGCATTGTAGGGGCGGGTGAGCAAATCGCCTCTTGACAACCAGCCAACGCTGCGAAGGAGGGTGAGGGCGATGTCCACACCTTGGGGAGTATCTATAGGCTCATATTCGGGCATTCCCTCGCTGACAACACAGAGACCCAATCCTCTACTTTCAACCGCTACGAAAGATTGCATAGCTTTCGTCCCCACGGGCTTCTCCACCCATCCTTCTCCCTTCGGCAGCTGGATGTTTCTTCTCAAGACGCCGAATTGGACATCAGCCAAGCAATCGTTGGCGAAGAGGTTGGTGGGGAAGTGGACCCGCAGACGATGGTCCTTAGCCTTATTCTCAAAAATCGTCTCTATGTCAATGCGAGGAATGCCTGCGTGAAGGGTGATGTAAGAGGTTATTGGACAGGGAACGAGCTCCTTGGAACGAGATGTCCTCGTCTCGTCAATGCTCTCGGGAAGATAAAGCGTGAGCTGAATCTTTATAGTCGCTGAGACTGGTCCCCTGTTCAGGAGGGAGATATGGGCATTAACGCCGGCGGAAGTAATGGTTTCGGAGTTCAGCGCAGGGGAATAGTTATACTCGTCTCCGATGTCCTCCGTGTCCTCAAAGAGATTACATCCTTTGTAGACCTGTCCGCTTCTTTTATCAGTGATGTCAATAGTTCCATTGGGGTTCACATCCACTCTGAGGAAGGCGTTCTCCAAGCTCGTCGGCGTGGCTATGAGGAGAGTGGAAATCCTCCTTGCTTCCCTGACCTCTTCAATGTAGTAGGTCTTATAGCCGAGAGGAGGGACATTCTCCGCCAAGATGGATATATCTCCGCTCCAAACCAACTGGTTAAGGGGATGGGGATGGTAGGGGAGGGAGACCTTGATGTTCTCCAGCTGGCTTGCGACTATTTTACCCGTCTCATCGCGCACAATTATATTGTGGATTGTTTGGTCGGGAGAAACGGGAAACTCTATATGCACCTTGGCGACATCAGTTACAGACCAACTATGGGGATTGAAGACAACAACAGCCGCCCTTGCTCCCTCCTTCTTGGAGTTTATCCTCTCCACGAGATAGCGAGTGGATTCATCAAACATAATCTCAGCTATCTGGCGAGCAGCTGCGAAGCGTGGTAGCATATCCCTATGAACCTCGTCCACTGAACATCCGCAGATGGAATCGTGGGGGTGATTGGAGATGAGATATTTCCAAGCCCGAAGGAGGAATGCACCCTCATAGGGCTTTCCCTTTAGCCAGGCGAGAGAAGAAGCTGGCTCGGCATACTTCTCCAACGCCCTCTGCGTGGCGAAGTTCTCCTTCTTCAAGTAGAGGCGAGTGGAGAAAACGCCGAGAAGAAGGGGATGATAGCGTCCCCTGTGAAGCTCTCCCTTTATCGTTCCTAACTTCGGCTCCTCGCTCAACACCTTCTCAACGAAATCCTCAAATGTTGAATGGACAACTTCTATATCTTCAAGCTTGCTATTGGCATAATCTAACATATCTGGAAGCTCGGGCTGGGGTTCAAGGTGGTCGCAGCCGTTGTTTAGGAGGATATAGCGAGTGGAAGCGAACGGCTTGAGGGATTCAACCTCTCTCCTTATCGTTTCCACCGCTTTGTCCATATCAACCTTCACCGTCCCGGGCTCGCCGAAAGCTGGCTCGTAGCCCAAGCCCGCCAAGTTGCAATATCCGTGTATTTGATAGATTGCCAAAACCTTCGTCCCATCCAATCCCTCCCACCAGAATTCAGTGTTGAGCCCTTCCCATTCGTCGCCCAATCCTCTATGGAACATAAATGATTTTATCCCGAAGCCTTGGAGGATTTGCGGCATTTGCGCTATATGACCGAAGGGGTCGGGCAGATAGCCGACCTTCATAACCCTACCGAATTTCTCCGCTATTAGATGACCGATTAATAGATTCCTCACCAGTGCCTCACCGGATACGAGAAACTCGTCGGGAAGAACATACCAAGGACCGATATGAAGCCTTCCTTCCTGAACGAGCTTTCTTATCCTTTCCTCATTTTCAGGGCGAATTTCCAGATAATCCTCCAAAACGATTGTCTGCCCATCAAAAACATAGTATTTGTAGCGAGGATTCGTCTCCATAAGGGAGAGAAGACGGTCGGTCAATCTCACGAGCCGCCTTCTAAACCCTTGGAAAGTTAAATACCATTCCCTATCCCAGTGAGTATGGGAGACTACGAGAGCAGTCCATTTCTTCATTTTATATGTCCTCCTTTCAGAAGTTTATTTAGGCATATTTGTCGTGGGCGCTGATGCCGAGGGCATACTCTTGCTCAAGCTCACCTTCCAATTCAAGCCCTGCCTTATGAGGGTTAGAACGACAGAACCCTGAAGCGGTTGCTGGGTCATCATCGGCAACATAAGCCCTCCAGCGGCGAGGGAAACTTGAACACGCACCTTTGCTTCGCTGAGGGAAGAGCTCTCCGTTTGGGCGCTAACCGATTGGACAGTGGGCTTGAGGGAGCTGATTACATCAAGGATATCCTTCCCCGCGAACTGAGAGGGGAGACTTACACCCATTGACTTGAGATAATCGGAAACCTTCTTCAATTCTTCCTTTGTCGTGGGGAGGGTTGCAGCGTCAACGGGGTCAATATACGGTTTAATTGAGGATAAGTCTTGGGCAACAACTCCCTGCACGAAGGCATTGACGAAATCCCTTGCTACCTGCTGGGGCTTCTCACGGAAGAATTTAGTGTAGAAAAAGAAGCCACCTCCCAAGACGAGGAGGATAACCACGATGCCCACTATCCAACCAACAGATAGCGCACGCCTACGCGCTACGACACCTACAGCCTCGGCAGCCGCTGCAGCCTCGCCCGTCGGAGCTGCTTCTGCTATCTTCCCTACCCTTGCCTTCATCGCAGCAGCCGCTTCCCCTTTAAGAGGAGCAAAGCAGTTCCAACAAGCTTCTCTCGTTTCCTCGTTTTCCGCTCCACAAAACTTACACTCAATCATTTTAGTTCACCTCTTCCTCAAATTTTCAATACTTTTACTTCCTTCTTTGCTAATATTATATCCCTTTCTTCACCAAAGGTTAACTCCTCTCCGCTTTCCAAGTCTATGGCTTTGCCGAAATCCCCCAAAAGAGCTCCTTCCACAGTTTCCCAAGAGTGATTAATCAACCAAATCAAGGTATCGTCGCCCTGTCTTAAAACTTCCATCTCCACGAATGGATTGGTGAAATCTATGGGGAACTCTATTCCCGCCTCCAATGCCATCGCTTTATAAAGCCTCCATAAAAGCGATGTTTTGTTCGCCTCCGGCTTCTCGCTTAGGTAAAGCTCGAGGGGAAAGGCGGAGAAGAATATCTTCCCTTTGCCAACTCTATTCATAACGATGGCTGGATTGCCTTCCTCGTCTATCGCTATCACTTCAGCCGACCTGGGAACCAAGGGACAAAACGCGCTATTAAATGGGGAAGCGGAAGGAGTGAACTTGAAGACTTCCCCTTCCTCTATCTCGGGCATAGATTTTACAAAACTGATTGTCAAATCAGGGGCTGGGATATCGGGGATTCCGTATCTGAGCTTATGGGTGCAGCCGGTTAGTCGTTCAAAGTTGTGTATCCAGGGCTGATATCTATAGGAGAAATAGACAGTGCCTCCTTTTTCAGCGAAGTTATAGAGCGCCTCCCAGCTCGGCGCAGTGAGCATCGGGAAGGAGGGAAGGATGAGGAGCTTTGCTCCCTCGGGGAAATGAACTTCCTTTCGCAATTCAATGTCGTAGGGTATGTTGGAGATAATAGGCTCCTCACGCCAAAAACCTATGGTTATTTTAGCCATCTTGGCGGTGGTGAACGCTTGAAGGAATATCCTATTCGCCAATCCTTTATCCATCCAGAAGAATGGGTAGGGATAGAAATAGAAAGAGGGGACGAGGATATAAGCCTCTGGCGTGGGGATTTCCAAACTGGAAAGGTCTAATTTCTCCAATAGGGAAGAGAATCTCTTGAATTCAAGAGCGACAGGCTTTTCCGATTTATCGGAACGGGTTACTCCGAAAAGCATCTCAAAGGGATGATGGGAGTATGGTCTTTGATAGGGAAGGTTGAAATCGCTATAGCACCAACCCAAACATCCACAGCCTCCATTAATCAAGACGGAATGGAAAGTTGTCCTATAGTAATCCGCTTGGTGTTCCTCTGAGCAATGGGCATTTGAGCAGCCGAATTCCTCCAAAAGAACGGGCAATCCCCAAGTCTTAGCCAGCTGCATAAGCATTGCGGGAATAAAAGAGTGGCGAAGGGAATCTATCTCCGAGGGATAGGAATGGGGTCCGAAGAAGTCCAAGACCTTGGAGAGGTCATCCAAATTGAAGCCATTATCGTCTCCACTGAGATACCAGCAGCCATCGCCAGTGGAAATGGGACGAGTTGGGTCTATCTGCCTGATAGCCTCGCACATCGTTCTCACCCAAACATATCCTATATCCCTCATCGTATTTCCACCATAGAGAGGAATCTCGTTTGAGAGAAGCCAACCTATAATCGCCTCTTCATCCTTGAAGCGGGAAACTATTCCCTGAATATAGGCTATCTCCTGGCGAATCATCCAAGGGTCGGTGTAGAAATTCCTCCCTTCCCTCCAGGGAACATCCCAATTCTCGCCTGACATATGACCCACGAAGAACGAAGGGAATGTGTAGATTCCCTCCTCCTTGCAGAGATGGAGGAACTCCCCAAAGCGCCTCAGCATCTCCTCATCGAGCTCGCCTGGACGAGGCATAAAGTCGGGCATATAGATGAATGAGCGAATGGTATTCATACCCAATGATTTCATCTGCCTTATTTCCTCCCTCACCTTCTCCTTATCCCACTTTCTCCACATCAATGGACCAGCGTTTCTCGCCCAGTAGTTAACTCCTAAAAGATACAGAGGTTTTCCATTCTTTTTGATTAGATTCAATTTCTCCATCTCGGAATAATTCACCTCCTACTTTATTCAAACCTCTTGGCTACGAGGGTAACATTGTGCCCTCCAAATCCAAAGGAATTGGACATTATTACATCCACTTTCGTTTCCCTTGCTTTATTCGGCACATAATCCAAATCGCATTGGGGGTCGGGATATTCATAATTTATAGTGGGATGGATTATATTGTCCCTTATGCTCAGTAGGGAGACAATGAACTCAACCGCTCCAGCAGCGCCGAGCAAATGCCCAATCATAGATTTAGTTGAGGAGATGGGGATTTCGTAAGCTCTTTGTCCGAAAACCTGCTTTATCGCCAATGTCTCGGTTGCATCGTTTAATTGGGTTGATGTTCCGTGGGCATTAATGTAATCAACTTCTTCCTTGCTTATCCCCGCATCCTTAAGAGCAAACTCCATTGCGAGGGCAGCGCCTTTCCCATTCGGCTCGGGAGCTGTTATATGATAGGCATCACAGGATAATCCATATCCCAGAAGCTCGGCGTAGATTCTCGCTCCCCTCTTCTTCGCAAATTCCATCTCCTCAACAATCACAACTCCCGCCCCTTCGGAGAGAACGAAGCCGTCCCTTTTAGCATCAAATGGGCGGGAAGCTTTCTCGGGCTCATCGTTCCTCGTTGAGAGCGCCCTCATTGAGCAGAAACCGGCTAAAGCGAGGGGGGTGAGGCAGGCTTCGCTCCCACCCGCTATTACCACCCTTGCTCTTTCCTCCCTAATCAATCTGAGAGCCTCACCGATAGCATTCGCTCCGCTGGCGCAGGCGCTTACCGTAGCATAGTTGGCTCCCATAGCTTTGAAGGTTATCGCTATGTTAGCAGCAGCCATATCGGAAATCAGCATAGGGATGAAGAAGGGGCTCACCCTACTCGGTCCCTTTTCAAGGAAAATCCTATGCTGTTCCTCCCAAGTTGCTATCCCACCTATGCCGCTTCCCATAATCACCGCCACCTCTTCCGGCTTCAGCTTCTCCATATCCAGACCAGCATCGGCAAGCGCCATCTTCGCCGCCGCAACGCTGAATTGAGCGAAGCGGTCCATCCTCCTTGCTTCTCTCTTATCTATATACTCTTCAGGATTGAAACCCCTCACCTCACCGCCTATCTGACTGCTAAAGGTGCTCGCGTCAAAGAAAGTTATACGACTTATCCCGCTTTCTCCCCCCAATAACCTCCGCCAGTTCTTCTCTACCCCTATCCCTAACGGAGTGAGGAGGGATAAGCCAGTGATGACAGCCCTTTTTGAGGGCATTATCTATTCCTTTTGAAGACGGGACTGGATGTAATTTATCGTATCCTCAATTGTTCTTATCTTCTCCGCATCCTCATCCGGTATCTCAATATCGAATTCTTGCTCCAGCTCCATAACCAGGTCCATAACATCTAAGGAGTCGGCGCCGAGGTCCTCAAATGTCGTCTCAAGGGTGATTTCCTCGGGATTTACATTCAACCTCTCAGCAACGATGTTTTTCACTCTTTCCGCGATATCGGTCATTATTTTTTCACCTCCACTTTCTCAAAGGAATTCTGCGCTCCGCACTGGGAGCACTTCTTCGGCTTGCATCTCGCTTCCTTTTCTGCTCCGCATTCCTTGCATTTCCAGGTTGCCAATTTCATCTACCTCCTTTTAATTGATTTAAAAGGTCAATAAATATTTAACTACATAGCCATACCGCCGTCAACCCGAATTATCTCTCCCGTTATATATGAAGCATCTTCAGAGCAAAGGAATGCAACTACTCCCGCAACATCCTCTGGCTGACCGGGACGCCCCAATGGAACCTGCTTTAACATCTCTTCCTTTACCTCCTGAGGAAGCCTTTCCGTCATCTCGGTCTGAATATACCCTGGGGCAACTGCGTTAACTGTTATGTTCCTTCCCGCTAATTCCCTGGCAGCCGATTTCGTGAAGCCTATGATGCCCGCCTTCGCTGAGGCATAATTCGCCTGCCCCACATTCCCCCTTAAGCCTATAACGGAGGAGATGTTCACTATTCTCCCAAACCTCTGCCTCATCATATGCCTTATTACCGCTCTCGTGCAAAGGAAAACGCTTTTTAAGTCAACCGCTATCACCTTATCCCATTCCTCCTCGCTCATCCGCAAAAGCAAGCTATCCTTCGTTATTCCCGCATTATTGATGAGAAAATCAACCCTCCCAAAATTCTTAATTGTCTCCTCCACCATAGAGTTCACATCTCCTTCATTTGCTACATCGGCGGAAATTGCTATCGCCTTCACCGAATACTTGCTCCTTATTTCCTCCGCTGTCCGCTCCGCCGCCTCCTTGTCTACATCACATATAACGACATCCGCTCCCTCTGAAGCCAACCTCTCCGCTATTGCCTTTCCAATTCCCCTCCCCGCTCCCGTTATTATCGCCACTTTACCTTCAAATCTCATCTCAACTCTACCTCCTTCCTTTCAGGAATTCCTCCAAACTGCTCTTATCTCCGATATTAAAAACTGTTGCCTCTGGCAAAATCCTTTTCACGAGATTAGTTAGAACCTTACCAGGACCGACCTCAAGGAAAAAGCTAACTTCTTTTCCCATAAATCTCACGCTTTCCTCCCAGCGCACCGGGCTCACCATTTGAACCTTCAAAGCCTCCTTTATCTCCTCCCCCTTCATTACCGGCTTTGCAAAGGCATTGCAGACAATGGGAATAGAGCTATCCTTGAAATCAAATTTCTCCAGCTCCTTTTTGAACCTCTCATTTGCTTCCATCATCAGAGGAGAATGAAAGGCGCCGCTGACCGCGAGCTGAACGCATCTCGCTCCCTTCTCCTCCGCCTTTCTCGCCGCCTCCTCAACAGCTTCCTTCTCCCCAGATATCACTATTTGCTGAGGGGAATTATAATTGGCAATCACGCAGATTCCCTCAACACTCTTCACGATTTCCTCCAATTCCTCCTTCCCCAATTTCATTACAGCAACCATCGTCCCCTCCCTCATTTGCTCCATATATCCTCCTCTCTTCCTCACCAGCCTTAGAGCCTCAGGGAAGGAGAGGACACCGCCCACGACGAGCGCCGTGTATTCGCCTAGGCTGTGCCCCGCCAAATATCTTGCCCTGAGGGGAGGGAGAAGCCTCCATATGGCTACGCTGAGGGTCAGGATTGCCGGCTGTGCGATTGATGTCCTCCTCAATTCCTTCTCTGGACCATTGAAGCAAAAATCCGCTAAATCAAATCCCAATATCTCGTTAGCGATTGCGAATATCTCCCTAACCTCACTGTATCCCTCATAAAGGTCCTTCCCCATACCTACATATTGAGAACCCTGGCCAGGGAAAAGGAGGGCAACTTCCCTTTCAAGCATCGCACCCACCATATCTTTTGAATAAATTAGCTAAAAGCTCCTCCGCCTCTTTTATGATATCCTGTATTATCTGTTTAACCGGCTTGATATCCTTAATCAGCCCGCTTATCTCTCCTGCCATAACGGAACCATATTCCACATCACCGTCAACCGCAGCTGCCCTCAACCTTCCTCTCCCCAATTCCTCCAGCTCCTCGGGTGGGGCACAGCGAGCCTCCAATTCCTCAAATTTTCTCGTGAGCTTATTTCTTATGCATCTAACGGGATGCCCGGTTGGACGCCCTGTTACAACCGTGTCCCTATCCCTTGCCTTGATTATCGCTTCCTTATAGGCGGGATGAACAGTGCATTCCGTTGAGCAGACAAACCTCGTTCCCATCTGCACCCCCTCGGCTCCGAGCGCGAAAGCGGCGAGAAATCCTCTTCCATCCGCAATTCCTCCCGCGGCAATCACGGGCAGGGAAACCGCATCAACAACTTGGGGAACCAAAGCGAATGTGGAAATCTCACCAATGTGCCCTCCGGATTCGCTTCCCTCGGCTATCAAAGCATCAACGCCGATTCTCTCCAAGCGAATGGCAAGTGAAACGGAGGCGACAACGGGAATCACCTTTATCCCCGCTGACTTCAAATGTGGGATATAAACGCCTGGATTGCCCGCTCCCGTCGTTATGACCGCTGGTCTCTCCTCTAAAACGACCTTCATCTGCTCCTCAACGAACTCGGACATAAGCATTATGTTGACGCCAAAAGGCTTATCCGTTAGGGAACGAGCTTTCCTGATTTCCTCCCTCAATATCTCCCCTGGCATACCACCAGCTCCTATTATTCCCAAGCCACCCGCCTCGGAAACTGCCGCCGCCAATTCAGCGGTTGCCACCCAAGCCATTCCACCCTGCAGTATGGGATATTCTATGCCTAACAGCTCACAAACCCTCGTCTTGAACATCTCTCCCTCACCACCTTATAAGATAGGCGCCCCAGGTTAGCCCCGCGCCGAAACCAACCAGCATCACATAATCTCCGCTCTTGATTCTTCCCTCCTCCAAAGCCTCGTAAAGAGCGAGGGGGATGGATGCGGCGGAGGTATTGCCGTAGCGCTGAACATTGACGAAGAATTTCTCCTCCGGTATTCCCAGGTTTCTCGCTGCTGTGTTTATTATGCGGATATTTGCTTGATGGGGAATGAACAAACTTATCTCCTCCTTTGATAGATTCGCCTTCTCCAAGACGGAGAGAACCGCGTCCTCTATCACCCTAACAGCCAAGCGAAAGACCTCTGGACCGTTTAGCTTCATATAATGGAGGCGTTCTTCAACCGTCTTATGAGAAGCGGGATTTCTTGAGCCACCAGCGGGGATAAGCAAATCATCCACACGGGAGCCATCCGAACGCAGGTAGAAATGGAGCAATTCCCCTTGTCCTTTATAAGTGGATACTACAGCTGCGCCAGCGGCATCGCCGAATAAAATGCAGGAGGACCTATCCTGCCAATCCGTCACTTTTGATAGGACATCGCTTCCCACAACGAGGACATTCTCGTACACGCCAGTCGCCACATAGCCGTAAGCAACGGATAAGGAATAAATGAAGCCAGTGCATCCCGCCTCAATATCCATAGCTCCCGCTTTTCTCGCTCCTAATTTGTCCTGCAGGATACAGGCTGTGGCGGGAAAGGGATAATCAAAAGTTACCCCACAGACGATTATCAAATCCAAGTCCTCGGGCTCAATTTTAGCCCTCTCTAAAGCCATTTTGGCAGCCTCAAAAGCTAAGTCGGAGGAAGCTTGCCAATCCTCAGCGATTCTCCTCTCCTTTATCCCCGTGCGGGTGGTAATCCATTCGTCAGTAGTATCAACCATCTTCTCCAAATCCTTGTTAGTTAAAACCCTCTGGGGCACATAGGCTCCTACTCCCTCTATCCCTACCCTTTTCACCATCCAATCAACTCCTTTCCGCAAAAAGCGCAGAGGTTATTTTGCCTATCATATCCATCTCTACTGCCTCCTTTGCTACAAGTATCGCTTGCCTTATCGCTTTCGCTCTTGACCTTCCATGGCTCTTAATCAATATATGCGGAACGCCGAGTATGGGCGCCCCACCATATTCAGCGTAATCAAAATAGGGTATCAACTTCTCCATATCCATTCCCAGCTCCTTTATATAATAGAGGGCGAGCTGGGCTAAACCCTCACTGCTCTTGAGAACGACATTGCCCACGAATCCATCGCAAACCACCACATCCACTTTACCGCTGAATATATCCTTGCCCTCCACATTGCCGATGAAATTAAGGGAGGATTTCTCCAAAAGCTGGTATGCTGCTGTCGTCAATCTGTTCCCCTTGCCCGTTTCCTCACCGATATTCAATAGCCCGATGCGAGGATTTTGGATATGGAGAATTTGGGAAGCATATATATTACCCATAATGGCGAAGTGAAGGAGATGTTCTGGCTTGCAATCCACATTTGCCCCTGCATCAAGGAGGAGAAATTTACCACCTTTACAGGGCATAGGTGCAGCTATTGCCGGACGGGATATTCCCTTTATTTTTCCCCAGGAGAGGAGAGCACCGAGAACAGCTGCCCCCGTATGACCAGCGGTAACTACCGCCTGCGCCCTCCCTTCCTTTACTGCCCTTAAAGCCACCATCAAGGAGGAATCCTGTTTTTTCCTCACAACTGTTGGCTTTTCCTCCACACTTATCGTTTGAGAGGCAGGCAAAATCTCTATGCCCTCCGCTCCCTCTACCTCTTTGTCCAAAAGAGAGGGCTCTCCCACGAGAATTATTCGTAAATTCTCGTCAAGGGAAAGGGCTTCCCTCGCCCCTTTGATGATTTCCCCGGGGGCGAAATCACCCCCCATAGCGTCAACCGCTAGGGAAATCTTATCCTTCACTTCTTCTTAACTTCTTCCAGGACGAGGTTCCCCTTATAGTAGCCACAGGAAGGACATACGCGGTGAGCCTGCTTCAAGGCGTGGCAATGGGGACAAACGGAAACTCCTCCCCAATTAAGGGATAACCATCTCGCCTTCCTATGGGCTGTCCTTGAGTGAGAAAAGCGCCTCTTCGGATTAGCCAACTCTCATACCTCCTTTTTTCTTGTATTCTAATAGTTTCTGCCAGCGCGGGTCGACATTTTTCCTGCTACATTCACACTCTCCCTCGTTTAAATTCTTACCGCAATGTGGGCAAAGCCCCTTGCAGTCGGGAGAGCAGAGGGGCGCCAAGGGCAGAGCCAATATTATATTTTGGCGTAAAAGCTCCGTTAAATCAAGAATATATCCTTCAAAAATGGAGCGAATATCCTCATCGTCCGTTATCAAATTGCCTTTAGCATCCAGCATCAAGTCCTGACGCGTATAAGCCTCCTGGAAGGAGAACTCCAAAGGGAAGGGAAACCTTTTCAAACAGCGGACGCACTCCGCCATAAAAGTGGTCTTAAATCTCCCTTCAATCACAATGGACCTGTTCGTGTTGGAGAATTTGAAATCCGCTACCACGGGTTCTAAGAGCTCCACACCTTCCACTTCTATGTTCTCCTCCATATGAAAGGGAATCACCGCTCCCGGCGATTTTATCAATTCCGATAAGTCAAGTTTCATTTTTAAACACTTCCTTTCATATTTGAAACAATTCTGGCGGTCTCCTGTGCTATCACGAGCTCCTCGTTTGTGGGAATCACCAAAACCCTGGTAGGAGCGTCTTCCTTGCTTATATCTCCTTCCTTGCCCTTTATCATCATCTCGTTTTTCTCTGGGTCTATCTCTATCCCAAGAAATTCCAGTCCAGAGCATATCGCTTCCCGCTCCATAGGACCGTTCTCGCCTATCCCGCCCGTGAACACAACCGCATTTACTCCGCCCATCACCGCAGCATATGCACCTATATATTTCTTCACTCTATAACAGAAAACATCAAAAGCCAATTTCGCCCTCTTATCCCCCTTCGCTATTTCCTCTTCTATGTCCCTCATATCGTTCGTTTTTCCCGAGATACCCAACAACCCGCTCTTCTTGTTTATTATCTCGTCTATGTCCTTCGCGGTATAGCCCTCCTTCTCCATCAAGAAAGGCAGTATGGCGGGGTCAATATCGCCACAGCGAGTCCCCATAACCAAGCCCTCAGCAGGAGTTAAGCCCATACTCGTATCAATAGATTCGCCTC
>Ga0080004_1159813_pt1 | contig 12732 bp, 11 predicted proteins | sample WasSprMetagenome_FD_69207 | JGI IMG/M metagenome (GOLD analysis project Ga0080004, IMG submission 69207) | Sulfidic aquatic microbial communities from Washburn Spring, Yellowstone National Park, USA - WS (SPADES assembly) (version 2) | ecosystem: Environmental > Aquatic > Thermal springs > Hot... | reverse complement strand
TAAAACTTGTGTTCGCTAATGGATTCTAATAGTTTACGACCAAAATGCGCGAAGATTAAAAGTTATACTTAGCTAGGCGAGTGGCAAGGTGGCTTGGCTTTTTCCTCAAACACACCATTTATTTTTATTTGCTGGTTTCTAATGTGTAAAATTCATCAGTGAACTTTTCTCTGCCACGTTCTTTTACGAGTACTGTGTCTTCTATGCGGATGCCTCCGAAGTCTACTATGTATATGCCTGGCTCGATGGTTACAACGTTGCCTATCATTAGCCTATCCTTGCTTTGTTGGCTTAGGGTTGGAGGTTCGTGGATTTCTAGGCCTACGCCGTGTCCTAGGCCGTGGACAAAATATTCGCCGTATCCGGCTTCTTCGATGATTTTTCTTGCTGTAGTGTCTATGTCTTTTGCTTTTGCTTTTGGCTTTACTGCTTGGACTGCTTTTTGCTGGGCTTTTTTTACGATTTTGTATAGGCGTTTCTGTTTTTCTGATGGTTTTCCGGCTACGAGGGTTCTTGTCATGTCTGAGCGGTAGTAGCGATAAGTGGCGCCTATATCCACTACGACCAGGTCGCTTTCGCGGATCTCTCTATCCGTGCAGCCTCCATGGGGATAGGCGGAGCGTGTCCCAGAAGCCACTATGGTTTCGAAGGCTGTTCCCCATGAGCCTTTTCTTCGCATGGCATATTCTATTTCTGCTGCAGCCTCGTATTCGCGTATGCCTGGTTTTATTATTTCGTAGGCTGTTTTCATTCCTTCGCATGTGAGTTTTCCGGCTTTTCGCATGAGTTCAATTTCTTCGGCGTCTTTCACTTTGCGGAGTTCCCAAACAAGCTTGTTTTGGGGTTTGAGTTTAGTCTTACCCCGTAGGAACTTTGCAAAGCCCCGATAATTCTCAATTGAAAGTGTGTCGAAGGCGAGTTTTTTTATGCCGAATTCCTTTATTTTTGCTGCAACTTTTGCGGCTAGGTTTTCGTCGCGTTTGACAAGCTCTATTTGGAAGCTTTTTCCCTCGGCTTTTGCCTGTTCATAGTTTACTCCATAAACATAGAGCATGTTTTCGCCGTTTCTTGGGAATAGGAGGCATGCTGCTCCTGGAAAGCCTGCAAAATAGAGCATGTTAGCCTCGTTCGTTATTAGGAATCCGTCGAAGCCTTTTTCTTCGAGGGCTTTTTGTTTTAGAGCGTTTACTCTTTTCAAGGTTTTCACCTTTTGAGAAATATTTGTGCTATGTTTTTGGCTTATAAAATGTTCGTGGACTTTGAGGTTTTAGCCGCCGCTCACTATTGACATTAGAATTATGTGGTCTCCGTGTTTGAGTTTTGTTTCCATGCCGTTGCTTAGCTGGTTTAGAAGGTAGCCGTTAACTGTGATTATGAAGCTTTGTTTGACGTCGGAGCTTCCGGGTTCGTAGACGGCTTTCTTGAAGGGTTCTCCGTATTTTTCTGAAAGCATGACTAGTAAATCGGCGAGGGAGGCTCCTTCTGTGATTTCTAGTTCTTCTTCTCTCCCGCTGCGGATTATCTCCTTAATGTGTCCTATGTATTCGACTTTAACCTTCAATTTGTTTCCTCAGCCCCTTTCAATTAATTAAGGGTGAGAAAGGTCTTATATCGTTTTAGCTTTGAAATGTCAATTTTGCGCGCGCGAAGCTCCCTCAAATAACGGTTAAAACGCCCAAAATTCAAATTACAACGATACATAAGCCTAGTTTTATTAGCCCCATTCAAAGCTTCGCTTAAAATCTCAACAATAACCTCCACATGACTACGCCTACGCCCCCCACGCCCACTCATAGCAAACCCAAACTCAGAATCCAAAACCTACTCTAAACAATAATATAGTTATGAAAAATCACGTAATAAATCTAACCCTAAACAGGCTTCTAGAAGAAAACTCTAAAAATAAAAATTGGGGGTGACGGTGAAACTATGTCGGCGGCGCCACTTTCAAGGCTTCTTGGAAAAGCTTCTTAGTAGCCGTTATACGAGCTTTCTGAGCTAAAACATCCGCAGTAACAAGGTCTAAGGCCTCTTCTGGGCACCACTTAACACACTGGGGACCGTCAGGCTTATCCTTGCACAAGTCGCAGACAAAAACAACCTTTTTCTCCGGATGAAGCGAAATAGCCCCGTAGTCGCATGCCTCAATGCACCATCCGCACCCGTTACATTTGTCCTCATCCACAATTATTGTGCCATTCTCCTCAGACTGGGTTAAGGCGTCTCTGGGGCAGGCGGCAACACAGGGCGGATCTTCGCAAAGCCTACAAGTTATGGAAATGTTAACCAGAGGGTTAAGCCTAACAACCCTAATCCGAGACTTCAGCGGGTTAAAAGCCTTCTCCTTAGTCCAAGCGCAGATGTACTCGCAGACCTGGCAGCCAACACACTTGTCAGGGTCAGCTGAAACAAATTTTCTCTCATGAATCTTAACCATTCAAAATGCCTCCATTCTAAGCTTTCCGGATTTTCGCCTCCACTATTGGGATTAGGTCGTCCATGCCTAGGGCCTTTAGCTTTTCTGGAGTTGGTATGCCATCCCTAGTCCAACCCCTAACCTCATAATAATCGTCCAACATCATGTCAAGCTCTTCTTGAGTTACATATGCGCCTTTCGACGGACCCTCATCTGGAATAGGCATGTGCATAACCTTGTAGGGCAAATGGTCATCCTTTCTGCCCAAGCCTTCTCGGATGTTAATGACCCTTGCAAGATTGTTTATCCGCTCGCCTTTGAGGCGCATCTCATCAGGCGTTGTCTCCCAACCAGTCACAAGCGTATAAAGCTTAGCCAAATCTTCAAATTCCTTGTAGTAGGTGCCTCTGGAAAACTTGCAGATAATCAGCGAATCAATAATTGTGTAAACGTCCTCAATGTCTTTAACGGCTTTCGCCCTGCCCTTCTCGTACTTTAGCCTGTTAAACTTGCCCTTCACGTCGAAAGCGTAAGCTCCATGCCTATTGTGGTCTGCTCCACGGAAGGAAACAGCAAAGCCCAAGGCCGCCGTCTTTAGACATCGCAAGTCGTAGCCAGTTACTTCAACACCCTTAATGTGCTGGGCGAGTTTCTCAGCGCCCTTGCCGATTTTCTCAGCTGCAAACTTCACGCCTTCGGCTAGGATGTCGCCGATGCCTTCGCGTTTGCCCATTTTCTCTAAAAGCTTCACTAGAGCTTCGTGGTTTCCAAAGCGGGCTTCAATGCCGTCCATGTCCTTCGCAGTTAAAATGCCATTCTCAAAGCAGTCCATGGCAAAACCAACAATTACGCCAGCGCTGATGGAGTCCATCCCATAATAGTTGCAGAGTTCACTGCCCTTAATTACGGCGTCTAGGCGGTCAATCCCACAGTAGGGTCCAAGAGCCCACAAAGGTTCATATTCAACCCTAGCCATGGCCCCCTTATACGGACCTTCTGTGACAACGCATATGTGCTCACATCTCATGGCGCATGAACTGCAGCCAATGATTTTCGCCACATACCTCTCGTTCAAGTATTCGCCGCTAACTTTTTCGGCAGCCTCAAAATGAGCATTATTATAGTTCCGTGTGGGCATGCAGTGCAAAGCGTTGTGGACCAAAACATTTTCTGGAGTTCCCAAAGTCCTATACTTCTTAGTGGCTGGACCCTTCATTCTTTCATGGAACTCTTTGACAAATTCCAGAAACTCGTCGGGCTTTGCAACCGTCACATCGTGGGTTCCCCGCACGGCAATAGCCTTCAAATTCTTTGAACCCATAACAGCGCCCATGCCGCATCTTCCAGCAGCCCTAGTCTTCTCATTGATTATGCAGGCTATACGCACAAGCTTCTCCCCAGCCGGTCCAATCGCAGCCACACGAATGTAATAGTCGCCAAGCTCCTCCTTAATCATGTCTTCTGTTTCAGCCGGCGACTTACCCCACAAATGCGAAGCGTCCAAAATCTGCACAGAGTCGTCGTCAATCCAAACGTAGACGGGCTTTTCAGCCTTACCATGAAAGATTACAGCGTCGTACCCAGCCCTCTTAAGCTCTGTGCCAAAACTGCCATGAGACTTGGACTCGCCAATGCCATAGCTCTGTGGAGACTTAGCCACAAAAGCATGACCATTCCCGCCAGTAGGCCAAACAGTACCCGAAGTTGGGCCGGTGGCTAGAACAAGGGGGTTTTCTGGGCTGAAGGGGTCAACGCCAGCTTTTGAATTATCAAGCCATAAGCGCATACCAAGGCCTATTCCGCCAATGTATTTTTTGGCATACTCCTCATTTAATGGCTCTGTATAGGTTTTCCCAGTTGTCAAGTCCACGTGGAGAATTCTGCCAGCATAGCCATACAACCCAATTTTCCTCCATGCTTCGGTTATTCTTAGCGAGAATTAAATTACTTTATGCGATTTATATATTAAGGTATCTGTCAACTTTCTTCAGCGCCAATGTCAAATAGATGCAAAATAAAGCGAAAAGAGAAAAATAGAATTAAATCTAAAGGGTTTCCTTTAATATTTCCAGAATGTCTTTGACGGCTATTTTGCCTTCAACCTCCAAAACTTTTATGGCATCCTCCAATGTGGTTACGCAGAAGGGACAAGCCACAGCAATGACGTCTACTCCAAGCTCTAGGGCTTCTCTAACACGGTTTACACATGGCCTTTTCTCCGGCTTGGCTTCCTCTGTCCAGACTCTTCCGGCGCCACCGCCACAGCAGAAGCTGCTTTCCCGGGTTCTCCGCATTTCAACAAGCTCCAACCCGTTTATTGACTGGAGAATATACCTTGGCTCGTTGTAGATTTGGTTGCGTTTGCCCAAGAAGCATGGATCGTGGTAGGCAACCCGCTTATCATAAGGCTTTGTGGGTTTAAGCTTGCCCTTTTCTATGATTTCAGCCAAAAACTGGGTGTAGTGCTGAACGTTCAGTGCTAAATCCTTGTAGGGCTTGTCGTTTTTGAAGGTGTTGTAGCAGTGGGGTGAAACGGTGACTATGCGTTTTGCGTTAAACTTTTGGAAAACAGCCACATTGTGTTCTGCAAGCATCTCAAACAAGCCCTTCTCGCCCATGCGCAGTATGTGGTCTCCGCAGCACCATTCTTCCTCGCCTAAAGTTGCATAGTCAACGCCAAGTCTATTTAGTATTGTCGCCATGGTTCTGGCTATTTGCCTATTTCTAATATCGTAGGCTGTTGAACAGCAGACGAAGAAAAGAACGTCCGCCTTTGTCACGTTTGGAAAAGTTTTAACGTTTAAGCCTTCAGCCCAAGCCATCCGCCTGCTCTGGTGGGTTCCCATTGGGTTATGGTATTTCACGACGCTTTCTAGAACATCCTTAACTGTTCTTGGTATGGCTCCCATCTCCACTAGGATGCTGCGGTTTTCAACCACAGCGTTTGAGCAGTTAACAAGTTTGGGACAGAAAAGTGTGCAAGAATTGCATGAAGTGCACAACCAAACATTGTCAGCCATGGGCTTAAGCCTCTCGTTTAAGCCTTCATCCCTAGAGTCGGCGATAAACCTGTAATTGGCTGTAAGAGCCGAAGGCCCTAGAAATCTTTCATCTATGGCTGCTGGACAAGCCGAATAGCAAACTGAACACTTGGTGCATAGCGTTAAATCCCAATACTTTTTAAGGTCTTCAGGAGATTGGATAAACTCTTCAGCCCTTTTGAAGGCTTCCGGCGGCTTAATCAGCACAGTCCTAATTTTCCTAAAGTTTTGGAAGAAGGGTTGGATGTCAACCACCAAATCCTTCACAACGGGAAGATTTGAGAGGGGTTCAATGGTTACCGTGTCGGCGTTAAGGTCCAAAACTTGTGTATAGCATGCCAGCATTGGTTTTCCGTTAATGTTCACCGCGCAGCTTCCACAAATGCCCATGCGGCAAGAATGCCTAAAAGTCAGTGTCTCATCAAAATTCTCCTTAATATAGTTGAGCACGTCAAGGATTGTTGTTCCGCGGCGTATTGGCACCTTAAATGTGGAAATGTAACTCTTTTTTTCGTCTGGGTTGTAACGGCGTATTCTGAACTCAACAACCTTAACAACTTCACCATTCATGTGTCCAGCCTCCCTAATACTTTCTGGCGGCGGGCTGCCACTTCGTTATCGTAACGGGGATATACTCAAGCCTCGGGCCATCCACTGTGTAATATGCCAGTGTGTGCACAAGCCACCTCTCGTCGTCACGGTTTGGATAGTCAAGCCTTGAATGGGCACCCCGCGACTCTGTTCTTGCCAATGCGCTGATTATAGTGACTTCAGCCAAGTCCAGCATAAAGTCGAGCTGTAGGGCAGCCGTAAATCCAGTGTTGAAGGTTTTGCCCTTATCCTCAACCCTTATGTGCTTGAACCTTTCCTTGAGGGTTCGAATCTCTTTTAAGGCACTTTTCAGCTCTTCGCCTGTTCTGAAAATCCAAACCTTCGTGTTCATAAGCCTCCTCATCTCATCCTTAAGCTGTGGGACTCTTTCGCTACCCTCGCTTCCAAGGATTCCGTCAAAAACCCGCTTTTCCTCGGCTAATGCTTTCTCTTCTGGAATTTCATGGAAACTAGCGGACATGGCGTATTTTGCTGCCTCTTCTCCGGCAACAGCCCCAAAGACTAAGCATTCAGCCGTTGAGTTTGTTCCAAGCCTATTAGCGCCGTGAAGGCTTAAACATGAGCATTCGCCAGCAGCATATAACCCTCTGATAGGCGTTTCAGTCCTAATGTTGGCTTTAATCCCGCCCATGGAATAGTGGGCTGCCGGACGAATTGGTATTGGCTCCTTAACTGGGTCGACTCCGCCAAGCTTTATGGCAACATCCCTTATGAGCGGCAACCTCTCGTTAATCTTCTCCTCCCCTAGATGCCTAAGGTCCAAAGCAATGTAAGGACCATGGGGACCTGTAAAGGCTCTTCCCTCAAGGATTTCGGTTTCCTCAGCCCTCGAAACTACGTCTCTGGGAGCCAGCTCCATCTTTTCTGGGGCGTAGCGCTTCATGAAGCGTTCTCCAAGGGCGTTAAATAGATAGCCGCCTTCTCCCCTTGCGCCTTCAGTGATTAAGACACCCGATGGCACCAGTCCTGTCGGGTGGAACTGGACGAACTCCATGTCTTCTAGGGGTGCACCAGCCCGATAAGCCATAGCCATGCCGTCGCCGGTGGTTGTATGCGAGAAGGTTGTGAACTCGTATATGCGTTCATGTCCGCCAGTAGCCATGATCACAGCTTTAGCCTTGAAAGCATGCATCTCGCCTGTTTTAAGCTCTATGGCTGTTAAGCCGGCCACTGCGCCGTCCTCAACGATGAGCGATGTGGCAAACCATTCATCGTAAAACTTCACGTTTTCGTAAGTTGTGGCTTTCCCATAAAGCGTATGCATTTCATGAAAACCCGTCATGTCGGCAGCAAAACAAGCCCTTGGATAGGTGTGACCGCCAAAGGGACGCTGGTCTATTTTGCCTTCTGGCGTGCGGCTCCACGGACAACCCCAATGCTCCATAAGGATAATTTCCTTAGGCGCTTGCCTAACAAAGAATTCCACAACATCCTGGTCTGCGAGGAAGTCTGCACCCTTAACGGTGTCATAAGCATGTAAATCAAAAGAGTCCTTCTCCCGCATGACAGCGGCTGTTCCGCCTTGAGCACAAACAGAATGGGACCTTAAAGGGTGAAGTTTCGAAATTACGGCAATGTCAAGTTTGCTGTTAAATTCTGCAGCTGCCACAGCAGCCCTCAAACCAGCCAAGCCAGCACCAACAATAACTATGTCATGCGAGTGTTTTTCCATGAGATTGCCACCATTTTGAAGGAATAGCTAGTTTCACATTCTAGCGTTTATATTTTTCCAAAGAAAACTCAACGTTTAAAATTATTTTTGGCGAAACAAACAATAGTTTAAAAGCAACTAAATCATATTTAGGGCGGAGAAATGTTCAAAAAAATTCTCATAGCCAACAGGGGAGAAATCGCCTTAAGAGTGATTAGGGCATGTAAAGAACTCGGCGTTAAAACAGTCGCAGTTTATTCAGAGGCAGACGCCGATTCATTACATGTTCAGTATGCTGACGAATGCTATCTTATAGGTGCAGCCGAGCCAAGCCAAAGCTACCTAAACATAGAAAAAATAATTAAAACTGCCAAAAAAGCGGAATGCGAAGCCATACATCCCGGCTATGGTTTTCTATCGCAAATTCCAGCCTTCGCAGAGGCATGCACAGAAAATGGCTTAGAATTTATTGGACCTCCAGCCGAGGTTCTAAAAAGGATGGGGAATAAGGTTGAAGCTAGAAAGGCTGCATCTGAAGCCGGAGTGCCCGTTATTCCCGGAAGCCTAAAACCAGCGAGCAGTCCGGAAGAAGCCATAGAAATAGCCGAAAGGGTTGGTTATCCAGTTTTGGTCAAAGCTGTTTACGGAGGCGGCGGGAAGGGCATGCGCCTTGTAAAAAGTGAGGATGAAATTCGCCATGTTTTGGAGACAGCCACACTTGAAGCGGAATCCTCTTTTGGAAGTCGCGAAATTTATGTTGAGAAGTTCCTTCCAAGGGCAAGGCACATAGAATTCCAAATACTAGCAGACAAAAAGGGCAAAGTCATTCACCTAGGTGAGAGAGAATGCTCAATCCAGAGACGATACCAAAAACTCATTGAGGAAACGCCTTCGCCATTCATGACTGAGGAGCTGCGGAAAAGGATGGGCGAATCAGCCGTAAAAATTGCTAAAGCCATAAACTATGTTAATGCTGGAACAGTTGAATTCCTTGTAGATCAGAACGGCGGCTACTACTTTTTGGAGATGAACACAAGGCTTCAAGTGGAACACTTAATCACTGAAATGGTGACTGGCATAGACATAGTTAAAGAGCAGATAAGAATCGCTGCCGGCGAAAAACTTGCTTATAGACAGAGGGAAATAAAAATTCGGGGACATGCCATAAACTGCCGTGTAAACGCTGAAGACCCCTACAACAACTTTGCACCTTCACCTGGAACCATTACAAGTCTACACTTGCCAGGCGGTCTAGGAGTTAGAGTTGACACACACCTTTACATAGGCTACACGATATCAGTCTTCTACGACCCGTTAATTGCCAAGCTTGCCACTTGGGGTTTAAGCCGCCAAGAAGCCATAAAAAGAATATGCAATGCCCTAGAAGAATTTAAAATAGAAGGGGTGAAAACAACAATTCCCTTCCACAAGCGGATAATGGAGGACGAAGAATTCTTGAGGGGCGACATCCACATAAACTTCGTCGACGAGAGAATCGGAAGGCTTCTTCCGGAAAAAGCCTTAACAGAGGAGGAAGTAGCAGCGCTCACAGCCGTCTTAGCCAACCAAATAGTAGAAGCCAAAGTCAAGGCATTAATACCAAGACGCAAACAGAGGGGAGTTTCCCTTTGGAAAGCTTCTGGCAGAATTAGGGGGTTGAGGCGAACCCTTTGAAAATCTACGAAATTTTAGTGGACAAAAAGGCACATGACATCAAAGTTTTGAAAAGGGAGAATAATTCCTTCCTAGTCGATGTCGACGGTAAAACCGTGGAAGTTAAATTTGCCAATTCTGGCAGTAGAAAATTTTCCTTGGAAATAAATGGCGAAAAGGTTCAAGCGGAGCTTTTTAAGCTTTCTGGAAACATAATTAGGGTGAAAGTCAGCGGCAAAACCTTCGAGGTTCAATACCCAACACCAACTTTTAAGCCGGAAACCATGAAGATTGAGACAGCTCCAACTCTTTCTAGAAAACCCACCGTAAGCCTTGTCATTGGAAAAGATGCTATTCTAGCCCCTATAGCTGGGAGAATTGCAGCTTTAAAGGTTAGTGTTGGACAGAAAGTTTCCAAGGGAGAGTGCATATGCATTTTAGAGGCTATGAAAATGGCAAACGAAGTTGCATCTCCAAAGGATGGTATCATCAAGGAAATCCTCGTTTCTGAGGGGGCTGTTGTGAATAAAGGGGATGTTTTAGCGATTTTAGCCTAGAAACTTTTTTATAACATAAACGATTGCATTTAAACTCCAAGAATGGAGTTGTATGCAAATGTTTCTTGGAATAGATCATGTAGGTGTAGCTGTAAAAAATTTAGACGAAGCCATAAGCGTTTATCGCGACATACTTGGTTTCAAGCTTTTAGGAGTCCACGTTCTAACAGAGCGAAAGGTTAAGGTGGCTTTCCTCTCCACAGGCGGCGAAACCCAAATTGAGCTTTTAGAGCCTCTGGGCAGCGAAAGCCCAGTTACAAAATTCCTTGAAAGCCGAGGCGAAGGAATACACCACATCGCCGTAAAAGTGGACAATATTGAAAAGACCTTGGAAGAGCTCAAAGATAAAGGCGTAATACTTGTTGACAAAAAGCCTAGAACAGGCGCCGAAGGAAAGAAGATAGCCTTCGTTCATCCTAAAAGCACCAAGGGCGTGCTATTGGAACTCGTAATGCAATAAACTGTCATCTGCCTCTTAGTAATACTGGGGGCTGACGCTTTCTGCGTTCCGTGAAAACGGTCTTGCTCATCCAGTTTTTCCACTCTTTTGCAAGCGGAATCCTTGGAGTTGTTATTCCACTAATAATGAAGGAGAGAAGCATCGACGTCGTGCTGATAGGATTCGTCTTCGCGTCTATGCCCCTCATAATGCAGTTTGGAAGAATGTTTTTCGCAACCCTTTCAGACTTTTTCGGAAGAAAACCCTTCTTTATGACAAACGGCTTCTTAGGTGCAGTTTCAAGCCTAATCTACTGTTTTGCCCACACGCCAATGGAGTTTCTCTTCGGAAAAGTCGCTGAGGGAACAAAGGAAGGCGCCATATGGGCTGTAAACAGAGCTTACCTCCTGGAAAGAAGCGAGGGAAACTGGAGAACCCTAGTTAACTTGAGAACGGTTGTTTACGTTGCCTTCGCTGTAGGCAGCCTTGCAGCCGGATTTCTGGCGACGCTCCTTCTATATGAGGGGACAATGATTTTTTGTGCTCTTTTAGGTGTTTTGGGAATTCTATTTTCCTTTACGCTTATTGATGAGAGGAAGGGGGAGTTCACCGTCAAACAGGCCTTACTTTTCCTCGATTTTAGAAAAAAAGAGCGGAGATTCAAAATTTTCCTATTCCTCTTCTTCACATTGGGCTTGGCTTTCGGCTTTCGCTCCGGATATGTTATACCATACTTTCTAAGCAGTGTTGGATTTTCTGAAAGGGATGTTGGACTAATCTATGGCGTAATGATTCTGATGGCAGGCTTTGCATCCTATATTTTCTCTAAATGCTCCAGCGTGAAGAGGCTTATTCTATTGAGCGGAATAACTTATTCGGCTTTCCTCATCCCCCTTGGATTTTCTTCTCCAACCCTCGCTGCCGCCATTGTGATTGCGGTGGGCTTCGCTGAGGGAATGAACAGCATAGGGCAGGAGGGGGTCCTCTCAAAAATTTGTGGAAGGGAATCTTATGGCACGGATATAGGCCTGCTCATGATGGGGCTTCATTTAGGGGAGACGGCAAGTCTAGCCTTAAGCGGCATACTAATCGCCAACTGGGGCTTTGCAGTGTCCTTTGTGTTGGCAGCCACCATACATGCAGTTTTCTATATAGGCACATTCATGTTTTACGGAGAGAAATAGCTTGCCAACAAACATAAAGGTAGAAAGACTCCAAGAAGGATTAAAAACGAAGCTTTTAGGAAGATATATTTTCTTCAGCCATGAAGTTGGCTCAACAAACGACTGGGCTAAGGAACTAGCGGAACTCGATGCTCTAGAGGGCACTGTCGCCGTAGCTGAAACCCAAACCTCTGGTCGTGGAAGGCTTGGAAGAAAATGGATTTCACCAAAGGGCGGCTTATGGTTCTCAATAATTTTTAGGCCAAAACTTAAGCCGCATGAAACCGTCAAACTCGTGTTTCTAGCTTGCCTAGCCGTTGCTGAAACCCTACGCGACTTGTACGGCTTAAAGGCTGAAACCAAGTGGCCCAACGACGTTCTTGTCGATGGTCGAAAGGTTTGCGGCATTCTCTCGGAAATGAAGACTGTGGGCGAAAAAGTGGAATACGCAATAATCGGCATCGGCGTGAACGCCAACCTCGACGTGGAGAAGGAGCTTCCAAAAGAGCTTTGGGAAACGGCCACCTCAATCCAAAAGGCCTTAGGCAGAAAAATCTCCCAAGAAGAGCTTTTCAAGGCTTTGCTGGAAAAAATGGAAAGCATCTACCAACAATTTTTGAAAGAAGGATTCGTGCCAATGCTGGAGAAATGGAAAAGCTACGCCTCTTTCATAGGCTGTGAAGTGGAAGTTCATGGCGATGGCGAAAGGCTTGAAGGCACAGCCTCCAACGTTGACGAAGACGGAGCACTAATTTTAAAGCTTAAAGACGGCTCCACAAGGCGTGTTTTTGTCGGAGACCTATCCCTAAAAATAAAGCGTTAAGGAAGCCTAAACCTTCTTCTGCGATTATGCATTCGCCAGGCTCCAAGGACTCGATGTTTCGAACAAACACTTTTCATTACTAAAGTGCAACATCAAAGTAGAACAGCCAATTCTGCTAGGATTAGGCTCGCCTATGATTATTAGTGCTAACGGAATGAGACAAGGCATCATAATCATCGCCGCGCGCGAGCATTTCGTTTATTTGTGAGTTGTTAGAATTATTGTTGCTGCTACTGCAAGTGTCGCCCCAAATGCGAAAGCTGCACTGGCGGAAATTGATGTCCATAAGATTCCTGCGGTGACGCTTGACGTGAAATCTCCTATTCCGTTGATTGTGCTGAGCAACCCGAAGCCTGTTCCTCTTCTGTTCTCCTGAA
>Ga0080004_1134221_pt1 | contig 12737 bp, 10 predicted proteins | sample WasSprMetagenome_FD_69207 | JGI IMG/M metagenome (GOLD analysis project Ga0080004, IMG submission 69207) | Sulfidic aquatic microbial communities from Washburn Spring, Yellowstone National Park, USA - WS (SPADES assembly) (version 2) | ecosystem: Environmental > Aquatic > Thermal springs > Hot... | reverse complement strand
CTCCATCAAAAGGGAATAGATATTTTGCTCATCCTCACCCATTTCAGGCTCACTAATAATATACCTCCCCCTCCCACCCTCATCCACAATAAGCACGCTCGCCTGCCCAACATTATACTTATCAATAATATTCCCACGCACGACAGCAATTAAGGGCATTAAGCGGAAAGTAACCTTAGCAGTAGGCGCATGTGGTTTCCTCTTTAATACTGGTAATCGTATGCTCTTCAAAACCATCATTGCCATTCACAAATAAATTATATAAGACCTTAAAAAGGAGGAAAGTTATTTTAATTTAAGATGTTCAATGGTTTAAGTTTCAGCTTAGTACTCTAATGTTATGTTTCCATCGAAAACATTCTTTCTTTTAATAATCCTCATAATCCTGATAATAATTCTCCTGTATTTGATAATCCTCATAAGCGAGTAGCGCACTAGGAAGTATTATTAAGTGTACTTAAAGTTACTGTGTCACGTTTATCATTTTTATTGAGATTCTTGAATAGGTTCAACTAGTTTTTCGATTTCCATTATAATGAGTTCTTCCCGTTTTTTGAGGAAACTATCAAAATTATTGGCCATAAATTCATCTAATGGTATTAAATGTTCATTTAAGTCTTCGATTATTTTATTGTTACTTTTCTTAATTTTATTTACATACACAGAGGGTGAGTCATATTTTATGTACTCTCTGTTAGTTTCGCTTCTCAAAAGAGTTTTGTTTAAAATGCAATCCGCCAACTCCTTCGCTTCCCTAGTAGTAAACATTCTTGCTGGGAATAGATGATGCACATCCACACTTTTTGGATTAGACTTGATTAGTACGTCTATCCGCTCTCTGGTAACAAAATCCTTTGCTTGCTTTTTGATAATTATGTTTAAAATCCCAGTAAATATTGCACCACGAGTTATTCTTTCTAGATTTATAGATCTGGCATCTAATTCTTTGATTGCCGTAGGCACCTTAGCGTCATCTTTAATCCACTCTATTATCTCATTTATGTCTGTTTTAGATTTTGTATCCGTTGCAGAGTCATATCTTTCGGAGAATACACTTGCCCAGTACCATCTTTCAAGTTTTCTATAGGCATCTTTTCTTTGTTCTAGTTTTACCTTATTTTTAATAAAGTCTACCGCTAATGAAAAAGGAACAAGAATTGTAGAGTAAGGAAGGTAATCTGGCGATGGACAACCGTACTCCTCCTTAAGTATATTTAGACTGTTCTCTAAAGATTCAGCACACCTGTCCCAATACTTTTCAATGTCCTCTGATGACAGATCTTTTAGCATATTTTTTCTTTTGCACTCTAGCACTTCTTTATCCTTCTCTTCTATAGACTTTTTGAGCAATATAATCTTAAAGATTAGAATAGCAAGTGAATTATCTTTTTCGTCTTTTGTGAACAATTTTATCAAGGGATATTTCTCCTTTGTTTTTTGCCATATTTCCCTTAAATTGTCAACATCGTATAATGAGACCTTCCTATAGAATTTAGCGGTTAAAATCTCGAATATGTTAAGAGGTTGCCCCGTAGTATTCAGTTTTTCAAAAATTGTTGCCACTACGTTTAAATCTGTAGATGGTAACTCGATTATATGGAATTCGTAATTTTTCAAGTTGTAAATTGGTTTACCTCTATCTAAGAAATTTGCATCGAATTCGCTCTGCTTTTTAGTAAATTCATCAATACTCTCCGAATATAAACTTTTCTCAGAAAACCAATGGTCTTTTATGTATTTATTTTTCCATTCTCTTAATTTGTTTTCATCTAAAAGAATGTTAAAAGGTAATAAGTGTTTTTTCACCTGTTCTTCCATTTGATCTAGTTTTCTCCTTTGTAGATCTTTTATATTGTAAGATTCTACACATTCATCTATCTTTCCTTCTTTAATCTTTTGGAGGTTCAAGAAAAATTTGATTTTTCGGTTGCCTTTAGTGATAACAAAATCATTGTAAAATAGCTGGTACAAGGAAGTTAATCTTTGTTGCCCATCTAAAACGAGAAATTCTTCATCGCTTAATTTTTTGTTTTCATTCACACCTTCAAATGGCCTACTATCCAATCTATTGCCTTCTTCTACTTTCCTTACGTCCCAAAAAAGCAGAACACCAGCGGGATACCCATATAAAAGCGAAACTATCAACTCAGTTATATCGTTTATTTCCCATCGAAAGTCTCGTTGAAAATTCGGTAATCTTATCTTCCCCTTATCAATAAGTTCAATTATCTCGACTAGTTTTTGAGTGACAGGATGCCCAATTTCCATGACTTAATATTCTTTGAACAGTTTAAAAACTTTTACTATTTTAGAGTTGTACTTGTTTTGCTATCTTTCTTCTTAGTTTTGATAAGCATATTAGATAGATTTTTGTAAGGTGTAATTGTGCATGGTGTTGTTATGAAGAAATACTTTTTCAAATTGCCCAATTTGTGACAAGACCTATACTTCTATTAGTTATGAAGAGACTAAGAAGTTTGGTAGAGAGCATTTAAAACAGGTTCACATGAACTATGTTATTGAGAATATGAATAAACTTAATATGAGTGTGAATCAGACTGCAACATTTAACACAAGAAAAGTTGAAAATCCATCACTAAACTCTTCAGACTATCAGGATAACAAACTGCCAGGAATATAATATCACATAAAGATTACCAGGGATACCAAAGCTTTCAGCTCATTTGCTCCGATGCATAATTCTTAAGTATAATGAATTCCAAGTATTGATGGTGAAGAAAATGAGTTATAGAGGAAAAACAAAAATATTAAGGATTCAAGCCCTACTCTTTGCATTATTCATACTATTAACAATAAGCCTTCCAAAAAGTGCAATAGCTAGTCCAGCCTACACTTATGTTACTTATATTACTATAGATCCGACAGATCAAGGGCCATCGGGGATCTGGGTTGCAATTGACGGTTATGGTTTTCATAACTTTACATTAGTTACAATATACTTTGATGATAAAATAGTAGGATCTGTTTATACTGCTTTTGATGTAAATTTTCATGGTGTATGGATTCAAATTCCTGAGACCAATGTAGGTACTCATACTATAACTGCTGTTGATGCGAAAGGTCTTGCTGCTTCTAAAACTTTTACTGTCACAAAGCCTCTTATGACACTCTCTCCAACTTCTGGACCTGCTGGAATAGAAGTAACAATTTCGGGTACAGGACTTGGGCCGTATCAGGTGTATACGTTAAAGTTTGATGGAATAATTCTTGAAACACCACTCTTCACAGATAAGAGTGGAGCATTACCAGAATTGAGTGTCAAAATACCTGAATCAACAACTGTTGGCAAACATAATCTTACTCTCTTTTATGTTGGCTATTATTGGGGTGGTAGAGGCCCGTATCCTAAAGATACAATGTATGCTCCGTCAACGAAGCTCATGGCTTATGCAACGTTTGAGGTAACTAGTGGCGTTGCAACATCATATGATGTGAATGCGTTAAAGGCATCATTGGAGGAGGTCAAGAATAGCTTAACTAGTCTTAGTGAAAAGGTCGCTAGTATAAGCAGTGATGTGAATGTGCTTAAAGAAAATTTGAGAGCGTTGGGTGAGGATGTTAAGAGTAAATTTGAAAGCTTAAATGCTCGTATCAATGATGAGGTCTCTCGTTTAAATAATGCAATATCAACTCAAGCCCTTCAGTTCAACGCAAAAATCTCAAACTTAACGGCTTACGTTAATGGTGAGATTTTAAAGATTAGGATAGTGTTAACAAATTTAACAAACAGGGTTGGGGATGAGTTTTCAAGATTGAATGAAAAAATTAAGGATGCAGGGGCTTTTATGACCAATATTGGTGTGGCTGATGCAATACTAGCAACAATTGCTATAGGACTAGCAGTATTCACCCTCATCAGGAAGATTACAAAAACTTAAAAATCCTATAACTTTTTTCTTTAACATTCATCCCGATTCTCTAGAGGGTTGAGAATATGTTAGAATATAGCCATCCAGTTTTCAGGATTTACACCTCGCTTCTTTAAGTTATTAATGCGTCACGGAGGCAATCGAGATGACCTCTTCTGAATGCTCAGACTTCATATGTTTTATATAGCTAAATCACGCTCATAAAAAACTTTCTTACAAAAAGGACATAAAAGTGGCATGTGTATCATATTATTCCTTTCCTTTTTTTATTTTTTCTTTTCTATCTTGCTATCATACATTATTGTCTTTTGTGCCTAGTTATGCTTAGCCTATAATGTTCTTTATAAATATCACCACGTATATCATGGCTTAACAAATGTTCTTCTGTGGAAAGTACTTCATGAGAAGTCATTCATAGACTTAAAACCTATATGATGAATGAAATGGAGCTTAGAGGCTATGATAGGATAATAGACAAATACGGGAATATGGAACATAAAGGATATGAAATACCAAAACTTTACTCTGAAAAAAGATATGATGAGATAATTAAATACATAAAAGACGAATACGATTACACTCTAAAATTCATGAAGGAAGTTTATAAAACATTAATAAATTGAATAAAACAATCAAACGACATAAAAGACATGCAAAAAGCACTCTGAGTAATCTTCTTGTTTCCTAGTTAGGATTATCAATATAGTTTTTATACTTTTAAGTATTGTAATTTGCAGTCCTGATGTGAGAGTTGTTAGTCTGTTAGTGTTAGGCGTGTTGCTCGTGTGCTTGATGATTTTATTTTTGTTATGATTGTTTCTGTGTTTAGTGTTTGTGCTATGTTTTGTAGTGTTGTGTTTAATGAGTTTGCGAAGGGTGCTAGTATTAGGATTTCGTTCGTTCTTAGGATGAGCAGAGTTTCTGCTGTTCTTTTTCCTTCTTGTATTGTTTCTTGTGTGATTGTTGTGATGCCTTTTTCTTGCAGTCGTGCGATTTTTTCTTTTAGTGGTGGGTTATCGTTATAGTGTTTTTTGTATTCGTTGTTTATTAGTGCTTCTATTTTCTGCAGTATTGCTTCTCTTGTTATTTCTTTTGCACTTGTATCAACTGTTATTTCTGTTTTTCTTTTGAGTTTTAGTTTGATTTCTGTGTTTTGGTTTATTATTATTTGTGTTTGTTTTGTGAGTGGGTGTGTTTTTCCTAAGTTTGCTCCTATGATGCTTGTGAGTGTGTAGTTGTCTGGTATGATTGGTGTTATTGTGTATATTCCTGGTTGTAGTGTAAGCTCATCCCCGTGTTTGTGTTCTGTTTCGTTTATTCGTATTTTTGCTTCGTTTACTGGGCTATCATTTTCATCGGTTATTATGATTTTGACTGTGTGTGTTTCTGTTTGTTTGCTTTTGAGTTTTAGTTTGATTGTTCCATCATTTCTTATTATTGCTGTTGTGTTTTCTGATGTGTGGTCGTTTATTTCTACAGCGTTTTTATCCATTGTGATCCATTTTTCTAGAAGGTAATGCTGTGGTATGATTGCTTTTAAAGTATAGAAGCCCTCGTGAAGTGTTATATGCTCATCGTGTTTTTTAGCTGTCCCCCCTATTACTACTCTCGCTTCGTTTACTGGATTGTCGTTTTCGTCAGTGATGAGTATTTTAATGTTGCATGCTTCTGTGTTTTTCTCGATGTTTTGTTCTGTTTTGGTGTTTTTGATTATTATTTTGTAGTTTCCAGGTTTGTAGTCGTCGAGTATGTTGTTGGTTTCGGTTGCGTTGGCTTCTTTTAAGATTTTTCTAAGTTTTTCTGCTTTTTCTTCGCTTGGCACGATAAAGATGACTGGCATTCCCATGTCCCTGCATTTCTTGTAATTATGAATAACCCTGTCTGGATGCTTTTCTGGATATATCTCAATTTCTACTGCAAATTTGTGAGCATTATCCCACAATGATGGATGCATTCTTCGAATCCCCCTATTATCAATGTAGTTTATTGGGTATATGATGAGGTCTGGAAGCTCTATCTGACCAAATTCTCCAGTATCGCATATCACGTAAAAACCGTTGCTCGCATAATCCCTCCACAAATCTATCATAATTTCCCTATGCGTTAGGTCTCCCGCTCTTGCTCCCTCACCTGGTATGAATTTCTCCATCACACTCCTTCCCGAATGACTTATCCTCACTATTTCCCTCGTCTCCTCATCATGCGTTATCTTTTCAATCTCTATAAGCTGTCTAATCCTAAGCTCATTGATTGCTCTAAACGTATCACTCCTATCCAGCTGTCTGTGCTTGAATAATTCCTCTTCAATCTCCTCAAGCATCCACCTCCTATCATTAAAATAAAGCAACGTGAGCACCTGATACTCGGCTGGTCTGAATTCTGGAAGCGGTACTTTATACTTCTCACTCTTCACTTCTATTAATTCTTTAACAGGATTCCCATACTTGGAGAGCGAGTATTTTATGATTTCTTCTATATTGTTCGAACCAAAACCTAAATCTATTACTTTTAATACTGAGAATTCCCTCACACCCCTTATTTTCATGCTTACTGCAAAATAGTAGTTGGGAAGTTGCATGAGATCCTCATACGTATAATATGGCGTGAAGAACTCCTCAAGCGCCCTCGCAGTATCCTTACCAACCCTAAACGTGATTATAGTATCACACAATGATGGTATGGCATCAGCAATCTCCCTCTGATACTGCGATAAATACTGCGAGACAAGCGTCGCATACACTTTATACTTTCTCAACGCCTCCAAAATATCCTTAATAGATAACGTAACAAACCTATGCGCCTCATCAATATACAAATAATGAGGCACCCTCTCATCCTCTGGCACACTCTCCCTCGACATGCCAGCAATATAAATTCTTGAGAGAATAAGCGAACCCAAAAAATTAGCAATATCACTCGACAACGCCCCCTCAGACAAATTAACAATCACATACCTCCTCTCATCCATAAGCCTTCTAAAATCAATACTCGACTCATAAGTATCAAACATCGGAACAAGCACCTTCTCCTGTATAATCCTGTAAATTTTTGTTAATACACTCGAAGAAGCATCCCTCGGCATCCTCTGATACTCATTCGTCCAAAACGACACAACCTTCGGATCAGTAACTTTACTCAAATACGCATTCCTCGTAGCCTCATCAGCTATCACATAATACAAATCACTCATACGCACACGCTCCTGATCCAAAAGCACATAAATAGCATTCAACAATATCATATCTAATCTAGGGCCCCAAAAACGAGCATATATCTTACTCAAAGAATCCATAAACGTCCTCGCAACCAAACCCTTCATCAACTCATCCCTCACCTCCAAAAAATTAATCTGCACAACACTCCCATACTTGAAAGCCGTAAGCGGATCAATATACACCACATTATCCCACTGATCCCTCGGAATATGCGAAAGCACCCTCTTAGCTAAATCACCATGCGGATCAATAAGCGTAAAACCATCACGATCTTCTATATGCTGATAAACCTGCGAAAGCAAAAAAGTAGACTTCCCCGTACCAGGAAAACCAAAAACAGCCACATGAACCCTATCATCCTTATACATACCATACTCCTCACCATCCTCACCAACACCAAGCGAAAAGACACTCCTAACCACCAAGATTATCCTCCCCCTCAGCTTTCCTCCTCTCCTTTGCTAATCGCTTTACCCTTACACCACTCGTCTTAGGCGGTGCAATTCGCCCCAACGCAACCTTCAAACCAGAACTTACAGGAAAATTCACAATAGTAGCCAATTCCTCACTAGCAAGCAGAGGCGGATTATAACGCTTAAAAAACCCAACCATAAGAATAGGAATAACAACAGCAAAAACAAGCACGATAACATCACTAATACTCAACGACACCAAACGCATCGAATTGAAAAACCCCAAATAATACGATAACACAAGAATAATCACAGAAGGCAACCACCAAAGACTATGAACCGCATTATACAAAATTCTCCTAGAAGGCAAACCCATCCTCACACCTCTAAACCTCTTAAAACGTGTAAAAGAATTGAGACCAACACTCGGAAACGCAGATGAAATATTCAACAAATCCTCCCTACTATTCGCATATATCATAATATTAGCAAGAAAAATATTCCCCATCGCCTTCCTCCTCCCCTGCTCAAGAATCATCTCAGTAAGCCTACTCAAATGCGGTTGCCTCAACTTCCACCAAGTCTCACGATACAAATCATGAATATCACGACGCACAACCATCTCCTGAAACACACCAAAAAGCTGTCCAAACAATGACCCCCTTAAAGAAACCCTAGAATCAGCAACCCTTATAAGATGCGATTGAACCTGCAACTTCCCCCATCTATCACTCCTAGCCCTAACAACAATAGCCCCATCAACATTTTCAAGCACACTACAAATCATGTCCACAGCCGTGCGATCAAGCTTCTCATCAATATACGTTAATGGTATTGCAGGATGCCTCCACATATGAAGCTCCTGCGAATATGCAAAATCAAGTAATGGAGGAGCAGTCTCAATGACCTCAACCCTGTAAGTATTCCTCATAAAGGTTTTGAATGATTGTCCTACCGAATCATTCACTTCAAAAAAGAATCTAATTATCCTCCCCTCCTCAGACATCTCACTCTTAATAACAAACGAGAATATGCTACCATGTCCATGAAGAGTATTCAAAATATCTAATATTGCGTTCGGATCAACTTCACTCGTCGGTAACAACCTAACCTCAAACCACATTTCTTGTCTCAAAAAAGATAAAAACAAAAACTTAAAAACAGACTAAAGGCAGTTTATGTTTTTTACCTACTTTTTTTCTCGTTCCGAATCCTTATAGGTATGCTACAAACTTTAAACTTATTGCGGAATTATTTAAGCTTTCCTGTCTTTTTATTGTTTTATGGATCCTAATAATTAATAATACTTAACAAACTTCAGCATTTTAATTTTGCAACAAGTTCTGTGGCAACCATTTTTTAAATAGGTTTTGATGCTCCATTTCTACAAATAATTTTTCTATACCAAATATTTCAGCATACTTGGCCACAGATCTTAATTCAGTCTTCTTAAGTTCTTCGAAAAATTCCTCTCCAGACCTGACTTTTGGTTTCAAGGAATTAATTATCTCTAAAGGATTTCTTCTTAAAATATACATTTCATTATCTAATACCATGATAGGTTTAAGTTCTGGTGAAAAAACTAGCCTCCCGCCAAATAAATCATTTTTAAGGGCTTCACTTGCTGTTCCAATTTTAAACAATTGATTAACTTTCTTCTTTAAAATCTTCTCTTTATTAATCAAATAGCCAAACTTAAAGTCAAAAAGAAGTTTCTGCCCTTTAACATTAACAGTGATGCTACCTTTCAATAATTCTCGAAATATCCTCCTTCCTTCATCTGTCATAACTAGTGCCTCATCAGATTCATCATACTTTTCAAAAAGAACTGAAATTGACTCCATACTTGCTTTTCTAAGAACTTCAATCATTTTATCGGAACTCATGGTAACTATTGTTTCATGCCTTGATTTCTTCCAATTCTTTCCCGAATAGGTAAGGTGAGAATGAAAGATTCCATTTCTTTCAAATACAGTTACATGTATATTATAACCTTTAATCACTGGACCGAAAGACATGCCATTACTTGTAGAACTAAAATAGAATCTAATAAAGTCAGAGTCAGTCAACCCAAGCCCTAATCCAATGTATTTAAGCATCCTAGCTATAGGTGGAAAATTTATTAAATCTTTGAATCTAAACCACCTAATTTCTTAAATTCAAGCCTCTTTCTTATAAAGTTTTCTGATGCTTTGCTGTGTTACATGGTTTTTGATATGCTCTTTTTCTGAATGTGTTTTCTAATATTGGCTTTCTATTATTAAAAGCCGATATTATATCTTAACAAATGAACATGAGAAGGCTTAAACTAAAAACCTTCATTACGCACAAATCATACAACACAGCATTTGAAACTAAATAAATATTAATTACTTCGTTGTAATAATATTATGGGCGGTTCTAAGGAAGCTAGGCAGGGTCTAGATGCTGAAAAGTTGTTAGCTAAATATTTAAGCAATAACTTGGAAAAATTTGGTGAATGTCTTAGTAAAATAGGCATTAATTTCTCTCCTATTAGTGTTGAAGAAAAACCTAAAGGTAGGATTAAATGTGACATCATGATAAAAGGAAAGGATTGTTCCTCTTTGTGTATTTCCTTAAAAACAGTTACCGATGCTAGCTTTCATCAACTAGATAGGAGATGGTTAAAGGAATGGGAAAGTATTTTGAATATACCGCCTAATATTTCTCAGATATTTCAGGATGCTATTTTGAGAGTAGCTAAAAACCCTAAATCGCATTTTATCTTACCTGATCAACAAAAAATAATAGCAGAATTTATTAGATCTCATCTTAAACAAATATTAAATGAAATATTTAAGGGAAATGAGAATGATGTTAGAGTACTTGCAATATTTCAAAGGAAAGAGGGGGTGATTTGTTTGTTTAATATGGATGATGTCATCTCGTTTTTTGAGAAACAGCAAGTCAGTTTCTCTAATAAAGGAATAATTAAAATTGGTGAATTCATAACCCTGCAGAGAAAGGGAGGGAATAGTTTTCATATTAAAAAAGAGAAAACTGATCCAGATCATCCAGGTAATCAACTACAATTCAAATTTAAACCTTTAGAATTTTCTAAACGTATGAGAGAAGGCCTACCGAAAAGCCTATCTAGCTGTTGTTTAAAACTTTCTTAATTTCTTTATATCTATCTCCAAGTACTTTTCTATTGTTGTATCTATGTTGTTGAAATCGATCTCGCTTACTATTTTTGAGGGTATTGGTATTGCGAGGTAATCTTCTTCTAAAAATCTAGTCCATGTTTCAGAGATTCTTCTGCTGAAGGTTTTTAGTAATATTTTCATTATTGAGGAGTTGTACCACGCAACTATTAATGGATTGTCCTCTTTTATGATGTAGAAATCTTTAGATGCGCACAATGGTCTTTTGCTATAGTTTGCCAACACATCATGCGTCCTCATGTCTATCTTATCATGAATGAATATATGACCGTAAGGTTTTTTACTTTTTAATTGATTCCAAATGTGCTTGTACCAGTATTTTCCGAATTGTAAAGCTGGAATATTGAGTTTTTCACCCCATTCAATGTATTGCTGTAAATCTCCGCTTGGCTCATCATTTATTGCTAGAGCATAAAAGTCTGCATTTTTTATTTCAATTTGCTTGTAGTATTCTGGTTTTCTTAAACATTCAATTAAGTACTGGGAAGGAATGCGTAGTTTAGTACTATTTTCAACATTTCTTATTACTTTATACTCTTCGTCTTCACCAATTATTTTCCAGTATTTGTTAGGTAGAAAGAAAAAGTCAGGCCCGTACATTTCTATTCCTCTCAATATTTCGTTTTTCTTCAGAAACCTCAATAATCCTCTTTCTAAACCTTCTTCAATAATTTTAATCAACTTTTTTACCATATCCATGTCAAATACTGATAACCAATTCCTATCAGCAAATTTAGGAAGATTAACCAAGTTTATTGAACCGATTTTATTCAGCTTTCCGTTCCATTGGAAGATATCCGTTTCTGTGCTATTGGGGAAAAGCGTGTTTTCTTTTTTTCTTAGGAATAATATTAGTTCCTTAAAACCGCTCCCTGAAGAAAATGCTGGATTCCGCTTGTTCTCAACAATAGCTAGGATATCATACTTAATTTTCAGTAACTTCTTTAAACCTTCTCCTTGTTTTGTGTAGAATGCGGACGCTGGCATGACGAGTGCCATGTAACCGCCTTCCTTCAGGATGTAGTCCATTAAGAAGAAGGAAAGTATGTGGAGTCCAGGATCATTTCTAGTAATAAACTTATCATAACCCTTTTGCTGTATTATCCTTAGTATCTCTTCCCTATTGTTTATTAAGTGCCATCTGACGAAGGGAGGGTTTGAGAGTATTATATCAGCTTTAAACTTCCATGCGGTTTTGAAGGCATCATCGCAAATTATTTCCACGTTTTGATACAAGCTTGATAGAATTTTGTGTGCGAGCTTACAGGGTTCCTTATTTATCTCAATTCCTATTACTTTACTCGGTTTAAAAAGATCATGAACGGATGATAAAAGAACTCCAGAACCCATGAAAGGATCTATTATAATTATTCCCTCTCTCTGTTTTACATTCTTCAAAAACTCCCTAATTACCGCAACACCATCTTCATTAGTATAATAAGAAGAGGTAGTTTTTCTATCAACCAGATACTGAACCTTATACTGCACTCCATCTAAATGCAATCTTAATCCCTCTTCCGTATAATGATTTCATTATCTTCATCTAATATCCATTCTATTTCATTACCCTCTTTTAAATCTAACAATCTCCTGACTAAAACTGGTACTGTAGTGTAGTTCTTTCCCCATAGTTTGCTTTTACCAATTACTTTCCCCATACTAGTAACCCCACTAGTAGAATAGCTAGTAATACTATTTAAACTTAACATTTTAAGCTTTTTAATTTAGTGTTATGCGTGTTGCTTGTATTTGTAGCATACCTATGAGGATTTGAAGTTATAAATGTTTTGTTAGTTTCTTCACTCCTTGAGGAGGAATACGCCGTTGTAATGTGATTCGAAAGTGTTTAGAAAATCAAGAGTAATCTCATAACCATCCAGCTTTCTCAGCACACTATTTAAAGCTTCAACAACTCTTTCTTCACACGTTCTCACAAGCTCATTATACTTTTTCTCATCCCTCCCATGAAGCTTCAAAAACTCATCCCTGCTTAACCCAACAAGCACATTAGGATGCATAATAAATGGTGTATAC
>Ga0080004_1119658_pt1 | contig 12737 bp, 15 predicted proteins | sample WasSprMetagenome_FD_69207 | JGI IMG/M metagenome (GOLD analysis project Ga0080004, IMG submission 69207) | Sulfidic aquatic microbial communities from Washburn Spring, Yellowstone National Park, USA - WS (SPADES assembly) (version 2) | ecosystem: Environmental > Aquatic > Thermal springs > Hot... | reverse complement strand
GGGGCTGGGCGCCGCCCCCCGCCCCCCGCCTCTCACATACGTGTTACGTACGGAGTTTTAAGCTTTGAGGCTATTGTTGTAGTTATATCGAAACCAAAGGCCGTCGGCGTTGTATATCTGTCTATGCGCTTCCGTAATCGACTCCGGGACTAGCGCCGCTACCCCTCTCCACAGCCGCAGCGATGTCTCCCGGCGCTCAGCGCCAAGGCGCCTACCAGGCATAAGGCCCCCCGCATCCAGCACCAAGCCGCTCCAACTCATACACCTGCTAACAACTTGTCTCTCCACGACCTAGGAAACATATTTTATGAATAGAAGCCTGGATGGTGAGATCATGTTAACAGCCGTTGTAAAAACACGTTCTTTTATTCAACGCTGTCTCACGCTGGGCCGCAGACCCCGCGCGGCTTGATTTCCACTAATCTCTTCACGCGGCCCTACGGCGTTTCATAGGGGTCAACCCTCCTGTGAGTCTCTCCGCACGTCTAGCTGTGTGGAGAAGACAAGGCCTGGTGAGGAGAATGTGATACTTGGCGTAGCAATGCCATAAGACCCCTTGAACTACTCGTAGAACTTAAGACGGCTGCCTACAGCCCCGTAACCTGGAGACGTAGTGGTTGTTGTGAAAGCCCCTTAACCTCTCATGTGGATGTCTGCGGCGTTGCGGAAAAACACGCCGAGGACTAGTAGCGCAGAAAGAGGGGCGGTAGGCGTAAATGCAGTCGGAATATGGGCGTTGAGAACCTCCTCATTGTTTACGCTGGTTCTCGCTTCTGTATCTATGCGGCTGTCCTACGGGGAGAGAGACCTCATAAAAACTATCAAGCTACATATGATACATTTCTATATTGTGTTTTGAGGAAGTTTTGGGGAGGTGTGTCATATCTGTGTTTGGTATAACTAGTGCATTTTTTAGAGAGTGTTTCTTGGCGTTGTGTGTGTTCATGCGCCGCGGCGCGTCTGCGCTGGGGACGGCGAAGCCAGCCGTGTTGCTGTCTGGCAACGTCTCAACACACGCGGGGTTATGGTGTGTGAACCCGACATAGATCCCTCTATATTGATCCACCGCGACCCACGCGCCTGGGAGGAGCTTCTGGGCTGGAGGTGCGTAGAGGCGATTATGCGCAAGATGAAGTTGCTTGGCGTTGGGGATCTCTACTCTCTGGTGGACTTCTTCTTCGAGTATCCTGAGGAGTCGCCGTGGAGACTCCTCGGCCTCAAGTTCGAGGGAGAGCACGGAGAGGAGTGGAGGGCGTATGCGGAGAGACACCGGCTGAGCCTCGGCGCCAGGATGAAATTCCCCCACATAGACGTGGATGTTAGGCTAGAGGGGGTGAGGATTAGGCTCTCCCCCGCCGCCCTCTTGCTCCCCTTCGACAGATATAGAGAGAGGTGGCGGAGAGATGCATACACCCTATACAAGGCAACGGGAGGCGTGATACCGACCAGGGCCCACCCCCACTACTACCTCAGCCAGCTCTTTCCCCAGGAGCTGAGGGCCCTCGCCGCAAGGGGCTACGTCTGGGTAGCCAACACGAGGAGCGGCTGTTGCCGCAACCACGCCCTTGCCGAGTGGCTCTACTGGCTAGACCACGCCAGGATGCCCCACATCGACGCGATGCTGGGCAGGTTTGTGCCCCGGTCACCTCTTGACAGAGTTATCAAAAACGCCGAGGGGGCCTCGGCGGAGCTCCGGCAATTTCGGCGCGCTGAAACTGCCGGAGTTTCAGCGGGGGCGTCCGGCGTTGGTGTTTACATTCGTAAAAGGGTATGACTGCGCTCAGTCCCATAAAATCTGATGATTTAAAAAGATTTCTCTTGGGCTGGGAGAGGCGGGAGGCGCCGCCGCCGAACGGCGTCTATGTGGCGACGGCCAGCTACCAGGGGCGGCTTGTGGAGGATTACTGCGCCCGCTACCACCTCATATATCTAGTGGCTGTATACGACAGAGACGGCGCGTGTCAAGACCTCTACCAGTGTTGCTCCGCGCCGCCTCCGGCCGACGCGCCCAGCCGATGCTTCATCTTCGGCGACGTGGAGTGGCGGGAGGAGCTGGCGGAGAAGTGCCGCGTGGCCACATACCTCTACAAATTCGACGACATACGGGAGGCCCTCACGAAGCTACTGGAGTTCGGCATGCACGTGAGGGGCATCCCCTGCACATACTTCTCCATCGACGTGCTCAAAATCACTGGGTGGTGCGAGGTGGACCCCATATGTTGCGATGTCTCAGCCGTCAAGGAGAAACTGGTGGAAAGCACCACCCAGAGACGCACGTCCTCCTCGGCACGCCGCGGGGAAGGCGATGAGACAGACGGCGCCTCTGGAGGCGGCGAGAGTACTGTAGAAAGCGCCCCCTCTGGGAGGGAGGAGACCGGCGGCGGGTGCGGGGAGCTTATACGCCGTGTGGCCGAGGCCCTGGGGGCCGATGTGGACCGCCTCAAGACGTGTCTATGTCGCTGATAGAGTCTCTGCTTGGGGAGTGTAAGAGGAGGGAGGTGGCTGAGGCCCACCTCCGCCTATGCGCCCTCCTGCTGATATATAGCAGTGTGCCGGGGAGGGGCGTGGTGTATCTGCGCACCACGGCGTATAGAGTCCCCGTGCAGAAGTTGCTTAAAGACGTGGCGGGGCTGACCGGCGGGGACAAGAGAGTCCTCATGCAGAAGTTTATGAAGGCCGTGGGGGAGGCCGTGGCGGAGCTGAAGAAGGAGCTGGGCGGCGTGGCCTCGGCCGAAAACCTCCGCAGAGCCCTCCTCAGGCGTCTCTTGGATGAGCTTAGAAAACTGGCGTAACCCATTTCTACCCGCCCTCCTCCTCTCTACATGAACCCCGACGTCGTAGCGAAGGCCTGCGCAGAGCTGGGCGCCGCCGCCGACGTCTTCGCCTTCTACTCACCTCTCCGCCACACGCCGGCCCGCAAGGCAGTGGAGGCGGTGGAGGCGCTTCTGGAGGGGGCTGACGCCAGCTCCTTCTTCAAGACTGTGGATTGGGACTCGTTTGGACAAGTCCCCCCGGCTGTCAGGAGGCTTGCTGGTGAGCGCCCCAGCTGGCGTAGGGCTGTGGCGGCGGCTTTCTTCTCCGTCTTTTTTCTGATGCATAGGGGGAGGAGGCTGGGCGGGGAGGTGGGTTTCGTGTTGTGTGCGTGGGTTGACGAGGAGTGGCAGAGGAGGCCCCGGCACCCGGCTTGGAGGGTAGTGGAGGCGGTGGATCCAAACGCTGAGTACCGCCTTGAGCAGCTGGAGGCCTTGGGACTGCCTAAGCTGTATCTGAGGAAGGTGTGGAGGAGGGCCTCGGCCTTCGGCTGGCCCGGCGAGACTAGGTACGGGACGCACCTAATCCTCGCCGCCCTCACCACCCTGCTCAAAAACGACGAGGAGCATTAACCGCCGTAATACAAAACGCCGAATTCGCAACACCCCGCCGACTGCGGCGTAATATAAGATGCGGATTTGTAATATTCCGCTTAACCGGCGTAATATAAAACGGCGGCTTCACAACACGGCGCCGCTGTATAATACTCTACGCCGGCTTCATACTACGCCGCGTTGCGCCTCGCTACGGTTTATCCCCCATCTCCTTTCTCCACATGTGAAGAAGGCAAAATGCGTCACCATCGACGTCTCCCTTCTGGCCGATGCTGAGGAGGCGGCGGCAAGGCTGGGCACCACCTTCTCCTCGTGGAAGAGGCGCTGAGACGCCTCCTCAGACAGACGGAGGCGTGGAGAGGCGTAGAGGAAAAGCTCACCAACGTCGAGACCCTCCTCAAGCAGTGCCTAGAGGAGACCCGGAAAGAGCCGGCTGCGGCGTCCAGCCGCAGTCAAGAACCTCCGCCCCAGCTCAGCGACAACCTGTGGGTCGGAATACTCCGACGGCGGGGCTAGGGTTTATCCACACCCCACACGCCGAAATCTGTGATCGCCATCATCACCTCTTTAGACGGCGGCGTTGGAAAAACCACGCTAACCGCGGCTATGGCATACCACGCCGCGGTAAACAAGAGACAGCCGGTGCTCCTCATAGATGCAGACTGGGAAAAGGCAGAACTCTCCCAGCTTTTCAGAGCCGAATACGGGCCGGGCTGGCTATCGCCGTTTCTAAGAGGCGAGGAGCCCGCCGTCTACAAGATACGCGACGGCCTCTACCTAGTGGCGGGGTACGACGCCGCAGAGGCCTACCAGCTCTACGACTTCCAAATCTCGGAGCTGGAGCGCGCGCTTGAGGCTTGGGTGGAGAACATGCCGGCCTTCGCCGCTTCGCGGGGTCTGCCCCCCGCGGCTATCATCGACACTACGCCTACGCTTAGGCTCAGCTTCCTGAACAAGCTCAAGGAGAGAGGCGTCAAGATAATCTTCGTCGCCGACGTGAGGGCGCTGGGCCGCGTCTCAGACGTAAAGGCGGAGCAGTATGCGGCATACTTCAAGCTGGCAGACGCCGTCGTCGTAAACAACACGTCATTCTTCACCCGCAACACCGCCCCCTACACAATACGCAGAATCTCCACCCCCAAAGACCTCCACTGGGAAGCCGTGGCGAAAAACATCCTCCGCAACAGACACAACAAGAAGACAATAGAAGCCCTCCTAGACAAGGTTTATCCCACCCCTCTCTTAGGGCCCACATGATCCTAAACTTCAAAAAAGGCACCCAGATCCTAGGCAAGAAGATAGCAGACCTAGACACTGGCGAGCCGACGCCACAGCCCGCGGCTTCTCCTCCCCAGTCGGCGTTGACCGCCGCCTTTCAGACCGAGGCCTCTCAAGCCGCCGGGCCCGAGGCTCCTCAGCCTGGGGCTTCCGCGCCTCAGCCTTCTGAGGACTGGAGGGATCTCTTGGTGAGGCTTATCTCCACGGCTCCTGAAGATGTGGCGCAGAAGCTGGTGGGGTGTCTAGACAGGGAGGTGATCACCAAGGCGCTGGAGAAGAAAAACGACCCCTACCTAAAGGTGGCGTTGCTAATGCTCAAAAAATGATAAAGATAGGTTTCTGCTTCGTAAAAGGCGGGACGGGGAAGAGCACCCTGGCCAGCTCGGCTGTGCTCTACCTAAACGCCGCCGTTGCCGCCGCAGGCCTCATCGACACGGCGCCTGTGCCCGTGGCCTCCCTCCTGCTGGCCGCCGGGACTCAGCCCGGCGTATACGCGGGTAGGGAGGACGTGCCGGTGGCCGTGACTAGGACGCCGGAGGCTCTGGATGCGGCGATACGTGCCTTGGAGAAGATGAAGGTGTCTATAGCCGTGGTGGACCTCCCGCCCATGCCAAAGACGCCGCGTCTCGACATCGCGGTGATAGTCGCCGATCCGCCCGGCCTTGAGTTCGTGCAGGAGTTCAAGGCCGACGCCGCCCACAGCATCCTCGCCGTAAACATGGCCGAGAAAGTCGACCTAGGCAGATACAAAAACCTAGCCAACTCAGCCGTCGCCCTGCCCTACTCCTCCGCGGTGGCTAAGGCATACGCCAAGCTGACGCCGGCTATACTGCCCCACCACCCCAAGGCGCAGACGTTGGGCAGGTGGAAGAAGGCGTTTCTCCAGCTCATGAATAAGGTGGCGGAGTACGTGAAGAAATGAAGCACCTAGACATATGAAACACCTAGACATCCTTAGAAAAATGAAGAAGGAGGCTGACGAGGCTTACCGCAGAGTGGAGGAGCGTGAGAGGGAGGAGAGGAGGAAGACGAGGGAGGCTGCGCGCAGGTTCCGCGACATAGTCAAGGCGGAGAAGCTGAACAAGGAGTGGGAGCTGGAATACGTGGAGCTGACTGTGGAGGACTTCCTCAGGATGTATAGGGTGAAGCCTCTGTTTAAAGACCTGTGGCATATGGCGGAGCACTGTACAGATGTCCGCGGTTGCTACCGCATGTTGGCGTATCTAAGGCTGGAGGGGAGGGAGGGGGATCTCCAGCTTGTGAGAGAGGCTATTAAGATAGGCGTAGATGTGGAGATGTTGATCACGTTGTTGTATCAAGATAAGAGGGAGGAGGCGGTGAAGTTGGTGAAACGATGAGGAGGCCTCACGCATACATCTACATCACCCTGGCCGCCTTCGCCGCAGCCCTCTACCCACACCCCGCCACGGCCCTCGCCTTGGTGGCCGCGGCGTATCTCTGGGGCAGGTGGCTACTGCTGTGGCTATACGGCCACAAGTGGCCCTTGGAGCCGTATAGAGAGAGGGTCGAGATAGGTCAGTACACAGCCGCCTACGACCCACGGCGCAAGATATACCACATCCTCTGGAAGGCTGAGCCTACCAGAAGCGAGTTCGGCATCTCAGCGGCTCAGGTTATCCACGAGATGTACGCCTCGCTGGCTCTTCAGCCGGGGGAGTACGTCTCCGTCGTCCAGCTGGGTAACGAGCGCTACATCCGCTACTCTACGAAGATCCCAGACGAGTCGCGCATATTTCATGTGGAGTCTGTGCTGAGGACTTACTTCGTCCTCCACAGAGACCTCTGGCTTTCGGGCAAGATTAAGCCGCGGCGCTGGCTTTACTACGCCGCCGCGGCGCCTCTGGCCTTAGCCCTCATCAACCCGGCGTATATCGCCGCGGCCTTCATACTGCTCTACCACGCTTGGAATGTCCGTAGGTGGTATAGAGAGGCTGAGCTGTTTTTGTCTATAGAGGCCGTGTCGACGAAGCGCGACATAGGCACATCCCGCCAGACTCTAGAACTCTACGCGTCGGCGGAGGCAAGCGCCATTGCTAAGATGCAGAAGTGGGCCGTGGTCTTCACGCCGAGGCCGGAGCAAAGCGTTGAAAAAGAGTTCGGCAAGGCGTATGAAAGCCCAGTCGAGAAGAGAGGCGTGGTGGTTAAGTTGCATAAGACAAGCCAGCTCTTAGAAAGGATGCTGAAGTACGACGAGAGGCCTATATACATGCAGGTCTTCGGCAGTCAAGACCTCGCCACCCAGCTGGAGATCCGCAGAGACCCCCTGGCCAACGTGTTGTTCTGGACGCCCAGCGGCTCATACATGACCAAGGCCCTCAGCCACGACCTAACGCGCGTCCCCATATTCTACGGGGGGAAGCTCATGAGTAGCGGCAGGAAGCTTCCGGTGGGCGTCGACAGATTCGGCAGGCCTGTGGAGGTGGATATAGATTCTCTGCCTGTGGCGCATGCGGTAATATTGGGTCCTTCGGGGATGGGTAAGTCGTGGACGGTGGGCACCCTTGCCTTTAGGCTTGCGCAGTTTGACGACTTGAGGCTGGTGATTGTCGACCCACACGGCGACTACGTCCCGCTGGCTAGACTAATCGGAGCCAGAGTCCTTAGGGTGCCTCAGCAGGTCCCGCCGCTGGGGTCTTTGGAGAACAATAGATACTTCCGGATGCTCTTGATGGAGTTCGGCTTGGCTTCTCCCGCGGGGGACGGCTCCGTAAGCGCCAAAGCCGCCGTGGAGGCTATGGCCAAGGCGGCTGGCGTCGAGGAGCCTGAGGAGGCTAACCTGGAAGGCGTTAAGCACGTGGTGTGGGATCTGCGTCCGCTGAAACACGACTCTGCGGCGCAGGCCTTCTTCGTCTCGCTGATACTGCTGTGGTATTTGGTTCAGCAGAGCGAGAGGCCGTTTGCAGAGAAGGTGGAGACCGTCGTTATCGTGGACGAGGCGGCTCTCCTCATGCACTCGGCCAGGGTCACCGAGGTCGGCGTCGCCACCAACGCGGTGCTTTCGCTCATACGGCAGTTCTCGCTAGGCGGGCGTAAATATGGCTTGGCCATCTGGCTGATTGCCCAGCTGGCGGACCACCTCCCCGAGGACGTCATTAAGTCTGCTGGGTTTGTCCTCCAGCTGGGGGGCACTCTGCGCGCGCTTGAGCGTAGCGTTAAGGTGCTTATGCTGGACCGAGACGACGTGCAGTACCTCATCAGCGCCACAACGCCGCGCGAAACCGTCGGCGGCCTATCCGCTAGCCCCGGGAAAAAGCCCTACGCCATGGGCGTCATAGAGCTCTCCCCGAGGCAGATCAAATACCACGTCAAAATCCCGCTGGAGGTGGCTATCAAAGAGACCGTATGAGCGAGAGACCAGACTGGACCGAGTGCCTCTATAGGCCGAGCATGCTCTGCGGCGAAAAAGATGAGAAAGTGGAGTACAGACGCGGCGCCGGCACGGTAGACATGCGCGAAATCTGGCGCATGATGGAGGCGCAGCCGCCCCCACAACCCCAGAACGGCCAGCCTCCACAGACAGAAGAGGCGCCCGTGGAGGCGCCTGCTCCCACACAGCCGCCTCCAGCGCCTGAGCTCACTCCGCCGCAGACTGTGGAGATACCCGTCAGACACAAAGGCCTCTTCTTCTCCAGCTTCTGGACAGTCATCAACGAGCCCTACGCCGGAGTGGGGGATGTCCTCATAGTCAAGAGCCCGGGCGACTACGTCATCATAAGGCGGGTGCCTAAGAGCAGGCATTGGATAGACGACGCTCAGCTCCGCGTGGCTGGCCACGTGGAGAGGAGGCTCTGTATCTACGGCTTCGTGTTGCAGAGAGATATTGAAAGAATAGCCGCCGACTTGAGGAGCGGCAGGTTTGCCCTAGTCGCAATGTGCGACCCCCGCGCCGTCGTAAGGCCGCCGAGGAGGGAAGAGCTCTATCAGATTTGGCGTTACGAGGGGTACCTAACCAATACAGCACCGGCAAAGATGGCGCTGATAAGGCTGGACCCGACGAGGAAGCCCAAATTCGCCGTGGACTACTTACGCAAAGGGTGTCCTGTCTATTCACAATACTTGAACCAGATACTCCAGCTGTCTGGCATACCGATTCAGCTGACCTGTTAGCCGTGTTAGAGGTTGTCATCGGCGGGTTGATGGAGCCCCCCTCCGCGAAGATCCGCTACACCTTCTGCGCAGAGGACAACGCCGAGACGGGCTTGGGCTTCGACCTCACCCCTGAGGGCTCCCTCGTAGCTACTGCCGTGTTCCAGCGGCTTCAGAACCCGGCCCCTCCCTTTGCGAGAACACAAGACTTCGCCACCTGTTCGGCGCCGCTTTGTCATTTATTCAAATTTGTAGATTATACTGACTTGAGAGTAGAAGAGGGGACGTGGCGATATAGGGCGCCCACGGCAGACCCAGTCCAGCTCACCTTGGGCCTCGCGCTGGCCTTCAAGCTGGAGCGTGAATTAGGCGGAGGCTGGGCTGTGGAGATATACAGCGATGCGTGGCCCCAGTTCACAGATCTGCTGGCTATGGCTAAGCCACTGCGCGGTGTTCTGCGCATCTACACGTCTACCTTCGACAGCCGCATAACCGTGGCCGATAGAGCCGTCATGGCCGTGCCGGGCCTCACGTTGGAGGCCCTAAGTTTGAAAAAAGAGTGGGTGGGCGGGCGCCTGTGTCGTGTGGAGGTGCCGGCGCCGGTCGCCGAGGTGGCGGAGGACGTGGGAGAGCTTCTTCGCGTCATTTTTGAGGCCGGGGGCTTTGTGACGCTGAAGTACGCGCAGGAGAACTTCGGCAACGATGTGGTGTTGAAGGCCCAGAAACTGGGCTACGTCAAGCTAGACCCGATGACCATGTCGCTTAAACTTACAGAGCTGGGGATATCTGTCTTGTCATGACCGGCCAACTATACACCATGCTCTTCTGGCTGGCGGCGGCCGCCGAGGGCAACGTGTTGGTGACCGGCCTGCCGGGTTCGGGGAAGACGTCGCTTGTGAAGTGGTCTCTCCGCAACATACCGCCGCAGTACGCCGTGGTGGTTTACGACACAGCCGGCGAGTTTAGAGAATGCGACAACGTGGGGCGGTATGCGGTGAACCCGCTGGACCTCTCGCCTCAACGCGTTGTGGAGATCCTTGAGGAGGCACTCGCGGCCACCTACGGGGAGTATCCGTACCTAATGACGCCGGCAATGGCTGAGCTTCTGCTTAAGAGCATTGAACAAGGCTTCAAGACGTTGTCGGACGTCCGCGCCAACGTGCTCAAGCTCGCTGAGCCGCATGAGGTGGACACGGCCTATGCGCTTCGGCGCAGATTGGCGCACCTCGACGTGCCCCAGTTCAAAGCCACAGACGTGCCGCTTCAGCCGGGAAAATCCACATGCATCGACTTAAGCGGCCTAGACCGCGTGGGCAGAATCGCCTACGTCCTCGCACACCTAGAGCTGACGAGGTCTCTGAAAAACATCATCTACGTCATAGACGAGGCCCACCGCTTCCTCTCTTTTACTGGCCGCTACAGCCTCCTCACAGACCACCTAAGGACTGGGAGGGCGGCGCGGCGATTCTTCGTGTTGATTTCACACAGCTATAGAGAATTTCTCCGCCATCTGGGCTACGTCAAGGTCATTATCAGATTCCCCGACTGGGACATGGATGAAAGCAGAACCGCGCCTCTCAACCCCTCCGAGGCCCTTGTCACCATTAGGGCGGCCTCCGTCAAGGCGCAACAGGAGCTATCCCGCGTAATACCGCTGAAGGGGACGTGGGGCCAGCTGAGGATGACGGTGCCGCCGTATGCCCCGCAGAGAGGACCCTCTTAGGCGGGCCGTGGAGTCGCTTAGAGAGGACTTCCCAGGGAAGTCCCGTAGCTGGATACGGAGGGCCCTTCTGCGTCTCGGTGACGTTAAGGAGGTGAGGGAGAATCTGTATCTGGTCTACGGCCGTAGGGAGTTGGGGGATTGGAAGCCGTTGTATCAAGTCTGGTTTTCGGAGAGGGAGGGGCGTTGGTTCTGTACGTGTTATCTCTCGGCCTTCGGCTTTAGGCGGAGGCGCGAAATATGCACCCACATAGCGGCTGTGTTGCTGTACCGCAGGTACAGAAAGGCGCTTCAGCGGCTGGAGGACAGGCGGGTATATGTCGTGGAGGCTGTGGTGGAGTGCCGCGGTCGTCTTGAGGCCAGCGGCGAGCTTTACGTCAAGCCGCTGATGAAGGCGAGGAGTGGGGTTGTGGATCTGACCTTCTTCGCCTCGCCGAGATACCGCGCCGTGGTGATATCAGAGATGCGCCGGATAGTGATCAAATGCTCAGGACACGTCATCTACGAGGCGGAGGGAGAAGAGGTGCCCCTCGCTGTGGCCAAATTCCTCGTGGAGAGGCTGTATGAAGGTGAAGAATAGGAAAGGCCGCTTCGACCTCAAGCCCGACTCTATCGCCAACTACAGCCGTCTCTACGTAGACGTCTTCTCCATAGCGGCCTCGCTCAGCGAGCCGGAGGAGTTGTTTTGGTCAGCGGCTGAGGCCGGCGTAGACGCGGTGTTTGTGGTAGACGCCTGGCATGAAAACCATCTGCCGCTGGCGAGGCGGTATCTGGACCTCTGCCGCCGCTACGGCTTAGACTGCCGCCTCTCCGAGCGGAAGCCCGCTGAGGTGTACGCCGTGGAGCTCTGCGAAGCTGAATGCGGAGAGGGGTGCGCCGTCGTGACGAGGGACTACGACGCCGTAAAGGCCGCGGAGAGATGTGCCGTGTTGATCTTCCAGCGTGGGCGGTTCTGGAGGGCTGAAGATTTATCCCGCGGCGCGTAGAGACGCATATGGACGTGGTGGTTTATGGTGCGGAAAAGGTCCCTCCCGGCTTCCGCGTGGTGAAGAGCGTGGAGGAGCTGAGGCGGCATGTGGGAAAGGCCTTCCTCGTGGTGGTGGGGGATAGGAGGCTGGCGGAGGAGCTGGGGGTTGCTTATTTTTCGGAAGAGGAGTGGGGGGATTTCCTGCGGTGGTATGAAGGAGTCTACAACTTCTGAGCGTTTCGATTTATACACGCCTGATTGGATCCTCCTCGGCGAGTTTCGGCTGTATAGAAGGGTTTCGGAGCGGGGGGTGGAGTTCTGGGCCCGCCTGAACATCTACGGCGGCCCCCTCATCACAATCAGAGACGCCTTCTTCACCTTCCTCGACGTCCTCGCCGGGAGGAGGCCTCTGGAGGCGCTGAGGGAGGTGGAGGAGTGGATTTGGTGCACGCCGCTGTGCCGCGCCGAGTTTCTAGAAATCCGCAGAGAGCCGTGGGGCGCCGCCATGAAGATATACGCAGAGATGGAGTCCGAAGCCGGCGTCGTGCACCGCCTCTACGAGGCGGTGCTGACGGCGAGAGACTTGAGACGCATTGAGAGGAGGGTAGGGTTTATCCGCCCCCCGCCGCGTTGAGACATGCCTAAGAAGAGCTCCGAGGTTGCGGAGGTGCCTGATGAGTGTCGGCGTTATGGCGGGCCGTGGAGGGAGGAGGTGGTTAAGCTGTGTAGTGAATACGGCGTCAAGGCGTTGGCGGCCATGAACGTGGTGGAGCTGGCCCAGCTCTTGGGCAGGGAGGACGAGCTGGAGAAGGCGGAGACGGCGTTGGCGGAGATTAGGCGGCTGGCGGGCGTGGCGCCTAGGCCCATGCCAATATCGGAGATGTTTAAGATTCAACAATCTCTACCTGTCTTGAAAACTGGCGTGGAGGAGTTCGACGAGAAGACGCCGTGGGGCGGGCTTAGGCGCGGGCTGATATACGGCTTCGCCGGCGAGTTCGGCGCGGGGAAGTCCATGTTTGCGATACAGTGCGCAGTGAAGGCGGCGGCGGAGGGATGGCGCGTGATCTACATAGAGACCGAGGGGGCGTTGAACATACAGCTCTTCGAGAAGATAGCCAAGCGCTTCGGAGCAGAACTGAACGCGTTGGTGGATAAGCTAACCATCACACAAGCCACCGACGTGTTAGACGTCAAGGAGATCCTTCTGTCTCTTTTTAAACAGCCGGCGGATCTCGTCGTTATCGACTCGTTTGTGAGCCACGCGCTTAGGGCGCAGTTCCGCGGTAGAGGCATGTTGGCG
>Ga0080004_1092614_pt1 | contig 12745 bp, 20 predicted proteins | sample WasSprMetagenome_FD_69207 | JGI IMG/M metagenome (GOLD analysis project Ga0080004, IMG submission 69207) | Sulfidic aquatic microbial communities from Washburn Spring, Yellowstone National Park, USA - WS (SPADES assembly) (version 2) | ecosystem: Environmental > Aquatic > Thermal springs > Hot... | reverse complement strand
TTACGATAGTGCATCTCAAAGTAGTCTTTCCACTCTTCAGCTATTTCCTCCACTGTTTTATGACCGCCCTTCTCACGGGCTAGTTGATCGATACGTTTCAAGCATTCTGACTCAACAAGGTCTAAGCAATATTCCTCGAGAAAGTCCTCAATGAGATCAGGATTATACCCTAACTCGCTGGGATCTACGTGGTAGTGTTGTATTATCTCCCCTATCCAACGCCTCCATTTCTCAAGCCATGCCTCACGCGGTGCGCCTACTAGGGTATCAAGGATCTCGCCGATCGGTCTCTCTTCTCTAACTGGTGCTCTTCTCTCTTTGCTCATTTCTTCTCACTCTGTGATAGCTTGATTAACTCTTGGGCTATATCGTATGCTAATCTACGCCTTACGTCTTCTGAGCCCATGCTGAACATCTCTATTGCTCTCAGTATAGCGTCCATGAGCTTTGTAAATCTATCAGGTTGTGATGGCGGGATTGGTGGTAGAGGTGGTGGCGGTTGGCTAGGGCTTGCCTGCGTTGGGATCGGGTAGTATAGTGATTTAACGTAGTCTAGTATAGCCGTCGCTGTTGATATGTTCACGTATGATGCTAGCCTGATATATCGCTCCTCAAAGAATAGCAATAGCTTTAATGCTGAATACAATGATTCAGGTGTTACGTTCTTCAGGTCTTCATCTGTAACGTATGTTGAATACTCACGTAGTTCTAAAGCCCAATTCGTATAGCTAGCTAAAAGGTCTAACACGCTTTGACCAGTCTTAGCAGATAGGTCTTTAAGCCTCTGGTAGAGCTCAGGGTATTTACGGGCTAATACCCCCTCGACTCCCAGCCTCCTAGCAGTCTCTTTTTCGGGTTGCTCGGGCTTATGCTCTGGCGTCGGCGTCTCACTCATCAGCTAACACCATATATCTTCTTCAACGCATTCTTTACAACCGTGTTAATCGTGTCTGCTAGCTGTTCAGCTGATTCCTCGGAGTCTACTGTTATGAACACTAACACGATATTCTCATCTGTGTCAGCGTCTATACTCAGTATCCTAACCTTATCCTTTAACTCGAGGAAGGGTTTCACAAGGTCTAGGTATTCAAGCATACTACCACCTCAAGATGAACTTTGTCTACTAGGACTTAAAAAGGGTTTGTTATAAAAAAAGAAAATTTGAACTAGGGTTAGACTACAACGACGGCGTAGGCGGATTTCTTGCCTGCTGTTACAATGATCTCGTGCTTACCGCTGGCTAGAGGGGTTGCTAGTGTTATAGACACCTTGCCGTTGGCGTCAGTTGATGCTGTGATATTCTGGGCGGTGCCGTCTATGATTAGTGTAACGCTTGAGTTAGGCGTGAGGTTGTAGGCGTTCACGTGAGATGCGTCTGGGACTTCAATGAACGGCTGTTTCTCAACGAACCTGGCGTATAAGCCCTTCACGAACTCGGCTACTCCCACGCTCAGCGAGTAGTCCCAGCCAGGCAATTCAAACCTGTCGCTCGCAAACCCTCCCACAACCCCGTAGATAGACGGCAGTATAGCGTCGTCCATTAGTTCAAGCTTGCTGGCAAACCTGTAATATGCTCCGACATTTGTCTTAGCAAGTCTATGAATGATGATCGCTAGTGAGCCGACACCACCGCCTACAACAGACTCCTCGAATTTGCTTCTAAGCCTCTCTATTACCTGGCTCACTTAGATTCACCTCGTCTACCTGGTTACTGGTGCTGGCGGTGGCACGGGCGTGTATGCCGCTATCTTCCTAGCCCTGTAAGACTTAGACATACCGCTTATATACCCAGCGACAGGGACAACTCTGTTCATTACGTTTGTTCTGATATCTGTCGTCTTAGCTGGCAGTCTCGACACGACTGTCCTCAGCCCAGGCTCAAGCAGGCTTATCCACTCAGCCCAGTCCTGTCTAAATCCGTTTATCGTGGCGTCAGCCCATGTGTCTTTACTAGCCTCGATCTTCCTCACGGCTTGCTCAACTATTGCCGACACGCCTTTCTTGAAGAGTTTACCTTTCACACTCCCACCTGGTATTTTATAAGTGTTTAAAGCGTTATAAATATTGCGTGAAACATCTATGTTGAGCGGGGTGGGATACTATGCCTAAAACAAAGATCAAGGTGAGGCGTGAGAGATGGAGAGTAGTCAGAGTTCACGAGTTATACTTTAATGAGTTGTTTGAGATCTGTAAAATGCTTGAGCTACCGCTTGCTCAATGTATAGCTCACATTATACATGATGCTTACACTACGATAAAGTCTTATGAGCAAATAACACATGAAAAAGCTAGTGAAAAAGTATCAAAAGAGATACGTGAAAGCGTTATTAAGACACAGGTTAAAAAACAGAATACACCGAGAATACCGCCCCCACCACCATGAGGAAAAAATGAAAGTGTTAAAAAAACTATTGATCTAAGTCAAGACTTTTCATGAGGGCTTTGATTTCTTTTTCACTAGGTATCAATTCTTCAAACTCTTTAAATTCCTTTGTGGCGTCATACAATGTCGCCAGATAGTCGCTTAGCGTGAACGTCCTTAGTGAACGCAATTTCATCGCTATCACATCACATATATACTGTGCTCTGTCTGCCTGGTTTGGGTATTTCTCGCTTATCTGCTTTCTTATCTCCATTAATTTAGCTATGTATTTAGCCTTAAATTCTCTTAGCTTCATCTTACCTCCACCTTGTCTTTCCTGCTGATTAGTGTTCGACCATCAGGTAATACTATCTTGTCGTAGAATCCCTGGTTGTCTCTGAGGCCTCTCTCAACTTGAAGTTGTTTCAACTCACCGTCGTTATCCACAACATAGTAGTTCACCACGATCTCGCGTTTTGAGCTACTTGCGTAGTCTACAACATGCTTTATGATCTTACCGCTAAGTTTCCTCATTTCCGACTGCTTGACATAAGTGTATCTCCTGTAATTTTTGCGTGAATCTCTATTCTCGTGTCTTATCTCTACTAGCTCGAATATCGCTCTCTGTTGTAACGTTACTGGGTCTATCACGAATGTGTAGATGTTCATGTGTTGGCCGTGGTTACCCCATGTCTCGCGTTGCCATACTAGATACTCTTTCTCACCAGTCGTTTTATTGACCTGTGTTTGGATCTGGGTGTCTAACATGTTTCACTCACCTGTTGATTACATCTGTAAGATCAAATATATAAAGCTTTCGTTTCACCGACACGTCGCATTCACTTGTTGATTTACAGCCTTGATTAAATTCGATCTTGATAGGTCTCGTGGTATACCGCATTTTTTGTATCATGGTATCCGTCATGGTATACCATTGGGAGTCGCTTAACCGATCTCTCTCTTGTAGATCACAGTAGCCGTTTGTCGCTAGAGTAAAAATGAAAAACATAGATGAAACATATAAGATGGGCTAGCGGGGTATTAGGGAGTTTTGTATCATGGTATACCATGGTGGATACCATGATCGTTCATTGATGGATACCATCAGGTATACCACGGGAGGCTCCACGGGAGGGGGGGTTCAATTACCCCCCCACCATAAAGCCCATGAAGGTTCAATTAGACCTTAGCCTTCCAGAAATCGGGTTTTTATGAACCCCCCTTCCTCCTGTGGATACCACTCGCTTTTTTGTTTTTTGCGACTACGGGAGGATAATACCACCATAAAATCCTGAAAAAAATAATATATATGGAAAAAAGTTAAGCCGATCGGGTTTCGATCTCTGTCTTCCTAGCCTTGATCGTTTCATACAGCTTCTGTTTAGTATACTTGCTGAATCTCAGGTAGAAGACTAGTGCAGTCGTTACGTCCTCCCAGCCTACACCGAAGTCTAATAGGCCTGAAAGTGCGTTTTCTAGCGGGACGCCAAGCTCGGCTAGAATGCTAATGTGTGAACGCCTCATGTCGTGGGGTGTTAGTGTAAAGTGTAGCCCTAGGAGTTCTGAGACCTCCTTTAGCTTCCGTGTATACCATGCTTTGAACTCTCTAACCGTCTTCAGCCCTGTCAATGTTTTTATTATTGAACCCCTGGGCTGGCGGTATTTGATGAATACGTTGAACAGTTCTTCATCAAGCCATGTCAGGTCTGCAGTCCATTCCTTAAGTGTCTTATGCTCGTAGATCCTTAGTATAGTTCCGTTGAGGTTCTCCCATTTTAAGCCAATGAGACTAGTCTTGGCGTCGTCTAGGTCTACAACGTTCACGCTAGCCTCACTACCCCAGCCCTCTCTCGCACCTGTGGTTATGTGAAGCCATATTGTTAGCATAGTAGCGTTATCAACCTTACCCTCCTTCCATAGGCTCTTAAGCCTCACGTAATCCTCATAGTAAAGAACTGTCAGCTTAGGCGTGATAAACCGCCTCACAGCTCCAACCCTGCCAGCCAGCCAAGGTCTAAACTGCGGTATTCTACGGAGTAGCAGTATTTTTTCACGCCTCTGTTTTGGTTCAGGGTAAAGCTCCTCTAGGGCGGTAAGCAGTAGCTCTTTAGTCCAATAGTCGGGGTTAGAGGGTTGATCCTTAGACGCCAGGTAGTTCATGATCTCTTGAACCACTCTTATCGTCTCACGCTTCTCAGCCTCATTGTAGTAGGTTCTACGCCCTGGGACTCTTGTCATCCTCTCAATCTGGTTCTCCCAAAACTCTTTTATAATCGCTGACTTGAGCGGGTCAGTTATCTTCTGCTTAGCCGACACTTGTAATATCTCGGAATCAACTACGTTGATCAACTCGTCAGGATCAGCGTCTACAACTACTACCTTGCGTTCAGCCTCATTATACAACGCTACTCTTTTCTCGGCGTCAATCTTGTTGATGATCTTGTAGAGACTCGTCTTATCAACGCCTAGCTTAAACGCCAGATTGTTTAACCCTACGCCAAGCTTCTTGTTGAGATAGTATATCACCGCGACTTCTCTCAGATCGTAGAAATATGGTCTACCCCAGTTGGCTAGGCTTTTATACTGTTTCTTTAGCGACTCAACACGCTGGGAGACTTGGAAGACTATCTTCTCCAGCTGAGGCGGGATTTGCTTTGATACGGTAGACTCCTCCATAACGCCACCTCTCCAGGTAGAAATTGTGATGAAGGGGGTTTATAAAGGTTTCGGTTCAATTGAAGACCATTATACAAAAAAATTTTTCAGGTGATCACGATTAGAGTGTGTTCACGACAACGTATTTTTTCTTCGACAGTCTTTCCTTGGCGTTAGCGTATTGTTTTTTGACACACATTGAGCACACTACTTGGATGAACTTTATCACGTCAGTTTTGTATAATTCCTTGAGCCTTGGATCACTCATAGCATCACATTTCCTTGATGAGTTGAACAGGCATCTCGCACCATTCTTTACACTTGATTTCAACAAGATACACCTCCAGCCTGGGCTTATTGTAGACGTATAGCTCCCAATACGTTTTTTGATTATCATACACGATTATGCCGAATTGAGCTGGATCAATGCTTACAATGAGATCCTCAAGTGAACTGCCGAGTTTCTTATATACTTCAAACAGTTTGTCGTTGATGTAAGATGATGCTAGATGACTGCACTTATCGTCAAGTAAGCCGATGCAATAACTAGGTAGCTCAATACCATCAACACTAAACGAAGCCACTCGTGTTATACACGGTCTGCTCCACCACATTTAGACCCGCCTTTTATAACGTTTTATCAACTCTTTCACGATCAATTCTTTGAGTCGTGAAGAACCAGTGTTATGATACATGTGGACAAGCGTCTTAGTGTCGATCTCTGGTAGTATCAGTTTGAGTATTTCAATCGCTATGTCAATGATCCTATCTCCAGCATATGACTTACTGTATAGCTCATTGACTGTTCTAGCCACGTCATTAGCAGTTATCATTATTGCTCACCGTGTATTTTGACCAATAACTCTATTAACGCTCTAATACCATCTACACGCCTTACAACGTCTTTGCCAGAGGCATACATTTTACTCAGCGTCTCAGCAATGTTTTTAACAATGTCATCTGAGAAATTAGCGTGAACGTAGTATGTCGCTTTCTTCAACACTATTACCAGCACTTTATCGTTTTTATCCCAGCAATATGTCTTTTTATGCTTTATCCGTGTAGGCTCCTCAACAGCTTTCATTTGCCTCTTCTTTGACACGTTGAAGGCTATAACGCTTTGACCCTTGTATACTTCAACACTTATACACTCAGTAGCGTCTTCCATAAGCCTCAACCTCCCTCTTCTCACCTTTGAACCTGAGCTTCATTGCTACCTCAATCTCGTTCAGCTTCTCGTTGATCTCGTTTATCTTCTGCTCAACTAACGCTATCCTGTTCACAAGCTCGTCAGCCTTGTTTTCACCTATAATATTCCTTACCAGGGAAATGTTTAACTCGTGTCTAATCTTCATCAGCTCCTCTTTAACTACCGCTATGTTGTATTCGCTACGCATCTTGATGATCTTTTCAGCCAGCTTGTCAGCCATATCCTTCAACCCCTTGATAGTCGCCTCAAGCTCTTTCTTACGGATATAATACTTGGCTAGGGCTGAGGATTGTAGCCAGCAGTCCATACAGTAAATGAATGTTTTGGGTGGAGCATCATCGTATTCGTATCTAACGTAGTGGGCTACATCACCAGGGTTGAGTTGTCTACCGCAACGACTACACTTTGTCGCATACATTAGCGTTATATCCTTGTCTACGATCTTTTTTAACGGCTTATCCTCAGGTGTTCCACCCAGGTAGACGTTTATGATCTCCTGGACAACGCTGTTTATTGAGAGACCACGTTTCTCGGCGAGTGTCTTAAGTTGTTCATATGCTTGATCGGATATCTTAATGACTTTCACACACTCCACCAAGATACATCTATGTAGCAGGATAGGTTTTAAGCATTTCCATGACTAAGTTGTTAGTGAGTTGAATAAGCCTTACACCAGCGAAGAAGACAAACGCTATAACCCAGATCAATATGAGTATAACGCCTTCATCACCGCCTACAACCGCATCAACAATTAGAATCAGCGATGTAAGTGCAAACGACAGATTAGTGTCGTCAAACAGATTGAACGCTATTTCACACGCCGATAATATGTTAATCAACACTAGTAGTGTAAGCGTGATCTCACGTAGTATAATAGCAACACCCCAGCCAGCACAATTGTGAACAATACCCCGTAATCTATTTGTTGTGTAGGCGTTGGGGCTGGGCCTGGTGTCGGAGAGGGAGGCGGTGAGCCCTGCGCTGTGAACACGGCTTGAACGTTAAGAGTCGTATCCTGGCATGGTGGATCAATGGTATACGGGTTGTCGTAGACTACCTGGTCTCCAATTATGAAATAAGAGAATACGTAGCCCTCGCTAGGCGTGGCTTGAACGGTGAGCTTGTCGCGGTAAGGTGTAAGCACGACTGAATCACGCTCGCATATCCACGCTATCGCCATACCACGCCTTATTATGTATCTACCTGGTGGCGGGTTGATTGCTCCGTTAGTCGGCTGTTGAATAACAACGGTTATCGTGTTTGTCTGAACGTAGATGAATATTATTCCTCCGTCGATCATGTCTATTAAATTGCTTGTAAGCGTGAACGGGTTGCTTTCTATCACGCTTACAATGTTTCCATACTTATCTTGTAAGACCGCTCTGAGAAACGGGTAGATGTTTGTAGACACGGTTACCGTAAGCTGGGCTGGAGTCGTGTTATACGTTACCTCATACCACATATAACCAGCATCAACACAACCACCCTGCTGACTCGAGTCGGGCTGAGGATCGAGTGATACACCAGCCCAAGCACCAGTCGGGGTTAGCCCCCATATAAACCTAAATGAGACCAATTAAACCCCCGTGAAAAGAATATGTGAAAAAAAGATATTATGCTTATCTACGCCTGCGGGACAGGGCTAACAGCATTAGGAAGAACAAGACGAAGACTAGCAGGTAGTATTGGCTGACAGATGGGAGCGGTGTAACAGGCACTGGAGTCGGCGGTGGCGTGTATTCCTGCTGTAACGTCAGGTTGGGGTAGGCTAGCGTGTCTATCGGCGTGTAGATCGGGACTGGAGGCGTGTATCCCTGCTGAGTAGTCAGGCTGGGGTAAGCCGTAGTGTCAGCAGGCGTGTAAATGTATTCCTGCTGAGTAGTCAGGCTAGGGTAAGCCGTAGTGTCAACTACTGTGCTGATTGGATCGACCTCAAGCCAGTCAGCTCTGGCATATGCACTTGATTGGACTGCACCAGCAATAATACCAATGTATACTTGATCACCAATGAACGGGTTAGAGTTGAAAGTGTATACTTTCACTCCATCAACGTAGAAGTCAATGTGATCGCTGTATAGGTCTACTTCTAACTCGTGCCAGCCCGTGTCTGAACCATCCCATGATCCACTCTGGTAAACCCTCTCAGGGTTGTTACCCTTCACATATACAACTGTAAGGTATGGTGATGAGAATCCAAAGTGTATATGCTTATCGCTCCACGTTGGATCACTTGGGTTGAAACCGCTTGCTGACTGTATCTTTATACCGCTAACAACATCGTTGTAATTCGACATACTTGAACCGTCCATAGCTGATACTCTCGCTTTTATCTTAATGCCAGACGGCGGAAACTGGTTCTTGTATACTGCTGAGCATGTCCATGCGTATGGTCTTGACTTGCCGTATAGTCCTAGATACGCCTCAAGGTATCCGTTTGTTATCTGAGCTCCTCTATAACTATCATTGTTATAGTAGTAGTTGTCTAACTCAGCTGGGTCGTTGAAGTCGCTGTAATATAACGGCATTGCTATCACCTGGAAGCTACTGTTATAGTGTTAGGTATAGGTTAGCGTTAATCCTGGTAGAGTCGGGCGGGTTGGGTAGGCTAGTCCAATCACTTGGTGTTAAGGTATAGTCGGGATCCCTCATGGGCTCGAAGTTCACGGGATACATGAACCTCGAGTAGAAGACCTTGATCTTGAAGCCAGAGATGACGTTACCTGTTAGCACGTCTATTACTCTAACCATGTTTGTTGATGTATTAAATTGTATTAGCGGGATCTGACCATTGTATGCTAATGCTTGAACCTTGAACTGCCTGTTTGTTACATCTAAGACTATAAAGTATGGTAGATCCTTAGTGCCGAATTTATCACCAGTAAATGTTAGTGTAGCCTCTATTGTGTTTGTGGCTGGGTCGTATATAGTGATCTGCTTGTTAGCCTCATCGTATATCACCAGCCTGCCGAGATACGGGCCTGCCAGAGTGAAGCTTGTTGTAGTAGGGCTTAAGACAACGTTGAATGTCTGAAAGTCTATTGTTGAATATAGCTTCTGAGCATACGTCCTATAATATGTTTTACCTACTATCGCTGACTCCCAGTCCATAACCTCAATGCTCGGCGGTGTAATGCTCGTGAGATCGTCCTCAACATAAGCCTTGCTCTTCCACGATTCTATCAAGTATGATACTGTTCCTTTACCTAAGAATTGAGTTGCCCCAGCCCCATTACTGGCGTAGACAATATTGTTCTCGTCGATCGGGATGAACTGCTTAACGTATGGCCCACCACCCGTATATCTACTATCCCATCTATCATTATAACTACCGTCTGCGTTCAGCTTGTATAAGCCTGATGAACCGTGTATTTGACCGCAGTAAATAAAGTTGGTTTTTGAGTCGTAGAAGCAGAAGCCAACGTTACCGCTCACGTTGTTTAAAGGCATACATTGAACCGTGATGTTACCGTCCTGGTCTATGATGTATAGATTCCCGTTGTTACCGCATGGTGCTCCAGTCCCAGCCATACCCCAGCCCGCGAGCGTTATGATTTTACCCTTCGTCTTATCGTAGAATCTTATATGATGCTGTCCTAATGACGTGTCAAACTTGTATTTAACCGTCTTAGTCTTCTGTATGAGGTCTAGTATTCCTAGCTCAGCCGCCCGAAGGTCACTACCGCCAACCACATACGCTATTAAACCAGATCTCAATATTCTCATTGTTGCTCCATAGCAGTCGGTCGCTATATATGTGTCGCTGTCGGCTGGTATCCAGGGAGTCAAGTCTACTATACTCCAGCTCACACTCTCACCTATGATAATATAGTGTTAAAGAGACTTAAAAAAATGAGCGTTGAAGCTTATTAAAAAAAGGTATAGGCTAAGACGCTTGGTTTTGAGAGTATTTGTAATTCACATATGAGTTCCAGCCCACGACAGCAGACAACAGTATGTTGTCTATCCAAACCGCTTGAACAAGGTTATTCGTGAACACTCCAAGCAGTATTACCAGCCCCATACCAAAATACTTTAAGACGAAAGCTCCAGCTATGCCCATCTTTTTGAAGATCCATCTAGCAAACCAGTTTGCCTCGTGGTCTACACCGTATTTGCTCACGACATTATAGGTTGTTATGATATCAAGTAGGTTTAGCAGGCTGAAGACTAGGAGAGAGTTGTATACGTCTATGCTCCACAGGTCGCTCATTCCTTCACCTTATTGATTAATAAGTCTAAGAGCATCATAAACTTTTCCTGTGTAGCCCTCAGGTCTTGAATAGTCTTTGTGAGTTCATCAAGCTTGTCGAGATACTTGTAGAAAACGTATAAGACTGCACCGCCGAGGCCCAGGTTTGTTACAATATAGATGAACTGGTCGGGTGTTACAACTGCTGACACGGGATCACCTCTTCATCAGGTATATTACTGCCGTTACTATGGACGCAAATATCACAAGATAGATTATGTTCTGAAGCTGTTTGATGATGTCGTTCTGCTCATCTACCGCACCTTTAGCACCTGGGGCTGGGATCGTTGGGACTTGCATCACGCTGTCGATCAGCTGGGCACACTTAACTGGATCGGCTTGCTTGCTACAAAACTCGTATTTGCTTTGGACAGCCTGGTAGTATTGTGTGTATACTACTTCAACGAGCTCATAGTATTTAGCCTGTGCCTGATACATCATTATGTCTTTCACAACGTTTGCTATCATCAATCCGATTATCAAGCCAGCGATCGCCACGCCCAACGCAACCAGGGTCGGTAGGGTTGGGACTGGATCCGTTTCAAAGACTATCACTATCTGCCCTGTGTTGCTGTTATACTCTGCTTTAAGTATTGTAGCGTGTTCTAAGCCAATCTGCCTCTGTATCTGAGACGCCAGCACGTATGGATAGATTGACTTTATAAGTGAAAGCCAGTCAGGGAGCGGTGGTGAATACTTGTAAAATGCCTGAATATAAGTGTTCACGTCCACGTATACAATGAACTGGGCTTTAGACACGGTCTTAAGTATTATATTGTATGTTCCAGGCTGTTGTATAATGTGATCTAGCCTTGATATAAGGTATCTCTTTGGTGATTCCGTGTAGAATTCAACGTATGCGTTAGGGTTGTATTTGAAGCCGAATGCGTTCACGTAAGCGTTCTTAAAGAAGCCCCTGGGATCAACGTATGTAGCGTTAGCCATTATTGTTGCTCCATTCTCGTCTTTGAAATATACTGTCGTGTCGTTAGCTACAAACAGATACTGCAACGTCTTGGAGTAGACCATTCTACCGCCCTCGTAGACCTCGACTATAACATTAAATATCTGCTCTGTTGATGTTGGATCCCCATGCGGGTTCGTGTCGTATAGTTTTACCAGCTGGTCGCCCTGCCTAACCGTGCCCGTTGTCGGGTCGTCTATGTAGATGATAATCCCCGTCTCTGTTCTCTCATAGACCTTCAGCTGATATTGAGTGTCCAGCGGGTTTTTAACCCACAGCCAGAGCGGTTGATCAATTGAGCTGACAATATTCGCTATCGCAAACTCAACGTCGTATCTATACTTTGGAATATACGCCACTACACTCACCTAAAAAATATGATATGTGAAAAAGGTTAATATCTTTACACTATATCGTAGACGAGATAAGACTTCGTCTTATCAGACACGATAATATAGCGTTTAACACGACCTGGTAGTCTAACAGACATATACGTCTCACGAAATGTTATTACTTCTGCCTCTTTCGGGCTAGCGTCTGTTACAATGTAGAATTTCAGTTCTAGCTCAGGATCGTATCCGACATAAAAGGTTTTCAGCTCTAAGATCCTGTAGTCCTTCAGGGTATACCTCAGGCTTTCAAGCATCTTGCTAGCGTCAAATAGACGTTTAAACGTGTATTCACGCCAGATCTTTTGTATAGCCTCTGGGCTGGGCTTAACCTCTTCAACTGGAGGCCTAGCTTCCTCGGGCTTAGCTTCAGCTGGCTTTTCTTCAGGTTTAACCTCAGGCTTAGCCTCGGGTTTAACCTCACTAGGTTTAACCTCAGGTTTAGCTTCAACAGGTTTAGCTTCAGCGGGCTTAGGCTTCTCAACAGGCTTCTTAAAATACTCTGTTAATGGTATGTAGCGTGGCGGTTTGTGTCTAATAGGCCTGAGTGCTTGAGTCCAGTCTACACACTTGGGTATGGTTGGGAGTATCTCCTTTGCTACACGCTCAGCCTCGGCTTCGACATCAACCTCTGGCGGTATTTCTCCCCCATACATGCGTTCAAAGTAGTATCTGATGTATTGGGCTAACACCTCTTTGAGCTTCCTGTGGTCTTTACACGGGTTCTGCTTTATCTCCATTACAGCCTGACATGTCTCAGCGTCAAAATCATACTCGTCGCAAATCCGCCGTGGGTTACGATAGTGCATCTCAAAGTAGTCTTTCCACTCTTCAGCTATTTCCTCCACTGTTTTATGACCGCCCTTCTCACGGGCTAGTTGATCGATACGTTTCAAGCATTCTGACTCAACAAGGT
>Ga0080004_1238519_pt1 | contig 12751 bp, 12 predicted proteins | sample WasSprMetagenome_FD_69207 | JGI IMG/M metagenome (GOLD analysis project Ga0080004, IMG submission 69207) | Sulfidic aquatic microbial communities from Washburn Spring, Yellowstone National Park, USA - WS (SPADES assembly) (version 2) | ecosystem: Environmental > Aquatic > Thermal springs > Hot... | reverse complement strand
GTCTTGGTTAAAAAATGAAGAATCTCAGAGAAATATTGGACTCGCTAAAAAAGGAAGGTGGTTTTGTCATTGCGAGGGCTCCCTACGGGAGCCCGTGGCAATCTCAAATGGGATTGGCTTCGCCAACACAATTCTCCAACTCAAAGGGTTGGAGAACGAGATTGGCTTTGCCAACACATTCTCCAACCCAAAGGGTTGGAGAACGAGATTGGCTTTGCCAACACATTCTCCAACCCAAAGGGTTGGAGAACGAGACTGTTTCGTCGCTTCGCTCCTTGCAATGACAATAAAGAGGATAGAGAATTGGAAGGAGTCTCAAATGTTATGAGATTATACAAAAAATTGACCCAACAGCATTTGGTAGATATAATGGAAAAAAAGGAGGTTGATATATTATGAGAATAGGCATTTGTTGGTTGTATGCGATAAGTAAATATGGGTATCCTCCCTCACTCGCTGATACCTTCAAGGTCATAAGGGAGATGGCGAGTTTGGGGTTTAAGTATATTGAGCTGGAAGGTGTAGGTGAGGAGAATTTGAGGGAGATTTATGAAAACAGGAATGATTTGAAGAAACTTTGTGATGATTTGGGACTCGTCGTGCACAACTTCTGCCCCATCCTTCCCGATATCGTGAGTTTAGATAAATCTAAGAGGGATAGAGCGAGGGATTTGTTCAAAATGGGAATTGAATTAGCGAATTTCTTCGGCTGTGAGACAATCCAAACCGATAGCTTCACCCCGCCTTTGAAGTTCATAGGCGATAGACCATATAAGGAGATGGTTGATTTCGGTCTCCAGTTCAAGGTGGAGATAGACCCTTCCTTCAGCTGGGATGAACAATGGAGGGTTTTGGTTGATACATTCAAATTCTGCGCACAGGAGGCGAGGAAAGCGAATCTGCGCTTCTGCTTGGAGCCGAGGGTTGGTGAAATGGTGTGCAATACCGATGCAATTCTACGTCTTATGGACTGGGTGGAGGATGATAATTTGGGAGCGGTCTTTGATACTGGACATCTCAATGCCCAGAAGGAGATACTTGCCCTCTCGGTTGAGAAATTGGGGAAGAGGATATTTTATGTCCATTTGTCCGATAACGACGGGAAAGTGAACGAGCATCTCGGGTTGGGCAAGGGAAATATAGATTTTGAGGAGATAATCAAGGGCTTGTTGAAGCATAATTTCAAGGGAGTCATAGGGTTGGATATCGGGAGGATACCCAATTTGGACGAGGAGGTAAGAGCTTCAAAGGAATATCTTCTAAATATCTTTGAGAAATTGGGAATTGAAGCGGAATGAAGTGCAGGATTTGCGGGAAAGAAGCGGAGTTCAAGATAAAAAGCTATAACCTGGCGCTTTGTTCGGATTGCTTTTTGAGCAGGCTTTATAAAAGGGTGGAGGAGACGATTAGAAAATATCGGCTTTTTGACGAAGGAGATGAAATTTTCGTTTTGAAAGGAGGAAAAAATAGCGAGGTTTTGGCTAATTTGCTTTCGGAGATGGGTTATAGGGTTGAGATGGCGGGCTCTGAGGAAGAGGTGCAGGAGGGAAGGATAATAGCGAAGGGGGATGTGTTGGAGGATGTGGTAGCGAATGCCCTCTGGAAGATACTGAATTGGGATTTGAGGGAGGATGTTCTGCCATCTTATCATGAGAGAGGGAGAAAGGTCGTCAAGCCTCTCTGCCTTTTGATAGAGGAGGAGGTTTTTATTTATAGGAATTTAAAAGGGATTGAGGAAGGCTGGGGAAGGGTAGACAAAATAAAGGATAGAATGAGGGAATTAGGGATTTTGTCTGCGGGTTTCTTGCTTTCCTTTTATAAGTCTTTAGTCAAAGATATAAGGTTATTGCGAGATTGAGGATTTCCTCAATCTATGCCTTCTTATTTGCTAATAAATTTGACTATTTGATACATGTTGTTATTATTATAAATACCCCCTAGGGGTATTTTGAAATGAAAGGAGGTTTTATGTTATGAAGTCCAAGATTGTTATAGTGGTTCTGTTTTTGGTTGTCGTTATAGGGCTTGTTGTCCTATTAAGTGGAAGAAAGGAGAAAAGCTCTTCCAATGTTCCGCCTGCGGTTTCAAATGCTCCTGCAGCAAATGTTCCCGCTGAGAAAGGAGAAACGAAAAAGGAAGAGGCAAAGGCGAAGGAGGGAGATGTTGTCAGTTTGGATGAGAGCAATTTTGACGAGTTCATAAATTCGGAGTTGCCCACGGTTGTTGATTTCTGGCAAACGGGTTGTGGAGCTTGTATGATGCTTGAGCCGGTTTTCAAGGAAGTGGCTGGGGAAATGAAAGGGAAGATGAAATTCGCAATGTGTCAAATAGATTATAACGGCAACGAGAAATTAGCCTATAAATATCGCATTGAAGCCACGCCCACTATTATAGTTTTCAAAAAGGGAAAGGAAGTTGGTCGGATAATAGGATATAGAGAAAAGGAATCCCTTCTGGACGCCTTTAAGGATTTCCTTAAAAGATAAATAAACTTAAAAGGAGGTTATAGTGAAATGGCGTTTATCTCGGAAAAAGACAGGGAGTATCTCGAGAAGTTGTTTGCGGATAAGTTGAACAAGGAAGTGAAGATTTTGATGTTCACCCAGAGGGAGAGCCCCTTGTTGGTGCCTGGTGTTGAGGAATGCACTTACTGCAAGGAGACGAGGCAGATTTTGGAGGAGCTGTGCGAGCTATCGCCCAAGCTGAAATTGGAAGTCCATGACTTCTACGGGGAGAAGGAGCTCGCGGAGAAGCACGGAGTTGATAAAATACCAGCCACATTGCTCATCGCTGAAGGAGAAGAGAAGGCAAGGGTAAGGTTTTTTGGGATACCGAGCGGATACGAGTTCGGTTCCCTTATTGAGGATATTATAGATATGTCAAGGGGCGAGACATCGCTTTCCCCAAGTTCCAAGCAAAAGCTTGCTTCTCTGACGAGCGATATTCATATTCAGGTCTTCGTGACCCCCACTTGCCCCTATTGCCCCTCGGCAGTTAGGACATCGCATCAGATGGCGATGGAGTCAAAGCATATAATAGCGGATATGATAGAGGCTATAGAGTTTCCCCATTTGGCTAACCGATATCGGGTAAGGGGGGTTCCGAAGACGGTTGTCAATGATGTAGTGGAGTTTGAGGGTGCTTTGCCGGAGGAGATGTATGTAGATAGGGTATTATCGGCGGTCAAGAAATAATTAATAGAAGGCGAGGCTTCCCTTACGGGAAGCCTCGCCCACAAAATCAGATACAATTAACAAATGCGAGGTAGCTCCTCGCCAATCGGCATCTCCACTATGCGGGAGCCTCCTATCTTCGTCCGAAGAACGACTTTTCCCTTTGGCTGCTTCTCAATCCTACCTATTATCCTTGAATCTTTTCCTTCCTCTCTCTCCCTCATAACTCTTAACACCTCCTCTCCCGACTCCGGGGAAACAATCGCTATGAACTTCCCCTCATTAGCAACATAAAGAGGGTCTAATCCGAGGATTTCGCAGGCAGATAAAACCTCGTGTTTTATGGGAATCTCTTCCTCTTCAATTTGAATAGCCAAGCCCGTGGCTGAGGCGATTTCGCAGAGGACCGCCCCCAATCCTCCCCTCGTCAAATCTCGCATTGCTTTAATTCCCTCTATTTTTACCATCTCTTCAACTATATGATTCAATGGTTGGGAATCGCTTTTTATATCCCCTTCCAAAGTTATTCCCTCTCTCATCATAAGGATTGCGATTCCGTGCTCCCCGATTGGACCATTTATAATCACCAAATCGCCTTCTCTAATATTTCTCAAAGAGAGCGATACATTGGCGGGAATTATTCCTATACCCGCTGTTGTTATGTATATCTTATCCGCCATTCCCTTCCCTACTACCTTCGTATCACCCGTAACTACTTCCACTCCCGCTTTTGAACAAGCTACCTTCATTGAGCGGGTAATCCTCTCCAATTGTTCTATGGGAAATCCTTCCTCAATGATGAGGGAAACGGAGATATAGAGGGGAGTCGCTCCCATCATTGCCAGGTCGTTCACAGTTCCATAAATTGACAAGCTCCCTATATCTCCGCCGGGGAAGAAGATTGGGTCAACGGTATAGGAATCAGTGGTGAAGGCGAGCTTGAGATTTTCGAATTCCAAAACTGCGCTATCCCCAAGCTCGGAGAGGATGGGATTCTTGAAGAAGGGGAGGAAGAGCTCCTCTATGAGCTCTCTTGTGAGCTTTCCACCTCCTCCATGGGCGAGAAGTATCCTATCCTCTCTCTTCATTTCTCCTTTAGGAACAGATTCGCCCTGTGGACCTGAACGAGCTTCAGTTGAGGCAGGAAGGATTGCAAAGCCTCAATCACCTCTCTCGGTTTAGCAGAGCCATAGGGGGTGAGGGAGACGAGCAATTCCAGATTCGCTTTTGAGGGTTGAAAATCCCTCAATTTCAAATCTCTCACAAAATCTTTCAAATTTATCTCCTTTATTTTCCCTTTCTGGTCTCTTTTTATTGGAAAAGTGGGCGTTTCAAAAAATTTCTTTATCGCTTCTTCCACATCTTCTCTCTTAATATGGATGGGGAAAGTTATTGTCAAGATGAAGAGGGTGCTATCGGCTATTATCTCCTTTTTGTTCAACTGAGAGACATCTTCTATTCTTATTTCCCCAGGAAGGAAGCGATTGAGGCGCTCCCTGATTTGAGGAGCAGGGAGGGGTTCTTGGAGGGTGATTATCGCCTTCTCGCAATCGCTTGTTGCGCCGAGCTCTAAAGCGGTGAGGAAGGATATTTTGGGATGGGGATTGTAGCCCTCGGTGAAGGATATGGGTAAGAGAGAGCGTCTCAACGCCCTCTCAAGCGTCCTATAGAGGTCAAGATGAGATATGAATTTAGCTTTTCCCTTTTTGGATATAGTTAAGCAATAATCTCTCATTAAAGGGAGGCGATTTCGTTTTTTATTTTAAAGTTTAGGCAAACGCCACAGTTGGAACAAGTAGAGAATCGGCAATCGGGAGTGGTCTCTTCCCTCTTAGCTCTTTCGTTTTCCTCTATAAGGAATTCCTTTGTTATACCCACATCTATTACATCCCAGGGGAGAGGTTCATCATAGGGGATTTCCCTTTCTACATAATAATAAGGGTCAATATTAGCCTCGGCGAAGGCTTCAAGCCAGCGGGAGAAGTTAAATTTCCCTTCCCAGCTGTCCATCCTACAGCCTTTCTCCCAGGCTTTTAGGATAACCTGGCTAACTCTTCTATCTCCCCTGGCGAGTGCGGTCTCAACAAAGCCCATATAGGGTGAATGAAAATCCATATCAACCCTTTTATCGCTTATAGCTTTCCGCAAAATTTGCATCCTTTTCTGTAGTTGTTCTATTGGGAGCTGGGGACGCCATTGAAAGGGTGTATGGGGCTTGGGCATAAAGGGAGAGACGCTTAAATGGAGCCGCCTCAGATATCTCCCTCCTATTTTAAGGATTTTCCTTATCAATTCTCCCAATTCCTCTATATCTTCTTCCCTTTCCTCGGGAAGCCCAATCATAAGATAGAGCTTCAATCCTCTCCAGCCAAGGGAGAAAGCGGTTTCAATCGTGCTGAATATCTCCTCATCGGTTATGTTTTTGTTTATGACTTTCCTCAGGCGTTGATTTGTTTCGGGAGCGAAGGTCAGGGTCGTCTTTCTCACCCTCTGAATTTCCTCCGCTAATTTCAGAGAGAAGGTATCCAAACGGAGGGAGGAAAGGCTTATTCCCACCCGCAAGGGGAAAAGCAAGCGGGATAAGCGGGAGGTTATCTCCTCTATTTGGGAGTGGTCGGCGGGATTTAGGGCAATCAAACCAACTTCTTCCCCACCGCTGAAGGAGGAGAGGGAGGAAGCAAGGGAGATAACCCTGTCCGCTGAGCGTTCTCTCACGGGGCGATTCACCATTCCCGCTTGACAGAACCTACATCCCCTTGTGCACCCGCGCATAATTTCCACCGAGGGGCGGTCGTGGACTATCTCTATAAATGGTGTAATCCAACATTCAGGATAGAATGCCTCGTCTAAGCGCTGAACGACCCTCTTCCTAACTCTCTTTTGAGCTGGTGGATGAACCTTGAAGGAAAGGAACTTCCCCTCATCATCAAATATAGGTTCATAGAATTTCGGAACATAGACTCCCTCTATCTGGGCGAGTCGTTCCAATAATTCCTCTCTGCCTTTGCTTCTTTTAACCTCCTCTATTATTTCCTTAATCACTTCCTCTCCTTCGCCGATGACGAAGGCATCAATGAATGGGGCGAGAGGCTCGGGATTAAAGCAGGCGGGACCACCAGCGATTAACAAGGGATGGCTATCGTCTCTTTGGGAGGAGAAGAAGGGGATTTTTGAGAGATGAAGGATTTGAAGGAAATTGGTGTAATTGAGCTCGTGCTGAAGAGAAAAGCCCAGGATTGTGAACTGAGAGAGTGGTCTGCCTGTTTGAAGTGCGAAAAGAGATATATTTCTTGAATTTAAAATGCTTTCCATATCCTCCCAGGGGGAGAAAGCCCTGTCGCAGAGGACGCCATCCATTTCGTTGAGGAGATAGTAGAGGATGTGAATAGCGGAATTGGACATCCCGATTTCGTATATATCGGGATAAATCAGGCAGAAGCGGATGGGATTCGCCTCCCATTCCTTCTCCACGCAACCCCATTCTCCATTGATATAGCGAGCAGGTTTCTGGACGGATAGGAGGAGTTCCTCCTCAATGGAGGGAAAGGACATTTTGGAGAAGTTTCTTAGATTTAACCTACCTCTTCTCCTTCTATCTCTCCTACTTTCAGCTCTAATTTCTCTCTTTCCTCTATTCTCTCAATTTTTCCATCTCTAATCCAGACAACTCTATCGGAGACATCTATCATTTTGAGGTCGTGGGTTGCAGAGATGATAGTAACTCCCTTTTCCCGATTAAGTTTTTTAAGGAGGTTGATTATTTCCTTACCCGTGCGAAGGTCAAGGTTTCCCGTGGGCTCATCGGCGAGGACGATTCCGGGGTCATTGGCAAGGGCTCTCGCAATTGCCACCCTTTGTTGCTGACCGCCGGAGAGTTCATTTGGCTTGTGATGGAGCCTGTCCCCCAAACCAACGAGCTTGAGAAGCTCCACCCCCTTCTCAATCGCTTCGTCCGTAGTTAAACCGGCGAAAATCATCGGGAGGGTTACATTCTCAAGGGCGGTCATAACGGGGATGAGGTTGAAGGTTTGGAATATGTAGCCGATGCGTCTACATCTCAGCCAGGCGAGCTCATAAGCATCGAGCTGGGCGATATCCACCTCATCTATGAAGACGGAGCCAGAGGTTGGTCTATCCAAGCCTCCAATCATATTGAAGAGAGTAGTTTTACCTGAGCCAGAGGGTCCCATAATGGAGATATATTCTCCTCTGCGGATATCAAGGGAAACACCATCCAAAGCCCTTAGGACGGTATCTCCCATAACATACTCCTTAACCAAATCTTTTGTTCGCACGATATATTCAGCAACCGCCATAAATCTTCGCCTCCTTAATAGATATTATTTATGATTTATAATTTTCGTCAAATTTCTTTAGACTTCAACTCTCAGAGCAGCAGCGGCGGGAAGCCGTGAGGCTCTATAAGCAGGCCAGATAGTGGCGATAACGGTGAGGACAACGCCGATGGCGAAAACCAAGAGGAAGTCGTGGATAGTTCCCCCCACCGGCAGGGCATGGATGAACTTTTTCCAACCGTATTTTCCCCAGTAGGCGAGGAAGGAGAAAATGAAGCCGAGTATTGAACCACCAATGGATGCCCCCACGCCCAAAATCAATGCCTCAAGGAGGAAAAGCCTAACGATTAGGGAATCCAATGCGCCCAGGCATTTCATCGTTCCTATCTCCCGAAACCTTTCTGAAACGGCGATGAGCATTGAGTTTGTAATCCCAATCGTGCATACCACCAAAGCAACAACGGCAATCCAAGTTGCTCTCGCTTGGATATCAGGAGGGAGGTTCTTTTCAACCGCGTGAAGGACGCGGTTCTGCATAAAAGTGGACATCAAAAAGGCAGTTCCCAGCAAAGTCCCTCCCGCTGCCAGTATCTCTCTACCAAAGCGAATGCGAATGTTCTGAAGAGTGAACTTCAAAGCTATTCGCAGAGGCAACTGGCTTATCCTTCCGATTTTTCCTTCCTTATAAGCTTCAGATATTCTGCCTTTTCGCTTCATTTTTCTCCTCCTTTCTGACTGCTAAAACTATTAATTTCCTTTTTCCTAATTCTCTGAGAAATGCCGCCACACCTACCTCCGCTTCCCTCCTCGTTAATTTGAACTCCTTCTTTATCGTCCTTACTATTTCCTCAAATGTATGCTCGCCATCCGCTAAATCCCAAACCATAGTCCCTATTTTATCAAGCACGAGTTGTCTCTTCTCAGGGGGATTAAAAATCAGGGAAAGCACTTTCCCTACCCAATCCTTCCTCCTCGGTATCTGAATAACTGCCTCCCCCTCCTCGTTCTTGCTCCACTCAAGATAGGGATTGCGAATGGGAAGCGTCCAAAGCGCCTCCTTCTTGCTTAAAGCCAGCGTCTTCTTCCTCAAGAATGGCATCTTATGCTCTCTTTTACCTCCTCAAATATCATTATATCTTTTTTCGCCCTCATTTCCAAGAGGAAAATTTTATCTTCCTGCTCGCAATACCAAGAATATAGCTTTATTATCTCCCCAAGGAGAGGAAGACTTCCAACCAATCTCCTCTTCCCCTTCCCTCCTAAAGCCAAGTGCCCCCTGAATGATTCCTCGTATAGGGAAAGGGAAAAACCCCTGCTCCTTTTAAGAAATTCGCTTTTAGCCCAATCGCTGAACTCATATCCCGCAAGAAATCTCTCCGCTATGCTGTATCTTTCCACTTTCAGTCTCGTTTTATGCGGTCCGTTAAAGGATAATTGAATGAAGCCGGCGAGGAGTTTCTGGTCGCTGAGTTTGAACTCCTCAGGAATTTCCACCTGCAAGCCGTAGAGAGCCCAAAGATTTTTTCCCGTTTGGGAATGGTCCTCAATAGTTGAGAGTATATGACTTGCTCCGGGAGGGATATTCGTTCCCGCTACCTGAGCCATTACGATTTTACCACAAGTCTTACAATACCAAACCCTTCCTATCCCCTTTTTGTCGCTGCGCCAGGAGAAAACAAGCGTTTCCCTATCGCTTCTTTCCAAAAAGGGTGGGGCTTTTTTCTTTCGCAAGTTGAGGCTGATTTTCTTCTTCCTCGCTTCCTTCTCTATGCGAGCGAGGAAGTTCTCCAAGGCGTCCTCTAAGATAAGGGTTGGCTTCGGACGAACCCACCATTTTATCTCCACATAGGAGGAGCCATAGGGGTCGTCAATGCGGATATATTCGGGATGGTCCTCGCCTCCAATGCTCGCAACAGCCCAATCCTCGGGCACTTCCACGACTATCCCGCGCCAACCTATTTTCGTTAACTTCTTCAGCTGCGCCATCTTTATTTAATTATAGATTTCCCCTCCCTCTTTTGCAATGCGCATTACTTCCTCTCTATGAAGACCATATCCCAGAAGAGGCGAGGATTCTTCTCCTTCCCAAGCCCGCCTCCCCATTCCATCCAGCTTTTCCTTCCTTGTCCATCGCTATCGTTCACCATTAGGTCTATTCCAATCCAGGCGCCAGAGGAGATTGGGAAGTTGAGGGAGCGATAGGGAATAGCTGCTTCGTAGATTATCTCGTTTCCTTGCCTGCCGATGGCAAAGTTGAGCTCCTGAAACTCACCTTCATATGGGATTCCCGGCGCGTGGTAAACCCATAAGAGCTTTCCTCTTTGGGTAAGCGCCATAGCGCCCTCCGCATAATATACTCCCGCGATGTCCTCAAGGGGAGATAAGCCGAGACCAACCTGGATGCTATCCCCCTTCCAGATTTCCCCTCCCAAGTATGGTTGATGGAAGACATCATCAACGACCCTCATAGCGAAGTAAGCTTGCTCATCATCCCAGAGGAAGTAGGCGGTAGCGGAGAGGTCCTCCGGACCCTTCCAATCTCCTTCCTTCTTGGCGAACATATCCAATCTAATGGGGATGGCATCACTCCATTCGCCAGGGGAGAATTGCCCGTCTATCACGGGTGGTTTCGTCGTCTTCAAGCAAGGATAGAAAGTCATCATCCGCTCCAGGGAGAAGGAAATCCCCTCCATTTGGAGAGTGGCTTTGATGCTATAGGGCTCATCATATTCTATCTTGCTTTGGATGGGAACTGAAACGCTATTGTCACCAGGTTTGAGGGATATATCTCTTTCCTCGCTGATAGCGAGCTGGGAGGAGGTGATGGAGAGCTTGCCCTGAAGATTTTGGGAGGTTCTGTTTCTTATAATCAGCTCCAAGCTGGGGGAAAGGGAAGGAGATAGGAGAGGCTTAAAGGCTAAAGATATTGGCTCGCTGATTTGGATTTTAGCGGTGGCGATTGCCTTTATCCCATCTTGTGTTTGAAGTGAGGCTTTCAGGGGATACTCTCCCTGTGCATTCATCGGAGGAGTTATCTTGAAGCTCAGATATTGATAATCGCCGGCGGGAAGCTTGTATTCTCTCACTTCGGGCTCAACCTTCCATCCCTCCGGCAACAAGAGGGAAACCTTTCCCTGCGCTGGTTTATTGAAGAGGTTTTCCACAAGGAGGGAGATTTCGTTTTCCGTTCCCGCTGTTGCCCTGAAGCGGGAGGTGAGGAATTGAACAGGTGGGCTTCCCACATCTATCTTGTCCAAGTCCACTACATAAATCGGCTCAGTGGAGAGATTTAAGAGGAGCTTTCCATCTTTTGGTGTAATCTCCTGCATCTTCCCATACATATCGTAAACCTTGACTTTCTTCGCTTTAGTCTGAAGATTGACGGTTCCCTCCTCCTTTTCCGCCCAAAGGACGAGGGTGTAAGCCTTACCCTTTAAGAAGGAGAAGCCCCAGAGATTATCATCCCATAAGTCAACCTTCCCCTGGGGAGTTTTCCCCTCAAGGAGGCTCGTCATCGTTTTATAGGCTTGATAAGCTTTTTTAGGAGTGAAGTCTCGCTTGATTATTCCGAAATTCGCCTCCGGGTCGGATGCATCCATTCCATCATCACGAAAATCATACCAGAAGACCTTCTCCACCAACTTGCTCCCAATAGCGATGATGTATGAGCGGACGAGCATCTTTGCTTGCTCTTCTTCCGATACGCCTTTATTGTGAGTCGGCCAGCCAATCTCCGTTATCCATATGGGTATATCAACACCATATTTCTGAAGAAGCGATTTGAGATTCCCGAGCTCCGAGAGGAAGCCTGTCTCCTCAGGGGAGCGAGGCCATCTATAGGGATGGACGGAGATGATGTCCATATATTTCCCTCCGCCCTTCGCCAAAACCTTCTCTATGAAATCCAAATCCGTGCCCGCTGTGCAGATTCCAATCACCTTAGCCGATGGGTCTACCTCCTTGATTGTAGTATAGGAGGCTTGAAGGAGAGTGAAATAATCGTCGGGATTTGGTTGGGGTTGCCAGAAGTGGCGGATGTTGGGCTCGTTCCATATCTCCCAATGTTTTATCTTATCCTTATAGCGATTAACTGTAGTGCGGACATAGTTCTTCCAGGGCTCAAGGCGTGGAAGCCAAAGCCAAGCTTTCTCAGCTCCTTGGGGAGCGGTGCTCGCCCAAGGAGCGCAATAATCAAGAAGCCCAAAAAGGGAGATGCCGTTAGCATAAGCGGTTGCCACCGCTGAATCGTATCGGCTATAATCCCATTTCCCTTCCTCAGGCTGAATTACGCCCCAGGAGAACTCCTCCCTTGACCATTTCACACCTATCTCCTGCGCCATCTTACCAGCCTTTTCCATCTCGGCGCCCGAATAGCGGTTGCCGAAATAGATTCCCATACCGAAGGGCGATGTTGGTGAGAGAGCGGAAAAAGCGAGTGGTAATGAGGCAATAAGGGCATAAAGGAACTTCATAAGCTATTCCCCCTTTCGTATGCGATTTTCCCTTTGCAGATGGTCAATAAAGGAAATCCCTTCAATGTCCATCCATCAAAGGGGTTGTTCTTCCCCTTCGAGTGGAAGCTTTCCACATCAACTTTCAAGGGTTCTGTTCCGATAATAGTGAGGTTGGCTTCCTCTCCGATTTTCAGAGAGCCGAGGTTCAATCCCATAATCTTCGCGGGAGCGGATGTAAACTTCTCCACGAGCAGGTCCAAAGGGAAGCCTTTTTCTTCTACTAATTTAGTATATAGGAGGGGAAAGGCTGTTTCCAAGCCGGAAATGCCGAAGGGAGCGAGGTCGAATTCAACATCCCATTCCTCTCTTGAATGGGGAGCGTGGTCTGTGGCTATGCAATCTATCGTCCCATCCAGAAGCCCCTCAATCAAAGCCCTTCTATCCTCTTCCGTTCTGAGGGGAGGATTGCACTTGGCTCTCGTATCATAGCCCTCAAGCGCCTCCTCGGTGAGGACGAGGTGGTGGGGGGTTACCTCACAGGTTATGGGCGCTCCCATTTTCTTTCCCCATCTAATCAATTCAAGGGAATTCTTCGTGGAGATATGGCAGATATGGATTCTACAGCCTGTTTCCAAAGAGAGGATAATCGCCCTCGCCACCCCTATTTCCTCGGCTGAACTCGGCATTCCCCTCAGACCAAGCCTTGTTGCGGTGAAGCCCTCGTTGGCAACTCCCCCTTCGGAGAGGGATTTATCCTCGCAATGTAACATCACTATTAGACCGAACATCTTGGCATAGAGTAGAGCATTTCGCAGAAGACCGCTATTTT
>Ga0080004_1178631_pt1 | contig 12752 bp, 9 predicted proteins | sample WasSprMetagenome_FD_69207 | JGI IMG/M metagenome (GOLD analysis project Ga0080004, IMG submission 69207) | Sulfidic aquatic microbial communities from Washburn Spring, Yellowstone National Park, USA - WS (SPADES assembly) (version 2) | ecosystem: Environmental > Aquatic > Thermal springs > Hot... | reverse complement strand
TGGAGCCGCAAGCCCTGGCCGGGGGGAATAAAGAGGCTGCGCGGGCTTATCAATCGCAAGTCCTCAGTTTCATCCACGAGCTCACCGAGGTGGCAACTGAACTACCTCGGTGCCTTCTCGTGCTCACGACTACTACGAGCACGGCTTATGGTGAGGAAGGAGAGCGAATCCAACGGGACCTAAAGCAAATTGCGGGGCGCATGCACCGCCAATTTGAGCCCGTGGGAAGCGAGGACATTTACGAAGTCGTGCGCCGCCGACTTTTTGAGGATTTGGGGGACCCCGAGATCCACGAAGCTGTGGCCGAAGAATTCTTGAAGATCTATCGGGACCAGGCCGCAAACCTTCCCGAAGAGGCTGCAGATCCGAAATACAAGCAAAAGCTGATCAGGGCGTACCCATTCCATCCCGAGCTCATTGATGTCCTCTACAACCAGTGGGGTTCATATTCGCAGTTCCAGCGCACCCGCGGAGTCCTGAGATTTCTGGCCTTGGTGGTGCAGGAAGGTTGGAAAAAGAAGGTTCCAAGCCCGCTTATTCGGCTGAGCGATGTGCCGCTGGGCCACAAAGAAGTGCGGCAGAGCCTGCTTTCTTGTATTGGGCGAGAGTACGAATCCGTGATAGGCTGCGATATCGCGGGCGGCCGGGAAATTGCCCGCCAAATTGACCGAACACTGCCCAAGGAACAAGGGGAACTGCGGCTTGCTGAGGGATTGGCCACGTGCATCTTCCTCTATTCCTTTTCCGGCGCACAAAAGGTTGATCGCGGGGCTACCGCAGCCCGTCTGCGCCTGGGGATCTTGACCCCGGACCTTCCGCCAACTGCTGTCGGCGACACCCTACACCGGCTGGAAGAAAACCTGTTTTACTTGCACAAGCGCGACAATCGCTATTTCTTCTCCACAGAGCTCAACCTAAACCGGGCGATTGCCGAAGCGCAAGAAGCTGTAGGTGACGAGGCTATCCGCGACGAGATTAAAAAAGCCCTGGGAAAAAGGGTGGGGCACGAGTCGCCCATCTTGGGAAGCGAGATTTGGCCGGAATCGTCGGAGAAAGTCCCGGAGCAGCGGGATCACCACGTTCTTGTGGTCCTTTCTCCGGAATTCCCGTTTGGTGCCAAGGCCACCGAGGAATTCGTGGCCACATTGTTCAACAAAGCGGGAGCAGGGATGCGAACTTTTCCCGGCGCGATTTTGGTATTGGCCCCCGATCGGGAAGAGCTTTATGCCCTGCAGAACAAGGTGAAGAGACTCCTTGCCCTGCGCGATGTGCAAAACCGCTTTTCCACGGAACTCTCGGCGGAGGATCAGGAAAGGCTTAAGCGGGACTTAAGGGCGATGGAAAGCGATGTGCTCGACGGGGTTGTGCGCACTTGGCGGCATTTGGCGCTCCCTGGGCCGGAAAAGCCCGAATGGATTCCTCTTTCTGTTTATGCTAGGCCTGGTCTAACTTTGGCCTCCATGGTCATTGAGCACCTGCGTTCCGCGAACAGACTCGCAGACGAAATCGCGCCGGATAATCTCCTCCGGCTCGTTCCGGTGACGAAGCGGAAGCCCTACAAAGATGTGTGGGCGGCATTTCTCAGCTTCCCGAAAATGCCGATTGTCTCCCAAAGGGTTGTGCGGGAGGCGATCAAGCGCGCGGTGCACGAGGGAAAGATCGGTCTAGAAATTGAGGGCCGAATCTATTTCCAAGAGGAAGTGCCCGATGCGTACCTTGACGAGGCGTGGCTTCTGTCCCCAGCTGAGGTTCCTCAAAAAGAAGAAGCTGTGAGTCCTCCGGCGGCGCCGAAAGCGGAACCCGTCAAAGCCGAACCCAAGCCCGCCCCGCCGGAGAAACCAAAGACCACCTATTCCCTTCGAGCCAAAGTATCCTGGCTCAAAATGAACGACGTCTACCGTGGCGTCATCATTCCCTTAGGAAACAGAAGCGACAATTTGGAGCTGATCATCGAGATTCGAGCGAAAAAGTCCGATGGAATCCCCAAGGATGTGATTGAGCGCACCGTGCGCGAAACCCTGCGCCAGATCAACGCTCAGATCCTCGAGGAGCGCGAGGAGTAGCTAGAGGAGCTTTTCCAAGATCTCGGCGAGATCCTCAGCTTCGGGCGGAGGCGGCGACCAGTCCACGTGTACAACCTCAGCACCTTGGGCTTTCATAGCTTCCGCAAACTCGGGAAGACCAAGGTTGATGGCCTTGGGCCCTTCTGCCAAAAGCTTTTGAAAAGGCGAAAGCTTTTCCATTAACGCCCTCCAATCAGGTGTAGAACAAACTCCGTAGCCTGAGCCTGGGTTGGAAAAACGAGAACCCCAGCGTTTTTGAGGCGTCGCACTTGATCCTCGTAGTTCTGTGGATCCGCTTCGGTCCCGCATACGGAACCCACAAATATTAAGTGCGTTCCTTGCTGCTCCCTTTGGGCTTGGGCCTCAAGAATCGCGGGAATAAGATCACCAGCGGGATCAGAAGAGGCGTTGTATCCCAGAACGAAATCCAAAAGGATCACCGCCACTTCCTCGTCCTTAGCTTCCGCAAGAATGCGCTCATAGCGCAGAGTGGGGTCAATCATGGGGTGCAATCGGCCTTGGGTAAAGAACTCATCGCCCATGTCCAGAAGGGTGTGCCCCTCGCTTCGCAGCGGATTTGCCAAGGCGAATTGTGGAGAAAGCGGCGTATTGGACCTAAACTGGATGCCATGCCGATAGAATAAAAGTTGCGCTTGATAACAAAAGGTTCCGCCCGCAAAAATTCCGCGGACATAGCGCTGTTTAGGCGATAGCTTTCCCGCTTCAGCTAAAGCAAGGCGCGCAAGCTCTTCTTCTGTAACGCTCAAAAACCTGGGCACGGGGCGGCCGAGGATTTGCAAGGTTAAAACCACGGCTTCGTCGATGGTGCTTGCAAGCAAGCCAGGCCATTCTCGCCGCAATGTTTCCGAGATAGGGCCAAGGAAACAAGCGACAACGGGCTTCGGCGAACGCTTAACCTTTTCGGCCAAAAGGGCAAGAGTTCTTTCTCCGGGTGGTTTCGCGATAATGGCAATAACCTTTGTTCCTTCATCTTTTTCCAAAGCCTCAAACGCAGTAAGAGCTGTCAATCCCCCAACGGAATCAGAGAAGTCGCGACTTCCTGTGCCAATGGCATGGGAAATTCCTGCGCCAGCTCGATGGACTAGACTGGAAAACTCCTGAAGTCCAGTTCCCGAAGCGGCAATAACTCCTACAGGACCGCGACGCACTACGTTAGCAAAACCAAGGCCCACACCGTTTACGATGGCTGTTCCGCAGTCGGGTCCCATGACGATGAGACCTTTTTCCCGGGCCATATTTTTTAGGGCGATCTCGACTTCGAGCGGTACATTGCTGGAGAACAAGAAAACGTTCAATCCAAGCTCTAGGGCTTTCTTTGCCTCTTGGCCAGCGTATTGGCCGGGCAGGGAGATTACCGCGATGTTGGCATTTGGCAGATAAGCTAGGGCTTGGGCCAAAGTTTTCGGAGCCTGCGGGGAAACCTCCCGCCCGCCGGAAAGGAGCTCTTCCACTTTTGCCAAGGCTGCTCGGACCTTTTCCTCATCCTCACCGGCGATGGCGACTACCAAATCATTGGGGCCAGCATGAGCAAGCTCTTCCTTGGGAAAACCTAAATCCAAAAGGATTTGAATGTTTGCGGGCGTTCCCATTACCACCGCGGCTTCGGTTATCCCTGGCTCAGCCCGAAGCCTCTGGCTCACCCGCATGAGGAACATGGAATCAAAGTACCGCTTCTTTTGGACCTCACAAAGCCGGAACATGCTTCTCACCCGACCTTTGTTACCTCGTACTTTTCCGCGAATCGCAAAAGGGCTTTCCGGAAACATTCCATGGGCGCGCGGACCAGGCCAGCTCCGATCTTAGGATGCCCGGGCTCGCGGTGAGCTATGGCGGTATCAATGATCGGGGTTATTCCTGTTCGCACCACTTTGCGGATATCGATCCCGATGGAAATGGGTTGGAAATCAAAGGCGGGTAGGCGGTAATCGGGGTGCGTTCCCGCTGTGATTTCTCGCATCTCGCGGGTGTAGGCAATGGCTTGGGCTACCGTTCCGCCCACCAGGCTCAGGATGCCTGGGGCACCGCCGAGAACGAACGCGCCCCAGCCCACGGTCTCGGTTATCGCGGAATCGCCCATATCCAGACCAGCGTCCTCCGGCCGGTAGCCAGGGAAAAGAATGCCATCCACTTTGGGAGCGGGGGCGGTGAACCACTCGTCGCCAAGGCCGCTAACCTGGATACCGAATTCTGTGCCGTTTCTCGCCATGGCCACGACCACAGTGGAGTACGGGATATCCCTAGCTGGATCAGCAATGGACTTAGCAGCCGCCATCGCTGGACCGAGGAAGAAAACAGGATGGTTCACCAATAGCCGCAGGGTGGCAAGGAGCATATCTTTGGGGAGCCCAGCCTCGACAAGTGGGATAGCCAGAGCATTGGCTAGAAGGCTCGAGGCCGCGACCTGACGATTATGAAGCTCGTCGCCCATCTCCAGGGCCCGGGCGATGAGGGGTTTTAGGCTCAGTCCGCCGGCGACGCGCAAAGCAGCCCGCAAGGCCGGGCCAAAAACATCGCGCCAGCCCCGCAAGATCCCCACAGCCTCCGGGCTGTAATCCCCAAATTGCTGGCGATCTTCTACAGGCCGGCAAAAAGCGCGATTCCCAAAAGCTTTATTTTCTACAACAAACACCGGAAGGGAAGGGGAGATCGTCCCTGCCATGGGCCCAACAGCTTGATGATGGTGGTTAGGTGAAAATTTGACTTCCCCAGAAGAAAGGAGCTCCCAAGCTTCGTTAGGGGTTTTAGCCCATCCTTCGAAAAGGGCGATAGCCACTGCTGAGCCCTTCTGCGCACCGGACATGTGCTCCCACGTTACCGGTGGTCCCGAATGAAGAATGAGTTTTTCCGTACCGCGAAACGCGGGGATGACCTCGCGAGCAGGGGCCACATCTACAAGAACTGGGTCCCCAAGCACCATGCGCCGAACAGCCTCGGCATTTGCCTCCTCAATCCGCTCTCTAAGGTCCGCCATGTTTTTCTCCTTTCTCAGCTTGTGCAGACCAAACGGAGAGGGCACCAAAAAGAAGACCGGCTCCGGTGGTGTGCCCAAGCTTCAGAACCTTTGCGGCCCAAAACTTGGCATTTCCTTCGGCTCCGTTGAGGATAGCCTGAGCAAAACAATATAAAGGTTCGGGGCCATAGCCTTGGCTAAAGTCCGAAAGGAGGCAAACACTTAATGTGGTTGTGCGCTCATGCGCTTTTTCCCAAAACGTTTGATCTATATCCTTTGGTCGTGGGCGCAAAATAGAGAAGGCAAAAAGGGCTCCGCCGATTACATCGTCGGCCAACGGAGTCAAACCAGGCCCCATGCCAAGGCCTCGCTCCAACACGGGAAAAAGATCCTCCTCATAAACGGCCTCCTGAAAATCCGAAACCCATTTCTCATCCAGTTCTCGCTGGATCAAGGAAAAGACAGGGGCCGTCAAGGAACGGAATTTTCTCAAGACGGCAAAAGAATTGCTGCCGTACCCCAAAATGCGCGGATCCTGCCAAACCTTAGCCTTCCAAAGGAGGATGCCCCGTTCATTTTTCAAAAAATGCCCAGAAACGGAGAGCAAAGAACCGGAAGGCCAATCTGGAAAGCGCGGAACAATAATAGCTCGGCGGTGATGAGCAGAACCCGGGAGACTAAGCCAAATCACTTCCCCATTTACCTCCAAAAAAATGGCCCGCGAGGTACGTCCCAATACCCGGACTGCCTTCCCTTCCGAAAGAAGGGAATACGCACGTTCACCGATTGCTTGCGCGGGAATAGCCATAGGCAAAAGGGGGTGCCCCAAGTGGAGCACCCCCGCCCCCTTGTTACTTCGGAGAGCCAACGATTCCCTCAGCCAGCCAGTCAAATTTACCCATGTCCATTGGGCCCCAGACCTCACCTTCGGCGATGCGAACGTTGCCCTCCTGATCGCGGATGGGGCCAGCAAAAGGCTGGAGTTCGCCGGAGATGAGCTTGTCCTTATATTCGAGCACGATCTTCTTGACCTCTTCAGGAACACGAGGCCCGAACTCGCCAAGGGTGATGAAGCCGGCCTCAAGGCCGCGGCGGATGTGCGCGGGCTTCCAAGTCCCATTGATTACCTGCTGCGCGATCTCAACGAAGAAGTCACCCCAAGTGAGGCCAAGCCCAGTGATCCAGGCGTTGGGGCAGAACTTCTGTACGGCAAGGGAGGGGTATCCCACAAAGAATGCGCCCGCGGCCTCCACAGTTTGGGCTACGGCAATGGGCGAGTCCAAGTGCGAGCCGATTACGTCACAGCCCTGCTGGAGGAGAGCCTGCGTTGCGGCCACTTCCTTCGCCCGGTCTACCCAAGCGCCCGTAACAACGAAGTAAGTGGTGACGTTGGGGTTCACCGCCCGAGCTCCAAGGTGGAAGGCGTTGCAGTTCCCGAGCACGAAAGCAATGGGCATGCCGCCGATGAACCCAATTTTGTTGGTCTTGGTCATAAGCCCTGCGGCCACGCCCAAAAGGTAATAGGCGAACTGTACGTTGCTGAAATAGGTTCCGAAGTTATCCGCAAGGAGATACCCACCCGGATGCATGAAGATTACATCGGGATGGCGCTTGGCCACATTAAGAGCAGGGAACATGTAACCAAAGCCGGCGGGGAAGAGGAGTTTGGCTCCCTGCGCGATCATGCTTTCCAAAACAGCTTCAGCCTCACCCTCAGGAACGTTTTCCGCAAACAGGATTTCTACGCACGGCATCTTCTCCTTGAGGGTCATGAGAGCTTCGTACTGGGATTGGTTATAGCCGGCGTCATCTTTGGTTCCACCGATGATCATCCCCACCACAAGGCAGGGCTCCGCCGCCAAAGCCAAAACACCCACTAACGCCAAAAGTCCAACGACAATCGCGCGCTTCATTGCTCATCCCTCCTTTCAAATTTTGTGCCTAGTTTTTGAAGCCCCAAAAATTCTTTCGGCTCTCACCCCCTTTCATTCCGTTCCAAAGTAAACCCGGCCCAAGCTCGCCGGGGCTACGTGCCGCACTCCCCGCCCCCAGACAAGAAGGACTAGGACAGTCAGAACATAAGGGATCATGTCCATGAGGAAAGCGGAAATTCCGATCCCTTGTGCTTGGAGTTGAAGCTGGAGGACCACAGCGCCGCCGAAAACCAGAGCCCCAACAATGGCCCGCAAAGGATTCCAACGGGAAAAGATGACCAAAGCAATGGCGATGAACCCGCGGCCGGCGGTCATCCCCTCGCTCCAAGTGCCGGTAATACCGATGGAAAGATGTGCTCCACCTAATGCTGCGCAAATGCCCGCAAATGCCGCGGCAAGATAGCGGACCAGTCCTGGAGAGACACCCGCAGCGTAGGCAATAGCCGGGCTTTCCCCTACTGCGCGGAGCTTTAGTCCCCACCGGGTCCGGAACAGGAAGAACCAGACCACTGGAGCCAAGAAGAACGCAAGAAAGACCAAAAGATCGTAGCGAAAGATGAGGGACTGGGATCCTAGCAAAGGATACTTGGGAAGATAAGCAGCCATTTGTCCCACATAGGGTTTCCCTACCAAAGCGCTCATTCCGATCCCGAAGAACATAAGGGCTAACCCCGCGGCAAGCTGGGAAGCATTGCGGTGCACAACAAGCCAGGCATAGACGAGGTTTGCCACCAGACCCGTGCCTATAGCGGCCAAGATGCCAAGCCATGGATTTTTGGTGATGAAGGAAACGGCAAAACTGATGGAAGCGCCAAGAAGCATAAGCCCTTCCAGCCCGAGGTTGACCATTCCTGTACGCTGTTCCACCACTTCGCCCAGGGTCGGGTAAAGGATGGGTGCCGCGTAGAGAATCGCTCCGGAAAGCCACGACAAAAACCAGCTCATCTTTGCGCTCCTTTCGCGAGAGGTTTGGCCAAAACGGTGAAGAGGATCAGGGCCATCAGCACATTTACCGCGGCATAGGGCAGGCGTTGCGTTATCTGGAGGGTGAAACCGCTCGAAGCAATGAAAGCCACGAGGAAGGACATGATCAATATCCCAATGGGATTGGCGAAAGCGAGCCAGTTAATAAGAAACCCCATGAACCCGTAGCCCGGCGAAATCGCCATTTTTAGACGTCCATGAATAGCCGCAACTTCCGCAATGCCTGCCAATCCAGCCAAGGCCCCGCCAACCATCATGGCGATGAGGATCCACCGCTCCACAGGGATGCCCAGCCTGCGAGCCGCCTCCGGGTTCCCTCCAACCGCTCGCATTTCCAGCCCCCACCGGCTGCGGCTTATGAGATACGCGTAGATAGCCAGGAAAAATAGACCGAGGAAAAACCCTAGGTGCAAACGAGTTCCCGCGATGGAGGGAAAACGCGCTGTAGATGGGAACTCCGGGGTCTGCGGGTACATGGCGAGTTCTGGAGCCCGCCAAGGGCCGAAAACGAAGTAGCCCACAATAAGCGGGGCAAGATAATTCAAAAGAAGGGTAGTGATGGTTTCGTTGATCCATCCCAAAGCGCGAAGAAGCCCAGGTATAGCCCCCCAGAGGGCTCCCCCGACCATTCCCGCGAGGATAAGAAGCAAGAGGTGAAGCGGCTGGGGAAGGCCTTGCACATTGAGAGCGGCCCAAGAGCCCAAAAGGGCACCGAGCATGAATTGCCCCTCAGCACCAACGTTGATCAAACCCACACGGAAAGGAATAGCTACGGCAAGGGCCGTAAGAAGGAGAGGAGCCATTCGCACCACCAACTCCGAGAGCCCTCGAGGATTGAGCACATTGGCAGCGAACGTGTCTCTGTAGGCCTTGATCGGGTCCTTTCCCATCAGGAGGAGGAAAAGGCCAAATACCCCGAGGATGACGACTACGGTGACCGTGAGGCGCAAAGCTGGCCATTTCCAACGTCGCAGGAAATTAGGCATGCACCACCCCCACGCCGGTCATGACTTTTCCAATCTCGGAAAGATCCGTCTCTTCCGGGCGAAATTCGCCAACAATGCGGCCGTGAAGCATCACCAAAATCCGATCCGAAAGACTAAAAAGTTCGTTGAGGTCCTCGGAAATCAGAAGAACCCCTTTGCCTTCAGCTTTAGCCGCAAGCAACGCTTGCCGCACAGCATTCGCGCTACGCACATCTAGTCCCCGTGTGGGATATAGCCCAACGATCAAGTGATAAGGCCGGCTGAGCTCCCGAGCCAAAACCAGCCGCTGGAGATTCCCTCCGGAGAGAGTAGCGGCCCGGGCCTGTAGGGGAAGAGGAGAAAGGCCAAGCTTAGCGAATCCTTGTTGAAAGAGCGCTTTAATGCGGGCCCAGTCTAAGGCTAATCCGGCCCAAAGGCTAAAGCGCTGTAGATCCTGCAAAGCGAAATTCTCCAGCGTGGAAAACCATGGAATCACGGCCATGCTCAAAGGTTCCTCAGGAATAAAGGCGATCCCGGCCGAGACGAGCTGTCGAGGAGACCAGCGCGTTACGTCCTCCCCAAGAAAGACCTTTTTGCCCTTGGTTATTTTGAGGAGGCCCAAAATGACATCACCCAACTCCCGCTGCCCATTGCCAGAGACACCTGCCACACCGACAATTTCGCCACCGTGTACCTTGAGGTTAATGTCCACCAAAGCCGGCGCGGTACCGATCGACCGAGTGCATATCTGCTGGAGTTCAAGAATTGGTTCCCCGATGACCGCTTTTTCCGCGGGCCGCGTGACCTCCGCCAACTTTTCGCCAAACATCATGTTCACAAGGATCTCTTCCGAAGCCTCTTCCGGGGTCACGGTTCCCACAACGCGGCCTTGTCGCATCACCGTAATTCGATCAGCACAAGTTAAAGCTTCGCGAAGTTTGTGGGTGATAAAGATGAGGCTGTACCCATCGTCCCGGAGTTCATTAAAAATGCGGAAAAGTCCCTCTACCTCGTGAGGAACAAGGACTTTTGTAGGCTCGTCAAAAATAAGGATTCGGGCCCGCGCGAGGAGCAATTTGAGCAGCTCCACGCGTTGTTGCTGCCCCACAGAAAGTTGCCAAACCGGAGCCCTCAGATCGAGATCAAGATCATATCGGTGACAAGCTTCTTTCAATGCGCGATAGAGATTCCTTGGCCTTATGAACGCAGGGAGCTCCGCCATGAACAAAGCCACGTTTTCCGCTACGGTCAGAGCCGGGATTAGGGTGAAGCCTTGAAAGACCATGCCGATGCCGAGCCGTCTGGCTTCCTGAGGAGAGCGGATTTGCACTTGTTTTCCGTGGACATAGATTTTCCCGGAGTCTGCGCGATAAAAGCCATAAAGGATTTTGACTAAAGTGCTTTTACCAGCTCCGTTTTCACCGAGGAGCGCATGGATTTCACCGGGATAGAGGTCGAAGTCCACGTGATCGTTGGCCAAAACGCCGGGGAAGCGTTTCGTTATTCCCTCTAGCCTCACTACGGCCTTGTCTACACTGGACATATAATTGCCTTTGCCCGACCCGCGGCCTACCTTGAGGTAGGCCGCTGCATTATTGCGCAGGAAACAGGACTTTCAAATGTAAACAGGCGACAAGGCCGGGGCTTTAGGCTTGTCAAATGTTGCCAAATCGGCTGGGTTGAAGAAGAGGAAGGAGGTGTAAAGTGAGCTCGAGGGTCAGACGGTCCGCGGGGTTTTCCCACGAGAGTCCAAGCAATTTTTGCACACGCTTAAGCCGATAGCGAGCGGTGTTGTAGTGGATGCCCAAAACTTTGGCTGTTCGCCGAAGATTGCGCCCGCACTCCAAATAAACCCGAAGAGTGTTGAGAAGGACCCCCTCTTTGTCCGCGGCCAAAAGGGGGCCAAGAACTGACTGGCAGAGGCGTTCCAGATGCCCCAAAGAATCCGCGGAAGAGAAAAGCTTAAACAGCCCAAGATCTTCAGCATGGATCACGGTGCTCGTCGTTCCAGGATAAAGAAGGCGGCTAAGCTCCAGGCTTTGCATGGCGCTGCGATAGGTGGAAGGGAAAGCTTCTAGTGAAGACCCAAGCTCGCTTATGCCCATGGATATAGAATGGGGCGGGTTTTCCTTGGCTACGCGCTGACAGACCTCTTGCAAAGCCTGGGTCAACTCCTTTTTCTCCACCCGGCGGGCGACGAGAGGGAAGAACACTACGAGGCGCGTTCCCTGACGCCAAAAGACTGCCCGGGGATTCAGGGCCCGGATATATCGGCGCGCCAAATGAAGGCTGGTATCCACATCGGATCGGCTTTGCCCTTTCTCCAAAGTAAGTACCTCGCCCAAAGAGAGATCCGGAGCGGCGATTACTAAGCAATAAGGGGATTCCAAGTGAATCCCTAAGCGTTGGGCTAATTTGACCGCACGATCAATTGCCTCCGCCTTTCCCGAAAGGAGGGCTTCAAGGATCTCGTTTTGAAATTGCTGATCCACTTGGCTTAGGGCACGAAGCTCCATCATTTTCAGAGCCGTTACCGTAGCCCCGTGTTCCAATGCCACCTTGCAAACATGCGGAATTGGCGTGGGAAGGTTACCGCCCACCAAAATGTCCCCCAGGATCATCGAGCTAGCACGAACGGGGTAAAAAATAAGGTCCAAAGCCCTCGAGGCTACTCGCACCCGCCAAATGCGTGCCATTCCCCAATCCAGTTGCACTTCCTCCTTTGGCTGAATCGTTTCCTTAAGGTACAAATCCCCACCGCGGTCCCGCTCGAAGAGACCCGAGGCCTCAAAAAAGTCGGAGCTATAGCCAAGAACCCGACGGAATCGATCAAGTATGGCCACCGGGCGATCCAAGGATTGGGCGATGAGTGCAGCGATATTGGAGTAGTCCCCACCCGCGAGGATCAGCTCCAAAAACTGGCGCAAAAGGGCTTCCGATTGGCGAAGCTCGTTTGCTTGGATATTAAGAATGCGGCTGGTAAGGGGCTGAATGATGTCGATGAAGGAAACCTTGGGAGGAAGCTCAATGAGGGGAAAATCTAGCCGATTGGCAGCATCGATCATGCATTCGGGGATTTTGTCAATGTAGCTTTCGGGTGTGATTGCCAAGCCCACCAACCCTTTTTCCGCAAGGCGCGGGATGAGGTTCTCCACATCCGCAGCTTTGTCGCGTAGCGGATAAAGGGTCGTTACAAGGAGCTCACCAGGCCTGACCCATTCTAAAATATCCGGAACTTCCATAACGTTCACGGCTTCCACGATCCGATCTAGGCCGCGCTCCCCTGCCAAGACCTTCGCCCGCCGCAGAGGTTCAGCGAGCGTCAACGCTTCACGGAGTGTCAAACCCATAAAAAGCGCCTTTTTATTATTCGAGGCTAAGGGAAAAGGTCAACGTCGGGGAATGGGCCGGCCAAGGAGGCGTTCAACCAACCGGTTGAATTTGGTGCGACGCGCTTCCCGCGGGCTTAAGGGCTCCACAAGGATGGTGTAGAGCCCCGCGAGTTTCCCACCGAGGACGTCGGTGAGAAGCTGGTCACCGATAACAACGGCTCCCCTTTTCTGCGCGCCCAAAAGGCGTAGGGCCCGCCAAAACGCAAAAGGCAAGGGCTTTTTGGTCCGCGTCAAGAGAGGAATGCCCAACTCCACAAATGCCTGGGCTACCGGGTGGTCTTTGGGCAAAGAAGCATTGGTGAGAACAGCAATCCGGAAACCCTGGCCCAAAAGTTTTCGCAAAAGTTTGCGCGTAGCTCCGCCCAGTTCGCCGGCCCGCCAAAGGCAAAGGGTGTTATCCAAATCGAAAAGCAGCGCCCGGTACCCGCGCCGCAAAAGCCGGC
>Ga0080004_1113957_pt1 | contig 12752 bp, 18 predicted proteins | sample WasSprMetagenome_FD_69207 | JGI IMG/M metagenome (GOLD analysis project Ga0080004, IMG submission 69207) | Sulfidic aquatic microbial communities from Washburn Spring, Yellowstone National Park, USA - WS (SPADES assembly) (version 2) | ecosystem: Environmental > Aquatic > Thermal springs > Hot... | reverse complement strand
GGGAACGAGCCGGCCGTGAGGGTCTACAAGAAGCTAGGGTATAGGGTGTTCAGGATGCGGACATGGGTATTCGCTAAGCCGCCAACGAGCCGCTAGCCAGCCCTCTTTAAAGACTCGATGGCCCTGTCTAGGATCAGCCTTGCCACCTCGTGCTTCGTCAACAACCCCCTCGCCACGACGCCCTCTCTGCTGAGCACTACGGCGTCTAGTAGGGGCTTCGCGAAACCCGCCTGCTCGGATAGAACGTTGTTCCCGACCGCTAGGTCTGCGTCGTAGTCTATCATCTTATCTCTCGCCTTCTCGACCAGCTGATCGCCACCGACGGTCTCAGCCACGAAGATGGCTAGGTATCTCGGCCTTCTAGATAGGCTCTTAGCGACCTTCGGGGTGGCCTCCAGCTCTACTGTGAGCCTCGGAGTCTCCCTCGTGCTTAGCTTCGAGTAGCTAGGTCTAGAAGGCCTGTAATCGGCTGGCGCAGCCGCGAAGACAGCTACATCGTACTGCTGGCGCCCAGTGGCCTCTCTCACAGCGCTGGCCATCTCCTCCGTGGTCTCTACTGGCACTGTCTCGACCATGTAGGGGGGCTCCACGGCGAGGTGCCCGTGGATCAAGGTGACCTCTGCACCGCGACACGCTGCCTCTCTGGCGACGAGAACCCCCATAAGGCCTGAGCTGGGGTTCGTTACGACGCGTACCGGGTCTATGTGCTCTCTCGTGGCTCCAGCCGTGACCAACACTCTTAGACCCTCGAGGTCTCTACCTCTATTGACGATAGCGTCTACGCAGTGAGCTATGTCCTCGATCGGGGGGTACTTGGCCTTGTCTTCCTCTAGCTTTGGTGGCAGGATCACCACCCCCATCTCTCTGAGAGCTCTCTCGGCTCTAGCGTACTGTGGTGACTTGTAGAGCCTGATGTTCATGGCTGGAACCACTATCACCCTCTTCCCCTCGCCCATGATCGCCGCGGCTGTGAGCGTCAGTAGCTCGTCGAGAACTCCGAACGCCATCTTGCTCATAGTGTTGAGAGTCGCCGGGGCCACCACGAGCGCGTCTGCCCACTTAGCCAGGTCTATGTGCTCTGTCTCCCCTGTCATCTCGATGTACGGCTTAGACCCCGTCGCCCAGTGGAAGAGGTCTGGGGACACGAGCTTGGACGCGAACCTCGTCATGACGACCCTCACTGTGGCGCCCATCCTAATGAGCCTTCTAGCGAGGTCTATAGACCTGTATATCGCTGAAGAGCCCGTGACCCCGAGAAGTATGTTTCTACCCCTGAGCGGCTGTGTAACGAGGGCTCCAATCTCTTCAACCGGCTTAATAGCCATATAATCACCTCACACAAAAGTGTATAGTGAGGGGGTTATATGAGCGCTCCAAGCATATACGAGATCTACGAGGAGGCCCTGAAAAGGCTCAGAGAGAGAGCCCCTGGATACGCTGTGAGAAACGCGGCTATGAGCGACCTCGACAGGGTCATATATATAAACGAGGTCTCTCTCCCAGAGCACTACCCCAGGGGCTTCTACGAAGAGCTACTAGAAGAGTGGGGCGAGGCGTTCTACGTCGCTGTCTCCCCCAGCGGGGAGGTTGTAGGCTACGTAATGAATAGAGTTGAGTTGAAACCAGGCTTCTTCAAGCACTGGATAGTGAAGTCTGGACATGTGGTCAGCATAGCTGTGCTCGAGCAACACAGGGGGAGGAGCCTCGGGTACGCCCTAATGGCTCACGCCCTAAAGGCTCTACACGAGAAGTACGGTTGCTCAGAGACATACCTCGAGGTCAGAGTGTCTAATAAGAGAGCGATCTCTCTCTACGAGAAGCTAGGTTACAGAGTAGTCAAGGTCGAGAGGGCGTACTACCTAGATGGCGAAGACGCCTACGTGATGGCCCGCAAGCTCCCATAGAGCTCTCTCAAGAGTGGGTGAGAAGTTAGGAGACTACTAGGGTCCACAAGAGGCTTTTCAAGACCCTAATAGACCTCTCAATCGGGTCATCGCTACGCTTAAGTAGCACTTTGGCCTCTTTAGCTTCGCCTCTACTGGTCTTGATGTAGGCGAATAGACATAGTCGCGCGCCCTTGAGCCCTCCAGACTCCGGATACCCGCAGAGCGCCGGGTCTGCTCTCTTCAACTTCACCTCGAAGTCTACACCTCTCGCTTCAAGCCTATAGGAGACCTCGTCGACCCCTACATCCTTGACTATGTACCTCGGCTTACCCGGGACGACCACCCCGAGCTCTCTGAGGAGGTCTACAAGCTCAACCACCTCCTCCCACGAGACTCTAGAGGTGGAGATGTTGTTGTAGATGGCGTGTGAAGAGAACTCAACAAGCCTAGACAACATGAGCTTGCACCAAGTTGAAAACATGGAGAGCCCGGCTTATAGCTAAACCCGGTGGAGCCTCCACGTGGATGTAGCTAGGGGCCAGCCTTAGGTTGCAACTCTATGTGTGGCAGGTCTCTCACCACTCTCAGCACTACGCTACTCTCCCGGTAACTTCCTATTCTACCGTTTGTCCCTAGATGGTCATTCCCTTCATTTTAGGGTTTTTCAGGGTCTCACCTAGGGGCTTCTACCTCGCTCACAGGGGGTTCTCCGTAGACTTTGCCACGGCCCTTCTAGCACCTAGAAACACCGTAGCCAAGTCTTAGTGAAAACCCCGCGCGCTAGTGGTTGGTGTAGCTAACTACTAATAGTCCTATAGCAGTGAGAAGTTGCTAAGTGGCACTCTGTCTAACCACTGATGGGGGATCGCTACTGTGTCTCCATAACCCCTTCTTAAAGCTTATAACAGTTATACCCAACTCGTCTATTGTAGCATCAGTTATTAATGGCTCTGTAAGCCCCTCGTCTACAGCTAAGTATGCCTGTGTAGTAGAGAGGACATTACCACTATCATCTAGTAGCTCTACTTTAACCTTACTCTTAGATATAAAGCACTGCGTCTTACCAGAAGCTAATTCGACTTCAATAACATCAAAGTCGCTCCTTAGAGAAAACCCCAGCTCTACTGCGTCCTCAGGTCTCAAGACGACAACTGGCTCTTCGCTCTCAGCACCGCTGTTTACCAGTACTGTTACTACTTTTGCTCTATCCCCTCTCGAAACTCTCAGTTTCACTCTTACAACCATTAACAACGCCCTTGATGATGTACCTCCTAACGATCTTGTATTTCCCTAGCTTCAACTTCTTCCCTCGAAGAACTCTGACCTGCCCTTCAACTATTAGTTTAAACGTCTCCTCGCCAATAGTGTATCTCGTCGTGTTCAAAGCAATCAGCCACTAGTATTTTCTCGCTACGCCCTAATATAAACTACTGTTAACAACACCCACACGCTATGCTGACGTCTGTGAACGTTTGTAAAAATGAGAACCTCGCGGCGTTAGCTAAACGAGCACTCGTGAAGTGCGAGTAGAGCTTATTAGCGCACCCAGAGGTCAAACTCGTCACACAGACAACGTCAGCGGAGAAGGCGTCTTTTAATCCTTTAAAGCCATAGTATGTTAAGAGCTCGCGCTCTCTCGGTGTAGTGTTGTGGAGTTTAAACACGTTGAAGAGGTCTTAAAGCCCGAGGCTGTTGGGCAGAGGGTGTGCATTAGAGGCTGGATCTATAGGCGCGCTGTTGTGGGGAGGAAGGCGTTCGTCAGGGTGAGAGACTCTACAGGCGTCGTCCAGGTGGTTGTCGACGCTTCTAAGCTAGGCGATAGCCTAGTGCGAGAGCTCAAGGACATAGGCTTGGAGGCCAGTGTCATTGCGTGCGGCGTTGTCAAGGAGTCTGAGAGAGCCCCCGGAGGCTTCGAGGTGGATGCCGACCACTTCGTGATCGTGGGGTATAGCAGGGACTTCCCCATCAAGGGTGGTGAAGGCGTAGACTACCTCCTAGACAACAGGCACCTGTGGATCAGGAGCCCCAAGTACGCGAAGATCTTCAAGATCAAGCACACGGTCATGAAGGCTGGTAGAGAGTTCTTCATAAGTAGAGGCTACTGGGAGGTGACGCCACCAATAATAACAGCGAGCGCCTGCGAAGGCGGGGCCACCCTGTTCCCCGTGGACTACTTCAGCACGCGCGCCTACCTAAGCCAGAGCGCTCAGCTCTACTTGGAGGCCCTGATCTACGTGTTAGAGAAGGTGTTCAGCTTAACACCGAGCTTTAGAGCTGAGAAGTCTAGGACGAGGAGGCACCTAGCAGAGTACTGGCACCTCGAGCCTGAGGCGGCGTGGTTTAGCATGGAGGACATGATGAAAGAGGCTGAGGAGCTAGTGGCCTACATAGTTGAGAAGGTGCTCGAAGAGAGGAAGAGCGACCTCGTAGACCTCGGCAGGAACCTGGAGGCCTTGAAGAACGCTCTGAAGACCCCGTACCCGAGGGTCAAGTACGACGAGGCGATCGAGATACTGCAGAAGAAGGGGTTGAACGTGAAGTGGGGCGATGACCTCGGCGCAGACGAGGAGAGGGTGTTGACGCTGGAGTTCGACACCCCTATATTCCTCACACACTTCCCCAAGCACATCAAGAGCTTCTACATGAAGGTGGATAGGAGCAGGCCAGAGGTCGTCTTAGGCTTCGACCTCCTAGCGCCAGAGGGCTACGGAGAGATCATTGGTGGCGGGGAGAGGGAGGACGATTACAACATGCTACTAGAGAGGATGAAGGAGCAGGGCTTGAACCCAGACGACTACAAGTGGTATCTCGACTTGAGGAGGTACGGCTCGGTGCCACACAGCGGCTTTGGGCTGGGCATCGAGAGGGCGGTGATGTGGATCGCCGGGCTTGATCACATACGAGAGGCCACGCCCTTCCCCAGGTTCCGCGAGAGGGTCTACCCGTAGCCTCCTCTAGCCTCCACTCGGTGCTAGCCGTTGATTGGGAGAGTGGTCTACGAGAGGCTTAGTGCTCGGTACGCTATAGACCCCGAGGACTTCGTAGCTCCTAGGCTTAGAGGCGTATCGCTCTTCGAGTTCATCGTTGCCGTCATGTTGAGCCAGAACACTAGCGATGTTAACGCGTGGAGAGCCTACACGAAGCTCAAAAGAGGCCTTGGAGAGATAGAGCCTCGAAGGGTCCTCGAGCGCCCCGTCGAGGAGATCGCGGGGTTGATCAGGGAGGCTGGTATGCACTTGCAGAGAGCTGGCAGGATCAAAGAGCTGGCGGAGAGGTTCCTCTCGGTGGACGTTGATAGAGAGGTGTCTAGGGTGCTGGGAGAGAGAGGTGTCGAGGCGGCTCGAGAGTACCTCATGAAGCTCCCAGGCGTAGGCCCGAAGACAGCTGACGTCGTCCTCTTAATGTACTATAGAGCCCCCACGTTCCCCGTAGACACCCACATATTGAGGGTCACCAGTAGGATGGGCTTCGTGAAGAGGCGCGACTACGAGGAGACTAGGCGCTTCTGGATGGAGAACACGCCTTCAGACCTATACCTACCACTACACCTCCTACTCATAGAGCACGGTAGAGAGACCTGCAAGGCGCGAGAGCCTCGCTGTCGAGAGTGCCCTGTTAGAGACCTCTGCGCCACGGGCAGCGCTCGATGACCAGGGGCTCTCTCCTCAAGAGGATCGCGGCTGAGACCCTCGGCGAGGAGTTCGCAAAGAGGATCTGGAGGAGGGTGGAGTTCATAGGCGACATAGCGCTCATAAGGACCCCTCTAGGCATGGACCCTCTCGAGCTGAAGCCGCTTGCAGAGGAGCTGCTCAAGAGGCTACCATACATCAAGTCTGTGTGGGCAGCAATACCCGGGGTTGAGGGGGAGTATAGGCTTAGAAAGCACGTCTGGCTTGCTGGCGAGGCGAGGAGCGAGACTATATATAGAGAGCACGGGTGCCTCTTCAAGGTGGACATCAACAAGGTCTACATATCTCCAAGCTTGAACTACGAGCACATAAGAGTCGCCCGGCTGGTGCAACCTGGAGAGGTCGTGGTCAACATGTTCGCGGGGGCAGGGCTATTCAGCATCATAGTGGCCAAGCACGCGAAGCCCAGCAGAGTGTACAGTATCGACATAAACCCACACGCCTACGAGTACATGGTCGAGAACGCTAGGTTGAACAAGGTCGAGGACATAGTTGTCCCCATGCTGGGAGACGCCAAGCAGGTGGTAGAGGAGCGCCTTGTGGGGGTCGCTGATAGAGTCCTCATGCCGTGCCCCGAGCTAGCCCTGGAGTACCTGCCAGTCGCTCTCAAAGCCCTGAGGAGTGGGAGAGGCTGGATCCACGTATACCTACACGTCTTCACAGAGAGAGGTGAGCACTGGAGGCTAAAGGCTAGAGGCCTAGTCGAGAAGAGACTCAACGAGCTCGGGGTTAAACACTACGAGGTAGCCTTGGTCAGGAAGGTCAGGAACGTCGGCCCTAGAACACACCAGGTAGTGGTGGACTTAAGGGTGCTCTAGTCGACTTAGTGAGCTCTCCTCTTAAACGCGAACACGGCTAGTAGCGCTAGCGCTATTGAGAGCGCGACGTTTCCAGCTAGTGAGGTGTTCAACATGCCCTCTAGCTCTGTGACACGCGCCCACGCTTTCTCACCATCAGCTCTTAACTCTTCAAACACCTTCAATAGCTCGTTGTAGTAGTTGAGTAGGTCTCGGTAGACCGCCTTACACCTATCTAGCTCACCCATCAATCTCGCCTTTTCTACCTCTAAGCTACTCGTTCTCTCTTCGCATCTCCTCTCCACGTCGCTCACTAGCCTTCCACACTCCACCGTTATGTTGGCGGAAAGCTCTTTCAATCTATACTGCTCTCTACGGCAGTACTCTAATTCGTCCTTGAGATGCGCGACTATGTGTCTGAGCTCGATGTTTTCTCTGAGGGCTTGAGTGTATTGCTCTAAGGCTTGAGAGTACAGTTCTAAGAGCCGTTCACATGTATGACCCTTAACCACGGTGACGACGAACAGAGCTCCAAACGTCTTGTTGCCATCGTATACGAGGCGCAGACTCATAGTCGCGGGGCCTGGAGCCTCGCCATACAAGGCGAGGGTGTCTGTCCACGTAGAGTTAGCCCCAACCTCTATTGTACGATGAAGGCGAACAAACGAACTTCCACGATGGGAGATCACCACCATCAACTCCTGTACAACAATATCTCTCTTCATCGCATGCAACGATATGTTGACCAAGGCTCGCGCTCCAAGTGCTACTTCGAGTGGAGCTTCAACCCACAGTACTAGCTCGTCGTCTATGCTGAACACTAGCCTCCTCAGATCTCCACTAATCACCCATGGTTGAGGCTCTACAAGATGGATCGTCGTGGAGCCTTGTAGCACTGGTGTTGAAGCTGGCGAGGACACGGTTAACACGAGAACTAGAAGTACAAGTAGGCGCCTCAAACTAGACACCCTCCACCACTGAAGCTATAGTGGTAAAACACGGTTTTTATATATGAACACCACTAATTACCACGGAGATGTCTGAGCGTTTAAAGCTAAAGGTTCCACGCTCGTTAAGACTAGGGATGATCAAGAAGCGTAGATCAACCGCGGTGCAAGTAGGCCTGGAGAACGCAAAGCCTCTTAAACTACGACACTACCACACTTGGAATGGGCTGTAGTAGCCTCGATGATGGGGCTCCTCTACTTGTAGGAGAGAGCTCGAGCTTCTCAACTGTGAGTAGTTTTACACGTAGAAGAGGTGATGTGCTATCGTGGTCTCGATCTCTGAGAGCCCCTTATACCCCCTCGCCACGCCGACTATGTATAGTACGAGCGCGACTATTGATAGTGCAAAGCTTAAAAGTGGAGAGAAAGGCTTTATTACTGCCTCGAAGATGCTCACTACATAGCTCCATGTGAGGAAGCTACTTGCGTCTCTAAGCATTGTCGCGAGTTCTCCACCAAACACGGGTAGCTTGCTCTCTTCGCCTCTTCTCACACGAGTTGTCAACACGAGTAGCTCTCCAATGTCGCGGAAGACGCCTGCGAGGTAGATCGCTATGAGCGTGGCTATGACCAACACTACTACATTTAAAGTGGAGACTATGAAGTTAACTCTCTCCACGTGCTCCCTTATAGTAGCCCAGCCTTGAGCGGTCTCGAGGACTCTATTAGCCTCACTGACGAGCCAGTGTACCACTACGAGGACTAGGGGCGTCGCTACCACCGAGTACAGCAGTAGTATTAGTGAGGCCCTTGCATATCCATGTAGTCTATCGAAACACTTAGAGGCGTCTCGAGCCCCCAGGTAGTATAGAACACGCGGTATAATGCCGAGCACGTACACTATGGCAGCCGATACCATGATCGGCTCTAGCGGGATGCGTCTGGTCACCGCTATATTCTCCATCGACGCGAGGATCGCCAAAGCCGCGAACACGCCTACTAGAAGCCCCAGGATCATCACTACAATAGACATTACGAGATAGCGCTTTAACCACCTCACACCACTATAGAGAAACTTCAATCCCTCCTCGCCCACCCCTGAACCCATAGTAGCGACCCTTTAACAATAGACCTCAGCCGTGACATATAAGCTTTCTCCCACAAACACGTAATCACGTAGTGTAGTCTTCTAAACTCGGTACAATGGTAGTCGTGGTGTAGACTAACATCTCTTCGAGGTTCCCAAACGCCTATAGTAATAGACCATTACATGGAGGGACGACGAGACTTATGTAGTTTGTTCTGGGAAGATCTTGAGGCACGTTGAGAGGGTTGTTAGAGAGTCTTAGAGCGCTGGCTTTGTGGAGGCCAAGCCTTGAAAGGCGGAGAGGTGAATAACCACGTTCACCACTTGCCAAGTACTTGGCGAGCAGTCCATCACGTCGCCTCCAGCCCCCTCACCGCAGTAGCTCCCCGCCAGTCGCCTAGGGCTCACAGCCCTGCGGGTCTCGGAAACCCGGGGTCACCATTCAAACTTATAAGTACAGGGGCTTATAAATCTCCTCGGGGATAAATCAACAAATATGGATGCTGCAAATGAATATGAAGACCGAAACAGCCCCAACGCAAAACACTAGCCAGTTATTATCCTCGCATGCGACTACCATGAGCGGTTTGCTAGGCAGCTTCTCCAGTTCTTCTATCCCTGTCTTCTTTAGTCCCAACTTCCTTGTTATCACATCTATTGCTTCCTCTATGGCTTCCCCAAGCTCATTAGCATCAATCTCTCCTCCTCATCTCAATAAGCCTCCTGAAGAAGCTCCTCAAGTCCTCTGGGCTCCGCATTAGGAGCTCTCTCAAGGGTGTGTAGAGGTATCTGATTAGATGCCTTATCGAGTGATAGAGATGCTAAGCATATTCCCTAAGCATCCCAAGATATAAACTCTCTATCGCCAGACCCAGAGACGCTAGTGTGGATCTCCTCAGAGACCTTACAGTAAGCTCAGTTACTCTAGGCCTGGACCTAACCATTGATAGGCATCCACGATCAAGGACAGCAACAGAGTGCTTGGGTAGGAACCTAAGGAGACCCTCACTAATCATCTTATCCAGCTCCTCAGGAGTAAAGACCTGTATACGAATCCTCGTATTCATGAAGTCCAAGTCATATACAATGCCTCCTCGGACCCCTCTCAATTAAGACAATGACATTAACATGATCAACGCCAGGAACAAAATCCTGGGATACAGCAGAGCAATAGACAATCACACTGTATACATCCTCAAAACCGGCGACGATTATGGGGAGATCGAAGAGAAACTCGTAGACCCTCCTCAGAAAATCCCTAGCATCCTCAGAACAACCATGGGCAACACTCCAGAAACATAAACACAAGATTTGGCAACTCTGATCTGCTATATGTGTAGAGCTTTAGATTTTTAGTCACTTATTAACTGTTGCCCTAAGGATTGCTGGTAAGTAGCCTAGGTAGTAGTACTGTCTACCCCTAGCCATCTCCTCGAGAAGCTTCTCCTCCTCTCTAAGCCTCTTAACAACCTCTAGAACAGCCCTAACATCCTCCTCGGATAAACCGTGAGCCGAAACCGCGTTACGCACCTGCAACACTCTACTATGTAGCTTAGCTTTTAAAGTTCATGTGGAGAAAGCTTTTGTTGGCCAAGCTAAGCATGGGGAATCGCTTAGGATGCGGCTTCTAGGTGTATGTGAAGAATCCATTAGAGTCATTCGCTAGAGCATTAGTGGTAGTCCCTTGATTAGCTTCCCCGTAACCGGATCCACCCTAAAACCCATCTGCTCCAATGCTACAACACCTATCAATGGTGTTGAACCTTTTGGTCTTGTAATGATGTAGCTTAGTGAAGTTCTGTCCTCAATCTGAATAACAGCTGCGGATAGCTTTACCTTCTCTCTACCTGTAGCTGTCTCAGCCCCTGCCTCCCCCCAGATAGGCAAACCAAGCCTCTCAACAACATCCTCTGGCAATGCAGGGAACGTGGCACCTGTATCAACCAATGATTTGAGGGTTGCTCTCCTAACATCCTCAAACCTTCGCTTACCCTGAACAAACCCCATGTAATCCACAGGGTTATAGAAAACTGCATCAACATAGATATAGCCCAAGGCATAACCACCTCCCCCACTGTAGCTAACAACGTTTTGCCTCCTTACAAACACATACTACGCTGCTATGGGTTTGAGAGGGAAGTAGATCCAATATCGTATTCCTATAGGTAGCGAGGCACAGATCACTGCATGTTAATGAGCTCTAAACAGTGTTGTCATTATTATTGTTATCCACATAGTTATTAGTATCCCTATTAATCAGCAGAACCTTGTATTAAGCTCTCTCCTAAGCCCTGAGATCTCCCTCCTAAAACCCGCAATCTCGCCAAAAACATCTCCCCTAAGACCTGAGATTTCACCAGAAATCTCTTTCCTAAAACCCTCAAACCTCTCACCAACCTCCTTCCTGAAAACTTCAAACTTATCACTAACCTCCTTCCTGAGAGTCTCAAACCTTCCATCAACCTCTTTTCTAAGGGTTTCAAATCTTTCATCAATTCTTCTAAATCTTTCATCAATCTCCTTCCTGAAAGCGACGAACTCTCCTCTTAAACCTCTTAGCTCAGATTCTATATGGTTCAATCTCTTATCTATCTGCTCAACTATCCCTTCAACTCTAGCAACCCTCTCCCTAAGAGCATTAACAGATTCCTCGACCCTAGACATCCTCTCCTCAAGCTTATCAACCCTATCCTCAAGTCTACTAACCATCTCTCCTAACTTACTAACACTATCACTAAGTTTGCCAACCTCACTCCTCAAACCACTAACCTCAGCCTCCAACCTAGAAATCCTATCCTCCAAACCACTCATACTAACTGAAACCCTCTGCAAACTCTAGACACGTTATAGGAGGTGTTTCACTGACTAGATATGTTTTGTTGTGGCATAGAATCAGAGACTCCTATAGAGAAAGCTCTATTCCCACATCCCTAACACCGCACATCTCCACAAAGCACAGACAAAACCATAAAATAAAGGTGTCACCTTAGCAAAACCATTGCAAGCGCAAGTCGAAACAAAAATACAAGCTCTTCTCACACCTTCACACACTTGACTAAGCCAAGAAGCTTCCTGCTATATCCATGCCTCTTGTAGAGCTCCTCATCGCTAACTATTTTGCATTCAAAATCCTTAGATAGCTTCTTAAGCAACATTTCTACAGGTATCTTTGTTACGTAGGCATGGTACTCGAAGTAGACCTCATCAAACATCCTCACATGTTCATAGTCATTGAGAATAACATCGTATTCACAGCCCTCGCAATCCATCTTAAGAACAGCTCCACGTATATCAAACATCTCTGCTATATCTCCCAGTGTAACCGTGCTTACGGTAACTTCTCCACTCGGACACTTAACAATACTACTACCATGAGTGCTCGTGAGAGCTGCATTAATAGGTGTAACTCTATCCTCAACATTATTAAGCTTCAAATTCTCAAGTAGCTCATTGAAAACCCGTGGACAAGGCTCTACAGCAACAACGTGTCTAGCCCCTCTCAGTACATAGTATACTGCCGATTCACCATATCCAGCACCTACGTCAATAACAAGTCTATTCTCTACGTCAACATGCTTATATTCATCATAGTCGAAAACCTCAAGAATGTAGTGTCTCATATGCTTGAACTTTACATTACCTTTAAACCAATAGCCTTTTGCAACTGTTTTGGTTTTCATAAAGGTTTATAAGGGTTGTTGATGTTTCCTCTACTGGAGGACGCCTCGAGATGCGGGTTTAATCTAGAGACCCAAGAGAGGCGTGTTTTGCGGGAGGAAGCCGGGATGCGGGGGTTTCCCCACAGCAATGACCCAGAGGAAACAATGAAGGGTGAGCTGTGGGCTGGGGTTACCCAGAGCGGGTGGAGCCCTGTGATATGGATCCCGGTGAAAAGGGATCCCGAGGGCTGTGAAGCCAAGGGTTGAGGGCTTAATAACAAGCAATATCAAGCCCAATGAAACCCAAACCCCGTAATTCATACTGTACTTCCACCCGCTTCTAAGAGCTCCCAAAACCTCCTCGCTCATTAGAAGCTCTTGAAGAGGGATAAGAGAGCTCGCTGCTACAGCAACCTGGTTTCGACAGCTTAAGCCTCTAAATAGCTCACTAAGTAAGCCGCTAAGTAATAACTCATACAGCCTAGGAGGTAAGGTAAGTGAAGCACTATCTCTACACCTCACACTAAGAGTATTAGTCCTTAATAGCCCTCTACGATATAAAAAGCACTTGAACCCAGCCGAGAGCCAGTTCTCAAAATAATTCTTACTAATTAGTAACATTTTTAAACGCATTAAATTCCTCCCAAGGAGATTACGATATAACACCTCGCGTCACCTTGGACGTGG
>Ga0080004_1222314_pt1 | contig 12753 bp, 10 predicted proteins | sample WasSprMetagenome_FD_69207 | JGI IMG/M metagenome (GOLD analysis project Ga0080004, IMG submission 69207) | Sulfidic aquatic microbial communities from Washburn Spring, Yellowstone National Park, USA - WS (SPADES assembly) (version 2) | ecosystem: Environmental > Aquatic > Thermal springs > Hot... | reverse complement strand
TTGGCCTTTTGATGGTACTTGTACTGTGAGAGACTATGTCCCCGCAATTATATTTGGAGGATTACTGCGTAAATACACTTCTCCAGAACCAACAACAAGCGTTGGGGCAGAAGAAACAAGGTCATCAATAATTCCGTTAATTTTTATTCGCTAATATGTTTGGAGAAGTTTATTGGGGACAAATTTTATACGGAGAGAAAAGAATAAGATGGGATGTGGGAAGATTGGGAAGTTTTGTAATGACTTTATGGGAATATGCAAACAAAATTTCAAGTTTTCCAATTCAATTGGGAATTATCACATTATCAAAAATTAAAGCAATTTTAAGAATAACGAAAGAAAGGGTCAGGGCCAAATACAAATTCACATAATTTATGGCAGTTTATTTAACAATCACAAATCCAGCATTGGAAGATTTTGAAATGACGATGTTATCAAAACCAGCGGCAGCTGGAGACACGGTTTTGAATGTTTTATCTAGCAGAGGATTTAAGAAAAACGATATTTTATTAATCGGAAATTATGGTGAGGAAAACGCAGAAATTGCTTATGTTTCTTTAACGACAGACCCAACTACTACTCAAATTACTTTGGCGAGCGGTTTAAAGTTTGCGCATTCAGTAAACACTCCAGTGAGATTTATGCCATTTGACCAATTTAAAATTTACATTTCAAACGATGGTGGAATTTCTTACAATTTAGCAGATACAATTCCAATCGCTCCAGATTCAAACCAAACAATTTATGTTTCACCAGCAGCACCAACTGCTTTATTTAAAATTGCCTCTTACAATTCAAGAACCGACTTGGAAGGTCCTCTATCAGACGCAATTTCGGGAACAGGGCTTGGATTTTCGCAATTAGGAAGAATTTTAGATAGAGTTTATGATTTATACAACGACCCAGAGCAAAAATTCATTAAATCTGATGAAATGCTTTTGAACTATTTGAACGAAGGCTTCATTGATTTATTCACGAGAATGTCAGCATTAGGGGAAGGATACGCAACGAAAAAAATAGACAATGACATTCAATTGAAAGCAGGAGTTAATACTTATGATTTACCAGAAGATTTTTCAAAAATGGTGAAAGTTTTAATTGATTATTCGGGAAATGGAGATTTCGCAATAGCAAAGAAAATGGATTTATCACTGATAGATGAAAAAGATGTTTTTTCAGAAGGAGAACCAGGTTATTGTTTATTGCACGACAAAATAATGATAAATCCAACGCCGAAAACGAACAACGGAAAAATGAGATTGTATTATGTTTATTCGCCAAAGCCATTGGAATATATCACAGACAAATTGCCATTGCCAGCACCAGATTTGGCATCAAAGATTTTAGTAGATTATTGCATTGCGAGAGTTTATGAGAAAGCATTCAAGACAGAAAGGGCATCGTATTTCTTGCAGGCTTATGAAAATGGAGTTTCGGCTTGGTTGACAGCAATTGCGGGAAGAAGTGAAGACATCCCCAAATTTGTGCATAGATTTGGAGAAGATTGGGAATCACCTTGGGAAAGTGGGTCATATCCATATTACTGATGCCAGCAATTTTGGAAATCAATTCATTTGGAGGAGGAATGAATAGAAAGGTTTCGCCATTACTGGCGAAAATTGATGAGGCATATTTAGTAAGGAATGCCAGATTATCGAGAATTGGCTCTTTAAAAAAGAGATTAGGGTATAAAAAAGTAGGAAATACGCCAGACACAAATCCAGTTAGATTTTTGTATCCATATTACAAAACAGGGGCTTCACCATTGAGACAATTGTTAAGAATTTCAGGAACGAAATTCTATTATTTAAACGAAAGCACAAACACTTGGGTTGATGCTACAGGAACGATTACTTTAAATTCAACAGGAATTCCAGATGCTACAACTTATGCGAATTTAGCGATAATTGTGAATGCGGCTCCTCAAGTTTTAAAATGGAATGGTTCAACATTAGCAACATTGGGAGGAAATCCACCAAACGGAACTTGCATTGCTACTTTCAAAGATAGAGTTTACATTGCTTCAGGAAGTCAAGTTAGATTTTCGGATGTGGCAAATCCAGAAAGCTGGCCAGCATTTAATGTAATCAATGTAGGATTAAACGATGGAGACGAAATCACGGGATTAAAACCATTTTTCAATTCATTACTTATTTTCAAAAGAAATTCAATTTGGCAATTTGATGTTGACGAAGAAAATCAACCATTATCTTTGAGACCTTTAACATACGGAATTGGAACCGATAGCTGGAAAACGATTTGGATAGTTAACGGAGTTTTACATTTTGCAGGAAGAAAAGGAATTTATCAATTTTCGGGAAGAACGCCAGAAAAAATTAGTTATAGGATTGACGAAATTTTAGAAGGATTAGGAAATCATCAAGATTGGATTGGCTGGGAAGATGGCGACATTTATCATCTTTTTATCGGAAACGCAGACGGAAGGGAAAATGTAGTTTTAATGTATGATACGGTTTTGGATTATTGGGCTTACGATGATGGAATGGATATAAAATCAGCAACAACATTTATTAATCAAAACGGAGTTTTGAGACAATATTTTGGAGATTCAAAAGGAAATGTTTGGTTGTTGTGGGAAGGATACGCAGACGCCGATGATGGCACAGGAGGAAAAGATATTGAAATGGAATACGAAAGTCATTTATTTCAGCTTGGGGAACCCTTAACGCCGATTGAATTTTCGGAAGTAGGATGGAGGATGAGTTATAAGGCAAATTCTCCGATGACATTGGAAGTTTCGATTGATAATTCAGATTGGAAAAGAGTAGCCGCAATGATGCAAGCAATTGGGAAGGAAAAAGGATTAGGTAATGTAGCGCCACAGGCAATGGATATTAAATTTAGAATCCACGAGATTTCAAAATTACCAGGACCAGAATTATATCAAATTGTCTTTTTCGGAGAAATTCCAAAAGAATCAAGGGTCATTCCAAAGAAATTCACAAAAAGATGATAAGAAGATTTGAAGAAAATCAAATAATGGATATAACTTATGAGCAATACGGCTACGATAAAATGGCGTTTAAAAAAGAAGCACCAAGATTTAGAAAAGAGCCAATCGATTTTAAGAATGTGAAATTGGGGGAGGATGTTATTCACCACCCAGGAAACATTTTACCAGGAACGATTTTAAGAGGAGCTCTGGCAGTTAAGGCAAAGGCAAGTCCTTTAATTTTGCAATTATCGGATGCCAATGTTTATCAAGTTTCAAGTTGTTTTTCAAAAGAAGCAGCAAATTTAATTGTTTCAATAGCAGGAACTTCGGGAACGCCGGCGAACAAATATTATGATGGTTGGTATCTTTACGAAGAATTTCCTTTAAAAGACAGAAAAGCAATTCATTCAACAAACGAAGCGCCAAGCGGAATTGCAATAGATGGAAACGGAGTTTGGGTAGGAGAAGGCACAAGATTGTATAAAATGCCACACGATTTTTCATCAATTACAGAAATTACTTCAGGTTCTGCAATTCCAGCAATAAACGGATTAACTTCTGACGGAACTTATCTTTACACAGTCAAATGGGATGGCACATTGGGGAAAACGAGATTTTACAAAATAACGATTTCAGGAACGACTTATACTTGGCAAGAAATTGCGCAATTGAATTTTAGAGTAGATATGATGGGATGCTGGACAGGAAAAATTTTCATTGGATACGATAGCGCCAATAATCTTTTAAGAGAATGGCAAATGGATGGAACTTTATGGCGAAATATTCCTTATACAGAGCCAAATTTTAAAGGAGCATTAATTTTAAATGGATTTCCATACATTGCAATTCAAATTGGGTCAACGGCATCAATTTCACTGATGCCAGTGAGAATATAAAAATATGGCAAAAGTAGACTTGAAAAAAATTGGAGAATGGATTCAATGGGCACAAGGACAAGTACAACAACTTGGACAGAAAGTTGCAGGTTTGCTTCAACCCAAACAAGCACCGCAACCTGCCACTTTACCTCCTCAACAGCAAGGAATAGTTTGGACACCTTACGGGGGAATGTCGATAGCACCAGAAAAACAAAAAGAAACAACGAGTAAAACAACTACAAGCACGAGCGGAGGTTTACGAACCGATGTTTCAATTGTCGATTATCTAAAAAGCATTGGACAACCAAGCGATTTTGCCTCAAGAAAAAAATTAGCAGAACAATATGGAATTAAAGATTATCAAGGAACCGCACAACAAAATCTTCAATTACTCGCATTATTGAAATCTGGACAAAAATCTGCAGCTGGAGAAGCAATACCGACAGGTGGGACTCCAACAGGTGGAGTTGCTACTACGCCGCCAGCCGAGACAACGACTATTGATCCATATCAACAATTTCTTCAGAGAATGAATCAACTTTTAGCAGCATACGAAAAAGCTTTACAAAGCACACCGCCAACGACTGGATTAACACCAGAAGAGAGAGGAATTTACGAAAAAACAACTGAAGAATTAAAGAAAAGATACGAAAAAGCTCTTCAAGATTTAGAAAGAAAACATCAACAAGAGCAACAAAGATTAATCGCAAGATATGCAGCAGCAGGATTTTCAGAGCCAGGAATTTTAGCAGGGCCAATGGCTGGAGTTCCAGGAATTGTAACTCAAGCATTAGAAGAAGAAAGAGAAAGACAAGCCAGAGAAAGAGCAGAGTTAGAACAAGCAGCGGCAGGAGATATTTTAGCAGCTCAACAAGCATTGGCAGAAGCAGAAAGAAGGGCAAGAGAAGCAGAATATGAGCGATGGGCAAAAGAACAGCAAAGGAGTTTAGAAAATCTTTTAAAGAAGGCTGGGCTTTATGAAACAATTTACGAAGCAACCGCCCCTGTAAGATTTAGTTTAGGAAGATATGTGATTGAATACGATCCATTAACTAAAACCTACAGAGATGTAACTCCAGAAGAAATTGAAAAAGCAGAAAGAGAGGAAAGAGAACTTCAAAAGGGAAGCATTATAGTGGATGACGAAGGAAACCTCTGGTGGGTAACTCCAAAAGAAAAAAGAAAAATTGGAAAAATAGTGAGAAAAAGAGGAACAATTTTTGGTTTAACTGAGGAAGATATAGATATACTCAAACAAGTATTTGGAATCACAGAATAAAACAATGGCAGTTACAATCGAAGATTTAAAAAAGAGAGCCAAAGAACTCTACGAAAAAGTTATTAAAAAACCAACAGAAAAAGTTGAGGAGTTTTTGGCTTATCCAAGAGCAACAATAGAAAAATCTCCATTAACGGATATTTTAAGACAAAAAGGAGCTGAATTTTATGAGAAAGCACAAAAACAATATCCTTCTTTGGCGATGCCATTAACTACTGCTTATTATTTTCCTTTTGAATTTGGAAAAGAATTAGTAGGCACTGCAATTGACATTGGGAAAGGGCTTGTCACAGCGCCAATTAAAGTTACTAAATCATTAATTGAACTTCCAGAAGTAATTAAAAGCAGAGGAAAAAAAGTTCCAGAAAAAACTTGGCGTTTCCCAGTTTTGGGAGAAATTACTTCTTATTATCAAGATGTGAAAAGAAAATTGGATGACTATGAAAAAATGGGATTAACTCCACATCAAGCAGCAGCTGCCACTATTTTAGGGACTGGCGGTGAAGCAATTTTAGATACTGTTTTTGTAGGTTCTTTAATAGAAAGCGGAGCGAAGGCTTTAGCAAAAAGAGGAGCAACTGCAGCAGAAAAAGTAGCTGCTTGGCAATTTTTAGGATATCCAGAATCTGTAGAAGAAGCAAATACAATTCGAAAAGAATTAGCAAAACAATTCCATCCAGATAAATTAGGAGGAGATGAAAGAATAATGGCAGCAATTAATGATGCTTATAAAATTTTAAAAGAAAGCGGAATTCCTACCTGGAAAGATATTATTCAAACAAGAGCTAGTAGTATAGCTCAAAGATTATTATCTCCAGTAGAAAAAGCGTTTGAACTTTATCATCCTTCTATTACTCTACCCCGTCCAATGTTACCAGAAAGAGCAGGTTATGTGCCAGTTGAAGCATTTAAACCCACAATGGAAATCCCAATGGGATTATCAATTAAACCAGAAGAATGGAAACCACTTGGAGAAATGCCAAAAATAGGAGATATAATTGATGACATTTTAGAAGGAAAGACAAAAATGAGATTACCCTCAAAAGATGTGAGAACCGATTGGCGTGAAACTTTAGGCAAGGGCTGGTATATGAAAATTTTCAAAAGCGACAAATATCTTCCATCCCCAGATGAGGTTGCTTCCACTTTGGGGATGACAGAAAACGAATTAAAAGAGGAAATCGCCAATAGAATAAGATTGAGAGAAGAATTGAAAAAACAATTTGAAAGAGAAGTATTAGGGAAAATTGAAAAAGAAGAAGGGACAGAAATTAAACCTGAAGAGATATTTGCAGAAGAAGTTAAGCCAGAAGCTCCAATTCCTCCTAAACCGCCAGAAATCCCACCAACAGAAGTTCCTCCAAAACCGCCAGAAGTTCCGCCAGCTGCGCCAGAGCCTGAAAAATTAATTCCTCCAGCAGGTAAAAGAATTCGTGGAACTTGGAAAACAATAATTCAACCGGGGAGAGCAATTTCAGAAGCATTACAAAATTCATTGAAACTTCAAAATCCTTTTTACGATATAGTTCCGAATGTTGAAGCAGATAAAGTTGCAATTGAGTATATCCAGAAAAATGGATTGGAAAAGGCAATGAATTATTTAAGGGTAGCAAAACAAATGGACATTGATAGGGCGGGAATGATAGGAGGAAGATTAATCCAAATTTATGCAGAATTGGGAGATTTTGAAAAGGCTTTGGAAGCAGAAAAATTGACTGAAGAATTATTAAGAGCAGCAGGAAGAGCAGCAGAAAGAATAAAATTTTGGTCAAACAATGTGCCTTATTTAACAGAAAAAATCCTCGAAAATTATGCGAAACAATTTGGAAAAGTAGTTCCACCAGAAATTAGAGAAGAAATAGAAAGAAGAGCATTTGAAATTTTAAGAATAGAAGATCCTTTAGAAAGAGCAAAAGCTACTGAAAAAATAGCCGATTTAATTGCGGCTCAATATCCCCTTAAATTTGGGGAGCTTTTTGATTTATATAGATACACAAATATGCTCTCCAATCCTTTAACTCACGAGAGAAACTCCTTATGGAACATTATAGCCACATATTTGGGAAGGCCGACAGAAATATTTGGAGTAAAATTATGGCAGGCATTAAAGCAAAGAAAATTACAACCCTTAAAAGAATTACAGGAAGAACTTCCAACTTATGTGGTAAATTCCATAAAGGCTATTTCCCAAGCAGTAGAAGCATTTAAGAACACTTTAAAACACGCAACACCCTCAGAAAAATTTTTAGAGCGTGGAGGAATTACTTCTTTTGAGGAGGCAATTGAAATTGCAAGATACAAAAGGGCGCCAACAATTTTAAGAATCATCCCAGATTTAATGGAGGCAGCCGATAAGTTCTTTACCACTTTAATTAAGGAAGGAGAAAAAGCAAGATTGATGGCAAAAGGAATGACAGAAGGAGAAGCAACAGCAGAAGCAGAAAAAACAGCAAAAAGATTATTGGTAAGAGAGCGATTAGGAACGGCGAAAGGTGAAGCTTGGGCAGTGCAAGCATTAGATTCATTAGGGGAAGGAATTTTGTATTTGAGAAGATTGCCAGTAGCTGGTCCATTGGCAAGCTTTTTCATTCCATTTGTTAGAACGCCAATAGATGTAGGAAAAGAATATTTAAGATGGTCGCCTATTTCTTTTATTGGAGGTGAAAAAACTGATGAGCAAATGGGGAGGGCACTAATAGGAACAATAGCTATGGTCTTTGGAGCATTATTGGCATTAAGTGGAAGAACTACTTGGCGAGTACCAGAAGATCCAGAGGCAAGAGCTTTATTTTATGCTTCAGGTAAAAAGCCGTATTCAATTAGAATTTTAGATCATTGGGTACCAATGTGGTATTTTGGGCCGCTGGGATTATCAATAATGATTCCAGCAATGTGGAAATATTACACAATAGATAGCGAAAAAGCATATTCTATGAATCTTCTTGAAAAAATGGCGAGGGCAACTGGAGACATAGCCTACATAATTTCAGAACTAACACCATTAACAGGAATGAACAATTTCTTTAAAGCAATTTCAGGAGATATAGATATAAGAGCATTAGATTCTTTAGGATTTACATTTGAACAAATTATCCCTTTTAGAGGAGCACTTGCATATATTAAAAACATCATCGACCCAGTTTATCGAAAAGTTACAGGAACTGGATGGGAGAGATTTGTCCAAGAATGGATGAGAAATTTGCCATTCCTTTCGAAAATGCTTGAACCATATCCATCACCTACTCTTGAACCATTAAAAAGAACAGCTTTGGAGTTATATCCACCTTACGCAATAGGGACTGAAACACCAGAAAAGAAAAGATTTGGAGAAATGTTGAAAAAAAGAATTGAGAAATTGCAAACAGCAAAGAAAATAAGAAAAGAGGCAAAAGAAGCAGAGGAAAAAATGTTTAGTGAGAAACCTGAAGATCTTACCATAAGACTTCAAGCACAAGCAATGATTGATGAAATTATGAGATTACCTATAGAAAAAAGAAAAGAAAAATTGGCACAACTCATCGAAGAAAGACCTGATTTAGTTAAAAGAATGGTTTCAATTATAAGAGAAAAAGCCAAGACTAAAGGAGATGTCGAGGCAGAGACTTTAAGAAAAATGAGATTGGATGAAAGAATCGCATATTTAAGAGAATTATTCCAAAAAACACCGCCAGAAGAAAGAGGAGCATTGTTAGAGGATTTAATAAGCAAAGGAGTAATTACAAGTGGATTAGTAAAAAGATTGAGAGAATTAGAGGAAATTGGGTCTTTTTCGAAATAAATGGCTTATGGAGGATTAAATAAAAAACATACATTCTTCATTTACGATGTAGGAGGACTATTTTCACAATTTGCAATTTCTCTATCAAATGAAGGACACGAGGTTTATTATTTCACGCCATTTTACGAAAGCGTGACATTTAAAAGATATGCCATTGGCTTGAATATGGGAAATGTGAAAAAGCCTCTTTACTTTTTTCAAAAACTTCTCAAATTTAAAAAAGAAAATGTGACACTAATGTTTCCAGATGTTGGAGCTGGGGATTTAGCACACTTTTTAAAACAAATGGGGTATTCAGTATTTGCTGCGGGTTTGGGAGATATAATGGAGTTTCACAGAGAATGGGTAAAGAAAAAATTAAAAGAATTGGGATTGCCAGTGATGAAATATGCCTTAGTTGAAGGAATTGAAAACCTAAAAAAGTATTTAGAGAAAAATCCAGATAAAATCATAAAATTAGATATTTTCAGAGGAGACGCAGAAACTTGGCACGCACAAGATGCAAATAGTGTCGATATGAAACTGAAAAAATTAGAAAAGAGTTTTGGGCCTTTCGCTTACGATTACAATTTCATCGTCGAAGAAAAAATAGAAGGAGATGAACCAGGCTTTGATATGATTTTTAACAAAACAGATTATGTAAAGCCATATTTATGGGGCTGGGAAATCAAGAAAGGACCTTATTGTGGAGTTTGCTCTTTGGAGGTCCCAAAAGTAATAGCACAAATTAGAGATGGATTAAAACCACTTTTACAAAAATTAGATTGGCGAGGATTTATTTCTACGGAAATGAAAGTTAGAGATGGAAAACCATATTTAATAGATATTTGCGCCAGATCACCGCATCCTTTAGGATTAGGATTTCCACTTTTATATGAGAATTTCGCAGAAATAATTTACAAAGTGGCAAGGGGAATTCCAGTGGAGGCAAAAATAAGAGGAAAATTCTTTGTAGTATTACCAGTAGGGAATAAAGTAGCAAATGATGAATGGGTACATTTAATCTTTCCAGAAAAAGCACAAAACGGAATAAAAATTGGAGATTGTTATTTTGCAATTTATCCTACTGCCGGCGCAAGATCTTTAAAGTATCAGAAAGGATATTATCACGTGCCAAATGTTACTTCTGATACATTTGTAATTATAGGGGTCGGTAATGATTTAAAGAAAATCAGAAAGGGAATTTCTTACTTACAAAAGAAAGTAGATATTGGCGGAGAAGGAATAGAGGAAATGCCAGAAGCAGATTTAAATGAGGCAATTTTGCATATTCAACGGGTCATTAAAGAACAGAAAATAAAAGTATAAAACTATGCCAGAATTAATACAATTTGCACAGTTTGGGGTGGCCATATTTTCGGTAGCGATAGTATATTTTATCGTGAGAACATTTTTGGATTTCTTGAGCAACGATATGGAACACTTAAGGAAGACGATTGAAAAGCATACAGAAATCGACGAGAAATTGGCTGAAGTAGTGAAAGAACTTCTCGAATTCTTAAGATTTCATAATGGGAAAAAATCTCAATAAAAATGCCAAATCAATATTCCCATCCCTGGACAAAAGAAGAAATCGATTGGTTGAAAAACGAATATCCCTATTTAACAAAAGAAGAAGTAGTAGAATGGGGAAAAGAACACGGCAGAACTTATAAAGCAATCATCGATCAAGCATCAGCTTTTGGAGTTAAAAAAGAGAGAAAACCAAAATTTAATGATATTAATTTACAAAGAAAAATACAAGAGGCAAACCAAATTGAATCAATTAATCGTTTTGTTTCCCTTAGGAAACGAAAATTTGCCAAAATTGTAGTCGCAGGCGACAATCACTACCCATTTAATAATCCAAAAGCAGAAAAAGAATTTTTCGCGTTTTTAAAGGAAGAAAAACCAGAATATTTTGTTCACGTTGGCGATTTATTGGATTTTCACGAAATTTCTTATTTTCGAAGAGTGCCGAAAGTTCCTTATTCTTTAAAGGAAGAAATCGAAATGGGAAAAGAATTTTTTGAGAGAATTAGGAGTTTATTTCCCAAAATAACAATTTTTTATGTAGAAGGGAATCACGAATTTAGATGGAGAAAATATCTCATAGATTATGCTTTTGTTTTCTATGATTTTGTTTCTCTCAAGTTAACAGAATTGTTAAATTTGAAGAAATTGAAAATAAACTATATTCCTCTGAAACCACAAGCGAATAAATTTTCTCATAATTTTTTACAAATAGATAATTTCTACATTGGACATTTTGATAAAAATTTACAAAACGCAGGATATAGCGGGCGCTGGTTAAGAGATGCATTTTCAGCAAATATCATTACGGGACACACACATAGATTAGGATTGAGTTATAAAACTTATCTCACAGAAACAAAAATAGGAGCAGAAGTAGGATGTCTTTGTTCTTTGGAACCTACTTATTTATCAAATCCAGATTGGCAAAATGGCTGGGGATTACTTGTGAAAGAAAACGAAAAATTTAATTGCTTTTTGTATAATGCTTGACAAGATTTTTTGAATTTTCTATAATAAGAAAGAGCGTGGAAATTCTAAAACTTCCACAAGGTCAGGAGGTAATGATTAATGAATAATGAAGATTAAGGATTTAATTCCCCCTTATCTGAAATGGTTAGAGCAAAAAGGTCTAAAAGAAAAAACCATTAGAGAACACAAAAGATTTCTTTTGGGAGCGATTTCGCATTCTTTATTAATTGAGAAGAATATTGAAAAGATTACATTGGCAGATGTTGCAAGCATTATTGAAAGTGGAAGGCAGCACGGGCTTTATGGTCCACAAAGAGCAGTTTGCGTTTTTAGACAATTATTAAAATTTGCAAAGGAAATCGGAATGAAACTTCAATTTGATTGGCGGGATATTCCAGTACCAAAAGTTCCATCAAGAGAGCAACCAATATTAGAGAAAGACGAATTTGAAGCATTAATGGAAAGTTTTCCGATTTATCATTCAAACACTGGAGCAAGAAAAATGGCTTTATGTATGAGAGCATTGTGCGAAGTTTTATTTGCAACTGGAATGAGAATTAGTGAAGCGCTAACATTGAGAAGGGATCAGATAGAAGAAATCAAAAACAAAAAAGAATTAATAATCAAAGGTAAGGGGGGAGATGAAAGAAAAGTATTTTTCAGCGATAGAGCAATTTATTGGCTGGAAGAATATCTAAAGCAAAGAAATGATAATTCGCCGGCAATGTTTACGAATGCTTATGGCGAACCGCTAAAATACACGACGGCAAAATCTTATATTTTGAGATTTAGAAAGAAATTGGGATATCTGGCAAAGAAAGTTAAATTTCACACTTTTAGAAGGACTTTGGGGACTTATTTATTTGAGAAAGGTGCTAATGTAAAAGATGTTCAAATAATTTTGGGCCACAAAAGCGAAAGAACAACTTTGAGATGCTATATTAAATGGAGTGAAAGAAAAGCAAAAAATCGCTACCTAAGAATTATGGATAAAATGAAAACCTGTGGAAAACTTTGAATTTTTTCGGGATTTTGAGGGTCTTGACAAGGTCTCTTGCTTTCCTATAATGGAAGTAGGTGTGGAAGATTCAAAAATTCTATGAATGAAACACAAAAACCAAAAAAAGAACAAAGATACATAAAAATGCCAGAGACAGAATATAAAAAGTTAAAAAATTATCGCAAGCGCCTAATAATGGTGAGAGAATTGATTTCAGCCGCTATGAAATATTTAAAGCGGCTTTAGTTTTTTAAAACTTAAGAATTTTTAATACTTCACGAACCGCTCTACAAAATCTCCTCAGTGGCAAAAGAGGTAAAGGAGAGCGCCACGGCGGAACAATTTTTTGTTTTTCAAGCACAACAACCATTCTAATAT
>Ga0080004_1130506_pt1 | contig 12754 bp, 13 predicted proteins | sample WasSprMetagenome_FD_69207 | JGI IMG/M metagenome (GOLD analysis project Ga0080004, IMG submission 69207) | Sulfidic aquatic microbial communities from Washburn Spring, Yellowstone National Park, USA - WS (SPADES assembly) (version 2) | ecosystem: Environmental > Aquatic > Thermal springs > Hot... | reverse complement strand
CGCACAGCGCGTACCGCTATGCCTTCCTGGAACTGGACGGCGCGGGCACGGTGCGGCTGGGAGCCGCCCCGGGCGATGCCTACATAGACGGCGCCGCCTACCGTGACCACGAACCTCTGGATACCCAGTTAGCCTTCCGGCTGACTTACAATCCATGGGGGATGGCGCTGGAACTGGGACGGGCAGTGCTGGAGGGGGTAGGGCTACTGGCGGTAGCGGTGCTTCTGTATCTGGTGCCGGGGTATGCGCTGTTGGCATACCTCTCTCTTACCCCCTGCCGATGGGGAGAGGTCTGGCCCGCCCGGATGGCCCTGGCGGCTGGCCTCAGCCTCGCCCTCTACCCCTTGCTTTTCCTCTGGACCGACCTGGTCGGCCTGCACCTGGGGCCGCTGTATGCCTGGGGACCGGTACTTCTGGGACTGGCCGCGCTGGCCTGGCGCTACCGGCGCTGGCGGCCTCGCCAGGGGTGGGAGGCGTTGCGGGTCTGGGCCCGCTCCGATGCCCTCTGGCCCGACCTGGCCCTGGTGGTCATCCTGGCCCTGGTCTTCGGCGTGCGGCTCCTGGTGGTGCGCACGCTGGACGCCCCGATGTGGGGGGATTCCTACCAGCACGCCGTCATTGCCCAGTTACTGGTGGACAACGGCGGCTTGTTTGATTCATGGGAGCCGTATGCTGAACTACAGACTTTTACTTATCATTTTGGTTTTCACAGTGCGGTCGCAGTCTTTCACTGGCTGACCGGGATGCCCGTATATCGGGCAACGTTATGGGTTGGGCAGATTCTCAACGGGTTGGCGGTATTGACTCTCTATCCTTTGAGCATGAAAATTAGTGGCAACCGTTGGGCAGGTTCGGTGAGTGTGCTTATAGCTGGCCTGCTCTTGCCTATGCCGATGTTCTATGTGAACTGGGGACGCTACACTCAACTCGCAGGGCAAGTTATTTTACCAACTGCTGTGCTCATTACCTGGGAGTTTCTTGAAAATTCTAAGAAATCATGGGCATTGGCAGGATTGGGATGGCTGGCTATAGGGGGGCTCGCTTTGACTCATTATCGCGTGCTTATATTCTATGTGATTTTTGTTGCTGCCTGTCTTGTGCTCAATCTGCGGAAGGGAATCTGGATACAAGTACTTTCAAGAGTGAGCACATTAGGAATTGGAGCCGGGCTTCTGTTTCTCCCGTGGTTTCTGCACACCTTTGCCGGGACCATTGCTCAAAATTTTGGGAAACAACTCACAACTCTTCCCACTCACCTGTCTGACTTCGCTCGCCAATACAATGCCATTGGAGACCTCACGCGCTTTATGGCTCCTGTGGGTTGGCTGCTTTTAGTCATAGCGATTGGTTCTGGACTCTGGCAACGGCGACGTGGGGTTCTCCTTGTTTCCATCTGGTGGTTTTTGCTATTAGTTGCCACTAATCCAGATTGGCTCTATCTACCAGGTAGCGGGTCTATCAGTAACTTTGCCTTATTTATAGCTGTCTATATCCCGGCTGGAGTACTGATTGGGGATATGATTGGATGGTGGATAGCGCACCGGAGCAGCCATTTCTGGAGGGTATCATTGACCATACTGGTGATTGCATTTGGCCTATGGGGTGCTTTAAAGCGTTTAGGCGACTTGAACATCAATGCTCATGCCCTAATAACACGCCCGGACCTCCGAGCAATGGCTTGGATTCGGGAAAACACGCCTAACAGCGCCAAATTTCTGATAAACTCTTTCTTTGCCTATGGAGGAAGCGTAGTAGTAGGTTCTGATGGAGGGTGGTGGCTCCCGCTGCTGGCTGGCCGAGCAAACACCGTGCCACCCTTGAACTATGGTGCTGAAAAAGGTCCGAGACCGGATTACCGGATGTGGGTAAATGAATTGACAGCCCAGGTTCAGCAGTTCGGTATAGATTCTTCCGAAGTTTTGAAGCTGCTAAGAGATCGCGGTGTAACCCACATATACATAGGTCAACAGGGAGGCGCAGTCAACTACCAAGGGCCAAAGATATTGGACCCCGATGCGCTTTTGAAGAGTAGCCATTATCGCTTGATTTACCACCAAGATCGGGTGTGGATATTTGAGATAACACAGTAATGATAGCGACCGACCTAAAACTTTCTATGGCGACGCTGTTCAAGTGGCCAAAGGGGCCGTACGAGAACCAGGAGAACGGCGCGGGACTTTTGGCCATGCTGGAGGCGGAGGGACTGGCGAACCCAGCCCTCTAGGCGGCGAACCGAGCCTACCTGGCCCGCAACCGGCGGGGCTGGACCGCCCGCTTCCGGGTGACCGACGATGCGCTGGTCTATCAGCCGGTGTGGATAGACAACGCTTACTTCCAGTCCCTTTACACCGGCGAATCCCTGGGCACGAATGCCCGAACTCGTGTGATTGGCTGCTACCGCAAGCCTTGCCAGTGAGGTGCCCTGTCTGTGTAAATATAAACGAACTATCTACTGATTGGCTGCAAGGGGGAATTTGATGCAATTTGTATTGGCAAGAGTGGTAAGTGCGAAACCGAGGCGTGAAGTTATCTATCTCGGCATGTTGGTTTTATTGAAAGTTGTGATTCAGATACTATTGCATCAGCGTGGTTTTATCAGTGTTTCCGCTGACGAATTTGCTCGCGGTATTCGCGCTGCTCAGTGGGCTCTTCAGCCACGGCTGGATATATTTGAGACGGAAGAGGTTTGGCTGCCATTTGAAAAGTACCTGAATGGTTTGTTACTCCTCGTCTGGCCCGACGTTATGATGGCTCCACGCGCTACAGCGTTCATTGCCTCTTGTCTTCTGCTTATTGCTCTTTTCTGGTTGGTATATTACTTGTTTGGTAAGTTCTCAGTGGCAGCGCTGGCTAGCTTATTCGTCGTTTTTCAGCCGTGGTATGCCTGGTTGAGCGGTACACCAATGTTGGAAATGTATTATCTTGCTTGTTTTTTGGTTGGCTTGGTTTTTCTGGTGATATGGTTAAATGAAGAACGTCGAGGGTATTGGTTTTGGGCCGGCTGCTGCTTTATGCTAGCCAGTGGTTTCCATGCCCAAAGCTGGACTATGATAAATATAGTTAATCTCCTTACCGTAGTTGACCTATATCAGTACATTCGCCAAAAACAATATAAGCGTATCTGGCGCCTGCTCATCTTTTACTGTTTAGGCAATGCTTTTATTATTGCCTTTACCATCGTAGAATTCGCCAGAACTGGCCGTCTATTTAACTTTCTTGCTGAGCACACCAGTTATTCGAAATGGTTTTATGGCGGTTACAACGTTTCGGTCTTGGAGAAGTTTCTGTACTATCCTAAATTAGTCATTCAGAACTCAAGCGGCGTGGTCTGGGTACTTATGGCCGCAGCGCTCGCTTTTCTGTGGCGTGATCGGGATCACAGGTGGAGATTCTTTCCACTAACTGTAGCAGCACTGGTTCTCTGTTTGAACAGTGTTATAAATGTCTTTTCCGTACCAGCTACGGCTGCCCCTGGGCGTTATTCATTGTTCTATATACTGATGTTGTCGCCTTATCTGGCTTATGGTGCTTATCGCTTGGCACTGTGGGGCCAGCAATATTCATCCAGGGTAGTTACTTATGTGTTGATTATGTTGTCAGCGGGGCTGTTTTTGTATGGGGCTTGGTGGGGAATTTCTCGCCTTCTTAATTTCCCACACGGCATGTCATTAGATGCAGTTAAAACAGGGTACTACCTTAACAAGATGTTAAGCCAAAATACATCTGTTCCGTCAACATACATGGTGGAGTTAAAGTATTGGGATTTCTTGGCTGTCAAACTCACTGCTGGTCATTATGATGCAATCGTTTTTGATCGAGAGTACAATATATACAATCGTAACACGCCCTCCATTTTTGAAGGGGATATAGCAGACATTTATGCCTATATGATATTACACAAAGTGCAGTATGTTGCATTGTGTGATCCAAAGTTGAAGGCAAGGGCCCAAGTGATAGATTTTTTGTTGCCAAAGCAGAATATCGGCAACTGGACAATTTACGAATTCAAGCCGAAGCCCTAAATAACCTCGGGGTTTAAGGGCATGATTGGCCATGGCGTATAAAAAGATCTTTCTACTCTACTTGGTTGACGGTGGACAGCAGAAGCTCTGAGCTTGCTGGAGGGTACCAGGTCTGGAGATAATGTATACTATCAGTTACTCCGCATAGCGATGGTGTATTTGCTTGGGGAATAAGTTGGGACAGTGGTAGAGACGATTGAAAGCAAAGTGCGGTTAGCACAGGATGGGCAGATGATTCTGGTTTCGGTTTCGGAGGTAACGCAACGATGAAGGTGGCTCTCGTCGGGCCGGTGTACCCGTATCGGGGCGGAATTGCACATTACACAACAATGCTATATCGCGCTTTGCGAGAGCAGGGCCACGATGTGCTGATGGTCTCTTTCAAGCGGCAATACCCGCGCTGGCTTTATCCCGGTCGTAGTGATAAGGATCCAAGCAAGAAGCCGCTCATCGTTGAGGATGCAAATTACTGGATTGATTCTCTCAATCCTATTACCTGGCTGACCTCCTTCTGGCGTATTGGGGGCTACAGGCCAGATGTGCTTGTTTTGCAATGGTGGACAACATTCTGGTCGCCAGTGTGGTTTACATTCGGAATATTGAATAATCTTTTTTTGCGGTGTCCGTTGGTCTTTATTTGTCATAACGTGTTGCCTCACGAAGTGCGATGGTGGGATCCGTGGCTGGCACGAATAGTGTTGCGCTGGGGTACACGCTTTATCGTGCAATCGGAGGAAGAGCGGGAGCATCTTTTGGCATTGATGCCGAGGGCACAGGTAGCCATTGTCCCTCATCCAGTTTACGATATGTTTGCTGACCAGAGGATTCCGAAAGATGAGGCACGCAGACGTCTGGGGTTGCCGCTAAATGTTCCGGTTTTGCTTTTCTTTGGGATTGTCAGAGAGTACAAGGGATTGAAAAATGTACTGGCTGCGATGCCGGAAATCCAGGCACGGTTGGGGAAGGTCGTGCTCCTGGTGGCGGGGGAATTCTGGGAGGATAAAAAACCTTATCTTGAGATGGTTAAGCACCTGGGAATCGGAGACTCAGTGATCTTTGAGGACCGATACATCCCGAATGAAGAAATTGGGCTCTACTTTTCGGCGGCTGATGCAATTGTGGTGCCACACCGGCAAGTGACAGGAAGTGGCGCAATGCAACTGGCACGAGGGTTTGGAATGCCAATCATTACCACAGCCGTTTCTGCGTATGGGGACCATCCTAATGAGGCGATTTTTAATGTGCTTATAAACGAAATCGTGTCAAAAACCAGAGCTCAAAATAAGTATTCATCCATAGGAGATCTCTCTTTGGAAGTCACCTCTTGGCACTATCTAGCAAGTGTAGTTTGTGGAGGAAGTTTAATTTGAAGATCACTTTCTTGCTCACGCAAAGCCTTGAAAGTCCAAGTGGGCTGGGTCGCTATTGGCCACTGGCTAAAGAATTAGCTCGCCTTGGACATGAGGTAAGTATCTTAGCGTTACATCATAACCTTTTAACCCAAAATGAGCGATATTTCCTCAGGGATGGCGTGAGGATATATTATGTGGGGCAGATGCATGTTTTGAAGAAAGGGAATATTAAATTTTACTTTAGCCCAATTCGTTTGATATGGGTTGCTGCTCTTGCCACATTGCGTATCGCGGCAACTGCATTACGAATACCATCCGATGTATATCATCTTGGTAAGCCGCATCCAATGAATGGTCTTGCAGCCTTAATACTTCATTTGTTCTGGCGATGCCCTGTTTACTTAGATTGTGATGATTATGAGGCTGCATCTAATCGGTTTCAGTACAGATGGCAAAAACAAGTCGTTTCCTTTTTTGAAGACCAATTGCCTAAAATTGTTGCTGGTATTACTGTTAATACCCACTTTATTATTGAAAGATTGAATAGATTGGGATACTCGGCTAAGCGTATTGTTTATGTGCCCAATGGAGTAGATCGTCAGCGCTTTTGTGGTGTAGAAGAGATTTCAAAAGAGGTCTTACGGCGAAAAATAGGATTAGAAGGTCAAAAGATAGTAGTGTATGTTGGAAGTCTTAGTCTTGTGAATCATGCAGTAGATCTCCTACTTGAGGCTTTTGCAATCGTACAAAGAAGCGAACCTAGCGCAAAATTACTTTTGGTAGGAGGCGGCGAAGATTATAAGGCCCTTCAATACCAGGCCAGAATATTAGGGCTGGAGGGGAAAGTCTGGTTCATAGGCAGGGTTTCTCCGGAAGTGGTTCCGTTTTTTTATCGTCTGGCAGATGTCTCCGTTGATCCTGTCCGTGGCGATTTGGCTGAAATGGCGAGGTTCCCGCTTAAATTAGTTGAAAGCATCGCTGTTGGCACTCCTGTTATTACAGGTGATCTTGGTGATCGCCGGCTGATAATAAGAAATGGCGGTGGTCTATTGGTTGTTCCTGGTGATCCTACGAGCTTGGCAGAGGCAATTAAAGCTGTTTTGAGTGATTCTGTCTTGAGGCTTCGCTTATCGGCTGAAGCCCTTGCAATAAGAGAACAATATTATTGGGATAGGTTAGTCTACAAATTTTTGAAAGTTTACAATACTTGAAATAGGGCAAGTAATGAGCGGGATTTCTGAGCCCCTTGTTTATGTAATAATATTGGCTTGGAATCAAAAAGATATGACCGTAGAATGCGTGGAATCTTTTCTTGCGTCCCACTACAATAATATGCATTTAGTCGTCGTCGATAACGGCTCCACTGATGGAACTTCAGAAACTTTGGCTGGGCGATTCCCACAAATAAAAATCTTGAGATCACCAGTAAACTTAGGTATTGCAGGGGGCTATAACATAGGGATTGAATACGCAGTTGAGCATGGAGCCAAATATGTCCTCGTGGCAAATAACGATATAATTGTAGAGCAAAAAATGCTCCAATTCCTAGTTGAAGCTTTAGAGGGAATCCCTAAAGCTGGATTAGGATTGCCTAAAATATATCATTACTATGGTGACCGAAAACGCCTGTGGTGTACTGGGGCTTATTGGCGTAAATTTCCACCCAGTATAAAAATGATGGGAGTTAATGCAAAAGATTCCCCTCGTTTTTCATACATGCGGGAGGTGGAATATGCCCCTAGCTGTTGTTTGTTAATTAAACGAGAAGTGCTGGAAACAGTGGGTTACTTTGACACAGAGTACTTTTTTTATTATGATGATTGGGATTTTTCACTTCGAGTGCGAAAAGCGGGCTATTCAATATGGTTTGTACCAATGGCGAAGGTATGGCATAAGGTCTCGATGAGTACCCAAAAAAGTGAAAAGCCTGATCGTTGGTGGTATATTTGGGGAAAAAGTACTGCCCGGTATTACCTACGTCATCTAACGCCCCAAGCACTTATTTTGTTCTTGATTTGGTTTGTCATCCGTGAGTGTATCAAGTTTAAGCCCAGGCGTATTCTTCCTTTTTTGGCCGGTGTAGGTCATGAGATAGCCATAATACACTCTTGGACATTATAGGCAAAATTATGTTGATGGAAGAATGTATTCAGTGTAGTCTTTGTGGATCGTCAAATTATAAAGATTACCTAGTTCGTGGTGATTTGAATCTCTTTTTGGAAGGCAAATTCCACTTGGTCCAATGTCTAGAATGTGGGCTTGTTTATTTAAATCCGCGTCCTTCTCGCACTGAGTTACCTCTACTTTACCCAGACCATTACGATCAGTTTAATTTTGCTATACACAAACATTCGTTCTTGTCTCGTTTGGATCATGAGTATGGTCTGCGCAAACGGTGTAAGGCTGTGCTGCGCTATAAGAAGCATGGACGCTTGCTTGATGTCGGTTGTGCTACAGGGGATTTCCTTAATGCAATGCGTAGGTATCGAGGATGGGAGGTATATGGCGTGGAAATAAATAAATCGGCTAGTGAATACGCACGGCGACAGCTTGGATTGATGGTGGAGACGGGAACCTTAGAAGATGTGGATTTTCCTGAAATGTATTTTGATGTAGTTACCTTATGGCATGTTTTGGAACACATTTATGACCCAATAGATGCCTTAAAAAAAATCTATCGCTTGCTTAAACCTGATGGCATTCTTATCTTTACCACCCCCAACTTGGATAGCTTAGATGCCCGCTTGTTCGGGCCTTTCTGGATTGGTTATGACCTACCTCGGCACTTCTATGTGTTCTCGCTTCGCACGATTCGTGCATTGGCCGATAAAAGTGGGTTCCGTATACTAGATATGCGTTGCTTATATGGGAGTTACGCTGCGGCTGCTTCAAGTATCCGATTTTGGATGCGAGCAAAATACCGTAATGCTAAATGGCTCCCGCGAGTAGAACGCGTTTTGTTTTCATTATCGTTCAGAATATTGGCCGCACCATATTTTTTCATTATGGACAGGTTGAGGTTATCCAGCGCTTTGACTGTAACCTGTGTTAAAAGCTAAAAATAAAAATGGGGTAATAAAAGTGGGTTTGAAACAACAATGCGAATCACAACGGTGGGTCATTACGATAAATATCGTGTTAATATTAGCTTTAATCATATTCATAGGACGTCAATTTTTGTCTGATATGCAAAAAATACTTCAGGCTAAAATAGCTCTGAATTTTTCCGCATTATTGAAAGCATTGGGCCTTTATGGCTGCAATTTCAGCCTCTTTGTTGTTGCATGGCGTAGCATCGTTGTTCGGTTGGGTGGTCCAGCAGATTGGGGACAAAATCTATTCATTTACTCATATACTAATCTTACCAAATTTCTCCCTACACCATTCTGGTTTCTTGCAAGTCGTGTGCATTTCTACAATCAATCAGGAGTAAAGCATAAAGTAGCGCTCGCAATGACTATAATGGAAATATTGCTACATATATTAACAGGGATAGTGTTTTATACATTGATTGCCATAAACTCTAAACGTCCTATAACATTGCTTTATATACCTGCCTTAATTCTGGTATTTATAGTATTATTGCGACTGCGCTGGCTAGAGTTGCTGCATATAAACAAAGACAGGATAGAACTAAGAGTGCGCCGGAAAGATATAATTTTATGGTTCTCTCTGTATCTCTTAACGTGGGTTATAGCTGGTCCGTTCCTGTCAGCCGTAATTAATGTTTTTAATATAGAAGCACCGCCGTTAATTGATTTATGGCGTATTTGGACATTGGCCAGCTTGATTTCCTACATAGCAACATATATATTGGGCGGAATTGGCATATTGCGAGAAATTACTTTGGCTTGGTTATTAAGTAGGTTTTATTCTCCAGCAATGGCTCTTCTCATTGCGGTAGGTGTGCGGTTTATTTTAATTACAGGCGGGATATTGTATGGGCTTATAGTGTCTAGATTATTGTTTATATTACTTAGAAAAGCTAACCGGAGAGCTGAAGATGCGTAGGCTGGTAGGTTTAGTTCCCGCTGCAGGGCACGGCAAACGTGTTGCATTTTTGCCATGTAGTAAGGAGTTGTTCCCTATAGGTTTCACTCACGTAGTAGCGCAGGGTAAGTTTGAAGTTAAACCGCAAGCAGTTGGAGAGTATATTTTGGAACGTATGCGTATAGCAGGTGTGGAGCATGTTTTTATAATATTAAGCCGGGGAAAATGGGATATTATGAACTATTTTGGGGATGGCTCTAAATTTGGTCTTCAGATCGCATATCTATTTCAAGAGAATGTTTGGGGCATGCCTTACGCTTTAGATTTAGCACGCCCTTGGCTACGTGATGAAACGGTGCTGTTTGGAATGCCCGATACAATTTTTTACCCAGAGGATGCTTTTTCTAAATTGCTGATAGCGCACCAATCTCTTTCTGCTGATGTTACGTTGGGGCTTTTCCCTACAACTACGCCAGAACGTTTCGGCATGGTAGAGTTTGACAATGAATCTCTGCGGGCCTTTAAAATCATAGATAAGCCAGGTAAGACAAACCTTAAATATATGTGGGGCATTGGCTGCTGGGGGCCAGTATTTACTGAGTTTTTGCATACACAACTTCAGACACTATCCCCTCCATCTAAAGAGATAGTGCTGGGAGATATTTTCCAATTAGCCATCGAGGCTGATTTGAAAGTCCGAGTGTTACCTTTTGAAGAAGGGGAGTTTATTGATATAGGAGAGCCAGATGAGTTAGTTCGTGCAATCAAGCGATTTGCCGACCCTATTACTTGTTAGTTATGTTTTTGCGGCATCCCTATTGAGTGACTTGGTAGATTACCCTTTAGCATTATTGATGTTAGGGGTTATTTTCAGTTAGCATGTAACTGGATTAACCCTAAACCATTTAGGAGGTGTACAAATGAAGGGGCGTGTTCTTCTGTCTTGGGTGGTTTTAATAGTGTTTTTATGGGCTGGAAAAGAAATGGTGGTAGCTCAGTCCACAGGCACAAAAGCACCTGGCACGTGGGTGAGTAGTATAAACATTCAAAACATTGGCACCGAGGAGGCTACAGTGGTGCTTAATTTCTATGACGCGAGTGGTAATCCTGTTCCACCATCGCCTTATACAGTTACTCCTCCCATTCCTGCAGGAGGGTCGCGGTCATTGTATGTTCCGACGCAAATCCCAGGTTTGAGTAATGGTCAATATTCAGTAATTGTCTCGAGTAACCAGCCGTTGCAGGTGGTTGTTAACTCTTCTTCAACTAACCCATCAACTGCAGGAGCATATATGGGCATACAGGCGAGTCAGGTTGGAAAAACACTGTACTTCCCTGGTCTTTATAAGAATTACTATGGTTTCTATTCCCAAATAGTGCTACAAAATGTTGAAGAAACTGATGCTACTGTAACTATAAAATTTTACTATCAACGGACGGGGCAGGAAGCAGTGACTGTAGGACCTTTTACAATTCCTAAGACATCAAGCCGGGTTTTTGCCTTGGGAGATTTGGCTGCAGTTCCGTCTGGTAATGTAAATGGTTTATTATCAGCGGTGGTGACTTCTGATAAGAATTTGGCTGGTATAGCGAATATTTGGAGTTCAGCTTATTATGGCGAGTATAGTGACTATAATGCTTATATATCTGGTTCTACAGTTGTGTATGCGCCAGCGTTGTATAAAAATTACTATGGTTTCGTAAGTTCATTAACAGTTCAAAACCTTAGTAACGAAAACGCCGATATACGTATTACTTACTCTAATGGTGTTACAGAAACAAAGACTCTCCTGCCGTTCCAGGCTTTTGAGTACTATCAACCTGCTAATCCATTGCTACCTAGTGGCAACACTAATGGTGTATTCTCAGCTAAGATTGAATCTTTGAATGGTAAGCCTATTGTAGTGTTGGTCAATATTGAAAACAAGTCGAAAGGTTTGTTGGCTTCTTATAATGGGCCAAGTGACGCTACTACATCAACGAGTTGCCCTGTTGTGTTAAAAGCGTTTTATGGGTGGTTTAGTGCCCAGACTGTCCAGAATGTGGGGACTGAACCTACCAACATTACAATTACTTATGCTAGTGGTCAGAGCAAAACTTTTAACAATGTTCCGCCTAATGGAACAGTTAACATTATTGAATTGGCCAATGCTGGCTCAGTGCTGCCAGACGGTTCTTCTGTATCGGCAGTAATTACATCGAGCGGGCAACCTATTGTGGCTGTTGTACAGGAAAATAGTGACACTCGTTACGTGTCTACACCTGGAGACTATCTTTTAGCTTATACTTGCGTTGCCAAATAGATTGCTAATTATTGATGGATTACAAAAAGTTCATTAAAGATGCTTATGGGGTAAAGATGTCCCATAAGCATCTTTTTGGTTTACAACAAATGAAATTATTATTTTGCCATAATGCTCAATAGATAGTATCGCAGAGGTGTGCTGGAAGAATACTTTGATGTAAAAAGAAGCCACATTTAGGTTGTTTCTGTGGTGTTTTTACATGCTTTAGGAGATTAGGCAATGAAGCATTGGAAAGCTTTGAATGTGGTACTATTATTTGGAATTGGAACAATTATCTTGTCTACCTGCACAAGTGCGGGAAAAGCCGGCTTGGGACCTTCTCCCTTGTTCTCACAACCATCTATGTCTGTGATCGTTCAACTTCCAGATGATGGGCGTAGAGAGACCGCTTTCACAGCGTATCCTGTTGCTGAAGCTGAAGCTAAAAAGTGGAACAGGGATGCTTTATTGTATCAAATACCGGTCAATAGAATTATGGAGATAAACTTGGGCATCCCTTCAGGTATACCGGGGTGGTTCTTTATGTTTAAAGTGCCTAATAGCGCCGTTGAATATTACATAAAAGTCGTTAACGGGCAAATATCTGGAGTTACGGAGGCGCAGCCTATACTGCTCCAGGAATTACCATATGAATTGCTACCAATTGAAATTAGAGAATTGAGATTAGATAGCGATGATGTATTGCGATTATTTATAGAATTCGGTGGAAAACAATATATAGAGACGCATCCCTATTGGCAAATAGATTACCGTCTTGTTCACTTAAAAGGACAACCTCACCCGGTCTGGAGCTTATTTGATGTATCCAATATAAACCAACCGCCTTTATTCAATGTAGATGCAGTGACTGGAGAAATTGTAGCGGATCCCTTTTTGTCATTGGCTCATGTCCATAAGTGAGCGGAGAGGAACAAGGCGAACCATCTCCCCCTCTCATTGAGTAAAAGGCTCAAAAAATCCAAGTAGTGCTTTGTCTAATTATTCTTTTGTGGTATCATCTCTCCAGAGATTGGTAAGGAGGGATGAACCATGAGAGCGAAGAAATGGACGGTCCAACTGACCGAGGAAGAGAAGCAAACCTTGC
>Ga0080004_1130492_pt1 | contig 12760 bp, 13 predicted proteins | sample WasSprMetagenome_FD_69207 | JGI IMG/M metagenome (GOLD analysis project Ga0080004, IMG submission 69207) | Sulfidic aquatic microbial communities from Washburn Spring, Yellowstone National Park, USA - WS (SPADES assembly) (version 2) | ecosystem: Environmental > Aquatic > Thermal springs > Hot... | reverse complement strand
TGGAAAAGAAAACCATTTGGATGGGGCCGCTAGGCCTGGAAAAATCCCGCTCGATCGCCTGCACGAGATGGCTGAAGAACACGAGATTATAGGGGACGTCAGGGGTAAGGGGCTATTGATTGCGGTCGAATTTGTTAAAGATCAAAAAAGCAAAGCACCTGCGGTTGAGGAGAGAAATTCAATCATAAGGGCCGCCCTTGATCGCGGGCTGATTTTGTTCAGGGGAGGGGTCTCTTCAATTCGCATAGCGCCATCGCTGACGATAAGCGAGAAAGATTTAGAGTTAGGGTTCGATATTTTTGAAGAGGCTTTGATGGAGGTTGAAAAGAGATGATCATGTTAAAATCCCATTTCAGCGTCAACGATTCGGGGCACTTAGTAATAGGAGGTGTAGACGCCATAGAGCTTGCAAGACGTTTTGGGACGCCCCTCTATGTCGTGGACGAACAAAGGGTCAGAGAAAACTACCGTAGATTTCACAAAGCATTCGCCAGCCGTTGGGGAAAGGTTAGGGTTTTTTACGCCCTTAAAGCAAACTCAAACCTTGCGATATGTAAAATCTTGCAGGGCGAGGGCGCAGGGGCTGAGGTGAGCTCGGGAAATGAGCTTCAAAACGCCCTCAGGAGTGGTTTCAGGGGCGGGCAAATTGTCTTTAATGGAAATCATAAAACTGAGAAAGAACTTGAAATGGCTATAACCAACGAAGTCCTGATCAATGTAGACAGCTTCCAGGAGCTTGCTGTCGTTGGCAAAATTGCTTCAAAATTGGGTAAAGATGCGAGGATAGGATTTAGGGTAAATCCAGACGTTAGAGCCCCTACTCACCCCTACATAGCGACCGGTCTTAGGGAGAGCAAATTTGGATTTGAGGTTGCGAGCGGACAGGCGCTTGAGGCCTATCTCGCCGCAAAAAACATGAAAAATGTTGAGGTTGCTGGTATTCATTGTCACATAGGCTCGCAGATTTTGGAGACTGCCCCATTTGAGGAGGAAGCTGAAAAAGTGATGGAGCTAGTTGTGCAGATCAAAGAAAAACTTGGATTAGATATCGAATTAATTGATTTGGGCGGCGGCTTGGGCATCCCTTATAAACCAGACGATCGGCCTGTCTCCCCAGATCAGTTGGCGGAAAGGGTTGTACCTATAATCGAACAAGTGGTTAAAGAGAGAGGCCTTAAACCACCAACCATCGCATTCGAGCCTGGGCGATACATAATCGCGGACGCGAGCGTATTGCTGGTGAGAGCAGGCTACATCAAACAGAGAAGCGGCCTTCCCGATTGGGTCGCAGTTGATGCGGGGATGAATGCGCTTATAAGGCCCGCACTGTACGGGGCTTATCATCATATTGAGGTGGCGAACAAGATGCTTGCAAAAAACGAAAAGTTGGTAAACGTCGCTGGGCCGCTTTGCGAATCCGGAGATTTCTTGGGGAAGGAACGGATGCTGCCAAAAGTCGAACCCGGGGACATTTTGGTGGTCTTCGATGTTGGTGCATACGGTTTAGCGATGTCGAACCAACACACAGCTCAGCCTCGTCCCGCGATGGTTTTAGTGAACTCTGGTAGGGCAGAGATAATAAGGGAAAGGGAGACTTATGAGGATCTAACGCGCCTTGATAGAATACCGGAGTGGTTGAAATGAGGAAAGTTGTGGTGAAGTTTGGGGGCACGAGCGTAGGGGACGGCCAACGAATACGCTTGGCAGCAAATTCAGTTTACGAGGAGAGCAAGAGGGGGTCTCAGATTGTAGTCGTGGTCTCGGCAATGGGTCATACCACAGATGAGATCATAGAGGTGGCGAGGGTCAGCACGGGGGGAAAATTAAGCGCCGAGGAACTCGATGACATTATGGCTATGGGCGAGCGAACCAGTGCACGAATTTTTTCATCGGCGCTAAGGAGTCTTGGCGCGAATTCAATTTATGTAGACCCAAGCTGCGAGGAATGGCCAATAATCACGAATAGCAATTTCGGTCAGGCAGATATAGATCTGGCAGAGACCGAGATTAGGGTTAAGAAATATATTTTGCCGCTTCTCGCAAAAGGGGTAATCCCAGTGGTATGCGGCTTCCTTGGAGTAGAGAAGCAGGGGAGAATTACCACGATTGGGAGGGGGGGAAGCGACATCACCGCATTCGTGCTCGGCAAATGTATCAAAGCAGATGAGGTGATAATCGTGACTGACGTGGAAGGGGTCATGAGTGCGGATCCAAGAAAGGTCGAGGATGCAAAACTTTTGAGGGAGATCTCGGTTGAGGAGCTTAGGGATCTTGCGAGGTACGGGGCCCAAGTGATGCATCCGAGGGCGATGAATTATAAGGATCCTAAAATAGACGCAAAGGTTATTCACTTTAGACATGGTAATTTGCTAGCGGGGGGAACAACCATCACCGGACCTAAAGGTGAAGGAATGAGCGTTGAACTGTATGAAAAACCGCTCGCAATGCTTACAGTAGTAGGCGAGCAGATGCAGCTGACTCCAGGTGTCCTTGCTAAAGCTGTAGGGCCGCTTGCTGAGGCGAAAATAAATATTTTTGGGGTTGCGGTTGGCCCGAGATCTTTTTCCATATATGTGGCTGACAGGGATGCGCGTAGAGGGCTGAAACTTTTGCACGAGGTAGTGGCGAACAATAAAATAATGAAATCCGTCACCGTGGAAAACAACATTGCGATGATTACTGCGGAAAGCGAGAAATTTATAGAGACCCCGGGAATGGTGGCAAAGCTGACAGAGCCATTAGCTAGGGAGAAAATAAACATAATTGAGATCCTCTCAAGCAGGGCCACGATAACGTTTTTCGTGAATTGGAATGATCGCGAGCATGTTGTAAAACTGCTTAAAAAAGTTATGGAGGAGGTGAGATAATGAAATTTAAGGGAGCTCTTACGGCGATGGTTACGCCATTCTTAGAAAATGGGGAAATAGATGAGGATGGACTGCGGGAAAATGTCGAGTTTCAGATAAGGAACGGCATTCACGGCTTAGTTCCGGTGGGCACCACGGGCGAATCGGCAACTCTCTCGTATGAGGAGCACATTAAGGTAGTGGAAATAGTGGTGGATTCGGCGAGGGGAAGGGTTCCGGTAATCGCAGGTACGGGGAGCAACAGCACCAGAGAAGCAATAATGCTGACAAGAGAAGCAAAAGAGGTTGGCGCGGATGCTGCGCTTTTAATCACTCCGTACTACAACAAACCGACGCAGGCGGGACTTTACGAACACCATAAACGCGTTGCGGAGGAGGTGGACATCCCTCAAATAATTTATAATGTTCCTGGGCGAACCGGCGTGAACATTTCCCCAGAAGTTGTCGCTAAACTTGCGGACCTCAAGAACATTGTTGGAATAAAAGAGGCAAGTTGCAACATGGATCAGATCATGGGGATAATAGAGCTGACGCGCGGTAAAGAGTTTGCAGTGCTATCCGGGGAGGACTCTTGGACTTTTACCATACTGGCCCTTGGCGGCGTCGGGGTGATCTCAGTGGTATCCAACATAGTTCCCGACAAAGTGGCCAAACTTGTGGATGCTTATCTATCTGGGGACATCGAAACCTCTAGAAAACTGCACTATGGGCTGTTACCGTTGTGCAAAGCGATGTTTTTTGAGACAAACCCAGGACCTGTAAAAACCGCGATGAACATGATGGGCCTGCCGGCTGGGAAATTGAGGCTGCCGCTGGTTGAAATGCTTCCAGAAAACAGGGAAAAACTAAGAAGGGTGTTAATGCAGCAGGGTTTGATCAAATGATCAAAGTTGCCATTTGCGGGTCATGCGGGAAGATGGGCAGGCTAGTAGTTAGGGAGGTTTCAAAGCAACGTGACATGAAGGTGGTTGCAGCGATAGAGGCCCCCAACACACCTTACTTGGGGCAGGATGTGGGCGAGATCGCAGGAGTGGGGAAATTGGACGTGTTGGTGGTGGGGGCGGAGCGCCTAGAAGAGGTCCTTAAGCAGACGAAACCTGATGTGATGGTAGACTTCACCACTGCGGACGCGGCTGTCCAAAACATAAAAACTGCTGCAAAACAGGGCGTCTCCATAGTTGTGGGGACTACAGGATTCTCGCCCGCGCAAAGAGATGAGATAAGGGATGCGATCAGAGAGAGAGGGATAAGGGCTTTGATAGCCCCAAACATGTCAGTGGGCGTAAACGTGTTTTTCAAAATGGTCGAGGAGGCGGCCAAATTGCTGGGCAAAGAATACGATGTTGAAATAGTTGAAATTCACCATTCGCAAAAAATCGACTCGCCTAGCGGGACCGCTCTCAGAGCGGCAGAAATCATAGCTGAGGCGATGGGGCATGACAAGGAAGTCATAAAGTGCGGAAGAGCGGCTGGAAAACAGCCTAGGGCTAAGGGTGAGATATTTGTTCATTCGGTTAGGGCGGGAGATGTGGTTGGGGAGCACATCGTTATTTTTGCAGCCCCTGGTGAAAGAGTCGAAATTGTCCACCGCGCGCACAGCAGAGAAACCTTTGCCGCAGGGGTGATAAGGGCGATCAGGCACGTCCTCTCAATGGGAAAGCCGGGCGAGATTCAAGACATGAGGGATGTTTTGGGGTTGAGGTGAGATCATGGCGAAAATATCGGTCGGAATTTTAGGGGCAACAGGTGAGGTCGGACAAAAATTTGTGGTTAACTTGGGAAACCATCCGTGGTTTGAAGTGGGCGCTTTATACGCCTCAGAGAAGTCAGCTGGCAAAAGCTACGCAGAGGCGCTTAACTATGGCACTGAAAGCTCTAGGTGGTTTGTAAAAAAAGAGCCTGACAAAAAAATCCTTAACATGGAAGTTCTCGACGTTCGCAACGCGGCTGAAGGCGAGGTTAACTTTTTCTTTTCAGCTCTGCCGTCGGAAACGGCATTGGAAATAGAGGGAAAAATCGCGAAGGAGAAGCCTGTGGTTAGCACTGCCTCAGCTTACCGATATTTCGAGGACAGCTTTACCTATCTCCCTGGCGTAAACGAGTCTCATGCGAAGATCATTGAGGCCCAGCGGAGGAATAGAGGTTGGAGAGGGTTTGTTGTTCCCCAGCCAAATTGCACCACGATTGGCTTAACGATGTCACTTAAGCCAGTTTATGACGAGTTCGGACTGACTCGAGTAATAATGGCCTCAATGCAATCGGTGTCCGGGGCGGGCTACGATGCGGTTAGGAAGTGGATGGAGCAGAGAAGAGCGCAGGGGACGGAGCTCCCCGGTGAACTAAAAGAATTCTCGCCGAGCATTTTCGAGGGAAACGTCATCCCCTACATAAAGGGTGAGGAAGAAAAAGTAAAAAAGGAAACAGTTAAGCTTCTGGGGCAATTCAGGGGAGGTAGGATATACCCTGCTAGGTTTAAGATGGCATGCAAGTGCAACAGGGTTCCCGTCCTAGAGGGCCATACGGAATCCGTTTTTATCGAAACCAAGAAAAAATGTACCGTGGACGAGCTCAAAGGCGCTTGGAAGAGCTATCGTGGCGAGCCACAGAGAATGAAATTGCCCACCGCTCCAAGGCAGCCTATAATTGTGCTGGATGAAGTGGATAGGCCGCAGCCAAGGTTTGACTCTTATTTAGAGGGAGGGATGGCTGCAGTGATAGGTGGTGTCGAGGCAAACGTGTTCAAGAATGGCTTCCAGTACACCGTGCTTTCGCACAACACCGAACTGGGGGCGGCTAAAGGGGCGGTGCTGGCCGCGGAGTACCTCTACAAGATCGGTCTGATCAAGTGACTGACGGTGCTCGTCGCCTCCACGCATCGTATATCCTCCGTGTTTACGGGGCTTCGAAAAAATTGATAGCGGGGCGAGGAACCTCAAGGGAAGTTTGTTCGCTTCCCCTTTTGAACCTCGGACCTCCGGGTTATGAGCCCGGCGGGCATTCAGGTCGATACACGATCTCCTGGCTGCCTTAGGGGCAGAGTAGTTTCCTACCGCTGCTCTACCCCGCTACGAGAGGACCCCGCTATCATGTTTTTCTTCAGATTTTTTACATAAATGTTTTGCGCTTCTTTCTTTCTATTTGAGCTGAAGATGCGCAAACACTTTTATTAACAATAACGATGTTATGTTTATTGTGTCAAAATGAAGGTCTATCTAGATAATGGTTCAACCACCAGGGTTGCAAATGAGGTCCTAGAGACAATGCTACCCTATTTCGTTGAGGAGATCGGTCACCCCATCTTTATCTATTCGCTAGGGCAGGCCGCCGCCGACGCCGTAGAGAGGTCACAAAAAATTATTGCGAAAACTTTGAATGCGAATCAGGAAGAAATTGTTTTCACCTCCGGTGCAACTGAATCCAACGATATTGCGATCCGCGGTACGGCTTACGCGAACAAAAAAAGCGGAAATCATATAATCACGACTAAAGTTGAGAACCCGTCGGTTTTGAGGACTTGCGAAAGGCTAGAAAAAGAAGGGTTTAAGGTGGACTATTTAAACGTCGACCCTCAAGGATTCGTTAACGTTGAGCAATTGGAGGGGAAAATAAATGAAAACACAATTTTGGTGAGCGTTGCGCACGTCAACGATGAGATAGGGACAATAGAGCCGATAGAGGAAATAGGTAAAATTTTGGATGAACAAAAGCATAAAATTTACTTTCATGTTAATGCGGCCGCTTCTTACGCAAGGGTTCCTTTAGATGTGAAGCGCATGAAAATCGACCTCCTGAGCATAAGCGCGCACAAGATTCACGGACCGAAGGGGGTGGGTGCCCTTTATGTGCGCGAGGGCACGAAGATTGAGCCCATAAATTATGGTTATATATCTCTATTCCCATTAAGGCCAGGCACAGAAAATGTCCCTGGCATAGTTGGTTTTGCCAAAGCAGCTGAGTTGGCTTTTGATAATTTTGATGCCCAAGTTGAAAAAATGCGAAAGCTGAGGGACAGGCTAATGGTAGGAATAGAGGAGAGAATACCTCACGTTGTGCTTCATGGCCCAAGAGGGGAAAAGAGGAGCCCTGCTAATGTAAATTACTCTTTTAAATACGTCGAAGGCGAGTCGGTAGTGTTGCATCTGGATTTAAATGGGATCTCCGCCGCCACGGGGTCGGCGTGTTCAACCAGAAAGCTCGAGCCGAGCCATGTCTTAACCGCAATAGGCGTCAGGCCAGAGATAGCACATGGCGCCATAAGATTCACTTTAAGCAGATATAATACGGAACAGGAAATAGATTATGTTTTGGAGGTCTTACCTAAGGTCATAGATGGCCTCAGGAAAATCAGCCCTATAAAACCGGGAGAATTTTAGGTGGTGGCATGCCAGTCGATTACACTGAAAGGAGCCTGCTGAAATACACGCAGCAGGTGATAGATTTATTCAGGAATCCTAAAAATGTTGGCGAGATGGAGGACGCCACGGTGACGGCGGTGGAGGGCGACCCAAAGTGCGGCGACATGTTTAAAATGTTTTTGAAGATAGATAATGGAAAAATTACGGACGCCAAATTTTTATCATTTGGCTGCGCCGCGAACATAGCAACAGGATCCATGACCACTGAAATAGTGAAGGGATTATCTGTTGACGAGGCGGAAAAAATATCGATCAAAGACATTTCAAACAGGTTAGGCGGCCTGCCCGCGCTCAAGATGCACTGCGCTGTCCTCGCATACAAAACTCTGCGTAAAGCCATACAAAGTTACAGGGAGCTGGAGGCGAAAAAGCAGGGGAAACAGGGGCCTTAATGCTCTGGGAAAATAAAATTTTAAGTAAATTTTACGCGCCCGTATTTCACGAAAATTGTATAGTAAGCAGAGGAGTTGAGATCAAAGAGCTCTTAGATGTCAGGAAAGAGGCGATTGCTTACTTTCAGCCATGCGTCTCTGAAAAAGGAAAGCTGATGGCAGACATCGAGCTGAAGGATGAAGCGGGCAAAATTTTGGCCATAGACCCTGAAATGCTTTGCTCCCTCCTAGAAATTCATAGGAGGAGGTTTTCATCTTTGAAGTGCAGTAGAGGCTTGGGGGTGGCTAAGTTCACCCTCAAGGGAAGGGAGATAAGCGTTTTCCAGAAAGGGAAACTTAAAATTCAACGAGCCTTGGATAAGGAAGAAATCTTGAAGGTGGCGAATTCTGTTGCTAGGCTTTTCTGGGGGGCTTCTTTATGTAAAGTCTGCGGCCAGCCAGCAATTTATTGCGCGAGCGGGAGGTGCGGTAGATGCGTGGAGAGGAAAAGCGGGCAAGTGATTTATGTACAAGATCTGCCAAACCACGCCGTCATCGCTGAGGCAGTTGATAGATTAATGAAGGCATTTGATATCGTCTCCAAAATGAAGGATGAACTCGTTTTTTCTTTGGAAAGGCAAAAAGAGAGCGCAGAGGGTGGCGCTGGCGCTGCGGAGTTCGAAAGTTTTATACAGAGGGCGCAGTACCTTGCGCTGTATTTTGTTTCGGAGGCGCCGACCAAGAAGGATGGGGTTTTAGGGTTGCTTTTAATTGGGGTGGCGCGCGAAATAGCTGACCTGCGTGACACCCTCGAAAAAATGTTGGGGGCGGCGAGAAGGTTGAGTTTCTCAGGGCGATATTTTGAAGCTAACAGAATTGTGGAAGGGGTGAACTTGATTTGGGGTGTGTTCGCATACGCCTTAGATGCACTCCTGTCCGGAAACCTAGGCGCTGTGGACGAAATTAAGTTAAAGAACGATGAAATCTCCAGAGAGGTCGAGGAGATTAAAAATTATTTGGGCAAACTCGATGAGGAGAACAGAGATCTGCTTTCAGAGTTGTCAGACGGAATAGTTGGTCTGCAGAAAATTTGTTCGTCGCTTTCATCGCTGGTTTAGATATGTGAGTAAGATTTATACTTAAAAAATAACATTGTTATTGATCTGCATGAGGCCTCCATGTGAAGTGGCAACGAAGAAGGTCATTCCAACGGTCAGGGCAATTTTGGTGAGGGAACTCGTTGAACGCCACAGAATGAGCCAAGTTGAGGTTGCAAAAAAGTTAGGCATAACCCAACCTGCGGTTAGTCAATATCTCAGCATGGTGAGGGGGGCGGGGCATTCGATAAAGTCCAAGAGCTTGTTAATCAGAGAAGTTCAAAAGTTTGCTGACGAGATCGCCCAAGGCAAGCTAGACAACGACCAGCTTGTCAAAAAATATTGTTCGATTTGCGTAAGATGGGGGAAAAGACAAGATCTTGCTAGAAAAGTCACTTGTCCCTGCTGATAAATACGATGACTTAAATGCAGTTAGCAGTTTTACCCAATGCCCTCGCTAGAGAAAGCTGTGCCTTGATGAATTGGTAATCGCTATTTTTTTATCTGCACGCAAGAAAAAGAAAACAGGTGGTGAGCAATGCCCATAATTCCCGGTGAGGATGCTGAAAGAGAGGAGATTGTGCATGCTTCTAAACTTATGCTGATTTCAGCAAGAACCGCCCCGAAATCAGGGGGCGTCGATGACATATTGACTGCTATCGTAGTTGGGGAGGAAAAAGATTCGTTGGCTTTGGAAATGGAAAGAATAGCTGAGGAGAGGGGGATAAATGGGTTCAGGCGAGATGCAAAAAATGTAAGAGATTCCGACGCCGTTGTCCTCATAGGGGTGCGAGGGGCCAAGAAATTCGGTCTAGACTGCGGCGCATGCGGCTACCCAAGCTGTGAAGATTTTGAAAGGGCGGAGAAAAAAGAGGGCAGGGATTTCCTGGGCCCCACCTGCATCTTCAAGGCGCTCGATTTGGGAATTGCCCTAGGATCAGCGGTGAAGACGGCGAGCATGCTCAACGTTGACAATCGTATAATGTATAGAATAGGAGTTGCTGCAAGACGCCTAAAATTCATGCCTGAGGCGAGCGTAATAATGGGGATCCCGCTTTCCGCGAAGGGGAAAAGCATTTACTTCGACCGGAAGTGGCCATAATTTTGAAAAAATTGAATTTGGCATTATGAACGCGTGATGGGCTTATTGGGGTTGGGGGCATCGCTTCGCCAATAAAAAGGAGTGGAGCCGGGGGTCGGATTTGCACCGACGTAAAGCGGGTCTGCAGCCCACCGCCTTGCTACTAGGCTACCCCGGCAAATTTTTTATTCAAACAACTTATAACATAGTTATATAAAAAATCTGTGGTCGGCATGAAGGAAACCGTCGTGTGCTTGGTCTCTGGGGGCATAGACTCCCCCGTGGCATGCGTCCTAGCTTCTAGGATGTTCAAAGTGGTCCCCCTTCACTTTTGCATTTATCCATTTACATGTGAGGAAAACTTCTTTATAGCCATGACGGGCTTTAAAAAGCTCAAGGAAAGGATAGGATTTGAGAAGGTAGTGGTCTTCCCCTGGGGCAACATATTGGAAAAGATTTTGAAGGAGCGCAAAGGAGGTTACTCCTGTCTGGTTTGCAGGAAGAGCATGTTTAAAGCCGCCGAAATGGTCTGCGAGCGAGAGGGGGCTTCCGGAATAGTCACCGGTGAATCGCTCGGACAGAAAGCGAGCCAAACCCTGAGCAATTTGGGGGCAACAACGCGAGGGATAAAATTCCCGATCATCAGGCCCCTCCTTGGACTGGACAAAAATGAAATAGAGGAGATCTCCAAGGGCGCGAGGATTTGGCAGGAACGTCACGCTGGCTGCTGTTACGCAACACCAAAATATCCTAGGACAAGGGCGAAAGCTGAGATTGTGGATAAAATTGTAGAGAAGCTTGGGGTGCCCGGGATGATTCTTGAAAACCTCGGCAGGATCATGGAAGTAAAAACTTTTGAGGAGGATTTTGAGGGTTACCTCCTCTCTCTCGCCTGAACGATGTCCTCATAAATTCTATCGCTTCCTCATGTCTCTCGCAAAACTCTGGCTGCTCGAGCTGGGCCCTCAGGACCTCCTCTTGCCAATGCGAATTGTAGAGTCTACAAATTGGTGTGTCGCAAAAAGGGTCGCCAAAGACATGATAAAAAATCGCCTGCATTACGTAGCCCTTCATGACCTCGGTCAAGCGCTCGTCGTCGTAGTCTATAAATCTGCCCCTGAACTTTTCCTTTAAAATTTCCAGCGGAACATTTGGAAACCCGATGGCGGCGTAATGGCGCTTGAGCATGTAGTACTCCTTGGGCTTTGCCGGCGCCTCCACTATGCCAGTTGTGGAGATAATTGATGGAAAACCATAAACACTTACCCTGGCGTGGTATCTTCTGTCATTTTCGTCCCAAGTAGCGATGAGCCTGTTGGTGAATACTATGTGTATATGTTCCGTGCTTAACTCCTCTGCAGGCAATAGCTCGTGGAGAATCTCTTGTAGCTTAAAGCCATCGTACAGAATTCCGGCAGGTGATTTTTCAGGTGATAAAATCAATCTCTTTTCATATTCGATCTCGCCGAGGAGCGGATCGAAAACAAAATTGGGGTCGGTAAAATTTCTTATCCTTGTTTTTGCGAGCTTTGTCGCCAGTTGATCTACAGATCCCTCAGGTCCGATCAGCGCCTTTCTCTCATCAATGTCTATTTCCCCAAATTTTTCTTTGAGATAACGGGCTATCTCCGAAAGGTTAAGAGTCTTGGCGGATGGGTCTTCGTACAAATGGATAAATGGGATGACTTCTCCAACCCCCTCTTTGTATTTCATGGTCGCTCGCCGCAGCCCGTTTAAATACCATTTATCAGAATAGGATAATAAGGGCCATCTTAACCTTTTTCTGACATGTACAAGAAAATTTTTATTGTCGCCTTGCTTGAGCTAAAAACCCATGCAATATTCTGTGCCCCTTACATGACTTTGGACTATAAACTTCCCCCGAATTGCGAATAAAAATTGGGTGAAATCCAATCGTTTTTATAGTTCCCGCAGCTTCTGGTATGCAACTTCTGCCGCTCGCCTGCCGCTCATCAGCATTGCCCCAAAAGTCGGCCCCATCCTCGGTAAGCCGTACGCCGTTGAAACGGCCATACCTGTGACAATTAGGCCCGGATAAATTTCGCCAGTATGCTCAACAACAGCGTCCTCTGATTTCTCCACCCACATCGCTCCAAAACCAGGAGTTTTTATGAGGCCTCTTTCTTCAAGCTTTTTCACCACAACTGCATCATGTCCACTTGCGTCTATTACGATCTTCGCTTCTAAGCCGACGGGATCTACACATGTGATCTCCCGGGGCAAAGCTCGGATTGGGGTCCAGTTGACCACCACTCCGGCAACCCTCTCTCCCCGCAACACGAGGTCGTCAAAGCTTGTCATGTTCAGTATTTTTGCACCCGCTTCGCACGCTGCGGCAATCAGTTTTGAGCAAGCGTGGGGGCCGTCGGTAACGTATAGGCCCTCAGAAAATTTCTTGTATGGTATTTTGAGTTCCTCTAGGATTTTCTGCCCCGGGGCCCTGATTGTTAAAATGTTCATGAGATAACCTCCTATCCAGAAGCCCCCGCCTAAGTAGTTATTCCCCTCTACAACCAAGGTTTTTATTCCTTTTTGAGAGAGCTCCTTCGCGGCCATAAGTCCAGAGGGGCCCCCTCCTACAACGATGACGTCGCTTTCGGTGTATTCTTGGAAATATTTGGAGAACTCGCCCACTATTGCTCTGGTTATCTCCTTCTCCCCCGCCGTGGGTTCAAATCTTATCATTTTTTCCACCTTTTTTGCAATTTAGCCAAATCTTGTCTTTTATATTTATCCTCTAAGGTCAAAATTCATTTAAGGGTCAATTTTAGATTAAAGGTTCCCCTGCTTTTAAGGATATTTGATAGTTAGGGGTTTGTCGAATTAATCAAAAAACAAATAAAAAATTCCTCTTTATTCTGCGCGCGGACGCGCATAAGGGTTCTCAGGTTGTGGGCGACAACCATTA
>Ga0080004_1144990_pt1 | contig 12765 bp, 12 predicted proteins | sample WasSprMetagenome_FD_69207 | JGI IMG/M metagenome (GOLD analysis project Ga0080004, IMG submission 69207) | Sulfidic aquatic microbial communities from Washburn Spring, Yellowstone National Park, USA - WS (SPADES assembly) (version 2) | ecosystem: Environmental > Aquatic > Thermal springs > Hot... | reverse complement strand
AGAATCGATGAGAAATTTTACAGACTTTTAGAGAATCTTGCAGAGAGCAGAAGATTTAAAACGCTTAAAGAGATTCTGGAAAGAGCTAAGGATGGAGAATGTCCGATTTAGATCTTTCAATCCTCTTTTCATCGAGACTTGGATTTGGTATTGTTTCAACCGGCCCCGGTAAGCTGCTCTTTCAATCCTCTTTTCATCGAGACGTTCGATGAAGTCGTAGAGCTGGTCAATAAAGATCAATCTTTCAATCCTCTTTTCATCGAGACCGGACGGACGTGTGTACACTTATTATTTCTACGAAAAAACTTTCAATCCTCTTTTCATCGAGACGTGGGCACTAATTATAATAAGCCTAAAGGACGACAAAAACTTTCAATCCTCTTTTCATCGAGACGAAGTGGATAGCCTCATCATCCCCGCAGTAGTTATCGTCTTTCAATCCTCTTTTCATCGAGACGCGGGATTGCATCTCATTCATCACGCGGCACGGTACATTTTTAGCTTTCAATCCTCTTTTCATCGAGACATGTCCTGGTGATGCTCAGGTGATGCAGGATGTCCTGGTCTTTCAATCCTCTTTTCATCGAGACTGAGGATTTTTTGAGGCGTTACTATTCAGATAAGAGCTTTCAATCCTCTTTTCATCGAGACGAATACGACTGTCTGGCTCAAAATACTGAGGGGAATAAACTTTCAATCCTCTTTTCATCGAGACAGGACGTAGTGATAACGCCCAAGTATAAGCCGAACGGTACTTTCAATCCTCTTTTCATCGAGACTTCGGAGCGGACGTTACCAAGCTTGATGGAAGCAAAGAGACTTTCAATCCTCTTTTCATCGAGACGACACAATTGGAACGTCCAAGAAACCTGGCCCAGATGATCTTTCAATCCTCTTTTCATCGAGACGGGAACAGCTCAAAAACTACATAAAAAATTGTTCCCAGCTTTCAATCCTCTTTTCATCGAGACTTGAACTTCCATCAAACCTATATATAACAGTCAAGTACACTTTCAATCCTCTTTTCATCGAGACTCTATCTCTCGCGTTCGCTAAAATGTAAGCGAGGATCACTTTCAATCCTCTTTTCATCGAGACAGCTCTACAGTACTGTCAGGGAACTCTTAAGGCTCGCGGCTTTCAATCCTCTTTTCATCGAGACCTTTTTGGGAGACTTCTTCACATGGGAACTGGTAAAAAGCTTTCAATCCTCTTTTCATCGAGACCTTATTCTTATGCTGCCACGTTTCTGTGTCTAAAACTTTCAATCCTCTTTTCATCGAGACGCACCTAACGGTTGACTTACGGCCCTAAGCCAACCAAATTTCTTTCAATCCTCTTTTCATCGAGACACTTTAACAATAAAGCAATGGACAGGGCTGAAATAACTTTCAATCCTCTTTTCATCGAGACCTTCACCCTCTCGATCGTCCCCATCGCTAAGAGATACTGGCTTTCAATCCTCTTTTCATCGAGACTTCTCACCTCCTGCGTCTCTTCCTACCTCCGGTCATATCTTTCAATCCTCTTTTCATCGAGACTTATCCTCCGGAACATATGGAGTTAAAATATGCATTGTCGCTTTCAATCCTCTTTTCATCGAGACGAGTCTATAGGCTCAAACAAAACGAGTTGCCACTTCCTCTTTCAATCCTCTTTTCATCGAGACAGCCGTTCGGATCGTTCTTTGAGGTGAGGTGGTGATCGCTTTCAATCCTCTTTTCATCGAGACGCTCCTAGCTCGAGCCCCGCAGGTGTTTGGGAGATGAACTTTCAATCCTCTTTTCATCGAGACGTTCGTCTTAGCCCCAAGGAGGAAGTGAGAGCATGATGCTCTTTCAATCCTCTTTTCATCGAGACGTATAACAGACGTGAAATAGCGCAGAGCCGACCCAGAAGTCTTTCAATCCTCTTTTCATCGAGACATATACTCTAACAATCCATATAGTAGCTCAGGGCTCCTATTTAACCTTTTCCACGGACCCCCTCCCCTAACACACGCAACTCAGGGAAAAGTTCAAGGGTCATCTTGAGAATGTTCGAGGGAAAGTTTATATATCTTCTTTGAGTTCAGCTTCACGATAGTTTTAAGGGCGTAAATGTTCGAGAGGTATCTTATTATAGAGGAGAGATTGTAGGGATTAAGATGAGATTCTCCGCCTTCTGACATAAGGATATCGAGAGATAAAGAAAAGAAGAAGCGAAGAAATATCGAAGAAGTATATAAATTAAGGATTAGGTAGAGAATATCTTCCTGACTTCTTAGATCTCCTCAATTCATTCTGACTTCCTTTTTATCCATCTGAGGTTTTAAAGTTTAAATGTATTACATTAAATTGTTTTAATTTTTAGTGAATAATGCCATAGTACTCTTTCTCGCTCTCTTATTTAAGATCTCCAAGGTCGCGGGAGCTCCTCAGCTGGGAGTACGAGCTCTCCCTCTGCTTTCTTATTTAGGATCTCCAGAATACGTTTGTATATACGGAGCCTCCCCTCGCTACTCATGAAATCCTCGATGCCCGCGATTAGAATTCTACCATTAATACTCACACCTTGAGCTCCAGTGACCAAAAGTCCGAAGAACATTCTATTACTTTCATTTAAACAATAATTGAGTATGTCTAACAGCTTTCCAAGTTTATATACATCATTTTCTGTCTTTTCTCCTGCACTCTTCGTGACCTCCACTATTCCTACAGCTTCGTAGGAACTTGGAAAACTTAACTCGGCACAGGGAAATATGGAATTCAGTCTTTCGCCGATCAAACGATCAAAGTAGATGAGACCATCGAGTTCCTTTGTCTCATATGACCCGTCATCCCTCTTAGAGAGTATATTTTCCTTAGTTAAGCTATCGAGCTTCTCTCGAAGCTCATTTATGGATGCGCTCTCTTCTGCATAGATAGAATTTTCCCTTAGTCCTATCAACCATTTGTGACTAGTTATTACAGGAACTCCGTCCTGAGCCATATTTGAAATGACAATATATTCAAGTAATTTTCTCTCGCATGCAAGTTTCGCATATAACATTATTATTCGTTGCCTAAGGACCCCTCCAGAAAGATTTTGAGGTAAATTCAAACATCCCAGAATATATTCCTCCAATTCCTCGGGCATTTTATTTAATTTTTTGTATAGATTATTCAATTTTTTTCTGAATAACTTCGGAAAAACATGGTTTATCCATGAAATTTTATCCACACTCTCGATTATAAGAGACTTACCGAGATCTTCTAACTTACAAGAAGGAGAGGATAAAAGTCCTAACTTCCTTTTATCAATCTCTGAGTCACCGTAGTAGAGGTCCATCATCTGAGCTAACAATGCTGAAATGAGAACAAGAACCTCCTGGCATGTGCTGTAGTTATCGGTACCTTCGGAGAGCTTGATCTCAGGCCTATGTATTAACACCTTTAAATCCGTACTAGAGACCTCACATCCTCCGGGGATCTCTAAAAAGGTGTCTATACACACAATGCACTCAGATAATCTTCCACAGAATGGAAGATAACTCACTTTCTTTAGCCATTTATCGTCCCTCAATATCTCCAGAATCTCCTCAAGTTGTTCATATAGGACCCTCTTGAATCTATCTAGGATAGCCCCCTCCAAGTATTTACCCTTAGAAGCTTCAACATTTCTTCTTACTATGTAGAATAGAGAACGAAGCATAAATTCTATGAGGTCCTCTATGTAAATATTTGTAATAACATTCTCTCTCCCACCCATCACTCTCACATGCTCTAAGGGATTTCCCATATACCTCTCTATTCTCTGGCTTTTAAAGATATCTTTATCACGGCCACAAAATAGGAGCTCTAATTCCCATAGATTTCTCAAACATTTACTCTTATCCTCCGACTCTACGTAGGAAGCTTCCTGCACTTCCCACATGCCTCCAGCTATCTCCTCCTTTATGGCTTGGAATGTTCCTTCTATGATATCCCCTATGGGTTTAAGTCTGTCTGATGTATCCACAAATATTGCTCTGATACATTTTTCCAGCGGAGGGTCTGGTACTCCTATCAAGAGTGCTATTAAAGCTCTTATCGACTCTCCCACTGCCCTATGTATACTTTCATCCTCCCTCTCCCTATGGACTTCCCCCCGCCCAACTGGAGCCCTTCCTCCTCTACGTATGCCATCACGCTATTGAAGAGCTCCTCCTCCAAACTATCTAAATCGTCCACGATCATCACGAAACGGAACTCCCCACTTACTATGAGCTCCTCTGCGAAAAGCCTCTCCTCCTTGACCTTCATGCTCTTCCTATCGATAGAAGTCCTAGTCATGTACCTCAAAACGGGCTCCGACGATGGTATAGCGTCTGAAAACCTCACTTTAGCGGCAACCCCAGGGGCCCCGAAGAGCCTGCATATGGGACAAGCTAAATACTCCAAGTAGCTGGATCCCCCCTCACCCATCCTCTCCAAGAGTTCCCTCTCCTTTAAACTAATCTCATTGAGGGCATTCTTATCATCATGGCTTATCTTCCCCCTCTCCCTCTTATGAGATGCCATCAATTTTCTCCTCGGATCATCAGATCCCATAGAGCTCCCGATTACCTCAGCTATCCCTCTGAAAGCTCCCTTTATGCTAGTAGCCGGTATCACGGGCCAGTACTTGAGGCCATCCTCCGTACGTATCGGGACCTTCAGCACCTCCTGGAGGGAACCCCTCCCCTCTCCCCTGATGGAGAGAGGAGATTCGACTACGAGTTTAACGATGGTAGAGCGGGTCATCGTACCACCACCCCAAGGGCTGGATTATGTTCAACCCCAAGCAGGAGGAGCGGTCCCACCCTATCAGGGATCCGAGAGCCACTGCTGCGCTGGCATCCCCAGATAGCTCAGCTATGAAGACGCTCCCCTCCCTGGAACAGAGGAAAGAAGGCCTCGGGAGACCAGTTGGATACGCTACCGAGCGGAAGACCGTCCTGAAGCCAATCGCGAGGGGCCTTCCCGCGCTATCCTTCGGTATCTCGATCTTCCCCCTCAGCCACCCCTCATCCGCTTCGGGTATTGGGGAAGCTATGTATCCATCCTCGCGGCTCAGGGATATTGAAGCCGCTGGGGATCTCGAGTATAGGGCTATTCTCCTCCTCCCATTCCTCTCGAAGATCCATTCATCCACCTTGCCCTTCAGATCTTCTATGAGGGGTTCCATGTCCTTCTCCCATTTTACAGTGACCGATACCCTTCCAAAGCCCCTGCTTATCCCTCTCCCGATGAATAACCTCTTCTCATTCTTGATGAATTCTATGTATCTCCCCTCGCTCATATCCACGATGAGAGTGGAGAACTCGGCGCCGGGGAGGATGACCTCATAATTGTATAGCATACCCCTCTCCGCCGCCCTAAGCATCTTGTTTATGCCCACTGATGCCATCACATCGACTTCCTCTATTTCTCCCGCTTCCATCCCGATTACCGGGGATCTCACGCGTACTGTGGATCCGGGTATATCCTTCATCAGATCGCACTCACTGGAGGGGCTCCCCGAGAGGGAGAGCATCTCCTCCAAGCTAGATGCCAGACTCAACTCCCTCACTCTCTCCCTCCCCAAGGTATCCACTAGCCTCCTGGGCCTCTCCTTGCACTCGAAGATGTAAGGAGTCGGGGGCCTAGCTGTCTCACCGCCCTTCGTGGGATATGCTGGATGAACTATAAGCTTCGGATCATTTCTCTCAGCCCCTATATCTCTTACATATCCCATTCTGAATGCCCAGGAAATTATGGAGCCCCTGAGAGTGGATCCCCCTATCCTCCCGGATATCGAGGAGTAACCCGCCCTCCCGGCCCTCTCTACTAATATGGTTGGGGATTCCAGCTTGAGCTCGACCAAGCTCACGGACAAATATCCCACCTCCAATTTGAGAGAGACTTAGCTATTTCGCTCTCCTCATCGATTTCAGCAATTACATCTACTAAGGATCCCCTTCCGAAATTTCCGTATCTTATCTCATCTAGGGCCTCTAGGATCAATGTCAAATGCTTCCTATCCTCACTAAGGAGCAATATCTCCCCCTCGAAGATCGTGCAAGGCGGGATGGCCTCAACTGTCCTCAGGGATCCCTCCAATGCCTTCCCCCTACTGGCATCTATTGAAGTCCTCCCTAGGACCAGGACCCTCGCATCCACTGGCTTCAGATCCCCCACTATTATCTTGGACGAGGCCTCCGATGGAGGGCCTGGTCTTCCGAAGAGATCGCATACATCGCATACTCTCCCCATCCTCTCGTGAGCTTCAGATATTCTACTCGGCTCGATCTCACCGCATGACGCGAGGCCGAGCCTTCCAGAGGCTCTATGAGCTGCTGATCTCAGTACACCCTTGAAGGAGGAGCCCGGTATCAGGACTGAGCCACCCACTTTCACTGTGCAGATATCAGCGATCCCTAGCCTAGAGTAAGCTGATCCTATAGTGAGCATCGAGAGGTTCCTGAGCCTGACCCTTATCCTCATGCCGCACCCCCCATCAAGATCTTGCACAACCTGTTCAGATCCTCCAGTATATCGTTCATGAAGAGGGATCTCAATCCCCGATCCTCGGATTCGTAGAGGGCGAGAGCCCTCGCTAAGCTACTATATTCTCTATCAGAGAGTGAGAAGCCGAATCTACTCGGGAATGATTCAACTTTCCTTATAAATCTTCTTATCTCCTTCAATCTAGTCTCCTCTCCCCTCTTAGCTCTCTCATACTCCTCATAAGAGCGTCTCATCAGCTCCCTGTATAAGGACCTCAGCTCGCTATCTGGGGATCTGAGGGGATCTATCTCCTCACCTCCTAGCACTTTGATCAGAGCCCAGAGGGCATCTAATCCTCTCTCAGGCCTCACCTCCCTCTCAGCTCTCGGGGGGACCCTGAACGGTTTGAAGGGATCGCATCCCCCATCCCCGTAAGGACCGATTATCCAGGGCTGGCAGGAGAGATGAAGCTTCTGAAGCTCCCTCATCCTCGCTCCCGCTGTCTCCCCAGTTAGGAGACCTCCTTCCGTCACATCGAATGCTATCGCTCCCATGTAGAACGGGAACCTCCCCTTATCCTTAGCTCTGCTCAGGAGAACGCTCACAGCATCTAAAGCTGCCCATATGTTGTGAGCGGGGGGCATAGCAGCTAGGCCCACTGATAGAGTGGCTCCAGTGTAAGTGCACTCATCTATGAGGGAGTAACCCATGTTCCTGGCGAACTCCACCATCAGGATGAGGGAGAGAGGGTAAGATAGCCAGGAGGGAGCTAGGATCAGGGAGTCATCTCCTCCAATATATTGGAGGCCTAAAATCACCCTTGCCTCTTCTTTCTCCCCGCAGGAATCATGAATAGCCTTAATAGCTTCCTTAAATGCTTTCTTTAGGGATATATCTATCCTCGCGCTTCTCTCCAGAGCATCGCTCAAGTTTATTGATCTCGCCATGAAAGAGCCCATCAAGTTCCCATCCAACTTTACGACAGCTATGTTCAGGTACCTCTCCTCGCCCGGTTCCTCATCATGCCCCGCTATTAGCTCCAGGATCCATTCGCTTACATCATTCCACTCTCTCCCGAATACTTCGCGAAGCTTCTTTCCTGAGAGAGTCTCAGCCTCCTCCCACTTGTTCCTCATGTGACCCCTAGATCTGAAGAACGCGTACCTCCCCTCGCACTCTTCGCATAGGTGGAAGACCTCCTCCCCTATCCTCAAGTCCATGGTAGCCGGTCCTTTCCTACAGAAATCGCACAACATCTCTATTCCTAAGCTTATTATTCCTCTATCCTGCTTTATAGAGATTTTCTCCACTTCAAGACGCCTATCCAACTCCTCAATCATCTTCCTATAGTTGTCGATCAATTCAGTGTCCGCTATGTTGACGGATAGAGGCCCGAACCCAAGATACTCCTCGGAGAAAGCTCTCCTCAGGGGTTTTCTCGCCATATCCAGCATTTCTCTCGGGAAAAGAGCTATTACGTTCCCTCCAGCTGAGTAGAGGAAGCACTCAACGGGATATCCTGGGATCTCAGCTTGAACTGCCCTAAGGGAGTTGAACATCACGGCTAAATCCACTATATAACTCGAGGCCGAGAGGAGAGGGAGCTTCTCCGAATCCCTTATGAAATCCTGTATAGATGCTACATCGAGTTTAACGATGTGAACGCCCTCGAATCGCTCCTCCCCCTCCTCCATCCGGTACTCAGATAATGCGTATTTGACGCACTTCTCAGTGAGCTCTCTCGTTATCCCAGGTCTCCTCCTCTCCAACTCGAGCCATCTCCCCCACTCCCCCCTCACATAGTAGGTCTCGAAAGCATCCTCCTCGGATAACCCACTGAGTTCAGCGAGTTCCCCGATTATGGAAGCCCATATGAGGGAGTTCAATCTATCAGCTCCTGCTGAGAAGTGATCGGCTTCCCTCAATATCGATACTTCCCCCTTGAATCTCCCAGAGTATCCCGGGTTGTGGTGATTCTCTATTATCTCGAGCACCTCCTCGAGATCTTCGATACTCAATATACCTGAGAGGAGCTTCCTCGCTTCCCCTACACTCCTACTCACGTGATGCTCCGGATCCAACGGCTTCCCGATATCGTGAAGGAGAGATGCAATCCTTAGGATAGCCCTCTCCCTCCTCCCGAGCCCGGATCCCTTGGACCAAGCTAATGCTGAGACTGCGAGTAAGTGGACTATCAAGCTGGATATGTTGTACCCGGGCCTCGTGTCAGCTGGCGCCCTAATGAAGATGTCCTCCGAGAGATCGGAAATTCTGTCAAGCAGTTCAAATATATCGCTCATCTCCCTATGAGCGTCGCTCAGGCTCTCCATAACGTCCTTCATGCTCTTCTCATCTAGATCCCTGAAATTGTGCCTCATCACCCTGTAGGTGAGGTAGGCTTTGAATGGGGAGAGGCTCAATCCCCTAATGGGCTCCTCGAGGAGGGGGACTTTATAGAAAAGAGCTATGAGATCAGCTACGAGCTCCAGTCTCTCCTCAGATCCCCCTACTCCAGACGCTCTAATGCTCAGCTCGAGGAACCTCCTCAAGCAGTCGAGGTACTTGAGGAAATCGTCCTGCTCCGGGATCTCCACAGCGAGATAAACACCGCCCCCAGGATTCCTAACTGGAACGGTACATCCCTTGTAGAAGCTCAATCAATCACCCCCCAGAATATCTTTAACTTTGAAAACATCCTTCTTCCATCTGATCGATCTGTGAAGGTAAGTATCCTCTGCTCTCTCCTTCAACAACTCTCTCAGGGCCTCGACGGCATCGAACTCCATTTGGGGCTCGAAGTCCGGGGGTACTGCCGTCAGAGGCTCCTCCCTCCCATCCTCGATGAGATATAAGACTTGAGTCAGATCCCTCGAGGCCCTAATGACTAACCTCCTTTGCCCTGGCATCGAAATCCTCCTCCACAATATAGTTTGTGTACTTGCTCTTCGCTTCCTGAACTAGCCTCTCCCAGAGCTTCGCGGGCTCAAATGTAGCGAACCCCTCGAATGCCTCCCTCGATCGCCCCGTGAACAGCCAGGACTTCGGGGTTATCTGTATCCTCCCCATCCCCCTGTACTTACCCCTCCCGATTAAGAGGGGCTTCAGGTTCCCCATCCCTATCAGGACTAGGCCGAGTTCGTAGGGCTCCATCCCCTGGAAGAGGAGGGCTCCCTCGGACTCAGCTCCCCTCGGTATGACGACAATCCTACCTAAATCCGAGGAGATCTCGTCCTCATCCCCGAATATGAGGTTCGGGAAGTGGACCCTAGAAGCCAGACCGGGAGCTCCGAATATATCGCAAACTTTACAAACTGTCCCATATCTAAGATAATCACATGGGGGTCCCCTGTTCTCAGAGGAGCTCCTGTATATCTCTCTATGCCTCCAGCTTGGTATCTTCACATCCCCGATCACGGAGAAGCAGGATGGGACCGATCCGTTGTACCCCCTGAAGGTGAGCTCCAGCCTAGACCTCACAGTACCCTTTAGGGAGGATCCCGGTATCGCGGGCTTCCCACCTATCCTGATCACATCTAAAGCCTCCTCAACCCCTCCAATTTCCCTACCCTCCCCTTTCGCAAATCCCTCCAGCCCCTTCAGGCTGGGGCCACCGCTCCCTACGTGTACTGGATCTATAACTCTAGCTGAGAAGATGAGAGCCCCGGAGAGACCTGATAGTCTGTTCCTCTCCTTGGGCCTCTCCCTGATGACGCGTAAGCTCATATCCCACCACCCAGCCATTCATCAGCTAGGGATGCGAGAGCCCTTATGAGTGAATCAGTAGTACCATCGAAGCTCACTTCCTTATCCTCGGGATCGTACCACTTCTTCTCCTTATCAGTGAATCCCTTGAGTACATTCCCCTCTACCTTCCAATCCGTCTTATAATTCAGCTTCAGGGAGACTCTCCCGAACCCCCTCGTCTTGAACCCCCCTACTTTGATGAAACCGCTGTTTATGTCCTCGATTACTTTCGCGATCAGGCCTAGAGCGTAATTAGGGAGGTTCCTCGCGATGAGCCTGAAGCTGAAAGCACTCCCGGGCTCGACGAAGTCGACGTTGTACAACGCCCCGGATTTGACGGAACCGCTCCTCCTATCTATAGCTATCCCCGGTTTCCTCCCTATAGAGAAGCTCTCCAGAGGATATGAATCTGAGAAAAGCACTTTAGAGGAATATCCTTGTGAGCCGAATATCTGACATGCCATACACATACCCGAGAGCTTGCTTATTAGCTTATTTCTGTTCTCTTCACTGGGCCTCCTCAGGAGGAATTCCACCTCCCTGGAGAGGTTATCCCTATCCATGCAGGTATCTCCGGGACCTCCGCACACTTTCTTACCAGCTGTAGCTAGGTAAGACTCTACTCTAGACCTGAAGACTCCCTTCCACGTCGATCCTGGTATCAGAGGGATGTTCCTCTCCCCGTACTTTATCATCAGGACCGGGAGATCCGAGAGGGATACGGAAACGCTCGCCCTTCCAGCTCCGACCCTCAGAGGTTCTAATAGCTCCACGCATCCCTCTAGGATGAATGACCTTATGGAGAGGTTGCTGGCCAGCCACCAATGCGGGTTATGTTGCATCATCCCACCCCAAGAGCTTTTAGAGCCTCAGGACCAGTGTATTCCTCTGTTCTCAGCTTCCCTCCCTCTATTTTCATCTTTTTCACCTTAACAGTATCAGGGATGAGTACCATCAGCCCGTATCCGATGGATTTCCCTCCTCCTATCTGGATCCCGTCCAGGAGTTGCTTGAATAAGTAGGAGAGTAAGAAGCCTCTGGGATCCTCGGGCTTCATCTCTATATTAATTATCCTCATCCTGAAATCCCATCTAGTCTTCGGAGGGACTATTTGGACATCGAATAGCCTTCCAGGGCTCTGACCAGCCGTTATCCTATCTATAGCTACTCTCCTTATCACTTGGAGGGGAGCGTCTCCTTTAGGGAGCGAGTCGAAGAAGTGAACGTGGCTCGCGACTCCAGTGTTTCCGAAGATCCTGCATACGATACATGGGTTCTTCTCCTCCTCCCTTCTGATATCCGGGTTTGAAGTGACCTCGAATATATCGCACGCCCTCCAGAATTCCCATCCCCTCTCCTTCCCTATCTCGGGCGATGAGTTCACGAACCTCTCTGCCTCGGATCTCATTACCCCCTTCCAAGATGAGCCAGGTATGACGGGCCTCTCCCTCCCTCCGATTGGAAGCGTGATCACTGGATTATCCACGGAACCGAATTCTTGGCGTCCTCCCGATCCTATCCTTATCGGTGTCTCATTTACTATCTCTCCCTCCACTCCATACCTCACTTTGAACTTATCGAAGTCCTCGAAGCTGTAGTCACTCATCCAGTTCCCCCCAGCTTTGTTATGAGATCATCGAAACTCTTCACATCCCTCAGATCGAGCCTCCTCTTATCAGCGACCTCAAATATCCACCTAACTAAGCCCAAGAATTCCCTAGCTATCTCTTTCTTGTTCTGCCCGGGGGACTTCAATATTTCCTCTAGGTATTTGGCTATCCTATCAGCCATCCCCTGACTCAAAACCCCTCTAGCCGATTGCCTCAAGCAGAAGGCTATCGTTAGATATATGGAATCCTCATCTCCTGGTTTAGATTCCAGAACTTCTAGAATATTGTTCACAGCGGCTATCTTGGTATCCCCACGATACTTAACTACATCTAGGGCCCAATCGAGCAGATTTTTTGTCCCAAAGGGAGCGCTCATCGGAGCCCACCGCTGAGGGACGCTTGAGAAAAAATAAAAAGTTTACCTCGGAATATCGAGAGATCGAAGGCTTATGACTTTCAACTGTACTTTATCCTCTGGAAAAATTGTATAATTCAACTCTGGAGAGCGGGGGGATGTAGATTCACTGTAGCAATTTATTACAAGAAATGGGAGATTATAGATCCACCAGAAACTTGGGACCCGTAATACGTTCAAATTCGCATAGAAGCTTCACATGGCGATAAGTCTGGGTTAACTCGATGAGACCAGCGGAGAGCGGCTTCATTCTATATTTTTCACGAGGATTTTACTATCTTCCTCATTTTGGCTTTCTCCGGGAGAACTGAGTTACTCCCGATTTTGGATGCTTCCAGTCGTACTCAAATTTGAAGGGTTCGTGTGCATACCCGACGCTTCGACTGGGTAGACAGCTCAGATATATAGCATATCCCTCAGCGATCCCTGAAGCCTCTGATCATATCTCCAGCTTTAACTGACCTATCCACCTTCTCCAGGAGCTTCTCATCATATGTGATGAGAGAGGCATCGAGGGCCTCAGCGAGAG
>Ga0080004_1110642_pt1 | contig 12772 bp, 7 predicted proteins | sample WasSprMetagenome_FD_69207 | JGI IMG/M metagenome (GOLD analysis project Ga0080004, IMG submission 69207) | Sulfidic aquatic microbial communities from Washburn Spring, Yellowstone National Park, USA - WS (SPADES assembly) (version 2) | ecosystem: Environmental > Aquatic > Thermal springs > Hot... | reverse complement strand
TGGAGGGAAAGTGAAAGTAACAGCGCCTTCGATATTTACTACTTGATGAATTTGACCAGTGCGAGTTTCTGGCGGAAGCTGAAGGTTTGGAGGAAGCTGGATAACGATTTCTTCCGCTGTTTTGATGATTTTGGCGTCACTACCACATTGAATTTTGCCAAAAAAAGCGATAATGTGTACCTCGTCCCCTTTTCGTTGGATTACAACTTTACATTTTTCAGGCAGGATGCGCGGAAAAAGATTGTTAGTTGTGCACCGTATTTTTCCTTCTTCCAAAACCACTTTCACCGGATCGCTTTTTCTTTTCATCCTTCCCTCCTTATTTTTAAAAGTTTTAAAAGAGCTTTAAAATTACCCACCTCCTTTCTTTTTTGGGATATTTATATTTTGGCAAAATGAATTTTAAATGTCAATAGAAAACCTTTCTTTTTCGAAACTCTCTATGCTATCATATTAAATATCATGTGCGGAATTATTGGATATATCGGGAAAAATAATGATGTAAAAAGAGGTCTTGGGATGCTTAAAAGATTAGAGTATAGAGGCTACGACTGCCTTTCTCCGGATACCCTTATTCAATTGTCTGATGGAAGGATAAAAACTATTGAAGAGTTAGAATTAAACTCTTTGGTTTCCTCAATAAATTTTAAAAATCTCTCTTTTGCTAATGGCGAGGTTGAGTCTAAGGCGAAAAAAGTTAAAAATAAGCTTTATAGAATCCGAACCAACAATTTTGAAATAAAATGTTCCGCCGAGCATAAATTTTTCATTTATGAGAATGGGAAAATAATCGAAAAGAGAGCTTTCGAACTTAAAAAAGGAGATCTTTTGCTAGCTCAAAAAGAAATTCCAATAAAAGGTAAAATTCAAAAGTTGCCTCAAATAGAAAACCCAATTAACTATCAGTTACTTCCTCAAGCTATTAAAAAAATTCAGAGAATTAAAAAAAAGCTCAATTTTTCTTATTTATTTTTAAAGCGGAAAACCGGAGTTTCATATGTTGCTGATCATTTAAAGGGCAAAAGAGCTACCACAAAGGAAAATTGGCAAAAAATATTGTCTTTGATGGGTATCGGCGCAGACAAATTTCTAAAAAAATTTGCTAAGGAAAAAATTTGTAGTCACGCCTTCAAAAACCTCTTTAAAGGAAACTATCTTACACCAGAACTTTCCCAAGTTATTGGTTATATAATTGGAGATGGAAGTAGGATAAATTCTGCAATGGATACTAAAATAAAAATAGAAGACGATAAGGAAACTTTAAAAGAATATCAACGAATTTTTAAAAAATTGGGATTAAAGGTAAAGTTGCTAAAACATCGTCATAAAAACTGCTGGCAAATTAGAATCTATAGTGCCTCTTTTGGAAAATTATTAAATAAAATTGCCCCAGGTATTTTAGATGATAGTTTGAAAAGAGAAGTTCCAGAAATTATTCAAAAATCTCCATTAGATTGCGTAGCTGGATTTTTAAGAGGTTTCTTTGATGCAGAAGGTTCGGTAGGAGAAAGAAAAAAGGATGGAATTAATTTACAAATAGGCAATGAAAAACTTATAAGACAAATTCAACTTTTGCTCTTAAGATTTGGCATCCTTTCAAGCCTTTCCTTTTCCAAAGCCAAAAAACAAACAAGACTTTCAATTTACCTTTTTGATTCATTAAAGAAATTTCTCTCATCAATTGGTTTTTCATCTCCAAGGAAAATGGAAAGGCTCAAAAAATTAATTAAATTAAGGAAAAATCTTAAACACAAATCTCTTCCAGTTTTGAATCAATTTATTTTTTTAACCCAAATTAAAACCATAGAAATTACTTCTAGCACTCACTTAATGTATGATATTTCAGTCCCAAAAACTCAAAATTTTATTGCTAATGGTCTTTTAGTTCACAATTCCGCAGGACTAGCAGTTTTTGTTCCAGAGAAAAAAAAGATTTTCTGTTTGAAAAAAGTTGGCAAGATAACCAATTTAGAGGAAGAATTTTTAAAGTCTCCAGTTTATGGAAATCCCTTCATCATGCACACTAGATGGGCAACCCATGGGAGTGTTACTGAACAAAATGCGCATCCCCATTTTGACTGCAAGAAAGAAATTTTTTTGGTCCACAATGGGATAATCGAGAATTATAAAGAGTTGAAAGAAAAATTGATTAAGGAAGGGCACAAATTTACGAGCGAAACAGACAGTGTGGCTCCCGAAACAGGTCTTATTCTTCTTTCTCCCGAAGGGTTACTTGTTGTCAAAGAAATAGACTCTTTAGTAGATGGAGAAATTGAAAGAAAGAAAGAATTGGTAATTGAAAGAATAACAAATGATGGGAGAAAGGTAGAATATGTGCCCTTGGAAGAATGGAAAGTATTAACATGCAATCAAGAAGGGAGGTTAAGTTTTGAGAAAATAAAATGGGGAATACGAAAAGAAAGGGGCAAAAAGACACTCATAAGCATAAGATCAGCTACAGGAAGAATAACGATTACAAAGGATCATAGTATTTTTCAATACGAAAAAGGCTCGCTCAATCCAAACTTTCCTGAAGCATTGAAGAATGTAGTTAGTATTCGAAGAATTCCATCTATTGAAAAAGTTAAGGAGATAAATTTGTTAAAATTAGGCGAAAACGAAGAAGTGAACAATTCTCTTAAAGTATTTGGTTACCTTCCAATTCCTCTTTTAAAGAACTTACTCAAAGAAATACCAGAACTTAAAAAATATGCCTATATTGACAACCATCAACCCTTAGAAAAAAGAGGAAGAATATCTCTGCCGCTTGGCGAAGCCGCAAGAATAGGCATTCCACAAAAATATTTAAAATACTTCTGGATAGGGAGTAGGGGAGGTAAAACAAAATTGCCAATTTTACTTAAAATGACTTCTCTTTTTGGAAAAATAATCGGCTTCTTCCTTTCTGAAGGAAGTTGCAGGTTAAAGAAGAGCAACTATTTATCAAAAAGAAAGAAGTATTTAGCTGCAGACATTGTTTTCTGTAATAATCAAAACAAAAAAATTATTTCGGAAGTCGTTGATGCTGTTTCTAAAACTTTTCATTTTAAACCAAGCGTTGTTATTTCCAAAGAAAAAAGCGGAAAAATTACAATAAAAGTTTGTGCTTCGAGATTAGTTCTGTATCATCTCTTTCAAAATGTGCTCAAATGCGGGGAGGGGAGTGACAAAAAGAATATTCCGATTGAAATAATTAATGCTTCTAAAACAGTAAAGAAAGCACTTTTAAGAGCTTATTTTTTGGGAGACGGTTCCAAAAGACATCACCAAATTTCTACCACTAGTAAAAATATTCTTAATGGCTTAAGGCTACTTTATTGGCAATTAGGCATTCCTATTTCTTCTGGCATTAGAAGCACTACTACTCTCGGTGGGAAAACAGAATATACAATTAAATTTCATCGAATTAAATTAAGAAAGGGAAAATACCCCCTAAAAGAGATTTATGAAAAATATTTCTCGAATGGTAAATTCACTCAACGCATTCATAACGATATTAGTTATGGCAACTTTGAACTTTCGAAGACAGATCATCAAGCAAAGTACGTTTATGATCTAGAAGTAAATCCTACTCACAGTTTTGTGACAAGTGAAGGAATTGTATGTCATAATACTGAAGTGCTTTGCCATTTGATTGAGAAATATTTTAAAGGAAATTTGGAAGAAGCTGTGAGATTAGCGCTAAAGGAAGTAATTGGAGCTTATGCAATTGCTGTAATTTGTGAAAAAGATCCAGAAAAAATTGTTTTTGCAAGATACGGAAGTCCGCTTTTGATTGCTTTGGGAGAAGGCGAAAACTTTTTAGCTTCTGATGCTCCTGCAATTTTGTCTTTCACAAGAAAGGTAATTTATTTGGATGATGGAGAAATGGGATATATTACAAAGGACGATGTTAAAATTTTTGATTTGAATCAGGTTAAAAAAGAAAAAACTTCTCATTTAATTGAATGGACACTTGAGGAGGCGCAAAAAGGAGGATATGAGCATTTCATGCTAAAAGAAATTATGGAAGAGCCAGAGGCTATTGAAAATGCTTTAAGAGGAAGAGTAATAGAAAGTGATGGAAGGGCAAAGCTTGGGGGTCTTGAAAGAATTGAGGATAAAATAAAGGAGATTGAAAGATTAAAAATTATTGGCATGGGAACTGCGCTTTTGGCAGGAAAGGTTGGAGAATATATGATCGAAGAATATGCTGAGATTCCAGTTGAGGTAGAGAATGCATCAGAATTTCGTTATAAAAAATTTTTACCACAAAAAGGAGAAGCGATTTTAGCAATTTCTCAATCTGGAGAAACTGCAGATACTCTTTTTGCAATTAAAGAAGCAAAGAAAAAAGGAGCTTTAACTTTAGGAATTGTTAATGTTGTTGGATCCTCAATTGCTAGAGAAGTCGAAGCTGGAGTTTACAATCATGCTGGCCCTGAAATTTCAGTCGCTGCAACCAAATCTTTTGTTTCGCAATTAACAGTTTTGGCTTTACTGACTGTGTTTTTGGGAAGACAAAGGAATATGTCTTTGGTAATGGGAAAAAGAATTTTAGAAGAATTAAAAAAGTTACCAAATTTAGCTCGCCAAATTTTAAATCAAAAAGAAAAAATCGCTTCTTTGGCAAAAAAATACAAAGACTACAAAAACTTTTTATTTTTGGGCAGAAAATACAATTATCCAATTGCTTTGGAAGGAGCTTTAAAATTAAAAGAAATTTCTTATTTGCATGCTGAAGGATATCCAGCTGGAGAAATGAAACATGGTCCAATTGCTTTAATTGATGAGAATTTTCCAACAGTTGCAATTTGTCCTTCAGATTCAGTTTATGAAAAAATGATTTCAAATCTTGAAGAAATTAAAGCAAGAAAAGGGAAAATTTTTGCCATTGCCACAGAAGGAAATGAAGAAATTGAAAAGTTAGCTGATGATGTCTTTTTCATTCCAAAAACTTTAGAAATGCTAACTCCAATTTTATCGGTTATTCCTCTTCATTTATTTGCTTATTTTATTGCCAAAGAACTAAATCGCCCTATCGACACTCCAAGGAACCTGGCAAAATCTGTAACCGTAGAATAAAAAAGGCCCTCCAAAAGAACTTTTGGCGGAGGGCCTCCCGTTTAAGTTTTTCCCTCAGACGCTGGACGCATTTTTTCTTCATTTTGGACCTCCTTTAAAATCCTAAAGCCTGGAGAGCGGCATTAAAGTTTTCTTCCCTTCCCACAACGAATTCAAGGCGCTGATCTTTAATAAGGACAAAGAAGACTTCCTTTGGCTTTTCGTTCTCGACCAATTCGAAATAAAAAGGAGAATCTGCCAGATTTTCAGTGATTCGATCAGGAACAGGTGCCGAGGGCTTTTCCTTTAATTTTGAATAAAGGGCAGCGTTCAGCTTGGTTTTTCCTTTCTCAGCAAGGAGCCAGCGATTTGGGTTGCTTTTATCCCGGTATCCGCAAAGTATAGCTTTTACTAAGGCTTTTATTACTGCTTGGTGCGAAGGTGGAGCTCTTGCCAGGATTTCATTTACTGGAATATAAGGGATGCTTTGTTTTCTTTGTCCCTTTTCAGCCCGAGCTTTATCTCTTATTAAGAGTAAAAATTTGCGATGATCGATAGCGTCCAACGTCCCCCGAGTCTCAGGGTCCTTTTCTAAGGTGCTATACATTTTATCACCTCCTGTTTTAAAGATATTTCCAATTTTAAACCTTGTCAAGCTTTTAATTTTTGTGCTAAACTATTTTTATTAGACTTATGGAAAAAGATTTATCAATTTTAATAGGTGGAGAAGCAGGGCAAGGAACAAGATTAGCAGGAAACTTAATTGCGAATTTATTTAATAAACTTGGCTACTTTGTTTATGTTTATGAGGATTATCAATCTTTAATCAGGGGAGGGCACAATTTTTCAGAAATTAGAGTAGCTGGAGAAAAAAAAGAAGCAAGGAAAAAAGAAATCGATGTTTTAATTGCCTTTGATAAAAACACAATTTTTTTGCACCAAAAAAGATTAAAAAAAGATGGTCTTTTAATTTTTAATGCAGACAGAATAGAACAAAAAAAGGGAATTGGAATTTTTGCAGACAAAATTATCAAAGAAGAGGGCGGGATTCCCCAAATGATAAATACAGTTTTTATTTCAGCCCTATCTAAAGCTTTGGGAATTTCCTTTGAAATTTTAGAAAGTGTTTTAAAAGAAAAAATTAAAAAAGGAATTGATTTGAACTTAAAAATTGCAAAAAGAGTTTATGAAACCTTAGAAACAAAAACTAAAGTGGCAAAAATCAGACCCCTAGCCAACTCTCTTCTTTTAACAGGAAACGAAGCTTGTGCTTTGGGTATGATAAGAGCAGGGCTTGAGTTTTATTTTGCTTATCCAATGACCCCTGCTACTTCAATTTTGAATTTTTTAGCTCAAAAAGAAGAAGAGCTCAAAGTGAAAACATTTCAGCCAGAAAGCGAAATTGCAGTAATTAATATGGCAATTGGTTCAGCTTTTGCTGGGAAAAGATCAGCAGTTGGAAGTTCTGGAGGAGGATTTGCCCTGATGGTCGAAGCTTTGAGTTTAGCTGCCCAAACTGAAACCCCAATTTTAATTGTAGAATCTCAAAGAGCAGGGCCATCAACAGGAATGCCAACTTATAATTTACAAGGTGATTTAGATTTTGTTTTGGGAGCAGGTCATGGAGATGTTACAAAATTTGTCTTGCAGGCTGGTAATGCTCAAGATGCTTTATTTTTGGGAAATTTAGGATTGAATTTGGCTTGGAGATATCAAACTCCAGTGATTTTGCTTTTGGATAAAGATGTTTCAGAAAATACTTTTTCAGTTGACTCCAAAATTTTAAAAGGTTTAAAAATTGAAAAGCCAAAATTGTTTTTTGGAAAAAATTATCAAAGATATAAAATAACAAAAGATGGAATTTCGCCATTGGCTTTTCCAGGTTCAGATTTTATTGTGAAAGCAAATTCGTATGAACACGATGAATCAGGAATTACAACAGATGATGAAAAAATAGTCCAAAAAATGCAAGAAAAAAGAAAGAGAAAATTTGAAAGTATGGAAAAAGAGGTTGAAAAATTGGGAGGGATAGAAGTTTTTGGGAAAAATTCAGCAAAAGTAGCAATTTTCCCAATTGGAATTTCAAAAGGAGTAGCCATTGAATTAGCAAAAGAGTTTAATTTTAAAGTGATCTTTCCTTGGATTTTAAAACCTTTTCCAGAAAAGAAAGTAAAAGAAGAATTAAAAGGGGTTAAAAAAGTTTTCACTTTAGAAATGAACGCAACAGGGCAACTAGCAAATTATTTAAAGAGATTTGGGATTTTGGCTGAGCCAATTTTAAAATACACTGGAAGACCATTTTTCATTGATGAATTAAGAGAAAAATTCAAAAAAATATGAAATATCAAACTGAGGCAAAAATTACTTGGTGTCCTGGGTGTTCAAATTTTTTGATTTTGAGAGCATTTCAAGATGTTCTCTTTGAGCTTGAAAAAGAAGGGCAAAATCCAAAAGAAATTGTCTTTTTAACTGGAATTGGATGTCACGGAAAAATCTTTGATTATTTGAATTTAAATAGTTTTTATGCTTTGCATGGAAGATCAATTGCCACAGCTCAGGGAATAAAATTGGCAAACCCAAAACTAAAAGTAATTTGTTTTGTTGGTGATGGAGATTGCTACAACGAAGGAATTGAGCATTTAATTTTTGCTGCAAAAAGAAATTCAGATATTAAAGTTTTTGTCCACAACAATAGAAATTTTGCCTTAACTGTTTCTCAATTTACCGCAACTTCTCCAAAAGGATTTAAAGGAAGCTCGACTCCAAAAGGGTCGATTGAAGAACCCTTTAATCCTTTAGAATTGGTTTTTTCTGCTGGAGCAACTTTTGTAGCCAGGACTTTTACTGGAAATTTTGAGCATTTAAAAAAGATGATCAAAGAAGCAATTTTACATGAAGGCTTTGCTTTTTTGGAAATTTTACAACCCTGCATTACTTTTTTTGATTTAACAAATTTTTTCAAAGAAAGAGTTTACACTCTTGAAAATCAAGATTTTGAGTCAAGAGAAAAAGCTCAAGAAAAAATTAGAGAATGGGATTATAAAAATGATGGCAAAATCCCAATTGGAATTTTTTACAAAATAAAAAAACCAACTTTTGAACAAGAATTTTTTAAACCCTCTCAATCTTAGCTCCTAGTTTTTTTAATTTTTCTTCTATTTTTTCGTAACCTCGGTCAATTTGTTCAATGTTTTCAACGATTGTTTGTCCTTTTGCAATCAATCCTGCCAAAACCAAAGAAGCTCCAGACCTAATATCTGAACTATTTACTTTTGTGCCAAATAAGGGAGTTTTTCCAAAAATTAAAGCTCTGTGAGGATCTGTAATTTCAATGTCTGCCCCCATTTTTCTTAATTCATGCAAATGTTGAAATCTGTTTTCATAAAGAGTTTCGTGGATTAAACTTTTTCCTTTAGCCTGAGTTAGCAAAACGCAAGTTTGAGGTTGCAAATCAGTCGGAAACCCAGGATGGGGAAGAGTTTGAATCTTTGTTGCCTTGAAATTTTGACTTTTTTTAATAAAAATTCCTTCTTTTTGCAATTTAAATTTAACCCCAATTTCTCTCATTTTTTCCAAAAAGAAAGTCAAACTCTCAAAATTTTTTGTTTTGATTAATCCTTCACCCTGGGTGGTGGCAAAAGCAATTAGAAATGTTCCAGTTTCAATTGGATCTGGAGAGATTGAAAAGTCTCTACCCGAAAGCTCTTTTTTCCCCTCAATTCTCACTGAATGAGTTCCCAATCCTTCAATTTTTGCTCCCATTTTTTCTAAAAATTTTCCCAAATTTTGACAATGAGGTTCAGCAGCAGCTATTTCAATTTGAAATTTTCCTTCTTTTTTGGCGAAAAAGAGCATTAAATTTTCTGTGGCTGTAACCGAAAACTCCTTCAAAACTATTTTTCTTTTTTTCAATTTCTTTGGGGCTTCCAAAATATAAAAATCATTTTTTTGACTTATTTTTACCCCCAATTCTTTGAATGCTTCCAAATGAGTAGAAATTGGTCTTAATCCAATTCTATCTCCTCCAGGTCTTGGTACTTTAATTTTCGAAAATCTTGCCAAGAGAGGCCCAAAAAACAAAACTGAAATTCTCATTTTTTCAAAAAGATCAAAGGGAATTTTTTCAGGGTCAATGTTTTCAGTAAAAACCCTGATTTTTCTTTCTCCAATCCATTCAACTTTTGCCCCCATTTTCTTTAAAATTTCAATTTGATCTAAAATATCAGTAATTTTTGGTAAATTGTCTATTTCGCAATACCCTTTTGCCAAAATAGTTGCAGCTAAAATTGCCCCAGCTTCATTTTTTGATCCTGAAATCTCAACCTCACCAAAAAGAGGTTTCCCGCCTTCAATTAAAAATTTTTGATTCATATTTAAATTTTATCAAATCCAATTTTTTAATCCAAACTTTTATTAAACAGAAAAATTTGATAAAATTGAAATATTCTAGCAATTTTCCTTGCGGACGTAGCCGAATTGGTATAGGCGCAGCGCTTAGGACGCTGTGGGGTAACCCATGTGGGTTCGAGTCCCACCGTCCGCACTATAAAAATTTAAATTATGCAGATTAATCCTTTTATTTTTAGGGCTTACGATATCAGAGGAATTTTTGGAAAAGATTTAACCAAAGAAGTTTTTCAAAAGATTGGTTTTGTTATTGGGAAAAAGGGAGAAAAAATATTGGTTGGTCATGATATTAGATCGCATGGAAAGATTTTAGCTCGGGGATTAATTTCTGGATTGGAAAAAAAGAAAAGTAAAGTTTTTTATTGTGGAAAATCTTCTTTTGGTCTTTGTTTATTTTCTGGTCAAAAAATAAAGGCAAAAAAAATTTTATTTATTACAGCCTCCCATTTACCTTCTGAGTGGAACGGATTGAAACCTTTTCATGGTGATGGAGAGCCATTTTCTTCAAAAGAAATTGAAAAAATAAAAAACGATGTTTTAAAAATTGAGAAAAAAGAAATCGAATTTAAAAAGCCAAAAGCAAAAAAGATAAATTTGAAAAAAGAATATGTCTTAGATCTTTTAAAAAAATTTCCTTTATTGAAAAAAGCCAATTTAAAAATAGTTGCAGATTATGGGAATGGCTCTGTTTCTTTAGTTGGTCCTAAAATTTTTAAGGCTTTTAGTTTAAGGGCAATTAATCTTTTTTCAAAACCAGATCCAAAATTTCCCAATAGATCTCCAGAGCCAACTTTTGAAGCAACAAAAATTTTGAGAGAAAAGGTGGTAAAAGAGAAAGCAGATTTTGGAGTAGCTTTTGATGGAGATGGAGACAGGGGAGTAATTGTAGATGATAAAGGAAGATATTTGAGTGGAAATCAAATCGGAATAATTTTGGGCAAATTTCTTTTGAAAGAAGAAAAGAGAAAAAAAATTGTAAAAACAGTAGCTTGCTCAATGGCAGTTAAAGAAGAGCTTGAATCTTTGGGGGCAAAAATTGTTGAAAGTCCGGTAGGGCACAATTTTGTAGTTTCGCGTTGTAAAAAAGAAAAAGCAATTTTGGGAATTGAAGAATCAAGTCATATTGTAATGCCAAAATATTATCTTTTTGACGATGCAATCTTAATTCCTCTCAAAATCGGAGACATTTTAGTCAAAACAAAGAAAAAACTTTCAGAAATTGTTGATGAAATTAAAATCTATCCTTTTGAAGAAATTGTTTTTGATTGCGAAGATCAAAAGAAATTTTTAGTTATTGAGAAATTAAAAGAAGATTTTGCCAAAAAATATTCAGATCTTTCATTTTTGGACGGAATTAAAGTCAATTTTGATTTTGGTTGGGCCTTAATTAGAGCTTCAAACACTTCTCCAAAAATTAGGCTTTATGTTGAAGCTAAAACAAAAGAGGATTTAGAAAAAATAAAAAAGGAATTTTCAAATAATCTTTTATCATGTATTCAGCAGTCATCTTAGCTGCAGGCGAATCATCAAGATTTTGGCCCTTAAATGGAAAGCACAAATCTCTTTTTTATTTAGCTGGAAAACCAATAATTTGGTGGAATTTAAAAGGAATTAAAGATGCAGGAATAAAAGAAGTAATTATTGTTCAATCTCCAAAAAAAGATATTGAAGAAGAATTAAAAAATTTTCCAATCCAAAATTTAAAACTCAAATTTATTATTCAGCCAAAACCTCTTGGTACTGGGGATGCTCTTTGGCAAGCCAAAAAATTTTTAAAAAATAGCTTTTTTGTTTTAAACGGTGATGTGGTTTGTTCTGGTGAGATTTTAAAAGAGATATTAAAAAAAATTAAAAAAGAAAAAGGAAAATCAGTTTTAGCCGGACAAAAAACAAAAACCCCACAATTGTTTGGGATGATGAAATTAAAAAAAGATAGAATTTTAAAAATTGTTGAAAAGCCAAAAAAAGGAAAAGAGCCTTCAGATATTAAAGTTGTTGGGGTTTATTTTTTGAAAGAAAATTACTTTCATTATTATGAAAAGGTAAAAAAAGGTCCCTATGATTTTGAAGATGCTCTTTCAGAATATGTTAAAGAAAACGAAACAAAACTTGCATTAATTGAAAAACCAGAAGATAAAACTCCAGCATTTTTGAAATATCCTTGGCATCTTTTTTTGGCAAAAAAATATATTTTTGACAATTTTTTAAAAGAAAAAATCGAAGAAGGTGTTAAAATTTCAAAAAATGTGATTTTGGAGGGAAAAGTGGTAATTAAAAGAGGGACAAAAATTTTTGAAGGAGCAATTATAAAAGGACCTTGCTATATTGGAGAAAATTGCACAATTGGAAATAATAGTTTAATTAGAGATTATACAGATTTAGAAGATGAGGTTTTAATTGGAGCTTTTGCAGAGGTAAAAAATTCAATTTTTCAAAAAGAATCAAGCACCCATTCTGGCTATTTTGGTGATTCAATTTTTGACAAAGGGGTAAAAATTGGAGCTGGAACAATAACTTCAAATATAAGATTAGATAGAGGAGAAATTTTTGCTAATGTTAAAGGAGAAAAAATTTCTACAGGTTTGAAATATTTTGGGACAGTTGTTGGAGAAGGGAGCAAAATCGGAAGCAAGGTAAATATTATGCCAGGAAAGTTTATTGGAAAAAATTGTGTTATTGGTCCAAATTCAATAATTTTAAAAAATATTCCAGATAATACTCAATTTTTCCAATTTAAATAAATGATCATTTTGGGAATTGACACATCTTGCGATGAAACCTCAGTAGCTATTTTGAAAATAGCTAATTTTAAATTAAAAATCCTTTCAAACATTATTTCCTCTCAGGCAAAACTTCATTCAAAATATGGAGGAGTTTGGCCCTCTTTGGCAAAAAGAGAGCACAAAAAAAATTTACCCATTGTTTTTGAGAAAGCTCTAAAAGAAGCAAAAATAAAAATTTCAGATATTGATATTTTTGGAATCACTGTAGGGCCAGGTTTAGAACCTTGTTTGTGGGAGGGAATAAATTTTTTAAAAAGCATAACAAAAGAGAAAATTTTTCCTGTAAATCACATTAAAGCTCACATTTTTTCAAGTTTTTTAGATGAAAATTTTGAGCTTTTATTTAAAAAAAATTTTATTTTCCCAGCAATTTCTTTAGTAGTTTCAGGTGGTCACACTCAATTAATTTTAGTAGAAAAATTGAATAAATTTTTGCTTTTGGGAGAAACAAGAGATGATGCAGCCGGGGAGTGTTTGGATAAGGTGGCAAGGCTTTTGGGATTGGGCTATCCTGGAGGACCAGCTATTGAAAAATTAGC
>Ga0080004_1130422_pt1 | contig 12776 bp, 10 predicted proteins | sample WasSprMetagenome_FD_69207 | JGI IMG/M metagenome (GOLD analysis project Ga0080004, IMG submission 69207) | Sulfidic aquatic microbial communities from Washburn Spring, Yellowstone National Park, USA - WS (SPADES assembly) (version 2) | ecosystem: Environmental > Aquatic > Thermal springs > Hot... | reverse complement strand
TCCTTAGAATGGCAACCCCGAGAGCCAGAGTTTCGATAGCCCTTATGGCCTTCAGCGGTTTAAGACCCCAAACCCTTGGAAACTATGATGGAACCGACGGCGTAAGGCTTGGAGACTTTCCAGAGGCTGAAATTCGCCCGGACGGCGTGGAATTCAGAAAGACGCCCACAATGCTCATCGTACGTAAAAGCCTGAGCAAGACTAGACACCAGTACTTCACCTTCGTCCCACAGCAAACTATAACCTACATTCAGGAGTATTTGGAGGAGAGGGTTAAGCAGGGCGAAAGGCTCTGCAAGGACTCTCCGCTGCTAGTTTTTGATCCAAGAGGCGTTAAAAAGAACAGTTTCCTGAGGACAACTCTTGTGACAAGGGATGTCAAAGAAGCTATTCGGCGGGCTGGTTTCAGCTGGAGGCCCTATGTTCTGCGGGCCTACTGCGATACAAACATGATAATAGCTGAGTCTAAAGGCAAGATCAGCCATCCTTATCTGCAGTTTATTATGGGGCATAAGGGCGATATAGAGGCCAGATACAGCACTAACAAGGGCGTTCTGCCACCTGACATGGTTGAGGACATGCGCAAAGCCTACAAAGAGTGTGAGCCTTTCCTGTTGACTTCAGCAGCATCCCTTGAGCACAGCGACATCGTCAAGCAGGCTAAGATTGAGGCCCTTAAAAGCCTGGCTAAAAGCCTGCTGGGCATAGAGCTTTTAGACGTGAAAATAGCCAAGGAAAAGGAGCTTGGAAGGGAGTTAACAGCCGACGAAACCATACAACTTTTCGAGGAAGAACTCAAAAAGCTTAGAGAGGGAAAACACAACCCCCAACGAATAATACGCGAGGAAGAGCTTGAAAAATACCTGGCTGAGGGATGGCAGTTCGTAAGCACGCTACCATCCAGAAAAATCCTAATAAAAAAAGGCTGAACGCTAACCTTTATATACAAACAAGCGAAAAATATTCTTGATAAGCGTTGAAGGGCGATTTTCTAGGCGTCTCAATTCTTCCCAATCCTGTAAAAACGTTATTTGCTGCAATCTACTTTGTCGAGGCCTCCCTGCTAATTTACGGTTTAGCAATAAGATTTCCAATCGAATACAACGTTTTGTTTGCCGCAGCTTTTCTGGTTTATGCTTTAGCCCATCGAATGTGGGTTCAGATGCCAATTAAACGCGAACAGGCTGATGGGCAGATCTCTGAGCTGCTTGAACAAGCCCTAGAAAGGCTGAAAGACCTCACTGGGCTAGGCCGGGAATTGAAGGTTGTTTGGAAACCGGGACACAGCAAACTAGCCGGAGAAGTTATTGGAAAAACAATTTATATTTACGTTGATGAGCCAGACGAGGCTATTGAAACCCTCGCCCACGAGTTTGTAGAGTATATTGTAACAAGGCCGCAAAAACCGCTCTTACGCTTCATAAATGCCTTATCGTTGTTGGTGAGGGAGCAAGCCTACCGGGAAACGGATAAAATTGCAGAAGCATTATCAAAAATGCTAATAGACAAAATCAGGAGTGAATGGGACGAAAATTAGGTAAGCATGCTTACCCGCCCACACATACCCTTCCTAACTAATCCTCTCTTTTTTAAACCTCATGGAAAGTAAGCTTGCTTACTAACTCCGCAACTTTCCACCTACACACGCAACAATGTCTTCATCCAGAACTGATTTTACACTTCACTCCTCCTAAGCCGCAAAACAACCCAAACAGCCCTTACATCTTCCTGAAACACTATTAAAGCGCCCTCCATCCAACGAAACCAAAAAGCAAAGCATCCATGCTTTTCAAAAATTAGAACTCTCAACTAAACGCTGACACCAACCAAAATGAACATTAAAGCACAAAGGCAAAACACGCTAAACTTCTGGAGGGGCGCACCAGCGTATGGGCGTAAACGCGCTTACGCGCCAAAACTTCCACTTTTACCCTAAGAGTGGAAGTTTTTCGATCGTTTCATGCGAATTACGGCTGAAAAAGGCTCAAAATAAGCTCATTTAAGATGCATGAAATAAAAGTGGAAGCTTTTCAGCGGTCTCAACTAGCACTTCAACTTATACCTTATACCTAAATGCGCAACGCTAAATCTACTTGTCTTGGTGTCATATTACATTTAGCCGCAATTTCTCTAATATCTTTCAAGTACCTTACATATTCTTCTGGTTTGAAGTCGCCACTTTTTCTTTGCTCGTTGTAAAGCGCCTTCCACGCATATATGTCAATTACTCCGTACTTATTTGGGTTGTAAAAAGTTAAAATGGCTGAAGCTACAGCAACCCCAACTTCTGGTAGTTCTTTTTTTAACTTTTCAATAGCTTCCTTAATTCGGTCTTGATCTGCAAGTTTAAAAGCTTCACTTGTAATCTTTTTTAGGTCTTCTATTTCTATCCTTCCAATCTTTCCCCATTTACTTCCCATTTTCCCTCTTGCACTCCTAGGTAGCTTCCATGCCACTATGTAAAAAAGTTCATGAGGACCAAGATATCCTCGACGTCTAATATCTTCCCCAATAATGCGAATATCCTCATCTTCTCCATATATGTCATATATTTTTTTCAAAGCATCTTTCAAGTTTTCACATTGTATACGCATATCCTAGATAATGAAGAAGTTATATAATAAATTTAACTATGCAAAAGCGCCTATTCTGCTGAGGGTTTTTCTTGGGACTCGAAAGGATAAAGAGGAGGGAGAAGCACAATATCCATATTCACTTGCATAGAATATTCTATTGAAAGGATAAATACACAGGAAAATCTCAAATCTAAACTAAAAAACTAATGTTGTTTGATAGTGAATTTGGGTATGCATTAAAAAGCCAAAAATCTCATATAAATCCCATCAATGATAAAATTATGGATGGCTTTGACCACTCAAGATCTTTATGAAATTCTAAAACGATACGAGTTCAACAAAACAGAACCTGAAACCTTGCAAGAATTGGTTAAGAGCGCGTTAAAGAAGGGGGATATCGTTAAAGAAAGAATGGGTAAACTAAAAGCATTGGTTGAAACTGTTCAAAATATTTTGAAGCGCGAAAACCTCCTTCTAGAAGTGAGTGTAGATCAGAATGAGTGCTTGTTTTACGGTGATTTATGTGCAGTCGGTATCGATGGAAGTTTTCAGTGTGTCGGAGGGATTGGTGGCATTTGGTATACGCCTATAAGCTGCGCCCGTGTCGTTTTTCCAAACGGATTTAGAAATCCTCCACAAGTATCGGTTACTGCTGGAATAGAAGATATTGACCAACATAAGTATCCAAATGTGGAGGCTGAAGCTTCCGTTAGGATGCTCACAGTTGAAACGAAAGCATTAAGTGAGTGGGCTTCTAGAACGGGTGAACGTAAGAGTGTTGTTTTTATTGATGGACCAATAGTGGATCCGCCTTATTATGCTGAAAAAGAATACGTAAAATATAGATGCGAAGTAATTTCAAAATGCCTAGATAAAGACATATTAATAATTGGATGTGTGAAACGAGTATTAGGTAAACCTTTCATTAATTATGTTACAGCTAAATTGCTAAAGGATAAGGATGAAAAAAGCCGTTTAAATCAATTCACCTCAGATATACATCTTATAAGTTATGTTTTCACCAAGGAATATTTTTCCGGAGCCGAAGGGATTTTGGTAACCTTCCCAGTTGACATTAGCGAGGAAGATGAGGTCCATAAGGCTTATTTAAAAAATGGAATAAGGGTGTTTTCATTTTTCATGCAAAAAGATGTCTATTCGAGACCGATAAGACTGGACATTCCTCGAAAGCTCGATTCAAATATTGATATAAAAACATTAATGCTTGAAGCTGTCAATGCGACTTTTGCATGGTCTTATCCGGGACATGATATCCCATTACCCGTTGTATTAGCACATAATAAATGTGCCGTAAGGAAAGGTTGCGCGGAAGTTTTGTATGATGAGATACTTACACGCTCAACAAGTCCTGATCCCTTCGATAATGTTGTAGGAATGAAATTAAGGTGAGTACATATATGGGTGAAAGAAAACCTGTTGGAGTTGTTTTGTCTGGTGCATCTACCCAATCTGCGGTGTGTCAAGTGTATGAGCATGCCGAAAGAGGGAAACTTAGAGAAGGTATATTCCTTCAGATTGAAAGTCAAGGGAAGAGGAAAATTCTTGGAAGAGTTGCAAGTATCATACCGCAAAACGAGTTCTATCTGCCTGGGGATGCATGGACAGAAGCTAGAAGAAAACAATGGCAGGTTCCGACAAACTTAGCAAGACAATACGAACTTTTTGAAATGGAACTCCTCGGCGAACTTCCTGGATTAAAGGAAATATCAATTCCACCCTATGCTGGCGACAATGTCTTTGAAATAGATGTTTCTAAAGCCCCTGAGGAAATTTTTGGAGTGAAAAATCCCTCTCCCGGCGTAATATGGTACGGCTCTCTGTTAGGCTATAGAGACGCACCCATCCCCCTCACGATCGAAGGGATACCAATGCACTGCGCTGTTTTCGGAGTTACTGGAAGTGGAAAGTCATACGACGTGGGTGCTTTAATAGAGAAACTCGTACGCATTTACTCGGAGGAAAACATTCAGCTGTCAATTCCAATGCTGATTATCGATGCTAATGCCGATTATATAGATTACTTCAAATATAGTCAAGAAAAGGGCAGCCTAGGAGCATGTCCAACAGTTATAAGGTTTGTATTCCCAAATTCGCCGGAACTAAAAACATATCCAAAAAATACTCGACCAATAGCAATCAATCTAAATAATCTCACGCTACGTGATTTAGCAGAGTTAATAGTCCAATACTATAGTGGTGGAGAAAAGAACGAGCTTCAAGTGGCAGGTATCGAAACGCTAATACAGACGATGGAGGCGAGGGGCGATATAACTCACGAAAATTATCAGCAAATCTTTTTAGATGAAGATACATTTCATACGGCATTACGACGTCTTGACGAATTGAGGAAATCAGATGCGATCCATTCTGCAACGGCTGCAGCCATATATCGAGGGTTGAACAAGTTCCGTGAAATTGAAAACCGCTTTAATATTTTGTCAGAGACTCCCAGAATAGAGGGTGATTTTATAGATAACCTTACCGATAAGCGCTTTATAGCTATATTAGATTTCTCCGCTGATGCGGCTCCAGGTGTTCCATTATCCTTGAAACAATTAATAATTGCTTACATTTCTTCAATACTTTTTCAAAAGTTCACTGATTACAAAGTCAAACGTGAAGAACGTTATATGCTTTTCATAATAGAAGAGGCACAAAACTATTGCCCGAATTTGGCTGTCTATAATGTTGGGTATAGTCTTGCTAAAGAAAAACTTTCATTAATTTCCACTCAAGGTAGAAAATTCGGCTTGAGCTTATGTTTGATATCACAACGCCCATCATTTATTGATCCCATAGTCCTATCTATGTGTAATACATTTTTCGTTCATCGCATATCTCCTGAAGATGTGGCATTCGTTAAGAAAGTTTGTGGTGGATTACCCAAAGATCTTGAGCTAAGACTCACTAGACTCGAGCGCGGAGAAGTTATAGTTACTGGGCAAATGAGCTTAGTTCCCTTCCCCGTTGTTATTAATGTACCTGAACGTGAAGTTCCTCACACCTACGGGAAGACAGACGTCTTAAGTGCGCTAAGGAGGCTAGCAAAATGAGTGAATATACGTCCAAATATGTTAGACCGCCGCCAACACATCCGGTTCCATTCGCTGGTTTTAGGTTTGCAAAAATTCTAAGCAGAGAACCTGTGGAGCTTAGGCTTAAGCAGGTCTTGAAGAAGTCAAGAGAGGCTACTGCACTAACGGTCACAATAATCAAGGCAGAGTGGGGTGAGGGAAAAACAGACGCGTATGAGAGATACATAAAACCAGAAGTTGAATCTAATGGGGATATTGCATATTTAGTTTCTACATCCACAATCATAAACAAACTATCTAAAGCTAACGTATTACTTCCCACGAATCCCCCGGAGAGCGTAACGCTCCTTTCGATAATATTTTACAGCATCAAGGACGAGCTAAAATCCAGAAACGAAGATTTCTCGCTGTTTCCAGACGAGTCAATATTTAAAGACCCATACCTTTACATTGAAAAAACTTTGCGAAATCACCTAACAGCGAAAACCAAGAAAAAGTTATACATATTTATAGACGAATTCGAAGAGATACTCATCCACCCACCCGAGGTTCAAAAGAAGTTCTTGTCAGGTCTAAAGGAGTTAATCAATGGACAATTAAAAATTATTCACACAGATGGGGAATTTCAAGGCTCTATTCATTTCTTTATTGCTTGCACCCCATATGCGTATAATCGTTTAAAGGAAGATGTAGAATTAAAGGAAATTTTTGGATCAATTTCATCAAGAATCGGGACAAATATTATTGATTTGCCACAAATAAGCAGAAAAGAAGCTGTCCAGTTTCTTATCGATATCTTAAAATACTGCTATGATGGGAAACTCCCAAAACCATTGCCAATTAAAAGCACGGGAATCCTTTATGGTGTATCAACAATATCCCAAAGGAATTTAAGACCTATGATTCAGTTTATTGGGGAACTTCTAAACGCTGCCTCTACAGATGACAAGTTAGCAGTTATCGACTACCAGATCTTTATAAATACAATGCGAGGACGCGAGATTAGCGTTTTTGGAGAAACGACTTCATGTATAGATGATGATTTACTAACAAAAATCGAGAGGGCGCTATTAAATAACAGAAGCTATGGAGCTAAATGTCTTGAGCTTTTCAAACTATTGGCAGGTGAACTTAAACCGTTTTCATTGGAGGAAATCGAAAAGAGATTAGGATTGGATTGTGGTCAAATTCACAACTTGGTAGAAATTATAAACCAAGAATTGAGCAAAATAGGAATTTCTAAAGCAGTATCAAGACTTGTACCATTGAAGGAAGGAAAAATGGTAGATGAAGTTATTGATTCTCTGAAATCCGACGAAAGATCAATTCTCCTTATACACAATAAATTACCTTTAAACAAGTTCGAGGATGAGTTTGTTTACTATGAGATCAATGAAAGTGGCAATCTTAAATCTTCATTTGTTATCCCGAGAGAAGACGATGAGATTTTGAAGTCGTTCGAGGTTTTTGAAGATGTAAAAATCGATGAAGAGGATGTTAAATTTTTAAAACATAAACTAGAGAAGTATTTAGAGCCTGTCGCGAAAGAAACCAGATTTATGTTATCCAAAGAACTTTCTCTTCAATTGTTCCCATCGCCGGTCATATCTCAAATAGACTTTATCGAAGATAGACAAAAGCGTATGGTGTTGTGGCGTGAAGCTATCAAAAATTTTGCGGACATGGGCAAGGACCTAAGAGAAGGATTTATCGAAGTAGTGAACAGCACTGAAGAATTCAATATCTCTGGTGTTCCAAACAATTATAGATTGAAATGCTACTTGCAGCCGGGACTTGAAACTATAATCAGCTTAGCGATTTACGCATCAACAATGGGCATTAATATGAACGATATCAATAATATAAAAGAGCTTTTGCGAAAGGAAAAAGTTGATCTATTGCTGGTTGTATATGTAGGAAGCATCGACGAAGATGCAAGTTATGAATTGGCAAACATAACGAGAGCACTTCCTATACAACTGAAAACGATTCGAGCACAACAATTAATTGCCTTATCACTCGCTCGTAATCGGGGTATCAAAATTAACGATAAGCAATTGAAAGTGAAACTAGAATCAATATATCACGAGGTAGGTTTTCCTAGATCGTTTAGTAATTGGGTGGAACGTTGTAAAAATCAAGGAATTTTATTAACTGATTTGATAAAGCCATCAGGTGAAAAAGACAAGACATTAGCCGATGCAATGGTCTATTATATCGAAAAAATCGGGAGTCCACTAACACTTGAAAGCATATACGATAATGTGGAACGATTGAGAAGCTTTACACTATACGGAACTAAAGCACCTTTCTGTCCTATCGACATAGAGAAGCCAGAAGATTTGTCGATTTATCACAAAGATCTGGTGGTTAATGGCTTTATCAAAGAGAACGAAGATGGAAGTATAGAAATTCTAATAAGCCCTCCAGAAAAAAGAATACTCGAATTAGTTAATCAAGGTGTGAAAACGATAAATGAAATCAAACATAACTTCATAATCCTCGCGCAAAACAAAGAATTAATTGAGCAAGTTTATTTGCCCGTACTCGAAAGTAAAGGGTTGATAACTATCGAAAAGGACTTCGTTGAGCTGGTGAATCTTAAAGAATTCGAACAGAAAACAGTAAAAGAGATACAAGCATATCACCGGAAAATAGAAGAACTAAAGAATCAATGCTGGGATTACTCACATATTTGCATAAGCAAGGAGAGAGAAAGTAGGATTATAATGCTCGAAGATTTTGATAGTTTTTTGAAACAATTATGGTCACAGTGTGAAAGTGTAAATATAAAATACAGCGAGGAACTGAAAGCTAGACTCTTTTGCTTAATTAACGCTTTGCTAAAGTATTTTAATGAAAACTTGTACACAACAGTAAAAGAGGCTTTTAATAGAGGCAGAGCAATAATTCAAGAAATCAATCAAACCTTTAAAGATACTGAATCAATCTTATGTAGGATACTCGAAGAATACAACAGATATTCTGAAAAGAAATACCTATTAGATGATTTTGATGAATATAACGTCCTTCAAGGACTAAGAAGTGAGGTTGAAAAGAAATTAAACAAAATTTACACTCGAGAAGAGATCAAGGATGGGGTTGACTACATAGAAAATACTATCTATAGAGTGAAAGGGAGATTTGAGGGCTACCCGAAGTATTTTTATTTTAAGAAGCCCCCTGAACAAGCAAGCTACTTTAACTACAAAGTTTACGATATTGAACAAAATATATTAAAACGAGTAAAATCAAAATGTGCGGAAATTAGAGATAAGGCTGATAAAATTTTTGAATGTATCAACGATTGTTCTGAACTCTACAGTGATATAAGTGCAGAGCTGTCTAAGTATGCTATTTCCGATCATTATAAACTATCTAAAGCAGTTTTTAATTCGCTAAAAAATTACCAATCAATTCCTATGAAGACTTCACCACTTGCAATCCTATCATTGGAAGACGTAAATTCATTCTTTGAGAGTTTATACAGAACTCTAAAAGATTATTCTTCAAAAGTTAAAGTCAGCTTAAATATAATCAACAATTTGATTAACAACGAAAAAAGTCTAATCTTCGCTAAAAATGAAATAATAGCTAAAGCAGAAAATCTAAAAATATTCTTTGAAGGGTGCGAATTACAAGTTATTAAAATAGCAAATGTTCTTTCTAAACTTGCAGATGTTGAAAAAGAATATGAATCACTATGTGTTAGTGGACAATATCTGAGCGAGAAGGTTAAAGCAATAGATGATTTCAATAATGTAACCCAAAATATTTTGGCTAAACTTTCAGAACTAAAGTTATCATTAAGTAGCTTGGATGATGAGTTAAAAGGTATTTGTCAAGAGAGAATTAATCACATAAAAGCGTATGAATCTAATATTACAAAAATGTTGGATGTTTTAAAGGAAGCTGGTGAAGATGCCACAGTACTCAAAAACACCTTTAAACAAATAGCAGAAGATGCTACTGGGTATCTAAACAGTTTATTAGTAGGTATGAGTGTAAAAGTGAAATGGAGTGAGATAGAGAAAGATCTGTCAGACCTAAAGAAACAATTGCTTAATAGAGTTAGACGCATACTTTCTGAAGAAGAATTTGAGGTTTTATTATCAATAATTGATAAGTCGACGACAAGACGATGGCTAACTATGCCCGAAATCATCAACGATGTAGCACTGGCGCTTTCAATAGAACCTGAGCAAGTATCGGAAATAATTGATAGATTAACAGAGAAGAAATTATTAAAGAAAGGTATATCGCTCCCAATAGAATTCACTTAATTTCAAACAGATAAAGCTGAAGCTTTTTGTTTCGCGTAAAAAATAAGTTTACCAAAAGCGCCATTCACCTTCCACCGTTGAGGATTTTCAGCTACAAGCAAAGTTATCCATGCATTGAAAAGAGCGCGCACTTCAAAAGATTTTTGCAATTTTTCCCATCCGTATTCCTTAAGAATCGGCGATCGAAGCCTCTTAATGAATTCTACCTCACAAGCACTTGGAGGAACGGCTCCGAATTTTGCACCTTTACAAGAAATATACCTTTCCCCACCATTGGGTAACATAATTTTTCCATGTGCAGCTTTAAGACGCCATGATGCTGAATCTGTAGATTCACAATTTAATGTTTTGATTATTGGAAGTACCGTCGGGGCCCCTAATCCCATAACATGAAGTCGACCATTATGCAAAATTCTTAACGTTGCTATTAAATCGATAGCCATTTTCCGCCCATTTAAAAGTCCCTTCGTAGTCAACATTAACGGAACTAAACCGCCTATCGCTATGTACTCAGGAGAGTATTTACAATATACTTCAAACTCTATCAGTGCCCGATTTATATTAGGATGAACTATTGGAATCACGTCATCCAAGACTCTACGCAATTTTTTATAATTATCCAGCGTTTTTGCTATCTTTTTTCTACAATTTCTTGCTTTAGATGAAGGATAATCGAGTGAGAAATAGAAATTAGCTTCAGCCATTTTATAAATTTCAACAAGATCTTCAATTTTTATACTGATACCTCTTTTCATTGCTTGGTATCCGCCAGAGTCAAGGAAAATAATTCCGTCGTAATTTAGAAAATCATGAAGCCCCTTAGCACAGATCTCTCTACGTAAATTTTCATTTTTGATAATTTCATAAGCATTTACCATCAAAGCTGGGACTTTAAAATGTTCCCACGGTCTGGGTCTCCTTCTTAATGGCGTCCCAAGCGCCACTAACAATTTAATTTATCTCCTTGAAATTTTTTCCAATTTTTTGAGAGCATACAAGAGCTTTGGTAATTGGTACAAGTTATAGGGGACGTATATTGGATTTAACAAGCCCTCTGCGGCTTTGTTGAAAATTTCCTTGTGATGATTGGGAGCAAAAACAACGTGGTACTCGTAAGCTTTAAAAGCACGTTTACTGAGAAACTTTTTTAATCTCTTCACAAATTCATCCCTTCCTCTATCTCCTAAAAGCTCTGGCGGAAAATCATAGTGCGCAGCAGGAAACGTTGTCTCTAGCTCTCTTGGGCATATTGTTAAAGGTTCTGAAATTATGAATTGCTGAACAACATTTTCAAGACCGTACTTTTTTAACATTCTTATGGCTTTCATATGTATAAAAGACCGTGAAAATGGCTTGTGAAAGGAACAGCCAAAATACAAGGCGATAGGTTTTTTTTCGGAGGGCTTCCATTCATTTAAAACGTAATCATAAAACCTTAAAACATGCTTGTTGAAAAATAACTCATCTCCGCCATACAAAACTATAGCGCCTGGCTCAAGGATTGAACCATAACTAAATGAGCCCCAATAATTCAAAAACTTTCCCTCACAGGGATTTTCAGGTTATAGCGGTAAGGTTTAAAAGATTTTCTAACATGCTAGTATGTATTACCTCATATTTATTGTTCAATTTTATCTTTGTGAATATTTTTCGAGGTTATTGACATTAAAGGAATAGCCAGCAGCGTAGCTCCAACAGTTCCTACAACTCTCTCATAGACCATTAAGGGTAGAATACCAATGAAAGCTTGCCATGGTAAACATAACATATAAACTGCAAGAATCATCATTGTTCCTTGTTCACACATTGTTGATACATATGCAAATAAAGGAGCCTTTAAACTTGTTGAGGTTATTCTTTTGAACGTTGCAGCCAACGCCAATACTGCTGCAATCAAATGAGGCGCTACAAAATATGGAAATGGAAAGTTTTTTACAAGATAAGAGGATGTTGCAATTAATAGGAAGCACGCAGTGGCCAATCCTCCTATTCTACCTTTGTGGAGAGCTAAACTTCCGAAGGTAGAGCCAGCAATAGGTAACAATATTGTGAAAGGTCCAAACATTGCCTGCAAGGGTGCAATATAAAAGGCTATAATGCCGCCGAAAAGCGAAGACAAAAACGCTTCAAGAGGGCTGAGTAAAATGGCAACAACTGGAGTTATAATTAAGTTTAAAGTCAAAAAGCTTGGTGCTCCAATAAAAACGCTTATGGGAATCAAGCTTAGAGCAGCATACAAGGCAGCAAAAACCCCTATTCTAGCTGCCTTCAAACTTTCAACTCTCAAGACGGTTTCACCCGACCAGCCAACAAATCTTCATACACTTTTCTCATATGAAAAACAGCTATGGCTGTCTCCTCTCCTAAACCACAACCACAAGCTTTGCATTTAGGGCAAATAAGCCATCCACACCTCGCACAAACATTAGCCTCAGCTACGACAAATTTTTCACCACATTTAAAACAATACACATAGGGCTCCGCGAAGAAACCCAAAAAATTCTCAACTAAACGAGAAAGCGGAATGTGTCTTTGATTCGCTGCCAGTTTCGCAACTTCAAGTATGTGCTTGTCGATAGACAAAGTAAGTTTGGTTTTCTGCATACGTATTAATACTTAATAATACGTACTTAAAATTTGCGTAATCTTCCCAGAACTCTTAAGTTTTCAGTAAAAGAAACATCGTGCAACAATATTAATGATCAACTTTTAATATCAATTTAATGCGCGCGCGCGTGGCGTATTTTTCAAGCCAGGGCCCAACAGCGGACCTACGCGTCAAGCCAGACGTCTGCGCTCCCGGAGTGAACATCATTGCGGCCAGGGCTAGGGGGACGAGCATGAGGACTCCTATCAATGAA
>Ga0080004_1129765_pt1 | contig 12777 bp, 11 predicted proteins | sample WasSprMetagenome_FD_69207 | JGI IMG/M metagenome (GOLD analysis project Ga0080004, IMG submission 69207) | Sulfidic aquatic microbial communities from Washburn Spring, Yellowstone National Park, USA - WS (SPADES assembly) (version 2) | ecosystem: Environmental > Aquatic > Thermal springs > Hot... | reverse complement strand
CATGTGGCTGAAGCGCGAAACCTACAACGAGGCCGTCTTCCTGGCGGCCAAGGCCAGACACGCATCCGTCAACCCCTAAAGTCCGTCGCACGACCCTCTTGACATAGAGGGATCTTTCCTTACCGCGTACGATCATTATTATTCCACAACCCGATTACTTTTCCTGCCCCCGCTCCAGGGTAACGCCCTCACCCGTCAGACGATACTTCACTCCTACGAATTCCCAAAGTTCTACCGGGGCAAAACACACTCCTTCCCGCAGCACCACCGGCCCACCCAGCTCCCGCGCTTCCCCTTCCAGGACCGCGGTGCTCCGGCCGGGAACCAGCCGCAGCTCCGCCGCGCCGTCGCGGATGACGACCTGGTCCGCGCTCCAGTCCACCTCGAACCCCAGGGCCTCCCCCACCAGGCGCACCGGCACGTAAAGGTTATCACCCTCGCGGTAGGGCGCCGGCACGTCCTTCAGGACTTCGTCCCCCAGCCGCGACCCCTCCGGCCCCAACACCACCGGGGGGTACTCGTGACCGCGCGCCAGTTCCACCGCCAGGGGCAGCTGCAGGGGCCGCAGGCCGACAAGCCGGTCCGGTTCCAGCCCCGTGCCGTCCAGGCAGTGCCCCCCGGGCGTGTACCAGCGGGCAATGGTCAGCTTCAGGAGGCCCCCCGACTCCAGGGGCACCAGCCGCTGCACGGTACCCTTGCCCACCGTGGGCGCGCCCACGATCAGGGCCCGCCCGTGGTCCCGCAGGGCGCCGGCCAGGATTTCGGCCGCGCTCGCCGTACCCCCGTTGACCAGGGCTACTATACGGTCGAAACGCTCCCTGCCGCCCCTGGTGCGGTAGACTTCCCGCTCCCCCCGGGCGTCCACCGCGCTCGCCACCACCCGGCCGGGGCCCAGAATCTCGGCCGCCACCTCCACGGCCGACTGCAGGAGGCCCCCCGGGTTGTCGCGCAGGTCCAGCACTAAGGTACCCACGCCGCGGCGCGACCAGTGCTCCAGGACGCGGCGCACCTCGTCTCCCGAGTTCTCTCCGAAGTCGTACAGCCTCAGGTAGCCCGTACGGTCGTCCAGAAGCCGGGCCTCCATAGTGGGTATGGCCACCCGTGCCCGCTCCAGCCGGAAGACGATGGGCTTCCCGTCCCGCCGGAGGGTGAGGGTTACCTTTGTACCCTCCGGCCCACGAATGCGGGTCACGACCTCTCCCAGGGCCATACCGGCCACGTCCTGGCCGTCCACCCCCACGACTACGTCACCCTTGCGGATGCCGACCTTTTGTGCCGGTGAGTCCGGGAATACCTCGCCGACCACCGGGTACCGGTCCCCCGGTTCCAGACGGATCCCCACCCCCACGTAACTGTTCTCCAGGGTCTCGATGAAACGGGCCGCCTCTTCGGGCGAGAAATACTGGGTGTAGGGATCCTCCAGGGTTTCGAGCATCCCCTGGATGGCGCCCTCCACCAGCTTGTCGACCGCGGGTTGCCGCACGTGCTCCCGGTGCAGGTGGTCCAGGATTTCCTCCAGAACCCGCGCGCCTTCGGAAGTCCCGGTGCCCGCGCCCGCGGGGGCCGCCAGTACCAGCAGGCACAACAGAAGGGCCGCCAGCCACCCAAGCCGAAGCCAGAGTCGTGTTGCCAAGGACGCCACTCCCCAACCGTCTAGTTTGCCTTCAACTTCGCCCCCCGTCCCCTCAATTCCTTCCCGGCGGAAGGTATTTGGGGTCCGGCGGTGAAATACTACTTGCGTGAGGAGGCGTTCCGGGCCTTGAGCGGGGAGTTACTGCTGCTGGTCGACGGCCACAGTCTTTTTTACCGCGCCTTCCACGCGGTGCCGCCCCTGGCCACCAGGGACGGGGTGCCGACCAACGCCGTCTTCGGCTTCACCAATATGCTCCTCAAGGTGCTATCCCAGGTGCGGCCTAAGCGCGTGGCCGTGGCCTTTGACTGCGGCGCTCCCACCTTCCGCCACCGGGAGTTCGAGGCCTACAAGGCCCACCGCCCGGCCGCGCCGGCGGAACTCCACCGGCAACTACCCCTGTTGAAGGAAGTCCTGCAGGCCATGCGCATCCCCGTGCTGGAGCTGGAGGGCTACGAGGCCGACGATCTCATCGGGGCCCTGGTCGCCGCGGCCGAAGAGGCCGGCCAGGAATGCCTGATTCTAACCGGCGACTCCGACGCCCTGCAGCTCGTTTCGCCGCGCACCAGGGTACTGCTCACCCGTAAGGGTATCAGCACCCTGGAAACCTACGACGAGGCCCGCGTCCGGGAGCGCTACGGGGTCGCGCCCCACCAGCTGCCGGACCTCAGGGGTCTGGTTGGGGACGTGAGCGACAACATTCCCGGCGTGCCCGGTATCGGGCCCAAGACGGCGGCCCGGCTGCTGGCGCAGTACCGCGACCTGGAGGAAATCGTCCGTAACACGGACCGGTTGCCGCCCGCCCTCCAGGAGAAAATCACGGCCTTTTCCCGTCAGGCCCTGCTGGCCAAGCGGCTGGCCACCGTGTCACGCACCCTTCCCGGCGGCACCGGGATTTTAATTTCCCCCTGGCACGGGCCGGACCACGCGGCCCTGCTGGAGATATTCAAGAGACTGGAGTTTCGCAGCCTGATCAGGGAGGTCCTCCGGGGCCGGGAAGGGGAAAGTCGCAGGGACTCGGTACTGGCCGGCGCCAGGACCCTGCCGAGCTACCGGCCACCCTACCACCGTGCCCCGTGGGAGGAACTGCGCGCCGCCATCAAAGCGGCCGGCGAGGTGGCCCTGGTCCTGGCCGGAGACCGGAAGCAGGGGGTAAAGGCCGCGGCCGTGGCCACCGATGCCGAGAAAACCTTCCTTCTTGACGAGCCCGCCGTGCTCCGGCCCTTTCTGGAGGAAATCTGCGCCGATCCCGCAGTCAAAAAGATCTGCCACGACGCCAAGGAAACGGCCTGGCTCCTGCGCCCCCACGGTACGGCCCTGGCGGGTGTGGCCTTTGACACGCTGGTGGCCGCCTACCTCCTCAATCCCGGCGCCACGGCCCAGGACCTGGCATCGGTGGCCCTGGAACACGTGGGTCTGGTTTTGCCCCGGGAGGCTCCCGAAAGCCTTACCGCCGGAGCCCAAGCGATTTTGCGCCTCCGGGATGACCTGCATACCAAACTGAGGCTCACCGAACAGGAAGACCTCTACTGCCGGGTGGAACTCCCCCTGGTGGACGTGCTCACCCGCATGGAGATGGCCGGCGTAGCGGTAGACGCCCGCGAACTGCGTACTCTGTCGGCGGAGCTTGAGGGCCAGCTGGCCGCCGTGGCCGAGACCATCTACCACCTGGCGGGAGAAAGGTTTAACATCAATTCAACCCGCCAGCTGGGCCACATCCTGTTCGAGAGGCTGGGTCTGCCGGCGGGCAGGAAAACCAAAACGGGCTACGCCACCAACGCCCAGATTCTTGAAGAACTGGCCGCGGAACACGAGATCGTGAGGTACGTCCTGGAGTACCGCCAGCTGGCTAAGCTCAAGTCCACGTACGTGGACGGGCTGTTGCCCCTGATCGACGGCGAGACCGGACTCCTCCACACCATTTTCCACCAGACCGTGACCGCCACCGGCCGGCTGTCCAGCAGCGAGCCCAACCTGCAGAACATACCCTGGCGCCTGGCCGCCGGCCGCCGGGTGCGCCGGGCCTTCGTGCCGCGGCGGCCGGGCAACGTGATCATGACCGCCGACTACTCCCAGATCGAGCTGCGCGTTCTGGCCCACTTCTCACAGGACCCGGTGCTCCTCGAGGCCTTTCGACAGGGCCGGGACGTGCACGCCCGCACCGCGGCCGAGGTCTTCGGAGTGCCCGAGGAAAACGTGACGCCCGAAATGCGGCGCCAGGCCAAGGCCGTCAACTTCGGCATCGTCTACGGCATCAGCGATTTCGGCCTGGCGCGGGACCTCAAGATCAGCCGGGCCGAAGCCAGGGGGTTCATCGACCGCTACCTGAGCCGCCACCCGGGCGTAAGGGCCTACATGGAACGGGCCGTGGCCCTGGCCCGGGAGCGGGGCTACACCACCACCCTGCTCAACCGGCGCCGCTACCTGCCGGAGCTTTTCAGCGCGGATCGCGTCACCCGGGGGTTCGGCGAGCGGGCGGCCATCAATACCCCCATCCAGGGCAGCGCGGCCGACATCATTAAGCTGGCCATGATCCGCCTGGAGCGGGCCCTCGAGAGCCGCCGCCTGGCGGCGCTGCTGGTACTCCAGGTGCACGACGAACTGATCCTGGACGTGCCGGCCGAAGAGGTTCTGGAGGTCAAACAACTGGTGAAGGAACACATGGAGAACGCCGTGAGCCTCGACGTGCCGCTGCCCGTGGAGGTGGCCGCGGGGCCCAACTGGTACGAGGTGGCACCCATACCGTAGGCCAGCGAGGGGGATTCCGGTGCCCGAATTGCCCGAAGTGGAGACCATCCGTCGCACCCTGATGCCGGTGCTCGTGGGCCGCACCATTGCGGATTGCATCGTATTGTTGCCCAAAGTCCTGGAGAATCAGGAACCCGCGGCCTTCGCCCGCGCGGTGAGTGGCCGGAAGATCGAAGACCTCACCAGGCGCGGCAAGTATCTGCTCTTCCACCTGTCCGGGGGCCGCGTGCTCGTGGTTCACCTGCGCATGACGGGGCAACTCGTATACCACCCGCCGGAGGCACAACCCGGGGCGCCGGCCAAACATACCCACGCAGTTTTCCGGCTGGACGACGGTGCCACTTTACATTACGTGGATCCCCGCCGGTTCGGCCGCCTGCGTATTGCGCCCGCGCCCGCGCAGCCGGAAGGTCTGGGGCCCGAGCCCCTGGACGGGACGTTCTCCCCCGCGATACTCCGGGAGCGTCTGTCCCGCCGGCGGGGGCGCATCAAGGCCCTCCTTCTGGACCAGGGTTTCCTGGCGGGACTGGGTAACATCTACGCCGACGAGGCCCTTTACCGGGCGGGCATCCATCCCGAGCGTCCGGCGGACCGGCTGACGGCGCGGGAGGTGCAGGCCCTGTACCACGCCATAAGGGAGGTTCTGGCCGAAGCCATCCGTTACCGGGGTACCAGCATCGTTAACTATGTGGATGGGCAGGGCCGGCCGGGAGAATTCCAGCTACGCCTTAACGTTTACGGGCGCGCCGGCGAACCCTGCCCATCGTGCGCCACTCCGATAGCGCGCACCCGGGTGGCAAACCGCGGCACCTACTTCTGCCCGAGGTGCCAGCCGCGTCCCGATTGACACGCACCAACCGGGCTTATCCTCAATATGTTGTTTGGGGAGCGCCACCAAGGGAGGATAAGCCCCGTGCCGACGGTTGCCGCAGTTCTTTTTGCCATGGCCCTCAGCATGGATGCACTGCTCACCGGCGCAGTCTACGGCCTGCGCCACATCCGGGTGCCGTGGCCTTCGCTGGCCCTCATCGGCGCCACCTCCACGGCGGCCGTGGCCCTTTCCATCGCGACCGGCCACGTATTCAGCCTGCTGGTTGCGCCCGAGCTGGCGCGAAAAGCGGGTGGGGTAATCCTGATCGGACTGGGCATCTGGGTGGCCACCCAGGAATGGCGGGAAGAATACCTGAAGAACAGGGAGAACCGACCGGTTTTGTCGGTGCGGATCCGTTCCCTGGGCGTGGTAGTTCAGATCCTTTACGAACCGCACCGGGCGGACCTGGACCGTTCGGGCGTCATCTGTCCGGCGGAGGCCCTCCTGCTGGGGCTGGCCCTGGCCGTGGACGCCTTCGTGGGCGGCTTTGCCGTGGCCATGCTCGGCCTGCACCCGGTACTCACGGCCCTGGCGGTGGGAGTCTGCCAGCCGCTGTGCCTTTGCGCCGGCGTGCTGGTGGGCCACCGGCTGCCCGTATCGGCCTGGAGTGCGCGCCTGGCCCTGGTGCCCGGGTTTATTTTGATCGCCTTCGGCTTATCCCGCCTCTCCTGAGGTGAGCGCCCCTGTCCCAACCAAAGGTAATCGGACTCACCGGTAGCATCGGCGCCGGCAAGAGCACCGTGGCCGCCATCCTGGCCTCCCTAGGGGCCACGGTGGTGAGCGCGGACCGAGTGGCCCGCGAGGTGGTGGCCCCGGGTACGCCGGCGCTTGCCGAAATCGTCGCCACCTTCGGACCCCAGTATCTCGGGCCGGACGGGGCCCTGGACCGCGCCAGGCTCGGGGCCCTGGTTTTCGCAGACCCCGCGGCCCGCCGCAAGCTAAACGCCATTACCCATCCCCGTATTATGGCCAGGCTGGAGGAAATAACGGCCTCCTTCCGCCGGCAATACCGGGGCCGGGCCGGGGTACTGGTACTGGAGATTCCCCTGCTCGTCGAAGCGGGGGCGCAACGCCACCTGGTGGACGAGGTCTGGGTGGTCGTGGCACCGACGCCGGTACGCCTGCAGCGGGTCATGGTCCGGGACAACCTGTCGGAGAAGGAGGCCTTAATGCGCCTTGCGGCCCACCTGCCCCAGGTAGAAAAGGTACGCCACGCCACCCGCGTCATCGACAACGGGGGTTCGCTGGCCGAAACAAAAGCCCAGGTGGAGGCCCTCTGGCGGGAAATTACGAAGGAGGAGGCCGGCGACCCGCCGTGAAGGCCAACGGCAATCCTTGGCAGCCGGCCGGTACCGGTGGTGCAAATTTCCCCCTCGAAGGCGCCGGTACGCAGGGCCGGCTGTGAAATTGCCCCGATGCGGAGGCGACCGACCGCCTTGCGAAAGCGTTACCTGTTACTCCTGCTCATCCTTTTGGCGCTGGCCGCCGCCCATCGGCCCATCGGACGGCTCCTGTTTCCCCTGCCGTTCTACGACCTCCTGACCTACCACGCGACGCACAACGGCCTGGACCCCTACCTGGTGGCGGCGGTGGTCAGGGTGGAAAGCAACTTCGACCCGCGGGCCCGCTCGGCCCGGGGAGCCCTCGGCCTGATGCAGGTCATGCCCGAGACCGGGGCCTGGATGGCCCGCCAGCTGGAAGAAACCGACTTTGACCCGGAAAGACTCTTCGAGCCCGAATTCAACGTCCGGTTGGGCACCCGGTACATGGCCCATCTGCTGCGGGAGTTCGGGGGAGACACGGTCCTGGTGCTGGCGGCCTACAACGCCGGCACCGGGCAGGTTAAAGAATGGCTGGCCCGGGCCGAGTGGACCGGCGAAGGCCGCACGGTGGACCAGATTCCCTTTCCCGAAACGCGCCAGTTCGTACGCAAAGTGTTGTGGTATCAGCAGGTGTACCGGTATCTGTACGGCGCAGGGTAGCGGTCGAACGACGGGGAATCTTGCCCCGGAAGGCCACTTCACTTTGGGTACCGGTACGCCGGCAAAATTCCCCGTCGAAGGAACGGCTTGGCGGACTGGACCGGTCCCGGGGACCGCGGTCTGTAACTTCCCCGGCCCCGGCGGGACCGGCCGCTTCCCATAAGGATGAGGAGCAAGGAGGGAAGGCCCTTGGAACGCGAATACCCCCAACACCCCATGGTGGGCGTGGGCGCCATCGTCATTGAAGAGGGACGGGTTTTGCTTATCGAAAGGGGCGCCGAACCCGCCAAAGGCCGCTGGAGCGTACCGGGGGGGCTGGTGGATCCGGGCGAGAGCCTTAAAGCCGCCGTGACCCGGGAAGTGCGCGAGGAATGCGGCCTGGAGGTGGAGGTCGGCCCCCTCGTGGGCGTGCTGGAGCGCATCATCCGCGACGAGGACGGGACCGTGCGCTACCACTTCGTCATCCTCGACTTCCTTTGCCGGCGCCTGTCCGGCGAGCTGCGCCCCGGCTCGGACTGCGCCCGGGCCCGCTGGGTGCCCTGGGAGGAGGTGGGGGCCCTGCCCCTGACCGCCCGCCTGGAGGAGGTGCTGGGGCGGGCCAGGGAGATGCCCTTCTTCCCCGCCAGCGAAGACGAACTCCACCTGGCCCCTTGACCCGCCTATCGGGGCAGTCCGGTCAGGAACTCGGCCAGGGCCCGGTTGACGGCCTCGGGTTGTTCCCACATGAGCATGTGGCCGGCCGCCGGGATGGTCACCAGCCGGGCCCCCGGGATGTTGGCCTCGAGGTAGCGGGCGTACTTCACCGGGGTGAGCAGGTCCTCTTCCCCGCAGAGGATGAGGGTGGGCGTGCGAATTTCACCCAGACGGCCCATGACGTCGAAGCGGTCGCAGGCCAGGAAGTCGTTGTAACGCACGCCAGCAGGTGTAAGGTGGAACTCCTTCTCCGCCTCGGCGATCAGCGCCGGATCGGTCCCCGGCGCATAGGCGTAACGGACCAGGGTCCGGGCCTCACCCTTTTGCACCGCCTCCAGCACAAAGGGTGCCACCCTGAGCCGGGCCCCGGTGCCCACCAGCACCAGGCCCCGCAGCAAGTCCGGGCAATTGAGGGCAAAGTCCAGGGCAATGGCCCCGCCCATGGAATGGCCCGCCAGGACCACCCGACCCAGGCCGGCCGCGGCGATGAAATCAGAAAGGAACTCCCGGTAGTCCCCGATGGTGGTGCAGCCCTCACCCGCGGAGCGACCGTGGCCGGGCAGTTCCACGGCCACCTGGTAGAACCCGGGCACGTCCAGGCCAAGCTGATGGCGCCAGACGTGGTGGGTGCCGCCCGCCCCGTGCACCAGGACCACGGCCGTTTTGTCGGGAGCAGGCCCTCCTCCCACGGCATAGCTAATGTTTAAGTTCCCCACCTTCACCTCGGGCAACTAATCCACCCCCCTACAAGCCACAAACGAATTTTTGCGCCCTACTTCGCCCCGATTTACCACTTGCCGGCATAGCCATTAAACGATAAACTAATCCTGAAAAGGAGGCGAGTCGCGTGGCGGGAGAGAGAATCCGCGAGTTGCGCAAAGGCCGGGGACTCACCCAGCGGGAGCTGGCGCGCCGGGCCGGGGTTTCGCCGCAGTACCTCTGCGACGTGGAGGCGGGCCGGGTCAACCCCAGCCTGGCGGTGCTGGAGAAAATCGCCTTCGGGCTCGGGGTGCCCACGGCCGCCCTCTTCTCCGGACGGGACGCGCGCGACCTGGAAACCGTGGAGGTGCCGGTGCTGGGCAGCGTGCCCGCCGGAGGGCCGATCGTGACGGAGGAAGTAGTCCTGGGCCACATACCGCTGCCCCGGCGCCTGGCCCGGGAGGACGTCTTCGCCCTGGAGGTCAGCGGCGACAGCATGCGGGACATGGGTATCGAGAAGGGGGACATCGTGCTGGTCCGGCAGCAGCCCGTGGCCGAGGCCGGCCAGACCGTCATCGCCCGCGTGGAGGGCGAGGTCACCTGCAAGCGGTTCTATCCCAGGGGCGACCGGGTGCGGCTGGAGCCGGCCAACGACGCCTTCAGGCCCCTGGAGTTCCGGGCCGACGAGGTGGAAATCGTGGGTGTGGTGACCCACGTCATCAAAAAGGTGTGGTAGAGCGGTGATTATCCACCTTTTTCTGCCGGCCGGCGAAACCGACCGGGCGCTGTGCTTAAGCACCCTTTTTTGCCTCCGCGCGGAAAAACTGAAGGCCCGTGAAATCTTCTGTGTGCCCGCGGACCCGGGGCACCGCCGAGAGCTCTTCGCCGCCCTCGCCGGGGAGGGCTTCCGGGTGCTGGCCGGGGCCGCCCGCTCGTGCCTGGTGGCCCGCCTGGCCTCCCTGGCCCTGCGCCGGCCCTCCCTGCCCCGCCGGGCCCTCGCCGTAGAGTCCACACCCGCGGGACCGCTTGCTGTGGTACCGGAAGGGCGGGAGGCCGCCTTTCTGGCACCCCTGCCGGTGGGCCTCCTGTGGTCCGTGCCCGCCAGGCTGAGGGCCGAACTGGCGGCCCACGGCCTTTTCACCATCGGAGACGTGGCCCGCGTGTCGGTGACCGCCCTGGGCCGGCGCTTCGGCCCCTGGGGCCCTCTCCTGGCGGACTGCGCCCGGGGGGAGGACCACCACACGGTCAGGTCCTGGAACCCGCGGCCCCAAATCTGCCGGCGCTGGCACGGGGAAATTCACGGCCCCGAGGGCTTAAGGGCCGCCGTAGAGTCCGTGGCCCGCTCCCTCTCCGCCGCCCTGGTTTCCAGCAGGCAGGGCTGCCGGAGGCTGGGCCTCGTCCTGGAACCCGTGGACGGCCCGACCGTAACCGTTACCCGGTGCTACCGCATCCCGCAGGCCGCAGCCGCGGCCCTGGCGGCCCGCCTGCTGGCCCTGGCGGCGCCGGCCGCAAAGTTGCCGCTCGCGGGCCTGACGGCCACGGCGGAGGAACTGGTACCGCTAAAGGCGGAGCAGCTACGCCTGCCCGTAACGGAGAAGGCCGCCGCCCCCAGCGAAAGATTGCTTCCCCCACCGGCCCACCCGCAGGAACCCGCCCCGGCACCGCCTTTCGACTCCGGACGGCCGGCAGAAACCCTCCGACCCGAGGCGGCCCGCATCCTGGCCTGGCTGCAAAACAGGTACCCGGACCTGACCACGGCCGCCCGCCTGCCCCGCCTCCGGCGCGAGGAAATGCTGCGCTTTTACGACCCCTGGCGCGGCACCGTGCCGTGAAAGGCCTCCTATCCACTCTCTTATGACAGCCTTTCCGCCACCAGTTCGGCCACGTCCACGGCCCGGACCGTCTCGAAGGCCCCCTTATCCTTCAGGCCGTCCTCGAGCATAGTCAGGCAGAAGGGACAGTTGCAGGCGATCACCTGGGGGTTGACGGCCAGGGCCTGACCGGTGCGCACGACGTTGATGCGCTCGCCGATGTGCTCCTCCAGCCACATGCGGCCGCCGCCGGCCCCGCAGCAAAAAGCGGTGTTACGGCGCAGCGGCATTTCGACCAGCTGGATTCCGGGCACCGCCTGGAGCACGCGACGGGGTGCTTCGTACTCGTCGTTGTAACGGCCAAGATAGCACGAATCGTGGTAGGTGAGGCGTAAGGCCTCGCCGGCGGCAAGCTTCAGTTTGCCGTCCCGCAGCAGCCGGTCCAGCAACTGGGTGTGGTGCACCACCTCGAAGTGACCGCCGAACTGGGGATACTCGTTCTTCAGGGTGTTAAAACAGTGGGGGCAGGCCGTCACGATCCTCTTCACGCCGTAACCCTGCAGGGTTTCGATGTTCTCCTGGGCCAGGGTCTGGAAGAGATATTCGTTGCCCAGGCGCCGGGCCGAATCTCCGCAGCACTTTTCCTCCGTACCCAGGATGGCGAAGTTTATCCCGGCGGCCCTCAACACCCGCACCAGGGCCGCGGCGACCTTTTTGGCGCGGTCGTCGAAGGACCCCGCGCAGCCCACCCAGTAGAGGTAGTCCACCTCCTGGGCCTCCGACAGTTGCGGTACCTCGAGTTCGGCCGCCCAGTCGGCCCGCGTGGCCCAGCCCACACCCCAGGGGTTGTAATTGCGCTCCAGGTTGGTGAAGCACAGCTGGGCCTCGCCGGGGAAGTCGCTCTCGTCCAGGACCAGGGCCCGCCGCAGGCCGACGATCTTCCTGATGTGTTCGTTGAACACGGGGCACTGCTCCTCGCAGGAGCGGCAGGTGGTGCAGGCCCAAATTTCGTCCTCCTTGACCACCTCTCCGAGGAGTTTTCGGATTTGCGCCTCCCCGGCGTGTTTACGGGTGCGCTCCTCGAGGTGCTCCTTCAGGTGCAGGATCAGCCACTTGGGAGACAAGGGCTTGCCGCTCAAGTGCGCCGGGCAGTGGCTCTGGCACCGGCCGCATTCGGTGCAGGCATAGCCGTCCATCAGATCCTTCCAGGTGTAGTCCTCCAGCCGGTGTACGCCGAAGGTCTCCCGGGATTCGTCCTCCAGGTCCAAGGGCGCGATGGCCCCGCCCTTGGGCCCGAGGTACCGGAAGTAGACGTTGGCCACCGCGGTCACCGGGTGTATCAGGGGCGAATACCGGAAGTAAACCAGAAACCCGAGGGCCAGCGCCACATGCATCCACCAGAAGACGGAATGCCACACCATGGCCTGGGCCGGACCCGTCCCGGCAAACAGGGCCCCGGCAAGCCTGGCGGCGAAGGCCAGGGCAAAGCGGGGCTCGGGCGCGGCGGCCAGCCGGGCGCCCCAGGCCAGGAAGTAGGCCAGGATCATCACGCAGATGCCGGCAATCAAGGCCACGATCAGCCGTTCCTGCCGCCAGTTACCCACATCCAGGCGGGGCACACGGGCGACGTACCGGCGGTAGGCCGAAATGAGCATCCCGAGCAGCGCCGCGGTCCCGGCCAGGTCTGTCACCAGGTAGAAGTAGGGGCTCCTCCCCAGCAACGGGATGGTCACCCCGAAGAGGCCCTCCAGCATCAGTTGCAGGATGCCCAGGGCAAAGACGATGAGTCCCCAGAAAATCATAACGTGCATGAGGCCGCCGCCGGGGTCCCGCAGCACGCGCCGCTGGCCGAGCACCTCGGTCACCAGGCCCGCCAGCCGCTCCCCCGGCCGGTCGAAACGGTTCTCCGGTTGCCCGATCAACGTCCTCCGGCGGCGCTCCACCACTCCCATCACGAAGGAGTACACGGCGAAGAGCGCCAAAATAAAAAATACCACCTGTCCCGCAAGACCCATGAAAGCCGCACTCCTCCCCCTCTTGTCTCGCGCCAACCGCGGGCCGGAGCGCACAGGAGCCGGTGGCCCGCCCCGGCCCGCCGCGGCACGCAACGGTTCTAACCTTCTTCTTTCAGCTTCTTGACCTCCTGCGCCAGAACGGGCAGGACCTCGAAGAGGTCCCCCACGATGCCGTAGTCCGCCACCTTGAAGATGGGGGCCTCGGGGTCCTTGTTGACGGCCACAATGCACTTGGAGGAGCTCATACCCGCCAGGTGCTGGATGGCGCCCGAGATGCCGCAGGGGATGTACAGCCCCGGCGCGCGGGTCTTCCCGGTCTGGCCCCCCT
>Ga0080004_1129018_pt1 | contig 12784 bp, 12 predicted proteins | sample WasSprMetagenome_FD_69207 | JGI IMG/M metagenome (GOLD analysis project Ga0080004, IMG submission 69207) | Sulfidic aquatic microbial communities from Washburn Spring, Yellowstone National Park, USA - WS (SPADES assembly) (version 2) | ecosystem: Environmental > Aquatic > Thermal springs > Hot... | reverse complement strand
AATCCTCGCAGATTTCCACATCCTCAATAAGCCCCATACCTCTAGAACCAAACCCGCCCAGACTTTCGTACCTCAGATAATTGAGGGCATACAGAAGGAATTCTGCCTCCTCCCTTCTAAGTCCTAAAACCGGTCTAATGGCAAAATTGAGTTCGTCCAAAATCAGGAAACTGTAGGAAAAAAGATGTCCACTTTTGACGGAGCCAAAGCTTGGATCTATCTTTATCCCGTATCTTTTTTCTTTTTCTGATTTTGTGATGGACTTTAGAATTATCTGAATTCTGCCCTCGCTGTCAGCATCGCCAAAGATTTCCTTGTCAAAGCTTTTAATGCTGAGAGAGTTCGAGACCCTTCTTGCCGCCTTCCGCAGTAGCCCCCTTATGCTGCTCGCCGTGCACTCAACAGGGACCGCACCCAAATCTACATCCTCCTCCGGTTCCAGCCCCCCAACTCTCAGAGAGTTAATTCTCAACCTTACATCGATGTCACCGTACCAGTACATATCAATCACCCAGCAAAATTCTGGCCGTTTTTACCCTCAGCCTCTCCTCTACGTTCTCCGTAAGAATCCTTAGCGCGTCTGACAGGTCTATGTGCCTGTATTTAAATTTAGCAGAATCCACGAATTTTCCATGTATTCCATGTATCTCGTAGATTTTCTTCAGCATTTCGAATTCATTAATATCTTTTTTGGTTCTTGCCATTTTGAACAGCAGGTTTATGCAGGCCTCAGTACTGTTTTCGGGTAAAGATCTTCCGAAAACCCTCCTTATCCAGTTCGGAGACGCCTTTTTGTCTGCGAAGAATCTGAGTTCCTCAACGAATTTCTCGAACTCCTCGCCGTTCATCGGGAAGGAAGTAAAGCCCTCAAAAGCCTCTACTTCGTCTATCGTTGGAATTTGCTCGAATTTCTGCATGTAAACATAGATCTCGCTTCCAAAGGGCCTTTCATCGCTCTTTGACTTTTCCTTTGCCTTCTTGACCATGAACTCGAGGGTTCTTAGAGTTGGCCCTATCGGGGCCCTGCTCTTCACAACAGAAACGCCCATCGACACTCCCAGAGGCACTATCGAAAGGCACTGGTAAGGTTCTTTTGAATACTTATTAGTCTTCTTTCCGAGCATTTTTTGAACGTATGCTCTGAAGCTCTTCAGGAATGTGAAGACGTAGGCGGGATCCATAACAACAAGGAAGTCGTCACCGCCAATGTAGACAACGTCGAAGGGTATTTCTAGTTGGTGGCTGGATCTAGCCTTTCCTTTGACTTCCAGCCACTCGTTAAAGACTTCGAGCTCCTTTATGAGCATATCCGAGAATGCCTCGACAATTGAACCCTCGATGACTTCTTCAAAAGTCTTAGAGAATTTCCTGAAAAGGCTTGGAGATGATGCTTTCTCCTTTGTTTTACCAAAGTTGTCCCCGTCGCCCTTTACAAAGGCAACGTCGTAAACTTTGTCTTCGTGTTCTTCAAATGAGAAATGTTGTCTGCCCAAATGATCCCAACTTTCGACCAGTCTAAAGGTAACATTGTTTACCCTCTTGGAACGCAATTCTGCAACTAAACTGCGGTTTCTTAGCTTTTCTTGGAATCTTTTCAAAAGTTTGATCCAGACTTCATTTTTAAACGTGTCAAGATTTTTCACTTCTGGCTTCTCTAGGTTAACGGAAAAGACTAGCGCTTCTTTTGTTCTTTTGTGCTCCTCTATAACTAACTTGCAGCGTTTGCAGATTTTAACATCTTCATCATCAATTTTTTCCAGTTCTTCACCTTTCAGCTCGTAGCACGACCTGCAGATTTCTCCCGTTCTCAGTTTCTCCTCGCTTCCGACGTTGAGGTAGCCCCTATCCTCCTCCAGAAAGCTGAGAGTTCTCGAAACTACTGCACCGAAGTTCCTTCTGTCGACCAGTTCCACTTTTTCCTGGCAAACTTTGGGGCCATATTTGATCTCGCTGAGAGTGTAGGAAGAGGCTTGGCTGTCCGGCAGCTTTGGACGAACGACCTTTGTTCTTCTTTCAAATAGCTCTACAATATGCTGTTTTATTTCTGGATAGTAGCTAACTGGGATAATTGCAAGAAGGGAACCGCCTTTCGCATAAATTACGTTTTCCGGAGCCAAAAGGTCCTCCAGATATTTTTTAACTTCTTGAAGGACATTTTCCAGAAGTATGCTTGCCCCGGATATGTACCTCCTGTAGTCTGATGCGGTAACGAATTTCTGGATCCCTGCAATCTCTAGACATAAGATACCGATTTCGGGTTCAGCGCCGAATACTTCTCTCGGATTGAAAACTAGCCTGTCTATTTCCGCCAGCTTTTTTAGGTCTAGCGGCAGAAGTGTTACGTCACTGACTTCCGTTCTCTTTCCTTCAAGGTATTCTTTTAGTTCCGCTATCTTTTTTCTATCTTCTTCACTCAGATTTCCATCCATTTTTTCGAGAAGCCAGCCGTAAACTTGGGAGAACTCTCTGCCAACAAAAAACGGCATTCTTTCCAGAACTGAAACTTTATCTGCGATTGCCACGACCCATTCAAGCTTAGTTTTTGGTCTGAAGTCCTCCCTGACGTCTCCCCTGTGATGGTGCCTCGAAGCCAGCTTGGCGATATCTTCAGAGATTTTACCAAAACCCACCATTTTGAGAATTTGAGTTGCGCATTCCCTTGTTCTTTCATTGTGTCCCGCGGGCGGATGTTTTCCTATGTCGTGGAGAAGAGATGCGCATCGTACGATTTCTTTAAGATTGTTTGGGTCTTGAAGGTATTTAACGAAACTTTCCGAATAATCCCGAGAGTCGAGAAAGTCCAGACCTTTTTTCCTCAGATCAAGAGCTATCGCCAGCGCTATTGCGGATGTAAGCAGCGAATGATCGGCAAGACTCGTGAAGAATCCCGGGAATCTCGTATCCGAAGGCAGATCTTCAAAGACCCCCTCATCGAAAAACTTGTAAACCTGGTCGTTTAGTTCCGATAGTCCCTGAAGGCTTTTCTCCGAAATTTTGCTTTTTATTATCTCACCAGCCATGTAATTCGATCTAAAAACCCTGAAAGTCAGGGGATGAAGCCTTATCATCCAATCCCCCCATTTTACTAAGGCAATTGATTTTTAGTTATAGAAGTATATATACCTTTCCATTTTTTATGACGTTCACATAAATAACCTAACATTTTTAAATTGATGCAAGGATAGTGAAAGCATGAAAACAGCAGTAATAGCTCCGCTCGGATTAAGTCCCCCAGTAGTTACGAGCTTCGTTTTAGGAATCGGAGAGAAAATAACCGAGCTAGTTTTGCTGACAACTGAAAACTTTGACGTGAAGGCAGGATTCGAGGTTGTCAAAATCGGAATGGGTATGAAATTCCCGCAGACTAGGGTACATGAGGTTGTTCTTCCGTTTGAGGACGTCAGCACGACAGAAGAGAACCTGAAATTCATGTCAATCTGCGCCAAAGTCATAAAAGAGGAGAGGGAGAGGTACGGGTGCGACAGAATACTCCTCAACGTTGCAGGCGGGAGAAAGAATATGTGCATCACGCTTTCGCTTTTGGGCCAGCTAATGGCCGTGGATGGCGTTTATCATGTTGTCAGCAGGGATGTGAAGGTGGTAAACCAGCTGCTCGAGTACCTAAGAGAAGACATAAGGAGAATTCACCAGGCAAAAAACGATGAAGAAAAGCTGAAGATCTACAGGGAAAAGGAGAGGTTTTTCAACAGCCTTCTCTTTCCTTCGCCGAATGAGTTCGAGATAGTTAGAATCCCCACACTGCCTTATCCCAAGGAATACCTGCAGAGGCTCTTGCTCAATCTTCTGCATAACATCGATGCTCTCTCGCTTGAGGAGAAAATAATGCTTGAAAAGCATGGAATCCTAGAGAGAAGGGGCAGCAGATTTCAGATATCCGATTACGGGAGGAAATTTGTTGATGTACTGATGGGGAGATGACAGTCTTAGTAAGTCGAGCTAAGCTGAATACAGTTTGTAAAGCTCGGAACGTTTAACTCGATAAGCTATAGGATGGATAAGGGTTGGAAAAATGAATGTCTGAAAAATAGATACGACCAGATATAAAATGGACTTTTAACTGAAATAAAGAGAAATTTTATATTTATGATGTACATTCATTCATTATGGGTGTTTATCATCTCAGCGGGCTTGGGGTAAACCTAGGTGCTTTGACCGTTCCCATTTCCACGGTATATATACTCCAGATGGCTCAGCACTGCGGAGTTAAGGTCGCTGAGAATTTCTTTGCCGCTTCTGGCGAAGCGGAAAGGAAAGGGAGTCAAGAAGGAATCAGAGGTCAAGTAGAGTGTGTGATAGCGTTTACATCGAAAGAAGTTGCTGAAGGCGATGCGCTACGTGAATGTGAATCGAAGTGGTTCAACTTGAAATTCGAGAAAGGCACCCCTCTGGATGAAGTCTGTAGCAAATTTTTCGATAAACTGTTTGGACACATGAAGAAAGAGTTTAGATTTGAGCCCAGGAAGTTTGAATTTCTCGTTATTCAGGTTGACCATAGAAATTTCGAAGACTGTTTCAGGAAGATTGGGCCAACTTTGAAAGCTCTTGTTGACAAAGAGCTGTGGGCTAACATGATCGGGGGCACGAATCAAATAAACATGGCCATACTAACAGCTGGTGCGTATGTAGCATCGGTTTCGAAGTATTATTATCTTTTTCAAGAAAACCAGAAATTGCTCGAGCCAGAATGGGCGGATAAACCTACGAAGAACAACATAGGGAATCTGGCTTTGAAGGCAATTGAAAGCTGGTATGAGATTCCAATCTTCAACCTAGATCTGGGAGATCTAATGACAGAATTGAAGAAGACCTTCGAAGGTAAGGAAAAGATCAATATAGGAGAACTGAGGAGTATTTTAGACGGGCTAAATCTTGGCAAAGAGTATATTCCAAAACTGAGGGGAATACTGCTTTTCGAAAATGAAACCGTTAGAAAAGGACCGTTTTTCGAAAGATTGCTGAAGTTGTGGGAAGAGCTCGACAGCATAAGGATTAAAAACTACTCCGAATGGAAAAAATGGGCTAAAAATGAGGGAGTCTTGAAGGAAGTTAAGATTTTTTAAGATCATCATTTTGTATGTGAAAAGTATTCATAGTACGGAAATTCTGAAAAATCCGAATCCGAAGCTCGCCTTCGCCCCCGCGCCAATCAGTTCCCCGATTTTGAACAGTCTCATTGCGTTCTCATCTGCATCATTTATCTCATACTTCACGTATCCCGTTATTCCGTGAAACTTTCTTCTACCGCCTCTCCTCGATCTGTGTACGAGCTCGTGCCATCTCCATTCCTCCTCAATCTTTTCAGCGCTTATTCTGAAATCGGGAACAGTTCCGCTTCCGTATTCGTTCACGAACAGTATAAGCCTCCTCCTAATCATTTTCAGGAGGGTTTCTGCATCAAGCGGCGGATGGGCCTCTAGCGGTGTGTGGAAGTTCACCTGAATGCTCCTGGATTCCAGAGGTCTGATTTCACCTAGATCAACCGTTGTAAGCGAATCGGCATTAACCCTGAAACCGTCGTATATCTCCTTTCTTGAAAATGCATCGTAAATGCTCACAACCTCGTACTTGCTTTCGGCATTCAGCCCGAGCTTCCCAAGAAATCTCAGGCCGTATATCAGGTGGGGAAGAAATATGAAGTAGTTTCCGAATATGTTTATCTCTATCTCAATCTCCCCTCTTCCGTATTCCTTTTTTCCGAAGAAGGGGGGAATGAAGACTATTGGCCTTGGAGGCTGGCTTTTCCCGATCTTCTGCTTCTCCTTCTCGTAGACTACGTAGTAAAGGCATTCGTCGCTGGAGGCACATGAACCGCACCTCGGCCTCGTGTAACCGCATATTGCCCGAACCAGAACGCTGCCAAAGCCTCCCCTGAACTTGTTTCCCAGCCAGTACGGGAGCGAGTATCTGGGGAAGTAAAGCCTTGCCCTGAGCTTTGTGAGCTTTAGGGAGAACATAGCTACACGAAAAGCTCGGCGAATCTCGTAAGTCTTACGATGAGGGGTTTTCTCTTTTCAGCTTCAACCAGCCCCATTGCCTCCAGTTCTGCAAGATGCCTCCTTATAGTGCTCGCATCCCTTTTCAGCTCTCTGGAAATCGATTCCGATTTTCTTATTCCCCTCTTAACAAGCCTGAGTATTTCCAGATGTATGCTTCCTGGCGGATCCTTTACGAGCCTTATAAGCTCGCTGGGAACGAGCAGGAGGGAGGAGAGATCTTCCGTCTCTATCTCTATTACCATCTCCCTTCTCGCCTTCATGATGCACGCGATCAGCACTATTATTACCAGCGCCCTCATCCCGCCGCTCAGATTTACTATAAGCCTCCCTTCCGCGGAATTGAGAAGCTCCGAAACCGCCTTTATCGATTTTTCAACGCTTTTTACATCAAGCTGCACCAGTCTGACGGCAACCTTATCGGAAAAGCTAGTCTGAACGAGCTTTTTTATCCAGTCAAATGCCTTTTCAACCTTTTCAACGATTTCGGCGGTGATCAGCACTATCTCGTCTCCCTCCTTTATCCCATGCCTCAGCATTGCGCGGTAACAGAACTTCTCTTCAAAGCCCAGCGTTGCTATTAATGTAGTTTTCATGCATTTTTCTTTGCTTAATGCAGTATTTATCTTTTTTCTCATCATGTTAACAACAGAAAGCTTTATATTTTTGCTACTTTTATTTATCACATGGAGGCCCTGGAGGTTGAGGAGATATCGAAAGTTCTTGCAGTTCTCGTTGCGGAAGCCGAAAATTACAGTTACGTCGACAAACTCGGCTATGCCCCATCGAAGGATCTTGCGATTTTCTATCTGAGAGAAGCGCTGAGAGACCTGCATTCGATGATGAGCAGGAAGTTCGAGAACGAGGAAGCCGAGAAAGTTGCCAGAGAAATAAAATTCGAGCAGATCGACCATGCTCTGCAGAAGATTTCCGGTATAAGCGACAGAAAGGAGTTGAGGGAAATAACGGCCCTGATAGCATCGAAGGCGCTTGCAAAATCGGCAAAGCTGAAAAAAGAAAGGAGGTGAAATTGGATGTTTCTTTCCGTCCGTGGTAGGGTTTTGCTTAATGTTGAAGCTCTGAACATGACTGAAAGCGTTGGTAATTACGTGAAGCACAGAAGGGTACCGGTCATTTTGCCGGATGCTGGATACACAACCCTCTTCGTTCCCGCCATAAGCGGGGAGAGCATTGCGCATGGTTTTCAGACAGTTCTTGCCGAGATCTCTAAGAAGAACGGTCTCCCCGTCTGCAAGCTCTGCGAAAGGGGAATTTTCCTGAAAAGCACAAATAGCAACGTTTTCAGGGAGGCATTTGGAAAGGAGCCGTCAGGAAATCTTGAGGAGCAGGTAATAAAGGGCTGCGTTGTAGAGGACATTGGGGGATTTCTTTACGCTGAAGAGGCGAATGTAAAGAGAACATCCAGCTTCTTTACGGGCTATATGATCCCGGCAAAAGAAGCGCTTGAAAATGCCGTAATAGAGCCACAGCTGCATTCCAGATATGCTCTGGGAACTCCGTTCGTTCAGCAGCAGGGGCAGATGATATACTACGTTGAACTTTCTTCTGCGGTTTACACATTCAGCTTCGACTTCGACTCGAGATTTGTTGGAAAAACTACATTCAGCTATGAAAATGCTGGAAAAGAAGTTGTTAATGACAGAAAGAAGAGGATCGAAGCCGCGCTCGAAGCGTTCAAGAGATTCATTCTGGAATTCTGTTTCGGTGCCAAGAAGACCAGGTTCATGCCGGTGATAGAATGGGAATCGCTTGTATTGGCAGTTTCGGATGACGTATGGACGGTTCCGAGCCCGTTTGCTAAAAACTACATCGAAAAGACAAGGAAAAAGCTTGAAAAAATAAAAGAGAATACCAAGCTGTTTGTTTATCCTGATGGGGGCTCTTTGGAAGAAGTTGTTGTCAATGCAATCGAGGAAGCGAAGAAGAGAATATGATCGGATTCATTGCCGATTACGAATTCACTTGGGGATTTCAGGCACGCATTGTGGGGCTCTCGAAGACTTCCCCCTCTTTTTACTATCCTCCTCCTACCACATTTCTAGGTGCCTTGGCTGAGACTGTTGCCAAGGATTTCGCTATTCCCGAAAGCAGGGGAAGAAATCTGATGGCAAAAATGAGCGAAAATTTGCTGGCAATTGGATGGAAACCTATTAACTGCATTCCGATTAAGTATTCGGACATAAACAGAATATTGAGCATAAGGATCTCGGGTGAAGCTGGACTTTGCCCCAATCCGAGGGATCTCAACAAATCCTTTGATTCTCCCGCAAGGGGAAAAACAATTCTTTGCTCCACCGATGGTGAAGCGCCGAAGATTAGATGGTTCCTAGTTTTAAAGGAAGAATCCTTTGGTTTTGAAGGAAAGAAGGTTAGAATAAGCGAGTCAAATTTCTGGAAGATACACAGACTCGGCTCGAAGGAAAGTCTTGTCTCCGCTATAAACGTAGAAAGGGTTACAGTAGCTCGAAAAGAGGGCATTGTTTACACAAACTACAGCTACCCGATCGAGGGAGTCAGGGAGATTGACAGGGATGAGAAATGGGAGTTCGAGGTTTACATAAATCCCTACGAGCCTAGCCTTCCTGACCCTCTTTCCAACTACTTGTCTGGAAAAAAGGCAATACCGTTCAGAATTCCGATATTAAGAGGCCAAACTCCTCCTGAGAGCAAGATTGAGCCTCTTGATTGGGTTTCTTATCAGGCAGCAAATGGAGAAGTGGTGATTGGATGCCGAAAGTGAAGCTCCTGATGCCACCGGATTCAACGTTCCTCAGTTCAGTCATTCACGAGGGGATACTTTTTCTTATATCTAGGAACCACGCACAGCGATTTGGCCTGAGGGAAATAGATTTCAAACCAAACTTTCTTTCAAAAGCTTATTCGGGCTTAGATGACGAAAAGATCCAGAACATTCGAATGGTAATGGTAGGAGTGGATAATCTGAATTCAAAGCTCTTCGAAAAGCTCGGATCAAATTTGAAAAGCAGGAAAACATTTTACGATTTGATAAAGATGCTGAAGGACAACTCGACCCTTATTAAGGAAAAAGAAGAAATAGAGCTCGAGCTCAGGATTTCCGGTAAGGATAACCTGATGGATTTAAGAAAAAAGAGCGATGGTATAGCAGCTCCTCAGCTATTGAAGGTTGACAGATACACAGGGTTCACCTCTCTCGAAACTCCCTTCACTTCGAGGCAGCTCACGTTCTACATTTCTCCAGAAGCTGCGCTAATCTCACTTCTGGGCGTTTACTCATCCTTTGTTCTGAGCATCAGGCAACAGGATCAGAACTACTATTTCTTCCTCTTCTTTTCTCCAGATGAAGTTTTGAAGCTGCTGTTTGAGGGAAACGGGGAGCTGGTTGAAAAGTACATGAAGATCAAGGATTATGCAATGGATGTTCTGAGGAAGATTATCGGGAAGTATCCTCTCAACGAGCTGATAGCAATCGAATTGACCCTAAATCTTGAAATCAGAAAGCTGATGTACTCCGAAAATCTCGAAAAGATCTCCCTGCTCCTGTTCAAGATCGCACCAGAAGGTCAGACTTATAAAATATATGAAACATTGCCTCTGGATATATACAGAATTACACCTTTCTATGAAATTGCTGAAAAATACTTTGGAAATGCGGAAAAGTTCATCGAAAAGCTGTCAGAAGTTTTAGCTCCCGACAAAATTCCCATGGAGGCCTTATCCTCTCTTAACAGGAAAAACAGATACAGCGAAGCAGAAAATGTCCTTGCAGCAGTTCAGAATCTCTACAGGTTCGTCATGCTCGGCGATGCCCAGGGATTTTTTGGCTTCCTTCAGAAGCTCGATGAAGCCAGAAAAAAGCTTGAGAATAGCAGGGACAAAAGGGAGGCTTTCAGGGCGGAAAAATACAGGCAACTCGTTGCAATGTTTTGAGCTATGCTTCTGGATAACCTGGAAGAGGTTTCCAAAAAATGGTTCAAAAATCCCCCGAGACCCTTCATTGAGCACGCAGTCGGTGAAATCCAGAGCAAATGGGATAGCAGAAACTTTTTCGTAATAGAGGCCCCCACAGGTTACGGGAAGTCCACGATATCGGCAACCCTAGCATTGAATTCCCTCCAAAGTGGCTTTAAGTGCATAATCACGTTTCCCTTGCGAACTCTGCTTGAGGACCAGTTTAAGAAATTCAAGGGACTTTTTGCCGGAAAGCCGGAGTTGGTGGGAAAAAGGTATATGCACAATCCAGATTCGCCGTATCTCATAAAGCCCGTAACGCTCACAACGGTAGACACTCTGGCTCTGAATTTATTCGGCATACCGCCGGAAACTCTTGAAAAGGTTGCAGAGGAGAGAAGCTTGGGCCATTACTTCTTTTCCTGGGCTTCGGTTCTGCTCTCGAATCTGGTTATGGATGAAGTTCATTTGCTCGCGGACTCCACTAAATCTCTGAGCTTTCTAGCGGCGCTGGTGAAGATTGCCCGGGATTTCGATCAGAGGGCAGTATTCATGTCGGCAACCATGCCCGAAGCGCTGAAGAAAAGGCTCGAAGAATTCGGGAAAGAGAGAATGGAGTTCATATCATTTTCGGAAAAGCATGACCCTGAATTTTGCGAGGAGAGATTGAGCAAGAAGTATGAAATTTGCGTTGAAAGTTCTGAGGGAGATAAATACGGAAAAATAATGAGCTGGCTGAAAAATTCTGAATTTCGTAGGGGACTGATAATCTTCAACACGGCGAGCGAGGCTGTCGAGTTTTACAGAAAACATCTGAACGATTTGAAGGAGTTCTCGGAAAATACCCTGTTGCTGCATTCCCGATTCACGGAGAAGGATCGTGAAAAGAAGATAGAGGAAATCGGAAAAATGCAGAAAGAAAAAGATTTCCTGATAGTTTCGACCCAGGTGGTCGAAGCCGGAGTGGATATTTCCTCCGATCTGATGATAACCGATATATCTCCAGCCAATTCCCTAATCCAGCGGTTCGGCAGATTTTTGCGATTTGAAAGAGAAAAAGAAGGGAGAATTCACATATGGTATGAAGAGGGGCAGATTAATTCGGATTACAAGGTATATGACGGTGAACTAACAACGAAAACCCTTAAATGGATCAAAAGCAATCCCGAACTGAACGTGCACGTTCCAGAAGGTGAAAAGGGGTTTTACAGGCTGGTAAATTCCGTATACAGTATAGAGCACTTTGAATTCGATTCGAAGGCAATTGAGGGCTTTGAAAGGATTTTCCTGAACCTCGAAACAGCGCCCAAGAACGCCCTTAACCTTCTGTTCAAAATGGGTGGGAGTTTCGTTCGCGAGGGGCTTCAAGTACCTGTCAGCTTTCTGAAAAAAGATGAAATTGCAACGTCAGACATTTCCGAGTTTTCGAGAAGCTCCGTAGTCCCCATAGCGTTTGAAATCTTTTTGAATATGATCCCCTCTGTAACAGGTGCCGTTAATGAGGAAATGCAGCTCATAGAAAGAGAAAGAATTAGCTTTCTGCGCTATCCTAAACCTGAAATTCTGCTGGAATTCATGTTCAGGCACAGGGTGATCGCTTTTCTTTTAGATGCTAGCTACAGCGCAGAATTCGGGTTGGTGATGAAATGATCTACGCAAGGAAAGGTGAAAAATTAGAGCAATCTCTAGAAGAGCACATCGGGCAGTGTTTGAAGGCGCTGGGGGATTTGAAGAATACCAGATTCTGGAAGATAATTGGAGCCGCTGAACTTGAGCTCAGAACGGCAATTGTATTCCATGATTCCGGAAAAATATTCTACCAGAAGAATTTGAGAAAGGGTAAGCTAAGCTTTTCGGGGCACGAGATACTTTCGGCTCACATTCTCAAAAGGTTTTTATGGCACTACCGCAAACACGCAAAAACTTCAGATCTGGAATTAAGGTGTAGTTGGGTAGATCTATCAATTGCAGCCGTTCTCTATCACCACCATGCAATGGGCGTGAAAAAGAGAGTTGAGAGTCTGAGAAAGAACGAGCTCAGATTTTCTTCCCAGAAAGAATTCGAAGAGATTTTGGCTGAGCATGGAGAAATTCTGCTGAAAAATCTCGAATTTCTCGACTCAGAGGCAGTTAAATTGGCCTTGGGCATGCTTAATTCGGATCTAAGAAGATTCGTGGCAGATGGGAGGGTAAAGACTGCAGACATTGCTTACGAGTCTGATGATATTATTAAGCGGACATGGGAATGTTTTCAAAGGGATGTTTATTTCAGAAAGATGATGATCGCTCTAACCACTGCATTGGTCATTTGTGACTACAGGGGAGTTAGAGAGGAAAATGGGGGAAAAAGAGGGTTTGGAAAGATAGTAGATGATTTTTTAGAGCTTTATAAGATAGGCTATGCTCCATCTCGTGGTTTATGACATTACGGACGATAGCAACCGCACAAGGCTTGCAAAGCTTCTTGAGAAATTCGGACTTGAAAGGGTGCAGTATTCGGCATTTCGCGGAGAGCTGAATCCGAATGATAGAGAAGTGCTGGCCAGACAAGTTTTTAGGTTTATTAAAGATGAGCACGACTGCATTTTCATCATTCCCCTCTGCCAGCGGTGCTCCTCGGCTGCAATAGTTATTAGCAATACCGGAGTTGAGCTCGTAAGGGATAAAAAGGTTGAATTTTTGTGATTGCTTCGCTTTAAAAGGAGCTAAGGGAAGGGCAAAAAAGACTTGAAAGGGAGCTGCAGAACACAAGGAATTACATGATGCGCGGATTCAGGGAAATAAAATCTTCCCTGAGGAAATCCTTCCACGGGAGCGCG
>Ga0080004_1142652_pt1 | contig 12785 bp, 14 predicted proteins | sample WasSprMetagenome_FD_69207 | JGI IMG/M metagenome (GOLD analysis project Ga0080004, IMG submission 69207) | Sulfidic aquatic microbial communities from Washburn Spring, Yellowstone National Park, USA - WS (SPADES assembly) (version 2) | ecosystem: Environmental > Aquatic > Thermal springs > Hot... | reverse complement strand
ATTCCAGTGGGTGCGGGATTGGGCGGGGGAAGCTCCGATGCTGCCGCGGTCCTCGCCGGCCTTAACTTCCTCTTCGAGCTTGGGAAAACTGCGGATGAGCTCAGGGCATTGGGCGCAAAACTCGGGGCAGACGTGCCTTTCTTTTTGGGGAAAAGCCCGGCTTGGGTGGAGGGAATCGGTGACCGGATCTCCCCTGCGGAAGTGCCGATTCCAGAGGCCTTCCTTTTGGTGGTCCCACCCTTCCGCTGCCCAACCGCTTTGGTCTACAAAATCTTCGATGAACTTGGGCTTCCTTTTTCGGTTCCTGGGCCGATCCCCCGTGTTCCACCGTTTCCGAATGACCTTTGGCCAGCGGCTACTAGTCTCCACCCCGAGCTTTTGCAGTTACGGAGGGCGTTGGAGGATATCCCAAGCCTAGGGGTTGGGATGAGCGGTTCAGGTCCCACCTTGTTCTTGGCTTTTTCTTCGGCAGAGGAAGCGGAGGCGGCGCGGCAAAGGATCAGACTTCCGGCGGAGGTACTAATTGCACGACCGGTGGACTGCGGGTACAAGATCGTAGGATGAAGATCGCTATCGACGGTCCGGCTGCGGCGGGAAAGACTACCCTCGCCAAGCGTCTAGCTCAGGCCTTGGGGTTTCTGTTCGTTCCCACTGGGGCCATGTATCGGGCCGCGGCTTTGGCCCACCAGCGCGGCCTCCCCCTGGAAAAGGCGAATATCACCGTGGGAGAAAACGGCCGGATTTTCCTAAACGGTGAGGACGTGACGGACCTTTTGTCCAACCCTGAGTTAGACGAGCTTTCCTCGAAGCTTGCCGCTGATGTGCGGGTGCGGGCTCGCTTGGTGGACCTCCAGCGGAAAATTGCGGAGGGCCGGGATGTGGTGATGGAGGGGCGGGACATCGGCACCGTAGTTTTGCCCGATGCGGAGCTCAAGATCTTCCTTTGGGCGACGCTTGAGGAGCGGGCCCGGCGAAGGCATCGGGAGCAGGGCGGGTCCTTTGCCGAGGTTTTGGAGGCCATTCGCCGCCGGGATGAACGCGATTCCACCCGTTCCTGTTCCCCTCTTCGGCCCGCACCGGATGCGGTGGTGGTGGATACCACGGATAAAACCCCGGACGAGGTTCTCAACTTAGCCCTGGAGCTTGTGGAGGAGCGACGTGCTCGCCTGGCTTCTTGAGAGAATTCGTGATCTTTTCTACGCGATCCTTGTGGGATTGGCCACGCCCGTGATCTTCGGGCTTTTTCGCCTCTCCGTGCGGGGAAAGCCGGCAACCAAGGGAATCGTGGTCGCCCCCCATCGCTCCTATTGGGACATCCCTATTTTGTGCGTGGCCTTTGGGCCGTTCCGAAGGATCGTGTTTTTGGCCCGCCACGGGATTTTGCGAAACCCCGTATTCGCCCCGTTCGTATTGGGGTTCGCTGTGGTCATCCATCGCGAGAATTTCGGGATCCACGATTTCCGGAAGACTATGCGGGCAGCGAAACGCGCCCGGTGGCTCGGGATCTTCCCGGAAGGGACGACCCGTCCAGGGGCAAAACCCAAGCCCGGAGCCATTCGGTTCGCGGAAATCTTGAACCTTCCGTTCATTCCCGTGCGGATTGTGGCCCATGGTCCGTATCCGCCGCGGCCGCGCTGGCGCTTCCCAAAAGTAGAAGTGCGAATTGGCCCGCCGTTCACTGTGGAAGAACTTGCGGAAGGCCTTCCCCAGGATCTTCCCAAATCCGAGCGCTATCGCCTCCTTTCCCAGCGCCTGATGGAGCGCGTCCTGAGCCTTTGATTTGAGGAGGAAGTTTTTCACGTATAAGATTGCCCCACGTCTACCTGAGTCTTAGCGCTCGGGCCCGCAAGGGGAAACCAGTCGAGGTGATAGGGATGGCGGAGTGGATAAAGATGGAGGAGGCCCTCGGCGAGAACGATATTCGCCTGTTCAGCCGGGGGGATACGGTCCAAGGCCGAGTGGTTCAGGTCGGGGGAAACGAGATCCTCGTGGATATCGGGTACAAGTCCGAGGCTGTGCTCCCCAAAGAGGAGCTAGCTCCCGGCCACGAGGAGGTCCAGCCTGGTCAAGTTCTCGAGGTCCTCATCACCTACATCGATGAGGAAAACGGCACAGTTTACATCTCTGAACGCCAGGCGTTTTTTGCGAAGAAGTTTGCCGAGCTGGAGCAGGCTTACCGCGCGGGAGCGCCGGTCAAGGGCACGGTAGTGGCCGAGGTCTCCGGCGCGGGCTTCCAAGTGGATTTGGGCGGGATCCGCGCATTTTTGCCCGCTTCCCACCTTGGGAAAGGCATTTCTACAAAATTTGAGCGTCTGCGCGGGAAAGCTTTGGATCTCAAGATCATCGAATTCTCCCGGCGCACGAGGAACATCGTGGTCTCAAGGAAGGAATGGCAGAAGGACCAAGAGGAGCGCGCGAAAGACGAGCTTTTTGCCTCCCTCACCCCGGGGAAGGTGATCGAGGGCACGGTAAAGAGCGTGGTGGATTTTGGGATTTTTGTGGACGTAGGTGGCCACGATGGTCTTGTGCACCGAACGGAGATCTGCTGGAAGGATATTCCTGCTCCGCCGCCGGGAAAATTTAAGCCCGGCCAGAAAATAAAGGTCATGGTCCTCGAGGCGGACCGCAAGGAGGAACGCATCTCCCTTTCCATAAAACGCCTGCGGCCAAATCCCTGGGAAGGAATTGCCCAGCGCTATCCAGTGGGCGCGAAGGTTAAAGGGAAAATTGTTTCCCTCACGGATTTCGGGGCATTTGTGGAGCTCGAGGAAGACGTGGAGGGGCTCATCCATATCTCTGAGCTCTCCTGGGCGCCGGTGAAGCACCCCAAAGAAGTGGTCCAGCCCGGGCAAGAGGTGGAAGTGGTGGTCCTGGCGGTAAACGAGGCCGAGCACCGCATCAGCCTCTCCTTGCGGAAAGCCCTGCCGGATCCTTGGGAGGACGTGGAGCACCGCTACCCCAAAGGCGCCTTGGTGGAGGGAACGGTTACAAACGTCACGGATTTCGGGGCGTTTGTGGAGCTCGAGCCCGGGATCGAGGGGCTTGTCCACGTCTCCGAGCTCTCCTGGGAGCGCATTTCTCATCCCAAAGATGTGGTCCAGCCCGGCCAGAAGGTGCGGGCCATGGTCCTCCGCGTGGATCCCCAAAACCGCCGGATCAGCCTCTCCTTAAAAGCCCTCCAACAGGATCCTTGGGAGGAGTTCCTCGAGCAATACTCGGTGGGCTCAGTGGTTTCTGGCCCAGTGACCCAGATTAAGGAGTTCGGGGCCTTCGTGCGCATAACCCCAGCCGTAGAGGGCCTCATCCATGTTTCCGAGATCTCCAACGAGCGCATTGGTCATCCCCAGGAGGTCCTGCGTTTGGGCCAGGAGGTCACGGCGAAGATCATCGGGATCAACGAGGCCAAGCGTCAGGTTCGGCTTTCCATAAAGAAGCTGCAGGAGGACATGGCTCAGGCGGACACGGAGAAGTTCATCTCCACCCAGCCGGTGCGGGAGACCATCACCCTTCGGGAGAGGCTGCGGGAGCTGGGGATGGGATGAGGACCACCGCCGCGGCCATCTTCTCCGTGTGCGTGAGGGATACGGGGAATTCCTGATCTCGCCAAATTAGGCGCGGCCCATTTTCCCCAGGGAGGACCTGAATTTCCCTAAAAGGGACAGGTTTTCCCAGAGCTTTACAGAACGCTTCCTTTGCGGCAAACCGGGCAGCTAACCGCTGGGCACAAAGCTCGGGCTTTGCTTTCCTTGCGTAGGCTAGCTCGCTTTCCGTGAAAATCCGGGCTAGGGCCTTTTCGCCCCAGCGGGCCAAAAAGGCCTGAAAACGGGGTACCTCCACGATGTCGATCCCTACCCGCATCGCACGATTCTCATCCGCTCCGCCTGGATTATGGCTTCCACCCGGGCTACCGCCTGTTCCAGCTCGTCGTTCACCACAAGGTAGTCGAACTCCGGGATACATTTGAGTTCCTCGCGGGCGATGCGGAGGCGTTCAGCTAAGGCCTCGGCGGTTTCCGTTCCCCGGCCCCGCACCCGCTTGGCCAATTCCTCCCAGCTTGGCGGCACGAGGAAGATGAGGACCACTGGGAAACCCAAATTTGCCCGGCGGATGGCCCGCGCGCCGTTCACCTCCACCTTTAACACCACGTCTAGCCCGTTTTTCAGGCGCTCCACCACCTCCGCGCGAGGAGTCCCGTAGCGATGACCCTGGTACACCGTCCACTCCAAAAGGGCCCCTTGGGCGATGAGTCGGTCGAATTCCTCTTCGGAGACGAAGTAGTAATCGCGGCCGTGGACTTCCGTGGGACGGGGCGGTCTAGTTGTGGCTGAAACGGAAAAGCGAAGGCGCTGGTCCCGGGAAAGAAGAGCGGAGATCACCGAGGATTTTCCTGCTCCCGAGGGCCCAGCGATGACGAAGGCGATTCCCCCTTCTCCTTGAAGTTTTACGCCCGGAGGAAGAAGGTCTTTCATTCCACGTTCCGCGCCTGTTCGCGCAGCCGCTCAGCTACCAGGCGCATCTCCAGCGCCACGGAAGCGAGTTCCGGACCGTAGGCCTTGGCAGCCAAGGTCCCAGCCTCGCGGGCAATCTCTTGGGCCAAAAACTCCAGTTCCTTTCCGACCGAACCGTCCTGGGAAAGGAGCTCCCCCCATCTTTGGGCGTGGGCCTGAAGGCGATCGAGCTCCTCCCGCACATCGATCCTCCCCAAAAGGAGGGCAATTTCCGCGGAAAGTCTTCCGGGATCGAGGGTTTCGAGTTCTTTGGCTTTGGTGCGGAGCCTTTCCGCTGCGATTTTTTGGTCTTTTTCGGCGAGGATTTCGGCCTTGGTCAAAAGTTCATGGAGGGCCTGAAGTTCGCGGGCGAGGGCTTCTCGCAAAGCTTCGCCTTCCCGGGCCCGCTCGGCCTGAACCTGGGCAATTGCTCCGGCCAAAGCCTCCTCCACCGCCGGCCAAAGGAACTCCTCCTCTGGCCGGATTTCCCGGAAAACGCCCAGGGCCAAAAGGTGGGAAAGCCCGGGTTTCTCTTCCACATTCAGGGCGCAGCGCAAAGCCCGAAGATCAGCGAGGTATTTTTTGGCCAAATCCAAATCGACCTTCTTTTCCCCGATCTCCGGGAGAGGGGTAAGGCGGAAGGTTGCCTCCACTGTACCCCGATAAAAACTGGTTCGGAGTTTTTCCTCCACCAGATGAAGGATAAGTGGGCAATCGGAGAGGCCGCGCACGCGGATTTCCAAAAACCGCCCATTTAGGGTGCGGAGGTCCACCTCCACTTGGAATCCGTGGGCCTGGGCTTGGCCGCGGCCAAACCCCGTCATGCTACGCAACCTCGCTCACCTCGCGGAAGATGGCGGAAGCATAGCCCACAACCTGGTCCATCATCCCTGCGATTTCCCCGGAGGTTCGGTAAAGGAGGAGCTGGGCAGCCCGGAGGTTAAGGTTTTTGGCGGCGGCGATGAATAGGGCTAGCGCCCCAATCCCGCAGATTGTGAGGCGCCGCGCCCGCACCACCTCCAAAAACCCCGGAAGATCGAGGTCCAGGATATACCGCAAGGCCAAAAGGTCCTTCTCCTTCGCCACTTCATGGGGCTCGTAGTGGGTGAAGTCCGTGGAACACAAAATGGTTACGGGCTTTTTAGCGAGCACCTGGGCAATTCCCGCCCCTGCGGCCTCCGCTTCCCCCAGGGAGAGGGGTTGCACCACCCCCGCCACAAATGGAATTGCCCCGTAGAGGTAATGGAGGAAGGGAAGCTGAACCTCCACCGAGTGCTCCTCCAAAAACGGGGTATCGGTGATCTCAGCCCCGGTGGCCTTGGCCAGGGCCTGGGTGAGCTCCCCATGGATGGGCATGGTACCAAACGGCGTTTCCCACTCCCCAGGTTCGGCTAGAGATATGGGTGAACCTAGACCGGTGTGATTGGTTCCCAGGATCACGGCCACCTCCGGCCGGCCGATTTGCCAAAGGGCCCGATAACCTGCGCCGGCCACTACCCCGGAGTACCGATAACCAGCATGAGGGAGGATGAGCCCCACCGGCTGAACCAAAGGCGGTCCAGAAGGACCGAGCTCCTCCCGGCTTTTTCCCAAACACCGCTCGATCTCCCGGGCCAATCTCACCGGATCCGCCGGGTAGAAAGTTCCTGCGGCACAGGCCCATCGAAATCCCATGGTCCACTATTGTACGCCCAAGAACGAGGAAAAGGCGGGCTTCCCAAGGAGGTTGACCGTGGTCCCTCTTCCAAGCTAAACTCCGTTGAGATTGGGAGATCGGCTAATGGTAGGCCGGCGGGCTCTGGACCCGCTAGTGGGGGTTCGAATCCCTCTCTCCCAGCCAAAGGGAAAGCTCCTCCTCCAAAGGGGCCAGGATAAACGCAGCCTTTTCCTCAGCCAGATCAGCGAGCTCTGTCCGGGCTTCCCCCAATTCTGCGCGGAATTTTTCGTCCCGAATGGCGTGGGCGTTGGCATCCACGGTGTAGAGGGCAGAGGTGCACGCGGCCCAGGCGAGTCTCGCGGCGCAAGCTAAGTCACTACGAGCAGGCTTTGGGCAAAGGGTGAGGAGCCGTTCAGCTAAGTCCATGAGGGCCAAGGCCTTCTGCGCGGTTTCCAAGGGAACACCGACGGCGCGAACCAAGGCTTTTTCCAATTCCTCCCCGGCCTTTTTCTGGGCGGCTACCACTTGGGCATAGGCTTCGGCGTCGGCCTCAGCGAGCTCCAAGAATTTTCGGACGAAATCCGCGGCCCGGGTTACTGATTCCCCCACTTCCCGGCCGCGTTTTTGCGCCAAGGCTGCCACTTTTTGCACCAGCGCCGCCGCCAAGGCCCCGGTCAGCGCCGCGGTGGTCCCCCCTCCGGGAACGGGCTCCGTGGAACCCAATTCCCCAACGAACTGTTCAATCGAGATCCCCTTCAACCCCTTCATCGGTCGCATCCTCCTTGGTGGATCCGCCGGGCTGCCTCCACCAGGTGATGAAGGAGGATGGCCACGGTAACCGGCCCCACTCCTCCGGGAACTGGGGTCCAGGCTCCCGCCACCTCCGCCACTCCTGGATCGGCGTCCCCAACAATTTTTCCCGCGCAAACGGAAGTTCCCACATCCACCACCACTGCGCCCGGGCGGACCATGGGTGCCTTTAGGATGCCAGGAGAGCCGGCGGTTAGGCAAATCAGATCGGCCTGGCGGGTGACCTTCCCCAACTCCCGGGCATTGCGCTCGCACAATGTCACCACGGAAAGGCTTTCCCGGAGGAGAAGGACGCTCAAAGGGAGGCCAACTCGGCCGCCGCCCACCACCACCGCCTCCTTTCCCCGGAGATCGAAGCCGTAGAAAAGGAGGAGCTCCAGCACGGCTTGAGGGGTGGTGGGAAGGGCATGCCCCAGGGTGTGCTTTAGCTCGGAAAATCCTGCCGAACCTACCCCTTGCCAAAGCAAACGCCCAAGGTTCTCCGGGTGAGCGCCGTCCACATCCTTTTCCGGTGGAATTAGGAGGCTTAGGCCCGGCCAGGGGGAGGGCTCGAGGACCAAAACCCCGTGGATTTGGAGTGCACTGGCTACCTCCAAAACTAAACTCCGCGCAACCTGCTCAGGAAGCTCAGGGTTTAACGGGAGGGAAACGAGCTTCACCTGCACTTGGTCTGCGGCTAGCTTAAGAGCCGTGCAGTACCGCTCCGCAGCGCCCTCCCCTTGGGCATAAAAGACGGCCAAAGTGGGGTGAATCCCGCAGGCCCGGAGTTCCTCAGCCTTTGCTTTCACCTCGGCCAAAATTTTGTCCCTAAGCGGCTTTCCCCAAAGTAGCCTCTTCTCTCTTGAATCCGCCATCGTTGGGCACTATACACTGACTGTGCTGCGGAGGTGTATGGTGCTCCCTCAAATCCAGCGGATCGAGAGCGTAGCCAGTAAGATCGGGCTTTCCCCTGAGGAGCTCGAGTTTTATGGGCCATATAAGGCGAAGGTTTCCCTTTCAGCTTTGGAGCGGCGGGCAGAAGAGCCCCTGGGGCGGTATGTGGTGGTAAGCGGGATCACTCCGACCCCATTTGGCGAGGGGAAAACCGTCACGGCCATCGGCCTTTCCCAAGCCTTTTGGCGCATGGGGAAGACCGCGGTGGTTTGCCTTCGTCAGCCCTCATTGGGGCCGGTGTTTGGGGTAAAAGGAGGGGCCACCGGCGGAGGGAAAGCCCAACTTTTTCCGGCGGATGAGATCAACCTCGGCCTCACCGGCGATTTCCACGCCGTAACTTCTGCCCATAACCTGGCCTGCGCTTTTCTCGATAACCACCTTTATCGCGGCAACGCCCTCAACATCGATCCCGAGAGAATCTTCATCCGCCGGGTTTTGGATCTCTGTGACCGCTGGGCCTTAAGCGATATCCTCATCGGCCTCCAGGGGTTCCCAAGAAAAAGTGGGTTCGACATCACCCCCACCTCCGAGGTGATGGCCATCCTCGCCTTGGCTAGGGATCTTGGGGATCTCCGGAAACGTCTCGGGCGGATGGTTCTTGCCCTCACCAAAGAGGGGAAGCCCGTGACTTGCGAGGATCTGCGGGTGGCCGGGGCCATGGCTGCTCTATTGCGGGAAGCATTGAAGCCGAACCTCGTCCAGACGAGCGAAGGAACCCCGGCTTTTGTGCACACCGGGCCTTTTGCCAACATCGCTCACGGAAACTCCTCCGTGGTGGCGGATCTTTTGGCCCTGCGGCTTGGGGAGTTCGTGGTGACCGAGGCCGGCTTCGGCTCGGACATCGGCCTTGAGAAATTCGTGCACATCAAATGCCGGACCTCGGGACTTCTGCCGGACTGCGTAGTGCTGGTAGCTAGCATCCGGGCCCTGAAAGTTCACTCCGGGAAATATTCGGCAAAGCCCGGCCAGCCCCTTGATCCGCGCCTCGCCGATCCCGACCCCAAGGCCGTTGAAGAGGGCTGCGCCAACCTCGAAAAACACATCGAGAACGTCCAAGCTTTCGGGCTCCCATGCGTGGTGGCCCTGAACCGCTTTCCCGAAGATGACCCCGAAGAGGTCCGCCTTGTCCGGAAATTTGTGGAAGGGAAAGGCGTTTTCTTTGCGGAAAGCCGAGCATTTGCGGCGGGCGGGGAGGGCGCGCGAGAGCTCGCCGAGGCCGTAGCTGAGGCCGCAAGCCTTCCCAAGAATTTCCGGTTCCTATACGATCTTTCCGAGCCCCTTCCTTTAAAAATCGAGCGCGTGGCAAAGATCATGTATGGCGCGGATGGGGTGGAGTTTACGGATTTGGCTTGGGCCCGGCTTGAGGAGTGCAGGAAGCTCGGGTGGGCGGATTTCCCCGTTTGTCTAGCGAAAACCCATCTTTCTCTTTCCCATGATCCCTCGCGGAAGGGCCGGCCGCGGGGTTTTATTCTCCCTGTGCGCGATCTTCGGCCGATGGTGGGAGCTGGCTTCCTTTACGCCCTTTGCGGAAATATCTCTACCATGCCCGGCCTTCCCGCCCATCCCGCTGGGGAAAGGATCGATATCGATGCCGAGGGAAACGTGATTGGGCTCGGTTAATACATGGTCTGCATATCCAAAAGGCCGCGCCGAAATGCGATCCTTTCAGCTACGCGAAACACGGCCACAGAAAGGCCGATTCCTAAAAAGGTGGCACCGGCGAGGATCAAAAGGATTGTGGAGTCCGAAAGATTGGCGAGCTCGGGATTCAGGCCTTTTCCCAGGAGGGCTCGGCGCAGGGCCTCAAACCAATAGGTGGGAGGAAGGCTCAGACCCAAGGCCCGGAAGGGCCAAGGGAGAAGGGAGATGGGGAAGGCTGCGCCGCAGAGGAGATAGAGCCCGCCAGCCACCACGTCGCCCACAACCCATCCATGCCGAGCAATAAGGAGGGAAACGCCAGCTAGAAGGATCCCGTAGAAAGCTAGCGCTGCTAACCCCAAAACTAGGGCGATTCCGAAGAGTCCAGGGTTAAAAAAGGAGAGGCGCACCCGAAGAAACGCGATCCCAAAGGCTAAAGTAATGAGGACGGAGATGGTGGCGATAATGGTTTTGGCCATCCCTCGGCCCAGGAGGTAGCCGTAAAGGTGCATCGGGGCCATGTACACGTACTTCAACATCCCGTAGTGCTCGCGGTCGTCCTGGACTGCCCAGCTGATCCCGGAAAGGACATTAACCACATAAAGGTAGAGCGTGGTACCGAGAAAGACCTGGGGAAATAGGGGGTTCGTAAGGCCGCCTTGGGCCACGATTAGGTACATGAAAACCAAGATCAGGACGCCGGCCATGGGCTTGATCACCGAGTAGATGGCAAAAAGGAAGGGCTCAGTCCAATTGGACTCGATCTGCCAGCCGAGCCATGTTCCCACCTTGAACCCTTGCCAAGCCTCGCGAAGCCTCTTCATTGTCCCCGGAGCGTAAGCCTCCCCTCCTTTCGGGCGAGGTTCTCAAAGAAGCGCAATCCCAACCGGGCCAGGAAAAGAAAGAGGATGGAAAGCCCCGCGAGGATAGCGAGCTCTGCCTCCACCGGAAGGAAACGGAACTTTTCCATGAGGCGCGGGTAGAGGAGCTGGCGCATGGCATCGAGGCCCAAGGTGATGGGGATGAGGGAAGCGGCGGCAGCCAACCAAAATCCCAAAGCCCGCACGGGAAAGTAAAAGCCGGAGAAAAGAAAAACCGGTTCCTGAAAAAGGTTAGAGAGGTGCCAGGCCTCGCGGCCCCAAAGGAGGAAAACAGAGCTCAAAAGCATTCCCAGTCCATAGAGGGCGACCATGGTGAGGACGAAAACCCCGAAGAAAAGGGCGCCATCCGTTACTTGGAGGGGCACGTGAAAGAGAAGGGTGCCCACCAGGAGCACGCCCGCGGCCCGCACCGTGGTGGCGGTAAGGCCTCCCAGGGCCATCCCGAGGAGGACGGCCATCCGGGAAGTGGGAGCAATGAGGTAAAGCTGAAGGTTTCCCGTTTCCTTTTCCCAATAGAGTTGGCTTGCCATGCTCCAAAGGACGTTCATCCAGTAGGCGATCATCGCCCCGCCCAGGACCGCAAAGCCCGCGAATTCCGGGGGAGCGCCGACGGCCCGATAGATGTAGACATAGGCCGAGACCTGGAGGAGGGGGAAGAGCACGTCGAAGATGATCCAGCTCTTTTCTCGCCAGACCCCGATGAGCCGCGGATAGGCCCGGCCCACTATGGTGCGTAGAAAGGTCTTCCAAAAAGACCGCGTCATTCCGCGTCCTCCGAAAATTTTCGGCCCACCAGGGCCAGAAATACGTCTTCCAGGGTGGGCTCTTCTTTTCTGAGCTCGACGAGTTTCCCGCCCGCGGCCTGGAGCCTGGAGAGAACACGGACCAAGGCCTCTTCCTCGGCAAGGATCAGATCCAGGGCCAGACGGCCGTCCTCCACCCTTTGGGCCAGGGCCCGAATCCCCGGCATCCCTTCCACAAGATTCTTCCCATCGCTAAGGCCAGCTAGGTACAGGCGAAACACCGCCTCCTGCTTAAGGGATTTCTTGAGTTCTGCCGGAGGGGCGCAGGCCAAAATTTTCCCGCGGTCGATGATGGCCACCCGATCGCAGAGTTCCTCCGCCTCGTGCATGTAGTGGGTGGTGAGGAGGATGGTGCGGTTTGGGTGGTCCCAAAGCCATTGGCGGATGAAATCACGGATTGTGCGGGCTGTCTGCACGTCTAATCCCAGGGTGGGCTCATCGAGGAAAAGGATCTCCGGTTCGGTGAGGAAACCCCGCACGATGTTCATCTTTTGCCGCATGCCGGAGGAGAGGTGGTAGACCTTGGTCTTGGCGCGGTCGGCCATGCCCACAAGGGAAAGAAGCTCGCGGATGCGGCGCCGGGCCTCCCGGGAGGGGATCCCGTAGAACTGCGCAAACATCCAGAGGTTTTCCTCCACGGTGAGGAGGCCGTAGCCTGAGGTCTCCCCGCCCGTGACCATGTTGATGTGCCGCCGGACTTCCACAGGGTTCTCCACCACATCCACCCCGGCCACGAACGCCCGGCCGGAGGTGGGCGCAAGAAGGGTGGCAAGGATTTTTATGAGCGTGGTCTTCCCCGCCCCATTGGGCCCCAAAAGCCCAAAAAGCTCGCCAGGCAAGATCTCTAGGCTCACCCGATCGAGGGCGAGGATTTCCCTTCTTCCCTCCCGCGCTTCCCGTTTGCGCAACCGAAAAATCCGGGTGAGCTCTTCCGTTTTGACCGCGCATTCCTCAGGCCTCATGGACTTTTAAGTTTACCCGACGTTTTCTTTCCCGCGCCGAGGCCGTAAACTTTTTAGGGAGGTGGTGGGGATGCGGCTTCCGCGGTTCCTCTTTCGGGTTCACGACGAGGATGTGAAGGAGGAGGCCCGGCTCATCTGCCGGGTTTTGGGGATTGAGGATGTGGAAATCCGTCTTGACGACACGGTTGCGGAGGCCTGGCTCGAGGACTACGAGGCGAACCGCACGATTTACGGTCTAGAGAAGATCCGGGAGTACTTGGAGAACCTCGTGCGGAGCTAAGTCTTTGGCCGGCCACGCGGGCTTCCGGGTATACTGCCAAGGAAAGGGGGCGTAATGAAAGGCCTGGCCGGAAGGCTTCTTTCCGTTGATCTTTCCGCAGGATCCATTCGTACGGAGGAGATTCCCGAGAAGTTCTTTCGTCTGTTTTTGGGCGGCTGGGGGCTTGCAGCGAAAATCGCCTGGGACCGCATTCCCAAAGGAGCAAATCCTCTTGGCCCAGAGAACGTCGTAACCATAGCGCCCGGGCTTCTCACCGGGACCGGTATCCCCACCGCTTCGAAAACCGCTTTTTCCTTCCGTTCGCCGCTTACCGGCGCCCTTTGCCGGTCCATGG
>Ga0080004_1095194_pt1 | contig 12788 bp, 9 predicted proteins | sample WasSprMetagenome_FD_69207 | JGI IMG/M metagenome (GOLD analysis project Ga0080004, IMG submission 69207) | Sulfidic aquatic microbial communities from Washburn Spring, Yellowstone National Park, USA - WS (SPADES assembly) (version 2) | ecosystem: Environmental > Aquatic > Thermal springs > Hot... | reverse complement strand
GAGGTTCTTCAGAAAATTAGATGAGAAGATCCAAATATTCAAAATCATATACGAGCTGATACGCTGGTACAATGTGAAGAGACCCCACATGTCCCTCAACCTAAAGACGATATAAACCCCCTACCAAGCCTACATAAGAAAGATGCCTAAGGACGGCATCATCACACACGAAGAATCAGGAGAGACATACCATGCCCAAAAGATCTAGGAAGAGGTATACTCATTTCGGAAAAACACAAAGATGGCTTCGCCTTTGGCTTTTCAACGCTTCTCTTATGAAGTTTTTAGCTGCTTCTCTCATTGCTTGTTTGCTGCTGAGTTTTAGTCCCATTCCTAGGGCTTTAAGCTTGATTATGTTAAGCAGCGTGTTTTTGACGTCGCCTCTCCGTCCTCTTCCACCCTCCGCACCCCTGTGAACGTGAGCTTGACACTCTTTAGATCCATTTCTTCGATGACTATTCGGGCTATCGTTTTGACGTCTACTTGGTCTTCTGATCCTACGTTGGATATCGCGACTTGGTCGCCGAATCTTTCCAGCCCTAAAAGCATAGCTTCTAAGCAGTCGTTAATGTGTAGGTACGATTTTGTCTGTGTTCAATTTTTCAGTTTTTCGAAGTCGGTTGGGCTTAAGAGGTCGTCTTTGATGTAGGTGAAGATTGAATTATTAAGACATTGTCTTCTCATCTGCTATTGATAATTAGGTATATTGCTTGTATAGTCTGGGCGAGTAGTAGTCCATAAGCCAAGCCTATGGCTCCGTATGTTGTTCCTAGAATCACTAGGCATATTGGTAAGGCAGAGAGGTATATCAGTCCTCCTATTACGACTGCTCTACTTCTTTCTTTGCCTAAGAGTCTTGCATTTAGAGTTGCTCCTATAGCTGATGGTATAGCTGCAAGGCATATTATCCTTACCATGTACGCTGCTTCTGCAAAGGTTGGGAATAGTGTTTTAACAAGGTATGGGCTTATAGCATAAGTAGTTATTGACAGGGCGGATGAGAGAGCTAACGCCAATGTTAGGGTTCCTCTTTTTGATTCGCCGCTGGATTCTTGTGGTAGCAGATAGAAGTAGAGGCTTGTTGGAACCATATTTAGCAGTGTGTAGAATTGGTAACCTAGTTGGTATAGTCCTAATGTGTGATAGCCGAATAGAGGTGCGATAATTACTTTGTCCAGATATAAAGTTAGGGTTTGGGTCAACCCGAAGCCGTAACTATTAATTACGAAGTTTCGCTTTCTCTCTAATGTCTTGAATTTAAACGTGAATCTTCTTATGGAGAGGAAGTAGCGTTTGCTAAAAACGATATATCCGATTGCATATCCAAGTAGTATGCCTTCTATGCTCATTAGGAAGTACAACAGAATGGATAGAATTACCTGTAGGATTTTTGAGCATAGTAATACGGCTGCATATTCACGATACCTCTTCTTGCCGAGTATTTCGGCTAGTGTTAAATTGAAGAAGATTATAGATATACTGAGAAGACCAGCACTCCATTTAATAGGGAAGAGGGTGAGCAACATAATTAGTGCTGAGATTAGCGCCAAACTGTTAGCTTCATATAGCAAGTTTACTTCACCTTTAGCCACATATGTTGTTACAGTTGTGTTTAATCCTAGAGTTCCTATGGTAGCAGCTACCGTAGCTAAGGCAATTGAGAAGTTTGTTACACCGTATTCTTCTACAGTTTGTATGGAAGCTATGATAAACCAAAAGAGAGCGCCTAGTAGAGCTGATAGAAGGTTTCCTATAACCGTGTACGCTAAGCCAGCCCCATTAGATAGGATTAAGCTTTTCCATCTGTGCAAAAGTGATTCCCTCTATTATTTGTGGTGATTTGATCTTTCTTTAATTTGGAAGGTTTTATGTATTTGGTTTCTATTAAACAAACTACGGTTAACAAGAACGATGTAAATGATATCAAATAAGAGAATAGAATTGTGTCGAATTTTTGAAAATGTAGCCGATAGCGTCCTGCTTTTTCAACATAAAAGGCGTTCGACACATTAAGGTATGGTAAAGGTTTGTTACCATCAAGGGTCCAGTGTGTGTCATACTGTTCTGTAAAGACAACGTAACCTTTTTCATAAGGGACGTCAACGATATACTCCACAGGTGAAAGTTCAGTATAATGCAGTGGATATCTAGACGGATAGTTGGCTGTGCTAAAGAGGTCGCTCCAATTTTTGGTTTCTGTGATGTTCTTGACCCAGTAAAGCTTTGTCACGTTGCAGATATTCTCAAAGATCGCCAACCTGCTATTAACGAATATAACTGTGAGGTCACTCTGTCTATATAGAAAATCGTAAAGGCGATAATCCGCTTCTTTTGCAAGGATTATGTATTGTATACCTAGTGGTACAAGTAAAGTGCCTAGGTTTTTTACCTGCTCTCTATGATCAAGAATGAATTGGATATATGCTTGAGCTGGTTCCGCGCGGTGAGTTATAGGACCTACTTCTATGTTTTTACTTTGGATTATTAGTCCAGTGTAGTAGAAGTTCGCTGGGTTAACTATTATTCTATCTAGCCAGGTGAATCGCATATAAGCGTGCCAAGGGAGGAACAAAACCTTAAGATCCGCTGATCTATTTTGAAGATATAGGTCAGCTTCCTGCCACTCTATGGGAAACTGTGAAAGCATAGGTTGACCGCCTACCTCAGGGATCAGCATGTTTGATGAATATGCGAGTAGAATAGCAAGTATTAGGGTAACAACAACACGCCTAATGAGCGGTGATTTTAAGCCTGAAGCTATCTTACCTAATCCTAAACCACCTAATATAGAATATGTTAAGGCTAGTAACGCTAGGAACTTTTGCGGTTCTCTAAAACCCTTAAAGAAGAACACATTATTATATAGATAGTTGAACACAGCAGCCGAAGGATAGGGAGCGTTGCCTATAGCTAGCAAAAAAGATAATATTCCGACTAACGTGATTGATTTAACAAAATAGCCTATCTTTTTTTCGTCATAATGGGTTAAAAATCCGTATATCGTCAGAAATAGTAGAACAAAATAAAAAAGATACCAAGAGGGTATTATTTCAGAAATATAATGGTAACCTTCAGGTTGTCTCCAAAAGCCATGCAAAGTCACCAAAGCAAAAATCAAATCCACGCCTACTCCCCAGCTTGTTGACCTAAATACCGCAAGATCTTGCTCACCTATTTGACTTAGTATACCCACACCCAGAAATTCTAACGTAATCCAATAGGTACTAGTCAAAAATCCAAGTAAAATAATAAAGATAGCGAAAGAAACGTTAACGATTATATCTCTTTTGCGCTTCCTAAAAAGATAAAAGGCAAGTATTAGACAAAAAAGTAGCAAAGCCATTACAAACATGTGCTCTGAGAAGATGCCAATCAATGCGAGCAATAGAGCAGTTTTGGACGCTTCAGCAAGCGTCTTTTTATCAATTTCAAAAAAGGCGATAGATTGCTTAACAAATAAGGGGGTGATAGCATAGGCGAAAAGAAACAACCAGTGACCAACTACATATCTAACAAAAGTGAATGGGTTTAAAATGTATAACAAACCAGCGAAAATCTTTCCGAAAATATTTTCAGAAGGGCAGAGCTGGTACGCGCAGAGTCCTGCAAGGAAAAATGTCAGAAAAATGAGAAATCTTTGAGAAATTTCAAAGAAAGCCGATTTTTTCAAAGAATAGAATATCGAAGTAACAAGTATACCATTGATATTACCCGTTTCGAGACCTGTAAGTACCCGAATAGGGTTTGCATCAATAGGGAAGCCCATGTCAAGCGTAAAGATATAGCCTGGAGGTAACAGTTCCCTTATTATGATTAGTGAGACAGCTGCGTAAATGAGATGGGGAACATATTCTTTAACTCTGAGTTTATCCAAATTCCGATAACCTATCTGGTAAGCACCATTAAAGATATTTCTATTGCTTCTAATCATCCCTTTAGAAGAATTCAGATTCAGTTAAGCTTTCTAATGACAAGGGGCACGACTCTCTTACTAAAAAGTCTTAGGGGCTCGAGTTCAAGTGCATCAACAATATAAAGCATAAAGTGTGTTAATCCAACTTTCCTAAATTGAATAAGTTGTTTAGCGCATTCATCAGGCGAACCAAGAATATATCCTACATGCGATGAGATGACCCTTTTTCGTACGTAAGACAAGGCTTTCCCAGGTTCTTTGAGAGCTAACCTAAACTTCTCTGTCAAACTCAGTCTGCTCGTCTTAAAGAATCTTTTCGCTCTTTCTCGCACCTCATTCTCATCTTCTCCTATGATTACAATGGCATGAAGGGATTTCTGGATGTGCGTGGAGTCACGCCCTATCTCTTTGCAGAGCTTATCTAAAGTTTTAAGTTTTCTTTCGCAAGCGAAAGGCTTAAGCTCAAGATTACAGCCGTTAGCGTATTTTGCGACAAGTCTCAGTATGCTATTACTACTACCGCCAATCCATATTGGAGGATGGGGCTTCTGAACCGGTTTTGGTTCGAAGACAGAGTTTTCAATTTGGTAATATTTGCCCTTAAATGTTGACCTTTCTTCGGACCATAATTTTTTGATTATCAGTATTGCTTCTTCTAGCATTCTTATTCTTATGTTTAGAGGTTGAAAAGGTATTCCATACTTCTGGAACTCTAACCAATACCATCCTGCTCCGATTCCAAACTCAAGGCGTCCTTTACTGATATTGTCTAATGTTGCACCCATTTTGGCTATTAAGCTTGGATGTCTATAGGAGCAACAGGTGACTAGAGAGCCTATTCTTATATTTTTTGTTTCGGAAGCTAGTGCTGCTAATGTTGTCCAACATTCAAAACATGGTTCTGCTCTAGGTGGGAGTGTTATAAGGTGGTCATAAAGCCAAAGCGAATCGAACCCTAAGTTTTCAGCAGTAATCGCAGTTTGCCTGATAGCTTCGTATCTATCGGATGGTTTAACATTCGATAACTCTCTTCTCCATCCCTGTGGGCAAACGATTCCAAAAGAGACGTTCATGCTAATCTCAACATATCTCCACTATGCGCCAAAGTTTATCGATCCGCCTCTATCCTGCTATCCTCGCTTAAAATTCTTCGGGCTTCTTCCAAGTCTTCTTCAGAATTTATGTTGAAGTATTGATCACAAATATCGAAAATTTTTACAACCTGTCCATCGTCCACTGAACATTGGATGAGGTCTGGAAGTTCTTTTTCTCCTCTTTCGGGGTGGATTGGTGTTCTTTCAATATAGTGCAATATTTCGTTTTTGAATACACAGTGTCCTGTTCCTTGCCAATTGTTCAATGCTTTCTTCGGTTTCTCTATCAATCTAAAAATTCGACCATTATCGTCTGTTAGAACCGTGTATGTTCTGCCTATCTTACTTTTGTCTTTTTGGAATAGTACACCGCATATTCCGAACAAATCCTCCTCTGCGAATTTTTTAAACATCTCTCTGTGCCGGCTGTTAACGAGAACTTCATCACCTAACAGTAGGAAGAAATCGTCTTTGCCGATTGCGTCTTTCGCGCATTCTATAGCGTGAACCAAGCCCTTTTGCTCCCATTGAATCACGTATTTTATTTTTTTGTCTTTATAGCGTATCCCATATCTGTTTATAATATCTTCAGCCCTGTGTCCAACGACTATAACTATTTCTTCTATTTGTTGAATATCAGCTGCCCTTTCAATGTTATGCTCTAGAATCGGTTTCCCAGCGAGGTTAAGCATACACTTGTTTATAGAGTCTGTTACGTTTCCGAGTCTTTTGCCTCTACCCCCTGCCAATATTAAGGCCTTCATGGGACACTACCCCTTGAAAATTTCTATATTATCCTCTACCCATTCGGCTAGCTTTTTAATCCCCATTTCATTTGTAACTTCGGGTTCCCAACCAAGTTTTTCTTTGGCCTTGGTTATATCGCAGACAAAATACCAAAGGTCCCCTTTCCTTTTTGGACCATACTTAATTTCTGCCTTCTTCCCCACTATTTTTTCTATGAGGTTTATACACTCTATCAGCGAGATCGCACGTTCGACCCCTCCTCCGATATTATATATGCCAGAAGCTTGTGTTTTATAGAAGGCATCAAACGCTCTTACGGCGTCTGTAGCATATAAGATGTCTCTGACTTGCTTTCCTGTTCCGAACAGCGTTATTGGCTTTTCTAGTATAGTTCTGATTGTGAAGTTGGCAACCCAGCCGTGGTCTTCGCCGCCGAACTGTCTTGGGCCATATAATCCGGTTAAGCGAAATACAGCAGCTTTCAAACCATATGTGTCCGTGAAAGCCTGAGCATATAGTTCTGCTGCTCTTTTGGAGGCGTGGAGCGGGGTAATCGTACCCTCTGTTAAAGGGTGGTTCTCATCGATCGCTGGCGGCTCGCGGAAAAACCTTGTGTCACCCTCTCTTAAAGTTTCGTTGATCTTGTTTCCATAAACGTGTATTGAAGAACATACAACGACAGGTATATCGGATCTTCTTGCTACCTCTAGTACATTAAACGTTCCGACGACATTCGTCACCAGATCTAATTCTGGATTTTCAATGCTAATAGTCATAGCTGGCTGGGCTGCCGTGTGGATCATATAATCGCAGTCCTTCGAGGCTGTTAATAGTTCATCTTTACTCGTAATATCTCCTTTTATTATTTCGACTCCTAGCTCTCTCAAGAAACTTAATGTGTGTTCTCTAGCAACATCCACGTTATAGCCGGTACGTTTAAGTTCATGTTTGGTTAAGTTATCAAACGCTACAACCTTCTCTCCTTTCTTCGCGTAAAACTCGCAGACATGAGAGCCGAGAAAACCACAACCCCCAGTTACCAGCACTTTCATCATGGTTAGGCACTCCTAACTACTTGTAAATAAGGATTTTGCGCAGTAGTGTGTTTCTATTGGTTGGTCTGCTATGGCTCTTCTTTCCATTATCTTTTGGTACACCTCTAAATTTTATAGCATTTTTGAACTCAGATTACCACCAATATATTAAGTCCATAATTAAATGCATGATCAGAATTAACCAGAAAAGTGGGAAGTAATCCGAGGCTACAGAAAGGATAGTATGTTCATGTAGTATGATATAAAGCGCCAGACCGATTGCAAAAAGCCAACCAGCATGGAAATAGAAGAAGATTCCGTGATGTCCGTCCTCGTATCTTATCTTTACTATATATTGGTAAAAGCGTCCTTCCCGCCTTACGAATTCTAAATAAAATCCTTTTAGGTCTACTGAAGTTATGTATCTAAGTGCAAGTTTTCGATCAAGCGCTATAGCCCAAAGAATATGGTCAGCATCAACCAACACCCCTAGCAACGTTGAAGAACATAATATGAATGTTGCTTGTAGAAGGCGGTTGGCTGAAGAGAAGTCGAAACATAAAAGGTAAACTAGAGAAATAATCAGCGACGCTAATAGGTGGTGTTTTGGCAGCATACGTAAACTTGATTAGTATCGCGCATCTTGTAGATAAGATTTAAGTGGGAAAAACTTAAGAAATCCTACTCGCTAATAGACATCAGTCGCGCGAACTTGAACATATTAATCATCCACCCACAGCTGGCTTTGTATGGTGGGGCTGAAACTGTAATAGTACATTTAGCGCGATACCTGTCTGCTAGAGGCGTTGATGTTAGTATTTTAACAGCGGATTTTGAATTGAGACCGGAGTATAAACATCTAAATGTTATTGTGCCTCTGGCGGAAAAGCAGATACATTATCGAATAAGAGGTGAGAAGTTTTCAGATGTGGTCGACGTTTTTAGGATCGTGAATCTTCTTAGGAACTATCTTCTGAAAGTTGCAAACCAGTTTGATGTTTTGAATCCCCATAATTTTCCAGCGACGTGGGCTGTGCCTAGAGGCAAGCCTACTATTTGGATGTGTAATGAACTACCTGATTTTTGGCATGGAATATCTCGCCCATTGTTCAGGAAAGTAGCTGGTTTTGCGTACTTTCTTGACAGATACTTTATTAATTCTAGAGTGGATGTGGCTGTGGTTTCGGACCAAAAAAATGCTGAATCTTTCTATAATCGCTACGGAAGATGGCCTAGGATAATCCATTATGGGATAGAGGGTGAATTTTTTTCTAAGCCGCCCTCTAGAAGTGAGGAATATCTTGTTCGAAAGAAATATCAGTTAAGAGATGATTCTTTCTATGTAATCCACGTGGGAATGATCAGCCCTTCGAAAAATCAGCTCGAGACTCTTAGAGCCTTATGGAAACTTAAATGTAGTGTACCTAATATTAAGGTTATATTCGCAGGTTTCAAACAAAACACACAATATACTTCGCTCCTAAACGACTTCATAGGACAAAAAAGTCTCGAGGGTGATGTAATTTTCACCGGGCATGTTAGTAAAGATGAACTTCGTGTTCTATATCACATCTCTCATGTTCTAGTTTTGCCTGGTATTGGGCAAGGTTCTTGGCTGAGTCCGTTCGAGGCTTTAGCGGCAGAGAAACCGGTAATAGTGTCGCCGTATCTAACCAACTCTTCTATAATTGATAGGATGGGTTTGGGGATTGTAACGAGTGATTACGCCAAGGCGATTCTTGAAGTGTATGAGAATTATCCGTGTTATAAGGAAAAAGCAAGAAAAGGAAAGGAATTTGTACTTAGTGAGCTCAGCTGGGATAGGTTCTGTGAAAAATATCTTGCTATCCTTAATTCAATGGCGTTGAAATAAAAACATCTAGCTACGAAGGTTTTTGGACGATGGTTTAACGTTACTCTTCTTCTGCTTTTTATCTTTCACCTTAACTATTTTTTGTCTGAGGGAAATGGTTAAAATGATGATTAGGGGGCTGTAAAAGATTGGATATAGTGAGAGTGAAGCCTCGTATCCAGTGTAGTGTAGAGTTATCTGATGTCTTCCAGTATTAAGTATGGGAACATATTGTATGCTTGCGATCTCCTGTACCGTCTCCTCCCTCATATTTCTGTCAGCGTTTGGTAGCTCTGATTCTATAGTCGCAACCCATTTATCAGAGAAACTTTGGCTGACTATTACATAAACAGGTTCTTGGTTTTCAAGCGAGATCTTAATGGTGTTAAGGTCTACATTTGTGTACTTTAGTTTTACATCTGTCCGCTTTATATCATACGGAGTTGATAATTTGTACTTGTCTATTGGCACCGCAAAAACTCTGCCTTGGTACCATAAGTTCTCGTAGATATAATAGAAGTTATCCGCGTATACTAGTCGGTAATCCTTTGAGAGTTCAAGACGCATACGAATGTTATTAACTGATGCGGCGTCCAAAGGGCTTGGTGCATCACGGGTTTGGTAGTAAGATGGGTTTAAATTTATTAAGACGTATTCTACGCCGTAGAAAGCTGACTTCTTGGCCAAGTTGTGTATATAATATGTCAAATATCTTTCATAAGCTTCTTCTGAGGTGAGAGGTTTGTTGTAGATTTTGAGTTCGTCTATTTCGCCTTTGAATGGTAGCTGCCCGTTGTCTGCTAAGCCGATTCTAACAGGCTTTGATGTGCTGGCGTTAACTACCGTGTTTAAGACGAGGGTAGCTGGGTCGCGTTTTCCGTCGATGTATATACGAAGCGTGTAGCCGTCGTTCACAGCCACAACATGATGCCACTCTCCATACGATAAAGATGTGGCTGAATCTAAGATTATGTCCCTTCCAGACTGCCAGTGAAACCTGATGTGATTCTTGTTGATCGTTGTCACCATCCACCCCGCCCTATCCCATCCACCACCCTTACACACAATGACACCCTGCTCCACAGCATCCTCAGGCAACCTAACCCAGAACTCAATCGCGCCGCTCGTAGTAAGATCAAGACCCCTCCCGCCTTCAACCTCCACAAAATCATCAACACCATCAAAACTCAAAGCATAACCAAACACACCTTCTGTTTGTTTTGCCCCATAAATTCTTCCATTATTGTTCATTCCTGAAAGATCCATTACTGTTGAATTGTTCAACTCTTCGAAATCCCAAAATCCTACCGCTCTACTAGATGTAAGGTTAGAAACAGGAGTTGCGAGCTCTAAGTAATTACTATACAATTCAGCGAAACGGTATAATGGTTTAAAGAAACCGAAACCCCAAAGAACGAAGTTAAGAGTGTCATGGCCTGTATAAATGTATGTCATAGCTTGTTGATCATGCATAGAGGGGATTTCGATTATTCTAAAATCGCCTGGTTGTTCCCTAATAAACTTGTAAGCCTCATTATCGTTAAGAATCATTGGCATCGTTCTAGGTTCAAACCCGATCGTTAGGTCACTAAAAATTATGAAGATCAAAAGGACGAAAATGACCCTCTTTTTACTCTGACTAGTCAGCGTTCTACGCTCAAAAAAATGCCGGAGTGTCATTGAAGATGACGCCTGATTGATTTTCGTATAACGCGTAACTAAGTCGGTTAAACTAATGTAACCCACCCCTGCACAAACAGAAAGATCCAAATAACCTATTAGTAAGCTACGACCTGGAACGCTAATGAAGGATGCGAAAGGTATATAGTCGTGAATTAGTAGGGCTATATTCACAGGAGCGTATTGTCCAATTGAGTAAAAGATGAAGAAAAGCAACATGACCATATGGAATATATACATTTTTCGAAAATCATATGCGCTTCCCACTATTAACGGTAGTATTGCAAGCAAGGTTGTGGCTAGGCCCAAGTACATAAAGTATATTTCTGTAGCGTAAGGGGTAAAGTGGGTATCTCTTAGAAAGTAGAGGTAAGGCGGTCTAGAAAAGCGGAAAATGTCGTTCCTGAGGACTTCAAGCATGAAGTCGGTCGGCCTATTTTGTAACTGCGGAAGTATGTAAGGGATAGACAATAGAAGAAAGATAGCAAGCAAAAATAATAAATATTCAATAATCACTAGTTTATCTTGATAGCTTTCCTCCAGTATTAGTTGAAAGACAAATCTACATCCGATAAACAAAAGTAAGAAAAAGAGCCCATATAAGTTGCTCAACAGCACTAAGAATAGTGAGACAGCTGTTAACACCAAGTCTATTACACTTTTCCTTAGAAGAGCTCTCTCAAAAAATGTGAGAGTCATTAATACTAAAAAAGGTAAACCTATCAATTCAAGATGTTCTAATTGGTTTGCGCCATAGAGACTGAAAGTATAGGAGATCGCAAGTATTATGCTTGCATCCTTGCGCTTAAAGACCGTTATGCCATACCAGTAGGAGAATATGAGTGATAGTAGGTAAAACATCATAAGAGCGATTTTTAGCGAAAGGGTTAGACTGCCCGTTGCGGCATAGATTATCATCAAAGTGAACTCTTGAGGAATGATTAGCTGATCATTTGTCGCCGCTGGGAAACCTCCACCTCTTGGAACCCAATAGTCACCAATTGGTAAGAAACCTTTAGTGAGCCACAATAACCTTTCGTGCACATGGGCAAAGTGTCCATAAAGGTCTGTAGCAAGGTGCCTAGTTACCAATGAATTAGGAGGTGAAGTTAGAACATACTTGAAATAGAGTAAAGTCAATATAATAAATAACATCAGCGTAATGATGTTAGTTTTGCAAAAATTTGGCTTTAACCCCATAGAAGTTTCACCCGCCTAACCTTTTGTGACTTAGCCATCAAATTTACAAATATCTTCTTTGCCTTGCTCAGAAGACTTTCAAATATAAACAAAATAACAAGAAGTATGAAAATCATGAAGGCTCTGTCTGCAAAGTATAACCTGAAGCTAGGTAAGATTTGTGATAATATTACGAACAATGTCAATGCTGTTGCGAGCAGAGCATATACAGGTTTAAGTGTTTTCTTACTGTCAATCTGCCAAATCGAACTTGCCGCAAAACCCATCAGGAGAAAAGTTATCGCAAAGCTGATCAATGATAAACCGAGAAAGAAAACAGCTGAGAGATACTTATCTATAAACGGAGAAAACTCAAGTTGTAATCCATATCTGGTGAATAGGGTATAAGGGTAAAGTACGGATGATAACACTATAAACAAGATGCCAAAGGCTGTGATTGGTACTAGAATTAGACGCTTGAACCTCTTACTATCCAAAAGAGCGCCCTTTTTTACTACACAGTATACCAAGGTCGCCCCAACAGCATAGAAACTAGCGAACATTACTAGAGAGCTTTCATAATATCTGAAGTGAAGAGTTAACTTATAACTCCCAGGCTGATCGATTCGGAGGCATTGGATAGAAGCCGCTTCAAAGATCGGTATATTTCTCACCTCTTTAGATATGTTACTTGACGCTTCCTCTATCACTGCAACCCAACCTTCATGAAAACTCTGGCTTACCATCAGCAAGATCGGTTCTTTATTTTCAAGAGTAATTATGATTGTATTCAAATCGGGCTGTTTGTAAGCTATATCCGCTTTTGCTGGCTTATAATCGAAAAAGGTGGGAGGAGACCCTTTATAAGATATTGCGAATACTTTACCACTATACTTGACATTCTCATAAACACGGTAGTTTGTGTCACTATATACTAGTTTGAATCCTTTTGATGAACGCAAGGTAGACTCGATATTCAAGACCTCGTCGAGTGTAAGCCAGAAAGGTAAGTGTCTTTTTATCCCTTCTTCAGACAAACCTGTCAAATAAATAAACCAACTACGATGCATACTTATCCCATACGTTTCTAAAACCCGATAGTAATCTGGGTTCGTGTTAATCAGCACATATTTTATCCCATAAAAAGCAAGTATTGAAGACAGGTCAAGTTTGTTGTAGATTTTGAGTTCGTCTATTTCGCCTTTGAATGGTAGCTGCCCGTTGTCTGCTAAGCCGATTCTAACAGGCTTTGATGTGCTGGCGTTAACTACCGTGTTTAAGACGAGGGT
>Ga0080004_1208513_pt1 | contig 12790 bp, 12 predicted proteins | sample WasSprMetagenome_FD_69207 | JGI IMG/M metagenome (GOLD analysis project Ga0080004, IMG submission 69207) | Sulfidic aquatic microbial communities from Washburn Spring, Yellowstone National Park, USA - WS (SPADES assembly) (version 2) | ecosystem: Environmental > Aquatic > Thermal springs > Hot... | reverse complement strand
AGGGCCCGGAAGTGCCCCATAAGGGAGGTATGAGCCCCTGGGATGCGCGCTCCCCAGAATGGGCTCGGCAGCACGGGCGGCCGCCCCATCGGTGGGCCCCCTGTGGCCCTCCTCCTAAAGAATCGGGGCGTATGGAGGGAAGCTAGGAGACCCCGGACCTACGAGGTCGCTATCGAGATCCAAGCGTGGGCAACCCTAACGAGGCGGGGACGGGCGAGCCCACCTATGGGGCATGCCCCGAGTACTCATCCATGGAGCCCATCTGGCGAAGACCCAGCCTTCAGGCAATAGACTATCACCCTCAGGAGCATCCTGATTTCACTTAACTCCTCCAATGTCGTATGCCCTTCGATGCGATCTCCGGAGCATGGGGGGAACCCGCGCAGCCGGATCCAAGTCGATCATCGGATGCATCGGGCTATGGGTCCACTTTGAAATGGACGTACTTGACAGCCATCGAAAATTTTTTAAAAACTTCACAAATAAACTTTAAAGCGATGTGGCGATGAAAGAAATAAGAAACTCTGAGAAGATAGATAAGGCGTTCTCAAAAATAGATGAGTTCAAGGTAATAAGTACTCTGAGAAACCTCATAAAAATACCGAGCTATACAGGTGAGGAATCGGAAAAGGGTGACTATCTGGTGCGTGAGTTGGAGAGGAGAGGTTTAGAAGTAGTCGAGCTATGGGTTGAGCGGCCTGGGCGAAGGAATGTTGTAGGCATTCTGAGGGGGGATGGGACTGGGAAGAGCTTAATGCTAAGCGCGCATCAAGATACCCATACATGCCAAGTTGAGTGGCCTGAGGCCCATGAGGCTGTGATTAAGGATGGTGCCGTATACGGAGTTGGGGCTGGCGATAGCATGGGCCCGATGGCCGCAATGCTAGGAGCTATAGACGCTATAATTAGGGCTGGAATAGAATTAAAGGGGGACCTCATGTTCTGCGGTACTGTAGATGAGATGGGTCATAAAGAGGGGGCAAAAGTATTGGCTGAAAGTGGCCTAAACGTTCACTATCAAATAGCAGGTGAGCCCACAGATCTCCAAATAGGCACAACGGGTATAGGGAAGTTTGAGGTAGAGATCAGAACAAAGGGCAGTGGCATAGGCATCAAACACTATGGGGATCGAATGGGGGCGAGGACGATAAACGCTGTCATATCAATGCATAAAATTATTCAATATCTCCTAAAGATGGCCGAAGAAGATCCGTACTTTAATGTAACGCATCCAATGCTCCCCGGGAAGGGCGCGGCTCTTAACATAGGTCCAATAATAGGCGGTGGTACTGGATTTGCAGATCCATTGCGTAAAATCGGGAAAAGGGCTGGACAACATGGGCTGGCATGGTCACCAACTTGGTGTAGGCTGAGAGTTGGTTGCAGATATTGGCCAGGACAGACGTCCAGGGAGTTTATGGAAGTATTAAATAAATGGATCGAGAAGGCCAAGGCGGAGGACCCCTCTATAGAGGTTGAGGTCGAGCCTTATCTCGATGGCGAGATAACCCCAATAGACGTACCAGAGGATGCCGAAATTGTTCAGATACTCAAAAGAACCACGAAGTATGCCACCGGAGTGGAATCGAGGCGGAGGGGCGATCCCTACTCGCTTGAAGCTCCTTTCTATGAAAGGCGCGGGATTCAAGCGGTTTGGCTAGGACCCGGAGTGATACCTAAGAATGGGTTCGCAACCCCCCAAGAACATGTTAGAATTGAGGATGTGATAAAAGCTTGTAGGATATATACGGCTACGGCTATAGAAATTTGTGCCTAGGTCATCGGAAGGCCCCGATTTTATGCCTATATGCCTATTTTAGTCCACACGTACCTTTCTGTCCGGCCCTTGGCATCAGCCAATGGGATTAGAGGCCCTCAGCCATCTCGACCCTATAGGCACGTCTTGGGAAGAGCTCGGCCGCGAAAAGGCAACCTCCCCAGAGAACCTACATCCCCTCGTTCCCGGCATAGGGCGGTTTCAAAGAAGAAGGAAAAGATTTATATTTAGATTCCTTAGCTAAACTCTTTCTAAGGAAAAGATCTAATCTAAAAGGTGGGAAGATTGGCTCAAAGCTCACGGCGAAAGTACCTAAAATATGTGCTCGGAGGAGCCGCTGCTGTCGCTGCCGGAGCTGCGATAGGCCATTACCTTTGGTTTAGACCGACACCTCCAAAAGAAGAGGAAAAAGTGATAAAAATTGGATATTCAAGTGGCCTAACTGGATTCATGGCGTCTTTTGTGGACATGGAAAGGCGAATGCAAGAATTGTGGACCGAACTGGTTAATGCTGATGGTGGAATATATATCAAGGAATACGGTCGAAAGCTCCCCGTAACTTGGGTACTTTATAATGACATGGGAGATCCCGAGAGGTACATAAGAAATGTGAAGAGAATGGTTGAGGTGGATAAAGTTCACGTAATCTTTGGCTCTTGTGGAACCTTCCAGTCCTTTGCCATAGACCCAGTAATAAAAGGGTGGGATATATTGCTTTGCGCCGGTGGAGCTGGCGCCGCGCTCATAGAAAATCCAGCGGAATTTGAACGCATCTATCTGCAAAAGGATCCATATCGCGACAAAGAGGGCCGCCCGTGGTATGAAAAGGGTAGGCAAATTTGGCAGGAACCTCATCGATACTTCCATATGGAGGCACTTTTGAAGGTACTAAAACAAGTCGGGGTCTCGGATGTCGTAATATGGGAGGTTGGTACGCTTTATGGCATTGAGTCTAGAAGGAACTTCTTATATCTTCTAGAAAAATATGGAGAAGGGATTAAAGTCCTTTCGCGAAGGGAGTATCCACTCGGGACGATGGACTTCACAAGCTTGGTGCTGGAAGCTGAGAAGTTGAAGCCGGATGCGGTCTTGCAATTTGGTTACGCTGATGATGGAATGGCGGCAATAAAAGACATGATTGAAAAAGATTTCAATCCAAAACTCTACTACCAAGCTTTTGGTTGTACTTGGGATGCGGCCCTCAAAAGATTTGGAGAGAACTTGGAGGGCATAATGTATCATGCCTGTGGTAGTTTTCCCAAGCCTGCAGTATCTAGGAGCGATTGGGGCCCTGGTTTGCGCATTAACGATTTGTATACAGAGCGTTGGAATGAGAGGATGGAATCAGCGAATGGATGTTTGACATTTGCAGTATGCCAAGTTATAGGGGAGCTGATAAGACGGGCTGGAAGCCTCGATCGCATGGCGATATTTAAAGAAGTTCTGAAAACAAAGGACAATCCAATTCAAACAGTTTGTGGACCCATGTACTGGGATTTGGGGGTTTGGCCAACTACTCCGGGCTCAGTAGGTCAGATACAAGGGGTGGGCAAAGGGCCCTTAGGACATGATAGTGAGATCGTATCCGCGGCTTTTGGCGATCACGCTAAATTTGGGTTGAAATGGAACGAATCAGAATGGGTCAGCGCCAAGCCACTCTATCCAAAACCCAAATGGAAGAGATAGCCAAGGGAAGACCCAACTCCCCTCCTTTATTTTTCCCAATTCCATGATTATTTTGAGGAGAGAAGATGAGCCTGCTCGAAGTAAAGAATGTATGCAAGAGCTTTGGAGGCCTGCAGGCCTTAAAGGATGTAAGCATGGCGATAATGAAGGGAGAAATCCTCTCTCTAATTGGACCTAACGGATCTGGAAAGACGACTCTGATAAACGTAATAACTGGCTTCTATAAACCAGATTCTGGCAATGTTATATTTAACGGTAAAATTATTACCAACCTGAAACCCCATAAAATCTGCAAGCTAGGCATTGCAAGAACTTTTCAAATCGTGAGACCTCTAAAAAAAATGACCGTCGAAGATAACGTGCTCGCAGGTTTGCTTTTTGGAAGAAAACGACTTGATATTAAGGAGGCAAAACGTGAAGTAGATAAAATATTGGAACTAACAGGATTGTATGGTAAGAAAGGCCAAATTGTTGAAAACCTAACTATGATAGATAAAAGGAGGTTGGAGCTGGCCAGAGCTTTGGCATGCGATCCCATCTTAGTACTCGCTGATGAGGTAATGGCCGGGCTCACTCCGACCGAGGTAAATTGGGTGGTTGAGGTTTTAAAAAGGATCAGGGAAGAATTGGGAATAACCTTTTTAATAGTGGAGCACGTAATGAGCGCCGTCATGCAAATTTCCGATAGAGTTGTTGTTTTAAATCAAGGGGAAATCATCGCCGATGGAAAGCCAGAAGATGTTGTAAAGGATGAAAATGTGATTAAAGCTTACCTGGGGGGATGGGAAGATGTTGGAAGTTAGCGGCTTGTCATATTCCTACGGAAGAGCGCGAGCCTTGAGCTCTATCTCCTTGGAGGCAAAAACCGGAAGTATAACCGGTATTATAGGGGCGAATGGGGCTGGAAAGACTACGCTTGTTAATATTATAGCTGGCATACTGAGGCCTTTGGAGGGAAGAATTTTCTTCCGCGGAAAGGACATTACAGATCTCCCTGCCTTTGAAAGAGTCAAAGAAGGAATATCATTGGTCCCGGAGGGGGGTCGAATTTTTCCCACTTTGACTGTTCTTGAGAATTTGAGAGCCGGTTGCTTAAACCGTGCGCAAAAGGATGCGAAGGCAAATCTGGACAAAGTGTACAGCCTTTTCCCGATTCTGAGGGAAAGGGAAAAGCAACTCGCATCAACTTTAAGTGGTGGCGAGCAACGAATGCTTGCGATAGCACGAGCTCTAATGTCGGACCCCTCGCTCTTGATAATGGATGAGCCATTTACAGGAGTTCAACCAAGCATAGTTTTAAAACTCTCCAGAAGTTTAAGAGAGATGTGCGATAAGGGGGATGTGGCCATACTGCTTGTTGAACAGAACCTTTCTATAGCCTTAAATATTATGGATAGAGGGTACGTATTCGAGAATGGAAGGATCGTCCTGGAGGGCTCTTCGTCCGAATTAAAAAATAACGAGTATATAAGAAGGGCATATTTAGGATTATAAATGAGTTATATGGGTTATAAAGTTAACGGGTTATGGCGCCCTTCCTTTTATTAGTTCCTCAACACTTCCCTTATAAAGGAGGTATATGAAAAGACAAACTCCCATCAAAACAAAAAAAGGATAAGGATAGCCAGTCGCTCCGAAGAGTTCGTAAACTATCGATAGAATTATAGCAGAAATGAAAGTCCCTTTTAAACTAAGACCTCCAAGAACCCCCATGACTAATGTGTTAAAAGAAATCGTGGGGCTAAAGGCTGTCGATGTATCGATATAACCTCCGAGGGAACTTAAAGTTGAGCCTACACAACCCATGAAAAAGGCGGCAATACCGAAGGCTAAGCATTTGTAAAGAGTGGTATTAATCCCTATAGCTTCTGCCGCTTCTTCATCCCCCCGAATGCTAAATAAAGCATAACCAAACCGTGATTTCCTAAGCAAGTATAAAGCAACCCAGGAAGAAATAGTTAATGCTGCCATAATACTATATAGGAGGTATACATCGGGAATATATAACCATCTGCCAGTAGTTCCCCTGAACACCTGCTCATAGTAAAGAATTATATTAGAAAATAACAAGCTAAGAGCATAACTTGCGATGACAAAATAAGGTCCTCTTATTCTCAGGAGCGGGAGGCCTATCGAAAGAGCAAGGAAAAAACAGAAGATACCCGACGTAAAGTTCGATAATCCATAGGGGAGTAAGTATTGTATGATCGAATAAAAGTAGCCCCCAATTCCGAAAAATGCACTAGTACCAAGAAACAGATATCCCGTGGAAGCTGAAAATATATTCCATGCTCCGACTAAGGCCAAGTAAGATAAGATATATATTAAGAAATCGAGAGCATACTTTTCCACGAAAAGGGGCGGAACAATGACAATGATAAATAGGATAAAAATAATGGCTTTGTCAACATCCTTTTTACTCAAAATCATCGCTTATACACCTCTAAACAATCCTCTAGGCTTAATCCATAAAATAACTATTAGAGCTAGATAAACAATCGCTATCCTCATCAACGGGGATGTAATGCAGGTGAATATTGCCTCCAGAAATCCGATGAGGATTCCCCCTATCATCGCTCCAAGCAAACTCCCCAATCCTCCCAATATTGCCACAACAAAGGCTATCATAGTGTATTCCACCCCCATATACGGATGTAAATAGAAATGCAAAGTGAACAAGCATCCGCAAACTCCCGCAATCATTGACCCAATAATGAATGAAGAAAAATGTATTTTCCTTATGTTCACCCCAACTAGTTGGGCAGCGACATCATCTTCCAATGTGCACCTCATCCTTAAACCAAAAAGGGTCCTCTTTAAGATGAGCCTTAGTGCCCCAAGTAATGAGAAAGATATCAATATTGTCAATAATTTAATCATTGTGATCTTAACTCCAAAAAAATCCAAACTCCAGGTCATATATTCATAAGATCGATAATTCGGGGTATATAGCCAAGCTACAAGATTTGGGAGGGTCATGGATAATGCAAAAGTGAGAGTCAACGTGGCATACCCCCTCTCCTCTGGCGTAAGCTTTTCTAAAACTTTATGAAGCCCGGTGTAGTATATCAATGTTGCAAAAAGGCCTAGCGCAGATAGAGTTAAGGGCATGGACAGTATAGGGTTAATTTTAAAAATAACAGTGGCAAAGAAGCTTACGTAAGCCCCGAGCATTATGAAATCCCCATAGGATAAGTTAATGATTGAGGAGACACCGTAGGGGATTGATAATCCCGCGCCAGCCAAGGCGTATAAAGAGCCGAGGAATATGCCATTCACAAGTATGACAAATAGAAAAGTAAATGAAACTTCAGGCAAGCTCTGTATTCCCCCCGTTTTTGGTCATAGGATGATGAGTTTCCCTTTATAAACTTTACCCGTGAGCAGGGCGCACCTAAGTATCCAATCTGGCGACGACCTTCAGACAGCACTAATGGCCTCAGGGGATCGCATAGCCCAGGATGCGGGGATCCCGAGGAGGCACATAGTTCACCTCTCATCGACAAATCCACGCGATTATCCAATAATCGCTGGGCGATAAGCAGGCAATCTTAAGTTTTGAGAAAAGTTTTTATTAGGGACTTTATTCAAAACAAACTCTATGAAAAAATATCTCTGGCAAGAGATGACTTGGGAGGAGTTGCAAAGCGCAGCAAAGGAATGTGATATCGCATTGCTCCCAACCGGCTCTTGCGAACAGCACGGGCCCATGATGCCTTTGGGCACTGATTTTTATATAGCATACGAGGCAGCTAAAAGGGTTGCCGAAAGAACTGGAACGATAGTCGCTCCTCCACTTCCGGTTGGTATGTCCGGTTACCATTTGGGCGAACCCGGCACCATATCGGTGAAACCCCTCATAATGATAGAGTATTTCGCCGATGTCCTCATTTCCATAAGCAACTCGGGTTTCAATAAGGTAATAGTTCTCAACGGCCATGCTGGCCAGCAATGGCTCCTATCGCAAGCCTCCTTGATGGCGAATGCAGCAACGGGGGTATTCGTTGCTATAGCGCATTGGTGGGAGTTAGCCTGTGAGGAGGTCCGAAGGGAATGCGGTAGAATTTGGCATGCGGATGAGGCCGAAACTTCGGTAGCTTTGGCCTTGCTACCGGATGGGCTGGTGGATATGGGAAAGGCCGGCGAGGAAGCATTTCCGGAGCCCACGGTCCAGTTTTGCGATTACGATCTATTGCCTGAGCTGAAGGATAAATTCCTTTGGAGTTCCATATTGCCCGCATATCCCCCAGAGAAGGACATTAGAAGGACCGGGATGTACGGTGATGTGAGAAAAGCCTCGAGGGAGAAGGGGGAGAGGATAGTTAGCGCGTGGATTGATAATCTGGTCAAATTCATAGAGGATTTGAAGAGGAGATATCCGGTGGGGGTAAAAGTAGGGCAATTGGGAAAGCGATGATCAGCTCCATCCCCGATCCAGGAGAGAAGTTGTTTCCATATACGCATGGAGGCATGGAGCCTTGGGAGATCCTCTAACAGAAACCTTTATTAAATGGATTCGGGCAAAAAAACCGGGGGAAAACAAATGCTATTGAAAATTTCGAAGAGGGCAATCTCCAAAACTGTGGCAATCGCCCTTATCATAATTATACTGGTGGCAGTAATTGGCGGAGCCTACTGGTACTATCAAGCCATATCCAAGCCTAAAAAGGAAGAGCTGATAATAGGGGGGACGCTTCCATTAACGGGGCTGGCTGCCCCCGACGGTCAAAGGATCTATAGGGCCACGAAACTAGCTGTGGATAAGATAAACGAAGAGGGGGGCATAATGGGAATGAAGGTCAGGCTTATAGTTTACGATGATGGATTTTCCTTGGAGAAAATAGCCTCGCTTTACGAAAAGTTAATCACAACGGATAAGGCAGATATACTGATTACTCCCTATGGCGCCCCCTCCGCTTTTCCAGCCCTTACAGTAGCTAAAAAATACGACAAGATAATGATCGCGGGATTTGTTGCATCAACCTCTCCCTCCAAACAATTCGGAGGTAGGTGGGGTTTCTTTCCCCATTGCATGCCTGCGCCAGTCTATTCTTCCTACTATTACTCCTTGTTCACCGATATGTTAGGGGAGTTTGAAAAATGGAATTATAAGCCCGGTTTTTCATTTAAGAAGAGGGTTGCGGTGCTCAATGAGAAACAATTATGGGGCATGGAGCAACACGAGATCTGGAGGCCTTTGGCCGAAAAACATGGTTGGGAAATAGTTATGGATGAATTTGTCGATTTAGAGGCTACAGACTTCTCCTCCATAATCGCCAAGATAAAGATGGAAAAGCCAGACCTCATATTATGCGAGTTCTTTTACTTCCGTTGCGTTATGATGCTCAAACAGATGATTGAGCAAAATGTGACGGCGTCCTTCGTCGTAATGCCCGAAACGGCAACCACTTATGACTGGATAGATCCCTCAAAGGGCGTCGGGCCGATTGGAAATGGGATACTTGCCCTCAGTTACTTCCCACCGGACTATCACGGCGGGGGGGCCGATTACTTAAGGACGAAATACAAGGAACTATATGGCATAGAGCCATCGGCGCACGAAGTAATGGGATTTTCTGCCATAGAAATAATAAAACAGGCCATAGAGAAGGCCAGGTCCCTGGACTCTGAGGCCATCAGGAAAGTCCTCCTCTCGGAGACCTTTGAAACCTGTTTCACTAAAGTTAAGTTCGATAAAGAGGGCTGTAATGAGCTTTATAGGCCAGCAGTAGCTCAGTGGATAAATAATAAACTCGAGGTCGTATGGCCCACGGATAGAGCTACCGCTAAGCCATTATATCCTTGGCCCCCAAAGTAATCCAATTCCAAACCCTTTTTTATTTTCCTACTCTAATAGGGTAATTGATGATGGAGGATAAGCAAAAATGATGACAACCCTCCTCCAATTGGCATTGAACGGCGTACTTGAGGGCGCGGTTTACGGTTTATTGGCCCTCGGCTTAACCCTGGTTTTTGGGGTAATGCGTATTATGAACATCTCCCATGGAGATTTTGGGATATTCGGGGCTTACATATCCTATTGGTTCCTCGTTAAATTTGGGGTCGATCCGTTTATTTCCCTAACAATCATTGTACCATTATTGTTTCTTTTGGGGCTATTAGTACAAAGGGTCCTAATAAGTCCAGCGATTAGCGACCCATCCCTTCAAGTGCAAGCCTCGGTGATGATAACTTGGGGCCTTGCATTGCTCATATCAAATGGTGAAATAATCCTCTGGTCGCCAGACTATCGATCGATTATAGTGCCCTACTCGTATGTAAGCTTTTATTTATCCGGAATTGTGATAAACCTTCCGAGAGTTTTAGTCCTTCTTAGCGCAGTACTTATAACTGGATTTTACGTTTTATTCCTTAGGACGAAGGTCGGCAAAGCGATATCGGCCTGTACCCAAGATAGAGAGGCGGCGGTGCTAATGGGCGTCAACTTCAATAAATTGGCTGGTATCACCTTTGGGATTTCGACGGCTACAGCAGCGATTTCCGGAATGCTCTTTGCGCTAACTCATACGCTTTATCCAGCTCTTGGGTTCCAATTGAACCTAAAGGCCCTGACGGTAATGGTTTTCGGGGGGATCGGCAGCATGAGCGGCGCGCTCATCGGTGGCTTAGTATTGGGGATGGCGGAATCCATTGTATCCTTCTTCATAGGGGCTACTTACAAAGATCTCGTATCATTCCTTCTATTGGTGGCAATCCTCCTAACGAAGCCTACTGGGATTCGCGGAAAGGAGTTCTTCTTGCCCAGATAGGTGATTTGCGCATTGAAGAGGCCTTTGATTTATTATCTCCTCATATTCCTTTGCTTCATCCCGACCCCTTATCTGGCTCCAGCCGGAATCACAGCCTTCATAATACTCATGATAATGTACATGGTCATGTCGGAGTCTTGGAACTTGTTGGGAGGTTATTTGGGTGATTTATCATTTGGCCACGCTGTATTCTTCGGGATAGGCGCATACACGGTCGCTTTATTAGAACATTACGGGATTTCCAATATCCAACCATTTAATATTTTGTTGGCCGGGATATCCTCGATGGGCCTCGCAGCTCTCATAGGATATCCTTTTCTGAGGTTGAAGGGATTTTATTTCGCTATAGGGACTTTAGGCCTATCGGAAATATTCAGGTTATTGTTTAGAAATTCCGACATCACTCTGGGGCCGAAGGGGATCATGGTGCCGGTTCCCTTGCCATATACCATATATCCATACTTCTATGGGATTTTGGGAATTGCAATCGGATCAATTTTCATAATATATCTGATAGAGAATTCGAAACTTGGCTTGGCGTTTCTCTCGATAAAAGATGATATTGATGCCGCGAGGATGGTTGGAGTAAGGACGACTGCATATAGGATTCTTGGATTTTCCCTTAGCGCTTTTTTCGTGGGCATAGTTGGGGGGTTCTTCGCTTATTTTAACTCCTATGTCCATCCAGATGGCGTTTTCTCAATGCTCATAAGCTTTGAACTAATTCTAATGGTATATTTTGGAGGCGTTGGTACATTCCTTGGCCCTCTCTTGGGAGCAGCTGTAGTTCTATTCGCCGAGGAGTTAGGGCGCGTATTAATTCAACAAGGCTATCTGCTATTGTTATCGATAATGTTAATATTAACCTTCGTATTTATGCCGAGTGGAGTCATCGGAATCTTTACTAGACGGGAATCATTGATAAATCCATTCAAAAGATCGTGATGTATTATGGTGATCTTGGAAGTTAGAGGATTGACGAAATTTTTCGGAGGTTTACAGGCATTGGATAATGTGAGTTTTAAGATAAATGAAGGAGAAATAGTCGGCCTAATAGGCCCAAACGGGGCCGGCAAGACAACTCTATTTAATTTAATAACAGGATTTTATAGTCCGACATCCGGAACTATAAAGTTCAAGGATAAAGATATAACAGGTTTGAGCCCCCAAAGGATTTGCAAGATGGGAATAGGGAGAACTTTTCAAACTCCGAGGCTTTTTTACAGCATGACGGTTTTTCAAAACGTAAAAGTCGGAGCCCTCTTCGGAGGGAGGGGTAAGTTGAAAGCAGGCGCGGATGAGTGGTGCCTCCAGATATTGAAAATGCTCGGATTGTACGATAAGAGAGATCGAAATGCCGATAAATTAACCTTGGCTGAGAGGAGGCGTTTGGAACTGGCCAGGGCGCTTGCCACGGGGCCGGAGTTGTTATTGCTGGATGAGACTATGGCTGGACTAAATCCCGTCGAAACTCAAGAAGCTCTAGAGTATATTAAACAGATTAGAAATATGGGAATAACGATCCTTATGGTAGAACATGTTATGAAAGTGATAATGTCGCTTTCGGATAGAGTGATTGTAATAAGCTATGGAAAAAAGATAGCCGAGGGAAGCCCGGAGGAAGTTTCCAATGATAAAAAAGTAATAGACGCTTACTTGGGGACGGAACTTGTTGCTTGAAGTTCGAAATATTGACGTGAGCTATGGGGGGGCGGAAGTCCTGAAGGGAGTATCCTTAGATATCAATAGAGGCGAGATAGTTGTAGTTGCGGGATCAAATGGCGCTGGAAAAACTACGTTATTAAGGACGATAGTTGGTCTAAAAACTCCAAAATCTGGCATAGTTAAGTTTAAAGATGAAATAATAAGCGCCCTGCCCCCCCACGAAGTAGTTGAAAGGGGAATATCCTTGGTCCCTGAGGGAAGAAGATTATTCCCATATATGTCCGTGAGGGATAACTTGGAAATGGGATGTTATAGGAAAATGGCGGAAAAGAAACGCAAGGAATCCTTGGAATTTGTGTTCAGCATATTTCCCATCTTAAAGGATCGCCAAAAACAAATGGCCGGAACGCTAAGTGGGGGGGAGCAACAAATGTTGGCCATAGGGAGGGCCCTGATGTCATGCCCGGAGCTCCTCATGCTCGATGAGCCCTCCTTGGGATTGGCGCCCATCATCGTTCAAAAGCTCTTCAAAATAATTAATGAGATCCGCGAAAGAGAAATAAGCATTTTGCTCGTCGAACAAAATATCAAAGCTGCGCTTCAACTCGCTGATAGGGGATACGTTTTGGAGAATGGGAGAATCGTTCTTGAGGGGGATTCGAAAAGCCTTCTGAACAATGAGCACGTGAAGAGGGCTTACTTGGGTTTATGAAACCTTATCGCCTCACCTCTGCGCCCTATCGCATGCGGGGCAGAAGGCCGCCCCCGGCGGGACCTCGGCCCCGCAGAACTTGCAATGGGGCCACCTCGATGGCCACCTCGGCCCCCGGATCCCCCCGCGCCCCTCATATCGCCTCGCGATGAGCACGCCGGCCTCCAGGAGCGCGATCAG
>Ga0080004_1191715_pt1 | contig 12800 bp, 14 predicted proteins | sample WasSprMetagenome_FD_69207 | JGI IMG/M metagenome (GOLD analysis project Ga0080004, IMG submission 69207) | Sulfidic aquatic microbial communities from Washburn Spring, Yellowstone National Park, USA - WS (SPADES assembly) (version 2) | ecosystem: Environmental > Aquatic > Thermal springs > Hot... | reverse complement strand
TGCGGGGGTCCTTGAGGAACTCGACCACTTCCTGGAGCTCCTGCTTGGCCTCGTCGGCGCCGGCGACGTCGTCGAAGGTGACGGCCGGCCGGTCCCCCGTGATGAGGCGCGCCCGACTGCGGGCGAACTGGATGGCCTGGTTGTTGCCTCCCTGCGCCTGCCGCATGAGGAGCATGAAGAAGACGACCACCACGATCAGCGGCAGGATCGTTCCCAGGATGGCCCACCAGTTATCCAGTAAGCCGGGGGGCTGTACCTTGATGGAGACCGCGGCGATCTTATCCTGGGGGACCCCCAGGTCAGAAAGGGTCTTGAGCAGGCTGACATCCTCTTCCTTGCGAGAGAGGGCGCGCGTGCCATCCACCCGCTGGATATACAACTGGTCTTTATTGATGGTGATGCTTTTCACCTTGCCGGCATTGATTTCATCGGCCAGCGCCTTCAGCGAGATCTCGTCCTGGGTGGCCGGCGGCTGCAGCAGGGTGAAAAGCACCGCGGCGATGGCCGCGGCGATGATGAGATACATCCACCTGCGGTTCATGGGATGCCTATATACCGTCCTTTACCGTCTCAATCCTGCACAAAAGTGTTGTGAACTACTGCAATTATAACACAACCAGGGGGCGCGTCAAAACCGGCGCCGCACGGGGCTCTTGCCGGCGACTGTCCCCGGGCACGCGACTTGTCATTCTCTCCTGTTTCTGATACCATACGCGGCGTATGGGGGAAATTATAGAGGATTGAGGTGGTAGAATGGATGCATCTCGCAGGTTAGCGATATATCGGCGTCAGCGCCGGCGGGACCACAGCGGCACCACCGTGTTGATGCTGAAAATCGTGGCCGGCGTGCTGATACTGGGATTGCTGGTGAACGTGGGCGTAGTGCTGGCCGCCGTGGGGGCGGCCGCCGGCGTCTATACCTACTTCGCCCAGAGCCTGCCCGACCCGGGGCAGGTCCAGGTGGTGCGGGAAGAGTTCGAGACCACGAAAATCTATGACCGCACCGGTCAACATCTGCTGTATGAGGTCTTTGACCCTCGGCCGCATCGCGGCGACCGTACCTACGTGCCACTCTCGGAGATCCCCTTGGTGGTCCAGCAGGCCACCATCGCGCTGGAGGACCGCAGTTTCTACGAGAACCCGGGCGTCAATATCCGCGGCCTGCTCCGCGCCTTCTGGAACAACCTGCGCGGCCTGCCCATCCAGGGCGGCAGTTCTATCACCCAGCAGTTGGTCAAACATGTGTTTATCCCACCCGAAGAGCGTTACCAGCGTTCGTACGCCCGTAAGCTCAAGGAGGCCATTCTCGCCCTGGAGATCTCGCGGCGCTATCCCGGGAAGGCCGGCAAGGACCAGATCCTGGAATGGTATCTGAACTACATTTACTACGGCAACTTCGCCTACGGCGTCGAGGCCGCCGCCCAGGTCTATTTCGGCAAGTCCATCCGCGATGTCAACCTGGCGGAAGCGGCCATGCTGGCGGCCCTGCCCCAATATCCGGCGCTGAACCCCATTGACAATCCGGAGCAGGCCAAGCGCCGGCAGAAGGTGGTATTGGACGCCATGGTGGAGGCCGGCTATATTACCCGAGAGCAGGCTGACCAAGCCTATGCCCAGGAACTGACCATCCGGCCGTCCCTGGAGACCCGCTTTACCGCTATGGAAGCGCCCCATTTCGCCCTCTGGGTGCGCAAGCAGTTGGAAAAGGAATTCGGACCCGACATGGTGTACGGCGGCGGCCTGCGGGTCTACACCACCCTGGACCTGGACCTTCAGCACAAGGTCGAGGAGATCGCCCGTGCCCATATCAAGTCCCTGCAGGAGGACAAGCGGTACGACCGCAACGTTTCCAACGCCGCGGTGGTGGTCATCCGGCCGCGCACCGGCGAAATCCTAGCCATGCTGGGAAGCCTGGACTACAACAATAAGGACATTGACGGGCAGGTGAACATGGCGCTGGCCCCGCGCCAGCCCGGCTCCGCCTTCAAGCCCTTCACCTATCTGACCCTGTTCTCCCAGGGTTATACCGCCGCGCAGATGGTCATGGATGTGCGCACCGCCTTCCCCGATCCGCCTAACCCCGACTATGTGCCGGAGAACTACGACCGCAAGTATCACGGCCCGGTGCGCCTGCGCAATGCCTTGGCCAATTCGTACAACATCCCGGCGGTTTGGGCGTTGAGCAAGGCCGGCGTGAAAAACGTCATTGATCTGGCGCACCGCATGGGCATCACCACCCTGCGGGGCGACCAGTACGGCCTGAGCCTGACCCTGGGCGGCGGGGAGGTCACCCTGCTGGATATGACCTATGCCTTCAGCGTGCTGGCCAACGGCGGGGTGATGATTGGGGAACCGGTGCCGGAAGATGAGCGGGAGCCCGGCTTTCGCGAGCTGAACCCGGTGGCCATCCTGCGGGTGGAGGACCGCCACGGCAACGTGCTCAAGTCGTTCGAACAGCCGCAGTCGCGCTCCATCCTGCCGCCGGCCCTCGCCTACCTGGTCACGGATATCCTGGCGGATAATCAAGCCCGCATCCCGGCCTTCGGCGTCAACAACCGCATGCACCTCAAGGACCGGCCGGCCGCCATCAAAACCGGCACTTCCAACGACTGGCGCGATGCCTGGGCCATTGGCTATACCCCGCAGTATATCACCGGCGTCTGGGTCGGCAATGCGAACAACGAGCCGATGGACCATGTGCCCGGCTCCCTGGGCGCCGCCCCCATCTGGCAGGCGGTGATGGAGTACCTGCATGAGGGTCTGCCGGTGGAGCAGTTCGTGCGCCCGCCGGGATTAGTGGAGAAAGAGGTATGCTCCGTCTCGGGCATGCTGCCCACCGAGTACTGTCCGCATCGCGTCAAGGAGCTGTTCATCGAGGGCACCGAGCCGACCCAGTACTGCACCGTGCATCAGGTGTTCCGCGTGAACAAGGAGACCGGTAAGCTGGCGACGGTTTATACGCCGCCCGAGCTGGTGGAGGAGCGGGTGTACGAGATTTACCCGCCTGAGGCGGCGGACTGGGTGCGGGAGAACAACATTCCCCAGCCGCCCACGGTGTACGACGATGCATATGGGCCGGCGCCGGCGACCGGCGATGTGGCGATCATCGAGCCGGCGCCGTACGCCTATATCAGCAAAGGCGTGGCCATCATCGGCAACGCCAAAGGGCCGAACTTTAAAATGTGGCGCCTGGAGTTCGGCCGGGGGCTGAATCCCACCTCCTGGAGCCAGATCGGCGGCGACCGCTACGATGCCGTGGACCACGGCCCTCTGGAGTTCTGGGACGTGAGCGGATTGGAAGACGGCCTGTACACCCTGCAGTTGCGCGTGGTGCGGCAGGACGGCAGTGTGCAGGACGCACCCATCCAGGTCACTGTGGACAATACGCCGCCCAAAGTGGAGCTGACGCATCCGAGCGACGGCGATGTGTACATCAAGGAAGATGATGAGTGGGTCAGCATCCAGGCCGACGCCGTGGATAACGTCTTCATGGATCGGGTGGAGTTCTTCCTGGACGGCGAACTGGTGGGGACCAGCACGGTATCGCCGTACAATTTCAAGTGGACCATCGCCATGTCCGATACCATCCCCAGCCCCGGGCTGTTGATCACCCATGTGGAGCCGATCACTGACCCGGTGACAGGGGCGGTCATCGGCGAGCAGGTGATCACCGACACCGAGGTCATCCGGGAGGAACTGCCCGGCATCGGGGTGCGCTACACCCAATGGTTCTCCAATGGACGCGGCATCATCTCCGACACACTGGGCTACACCGAGACGCACGTCATCCATGTGGTGGCCTATGACGGCGCCGGCAACAAGGCGGAGAGCGAGAAAGTCCGCATCTATGTGATGCATAAGCCGAAAAAGAGCGAGAAGCCGAAGACCAGCATGATGATCTGGCCGGAGGTGGCTTACTTGCGGGAAGACCGGCCGGCGTGGACACAGCTTCGCCGTCTGCCCCCGGCGTGAGGACAGCGCTTCCCTGTCACGCCGGCCCCAGTGTGGCGGTGCCAGGAGGCTGGTAACATGCAGGAAGAGATGCGTACTGCGGGCGAGGGTCGTCCCAAAACGGGGATGGGCGAGGAGCCGGCGCCGGTCACCGAGGCGCGTGCCCGGCTGGAGAAGCTCCGCCAGGAGCGGCATGACCTGCTGGCGGAAATCGGCGAGGAGGCGGTCGCCCTGTACGCCAGCGGGGAGATCACCCTGCCAGGATTGGGCATGAAGCTCGTCCAGCTCAGCGAGCTTCAGGAGCGCATCGAGCTGGAGGAGGCGCGCATGGCCGCGGCGGTGGAAGCCAGCCGGCCGAAGGCCGTGCCCCCCGCGCCGGTGGGGGCATGTCCGGCCTGCGGCGCGGCGCTCTTCGCCGGCGACCGATTCTGCCCCCAATGCGGCCGGCGCGTCAGCGATTAATGCGATGAGGAGCGTATGACAGAGGAGAGGGTATATCATATCCTGGTGACCAATGACGACGGCGTGCAGGCGCCCGGCCTGCTGGCCCTGAAGAAGGCGCTGGAAGGGCTGGGGAAAATCACGGTCTTCGCCCCGGACCATAACTGGTCGGTCGCCGGCCACAACAAGACCATGCATAAGCCCCTGCGGGTGAACCGCACCCAGCTCGCCGACGGCACGCCGGCGCTGATCACCAACGGCTCACCCTCCGACTGCGTCGGGCTGGCTATCCTCGGCCTGGTACAGCCCAAGCTGGACCTGGTGGTCTCGGGCATCAACCAAGGCCCGAACATGGGGCATGACATCACCTACTCCGGCACGGTAGCGGCGGCTATGGAAGCGGCGGTCTTTAGTATCCCCGCCATCGCGGTCTCGCTCGACACCTTCGAATCGGGCAAGGATTTCGGGCCGGCGGCGCGCTTCGCGGCGCTTCTGGCGGCGCAGGTGCTCAAAGAGGGACTGCCGCCGGACACGCTGCTCAACGTCAACGTGCCGGCCATCCCCGGCGATCAGATTCGCGGCGTGATGTTCACCCGTCTGGGAAAGCGCATTTATCAGGACGAGCTGATCTGCCGGCAGGACCCCCGCGGTCAGGATTATTACTGGATCGGCGGCGCGCCGCCCTCTGGCGTCATCGAGGACGGCACGGATATCGGCGCGGTGGCCAACGGCTACATCTCCGTGACGCCGCTGAACCTGGATATGACCGATTATCGGCTCCTGCGCGCCCTGGAACGCTGGCAGTCCGTGCTTTCTCGGCTGGTGCTGGAGGGCAGGTGACGGCCCGCCAATTTCTATGACAGAAAGGAATGGGCCATGGATTTCTGGGAAGTGATCGCCGCGCGCCACAGCGTGCGGGAATTTGACCCCCGCCGCGATGTGCCGGCGGAGTTCATCCGGCGCATCCTGGAAGCGGCGGTGGCGGCCCCTTCCGCCGGCAACCGCCAGCCCTGGCACTTCTTCGTGGTGCGGGAGGCCCGCACGCGCACCTGCCTGGCCGCCGCGGCCTACGGGCAAATCTTCGTCTCCCAGGCACCGGTGGTCATCGTGGTGTGCGCCGAGCCGGACCGCTCCGCGGCGCGCTACGGCTATCGGGGCAAGATGCTGTACTGCCTGCAGGACACGGCGGCCGCGACCGAGCATATCCTGCTGGCGGCGACGGCCTTGGGGCTGGGCGCCTGCTGGGTCGGCGCGTTCGATGAGGACGAGGTGAGCCAGTGCCTGGCGCTTTCGCCGTCCCTGCGGCCGGTTGCCCTGGTGCCCATCGGATATCCTGCCCACGGCCGGCCGGCCATGCGCTCGCGCCGGCCGCTGTCCGAGGTAGTCACGTTTATCGAGTAGCGCATGAGTCAGGTTGCTTCCCTTTCTCCGCAGGAAGCGAAGGCGCTGGCGGTGCAGATCGGGTTCGATGCCGCCGGCATCGCCTCTCCCCATTCGCCGGCCCTGCCCGCGTGGGTGCGCTCGGTGCTGGTCTGCATGCACGCCGCGCTGGATGATGCGTATGATTACGAGATGTTCATCGAGTATGACGGCCGGCGCAAGTGGCACAAGCCCATTTACACCCTCCTGGAATCGCTGGCCTTCCGCCTGGCCGAGGCCCTGCGGGCGCGCGGCCTGCAGGCCATGGCGCTGACGTATGAGGACAGCCTGGCACTGATTGACCTGAAGCGGGCGGCGGTGGAGGCCGGCCTGGGCATATTGGGGAAGAACAATGTGGTGGTGACGCGGCGTTACGGCCCACGGGTGCGCTTCGGGGCGGTGTTCGTGGATGCGCAGTGGCCGGCGGACGGCAAACTGCTGGATTATTTCTGCTCGAGCTGTACGTTGTGCTGGAAGGCTTGCCCGACGAAGGCACTGGGTCCCTGGGGTTTCGTGCGGGAGCGCTGTATCGCCGAGTTTGCGCCGACGCCGGCGATGGCGGCCCTGCAGGATCAGATGGAATATCATCCCACCCCGCACACGCGCCGGCAGTGCACCGCCTGCCTGACCGCCTGCCCGATCGGGAACAAGCTGTCCACCAATTTCTGGCGCGATGTGCAGAGATAGATGTGTGCAAGGACGGAGATGTCCATCCGCCAAAGGCTGTTCCCACTATAAACCCATCGCAGGAGGATGACATGACAGCTACCATCAAAATGTACGGTACGACCTGGTGCCCGGACTGCCGGCGCGCCAAACAGGTGTTCGAGGCCGAGGGGATGACCTACGAGTGGATCGATATCTCCGAGAACCCCGAGGCCGCCGCCTATGTGGAGAAGGTCAACGGCGGCTTCCGCAGTGTGCCCACCATCGTGTTTCCTGATGGGGACGTCCTGGTGGAACCATCATCGCCGGCCCTGGCGCAGAAACTGCGCTCCCTGAAAGCAAAGCGGTAAGCGATGACTGCTTCCGCACTGGTGAAGCTCTACGGCACGCCCTGGTGCGGGCACTCCGCCTGGGTGCGCCGCGCGCTGGAGCAGGCCGGCATCCCACATCAGTGGATCGATATCTCCCGGGACCCGGAGGCCGCGGCCTGGGTGGAGAGCGTCAGCGCCGGCCAGCAGCGCGTGCCGGTCCTGCTGTTCCCGGATGGGGACATTCTGGTGGAGCCTTCGCCGGCAGTGCTGAACGCCAAATTGGCCGGCATGGAGGGCGGCGGGAGATAGTATTGGCCCATGGATTGGATGGATGCCTCCGAGTTCGCCGAAATCGTGATGGAGGTGCTGGAGGACCTGCCCGATGAATTCCGCCAGCGGATGGAGAACGTGGAGATCGAAATCCGCGACTGGCCGGGGCGGGAGGAACGGGAGCAGGCCGGCGTGCCGCCCGGCCAGACGCTGTTCGGCCTGTACCAGGGCATTCCGCTGACGGAGCGGGGGCACGGGTACAACCTGGTGCTCCCGGACCGCATCATCCTCTTTCGCGGGCCGATCATGCGGGCCGGCGGCACCCGCGCCGGCGTGCGCCGGCAGATTCGCCGCACCCTCCTGCATGAGATTGCCCACCATTTCGGCATCTCGGATGAGCGTCTGCGGGAGCTGGACGCCTATTGAAAGACGAATGCCCCTGGTGAAACCCCCACCAGGGGCATTTCCGTAATTCCTTGGCTGGGGGACAGGGATTCGAACCCCGACAAACAGATCCAGAGTCTGTCGTCCTACCATTAGACGATCCCCCATCAGCGGCTATTATTGTAGCACATTGGTCGGAGAAAGGCAAATTTTGCGGGTTCTTGCGCCCAGGCGGCGCCACCTCCACCCGGGCATTTCTGTCAGAACAAATGTTTGCGCGAAAGGTGGGCAGAGGTATATAATAGCCGGCGAACATCTACCATAGGAGCGTAAGCATGGCCACATCCGGTGAAAAGAAGCGACTGCTGACTGGCGACCGACCTACCGGGAAACTGCACCTGGGGCATTATGTCGGCTCGCTGGCCAACCGCGTGCGCCTGCAGGACGAGTACGAGTGCTATTTCATCATCGCGGACCTGCATGCCCTGACCACGCGGCCGGACAAGGAAGCCATCGCGGAAATCGGCGACAACGTGCGGGAGATGGTGCTGGACTACCTGGCCTGCGGCATTGACCCGGCCAAATCCTCCATCTATCTCCAGTCCGCCGTGCACGCCGTCTATGAGATGAACCTCTTCTTCGAGATGCTGGTCACCGTGAACCGTTTACAGCGCATCCCCAGCATCAAGGAGATGGCGCGCGCCGCCAACATGGACGAGGAAGCGATCCCCTTCGGCCTGCTGGGCTATCCCGTGCTCCAGGCGGCGGATATCCTCATGCCCCGCGCCCATCTGGTGCCGGTGGGCAAGGACAACGTGGCCCATGTGGAGCTGACGCGCGAGATCGCCCGGCGCTTCAACTATCTGTACGGCGAGCTGTTCCCCATCCCGGAGGCCCTGGTCAGCGAGGTGCCGGTGCTGGTGGGGACCGACGGCCAGGCCAAGATGTCCAAATCCCTGGGCAACGCCATTTTCCTCTCCGATGACCCCAAGACGGTGCGCCAGAAGGTCTTCAGCATGTACACCGACCCGAAGCGCATCCGCGCCGATATCCCCGGCACCGTGGAGGGCAATCCGGTCTTTATTTATCATGACATTTTCAACCCGGATAAGGAAGAGGTCGAAGACCTGAAGGCGCGCTACCGCGCCGGCCGGGTCGGGGACGTCGAGGTCAAGGAGAAGCTGGCCATCGCGCTGAACAACTTCCTGGACCCGATCCGCGAGCGCCGCGCCTATTACGCCGGCCAGAAAGGCCTGGTGGAACGCATCATCTACGAGGGCACGGAGCGCGTCAACGAGATCGCCGACGAGACCCTGCGCGAGATGAAGAAGCTGATGGGCTTCCATGCCCTGCATAACCGCATCCGCCGCAAGGCCATGGAAGCGCTGAAGGCCGAGCAGGAAGCCGCCGGCTAATACCCCTGCCACCAATCTTTGCGCGAGCGCGGATCCAGAAAGCGGCCGGCGTCGCGTATGGCGACCCCAAAATCCGCGCCCGGGCTGATCCCGATGAGCTGGCCGGCGCGCAGGGCCGGCAGTTCCCCGCGGCCGGCGGCATCCAGCCAACGGTAGGATGCTACCAGATGCGGATGGACGCAGATGTCCTCCAGGTGCAGGGTGTACCCCTGCACCACGTTGTCCTCGCGCGTGTACTTCAGCGTGATGCGGCGCTCCTCCGCATACAGCACCAGTACCTCAAACCCATTTCCCAGCGTGTAGCCCGAGTCGGGCACGTACAGCGGCTCGCCGGCGGATGCCGCCAACCGCGCCAGGGTGACCGGCGGGTCGGTGATGGGTCCGCCGCGCTGGTCGCGCGCCCATTCCCAATCGTACACCTGGAAAGCGGCGGTGAAGCGGGGCGGCCGGCGCGGTACCAACAGGCCGGCCAACTGCGGCGCGCCGGCATCCGCCTCTCCAGGGATATCTACCAGGCCGAGATAGGCCAAGACGGGACGGTAGCCCCGCAGGGCCAGGTTCAGATCAGGATGGCTGGCCGCTGGCCGGTCGGTGGGGGCTCCCTCGATGGGCAGGGAGGAGTAGGTCTGCGGCGGGAAGGGACCGCAGGCCGGGCCGCCGGCGAGGACGGCCGGCAGGAAGACGCGCCGCGGGGCGCCGGCGGAGGCCGGCATCATGCGCGTGCCGATGACCGCCAGGGCCAGGAGCAATATGGGGACCGCGCGCCAGAAGGGGCCTATGCCGGCGCGGCCCATGGGAATGTCCTTGCCACCCGCTGAAAGGTGAACGGCCCGCCGTGGCTGGGATAGATGAGACGGGGACGTGCCGCCAGCACGCGCCGCAGGCTCTCCCTCCAGGCCGCCTCATCGTGGATAAAGAGGGGCCGGCCGGGGAGTTGCGGGATAGGCAGGCCGCCGATGAGATCGCCGACGATGGCCTCCCCCGTCTCCAGCAGGATGGACAGCGAACCGGGGGTATGTCCGGGGGTGGGGATGACGCGGCCGGGGATGCCGTACGGGTGCAGGTCCAGCTCGCCGGCGATGTACCAGTGGGGCTGGGCCGGCTCGTGGTTCTCCGTACCCACGTCCACGACCCGGCGCAGTAGGAGGAAGAGCCGGCCGAGCCAGTTGCCGGCGCGGTACGAGGGCGTCTCGCTCTTCCGCACCAGCGCGCCGTCGCCCAGGCCCACCGCCAGGGTGGCACTGCTCATGCGCAGCAGGGCCGCGGCGTTGCCGGCGTGATCGTAATGCCCGTGGGTCAGCAGGATGAGGTCCAGATCCGCCGGCTCGATCCCCGCTTTGAGCAGTGCCTGGACGATGGCCTTGGCGCCGTCCGGCGTGCCGGTGTCCACCAGGATGGGCCGCTTCCCCCGGAGCAGGAAGGCCTGCACGATGCCGAGCTGTATGGGCACGATATATGGGGATGGGCTGGGCGCGGGCATGGGTAATATTCCTCCTTCAGATGCGGTGCGTCTGGGTGCTGAGGGCAAGCTCCACCAGCACGATGAGGGCGATCAAGGCGTTGTGCCAGTCCCGCCGGCCGAGATAGTCCAGCAGGGCCAGCAGGACGCGCAGGGCCGGCAGGAAGGCGAAGAGCAGGATGCCGGCGCTCATGCACAGCAGGAAAGGCGATGCCGCCAGCAGGGCGGGATCGCTCCAGGAAACGGCCGGCGGACCGGGCAGGGCGGGGGTGCCGTGGGCCATCCATTCCCCGCAGAAGCCGGCCAGCATCAGCGCCAGGCCGGCCGTCGAGATCACCTGCGCCATGCGGCGTTCTCTTTCATGGATATCGGGCCGGCGAGATGGGGCAGTGTCGGGTTCACAGCAATCCGAGACCTCGCAGGAGCATCTGCACGCCCATGATGACCAGCAGGGCGATGAGGGCGGCGCGCACCCAACTGACGCGCAGGCGGGTCAACAGCCAGACGCCGGCGGTGGCACCGGCGAACACCCCCAGGGCGATGGGAATGGCGAGCATAGGATAGATGTCCCCGCGCAGATAGTACACCAGCGCGCTGACGGCGGCGGTGATGCCGACCATGAAGTTGCTGGTGGCCGTGGCCACGCCCAGGGGCACCTCCATCACGCTGTACATGACCGGCACCTTGATGATGCCGCCGCCGACGCCCAGCAGGCCGGAGAGCATGCCGGCCAGGGCGCTGGCGGAAAGGCCGATGCCCCAGCGGCGCGGGCGGTAGTCGCGGGTGAAGAGCGCCTCCGGCGGCGCGCTGATCGGCCGGCGGCGCGACCGATAGGCCGTATAGCCGGCGTTGAAGAACGCCACCACGGCGAAAAGGATGCCGAGGGCCTGGGAGCTCAGCAGGCCGGCGGCCAGACTGCCGGCCAGGGCGCCGGCGGTCGTGGCGATTTCCAGACGGAGCGCCAGCTCTACATCCGCGCCGCGGCCGCGCGGGGCGAAGGCCACGGCGCCGGCGGAGGTGGCCAGCACCCCGACGATACTGCAGGCTACCGCTGTGCGCATAGGCAGGTCGAACAGGAGATGAAGGGCCGGCACCAGGAACACTCCGCCGCCCAGGCCCAACACCGCGCCCAGTACGCCGGCTGTCACCCCCGTCAGGAACAATGCCAAGAAGATCATCGCATGGGCATCCCCTTGGATATCGCCGGCGGCATCAGCCCAGCGCCAGGAAGCGGTACCAATCCGCCAGGTCGATCTTCAGGTCCTCATAGCGTGCCCGCAGGCTGGCATACAATTGGGCGTTCTCGATGGCCAGGGCGACCAGGCCGGCCACCGAGCGCAGGAAGTTGATGGCCACCGGCCCGAAATGGCGCGGGCGGGCGGAATAGGCGCGCAGTACCCCCAGCGGCCTATCCTTGATGGTTAACGGCACCACCAGGACGGAGCGGATGCCCTCGCGTGCGGCCTCGGCCGGATATTCGAAGCCGGGCTCATGCTCGACGTCGTAAAGGGTCACCGCTTCGCCGGCCAGCGCGCGCTGATCCACCGGGCTTTTGTCCACGTGCACATCTCCCTTGGCCAGATAGGCTTCGCTCAAGCCGTAGGCCGCCACCAGCCGCAGGAGCCGGCCCCGGGGGTCCAGCAGACGGATGGAGCCGGCCTTCAGGTGCAGTTGGGAGACGGTCACCTCCAGCACCCGCTGGAGCATGTCTGACAGCTCCAGGGTGGAGTTGAGCGCCTCGGCGATGCGCAGGAGGCCCTGGTGCAGGCGCACCTTTTCCAGCGCCAGCGCGCCCAGGTCCGCCGTGATAGAAAGGAGCAGGATATCGTCCGGCTGGATGCGGGCGACATCGGGGACATAGACCCGCAGGACGCCGATGACGCGTCCCCGCACGGTGAGAGGGACAGAGATCATGCCGCGCAGGCCCTCGACGGCGGCGGCCTCGGGGTACTGGAAGCCGGGGGTACAGGTGACGTCGGTGCAGGTGACGATCTCGCCGGCCATCACCCGCTGGTCCACCGCGCTCTTGGAGAGCTGGACCGGCCCCTTGTCGAGGTAGCGCTCGCTGAGGCCCATGGCCCCCGCCGGCCACAGCTCATCGCCGTCCGGGCTGAGCAGGCGCAGGATCACCCCCTGGGCCCCCATGGTCGCCATGACCTTCTCCAGCAAGAGCTGGATGACATCGCTTTCCTGGAGCGAACCGCTCAGGGCGTGGGCGATGTCGCGCAGGGTTTCCAGGTAGGAAGCGGTTGGAGAGGTGGTTGTCCCCATGGTCGTATCCTCGCAGTGGCGAAACAAAAAACCGCCGGCTGGCTATGAGTATAGCACAGCCGGCGGTTTGCTTCAAGCGTCGTGGTGGGTCCTGGCAGGCGTGGGGTGCCCCTTGCCGGCTCTTTCGCGAGCAGGGATGTACCTCCTACCGGCTCCTCTGCTGACGGGGGCCTACCTCGCCGGGTCCCCCCGCACCCGGGGCCCTACCCCCCC